>SERZ01000315.1_pt1 | contig 33528 bp, 30 predicted proteins | sample 3171461 | NCBI WGS metagenome assembly SERZ01 (sample SAMN06051861, study PRJNA518727) | freshwater metagenome | biome: subpolar coniferous forest; feature: holomictic lake; material: water; isolation source: holomictic Lake 227, 6 m depth | place: Canada: near Kenora, Ontario | collected... | reverse complement strand
TCATTTCCTACAACCCCGGCTACCAGAGTTTGATGAAAGACCTGAAGCAGTCGACCAAGCAACGGTTTGTCGGCTTTGATTTTGACTACCCGCCTGCGGCACTCGAAGCCACTATTGTCGCCACAGAAACCGGCATGGACTTTGAAATGACGGCCAAGCTGGTCAAGATTGGCAGCGCGGCACGCCACCTCAAAGGCCACGGCTTGGACGAGGGCATCTCGACCCGGTTGCTGGTGTACGCCGCCACCCTGATCAAGGGCGGCGTCAATCCGATAGACGCCTGCCGCATGGCGCTGGTACGCCCGATCACCGACGACGCCGACATCCGCGCCACACTGGACCACGCCATTGAGGCGGTGTTTGGGTGAAAACCTGGCGTGCGCAGCTTGATTGCGGCTTCCCGCAAGTGGCGGCGGTGTTTGAAGATTGCATGCGCGAAGCACAAGCGGTGCTAACACCTGAAGGAATTTCGGCCTACCTTGAAAACGGTCGATTCCTGGGCAAGATGGGTCGCGGTGCCGAGCCCCTCTTGATCTTTCTGGAGGAATGGCCGCAAGTGGCGGGCGTGCTGGGTGAGTCGGCGCTGCCGGCCATCATGGACACCCTTCGCGCCATCAACAAGTCGCCCAATGGCAAGGCGATTGCGCACTTTCTGCAGTCACTCGCAGCGGTGGCCCGGCGGCTACCGTCACAGGCGCAAATGCAGCGCTACCTGGACCTGAGCCTGAACCTCATGGCGCGCACCAGCGGCTCCATTCATGGCATCCACCTGACCTACCCCAGCCCCAGCCTGCCCGATTTTTTTCAGCAAGCGCCGCAACTACTCACCCTGTTGTCCATTGAAGGCTTGGGCCATTGGGTCGAGTACGGCATCCGCAACTACAGCCACCACCCGGAACAGCAGCGCGACTACTTCAGCCTGCAATCGGCTGACAGCCGTGCCGTGCTGCAACGCGAACGCCACGGCACGCTGCTGGTGGACCACACGCGCCCACTTGATTTGTATTTACAGGGGCTTTGGCAAGAGGCGGCCCTGCTGGTGCCCTACGCCACCGGGGTGGATAGCCCTCAGCCACCCCTGCCTTACTTTGATGCACTGGGCATGCGTTTGCCGGATGTCTATGACGATTTGAACGGCATCAGCGGCATCAACCGCTACCGCGCTGCGCTGGCGCACATGGCAGCGCATCGGCGCTGGAGCAGCGCCATTTTTGCCGACAACTACAGCCCGCTGCAACGCTTGGCGATCGAATTTTTTGAAGATGCGCGAGTCGAAACCCTGGCGATGCAGACCTACCCGGGGTTGCGCCGTATTTGGATGGCGCTGCACCCGACACCCCAGGAAGGCGCTTGCAATCCAGGCACCCACGCTTGCCTGCGCCACCGTCTGGCGATGTTGTCGCGCGCCCTGCTCGATGTGCCGCTAACTCCGACCCATGGCTATAAAGACAAGGCCTTGAATGAGTTTATTCAGCGCTTTCATCACCACATGGAACAAGGCCCTTCAAGCACCCAAGAAATGTCGACGCTGGCCTTGTCCTTTGTTGCCAAAACCCGGCTGCAAAGCGACCAGTTGCCCAACACCTGGTTCACTGACACCGTCATTGGCTACCGGGACGACAACCGCCACCTGTGGAAATTCCACGAACTCAGTGACGACGAAGACATGTTCGAGGAACACCGCCAGACGACGGCCACCGACGAGCTTCAAAGCCTGCCACCGCGCCACTACCCGGAATGGGATTACGCCAGCCAAACCTACCGTCCTGACTGGGTCAGCCTCTACGAGCGGCTGCACCCCTCAGGCAACCCGGCGGACATCGACCAACTGCTCGCCAAGCATGCAACTTTGGCCAAGCGACTGAAACGCCTGCTCGACTTGCTCAAGCCGCAAAATAAAGTGCGCGTGCGCTACCAGGAAGAGGGCAGCGAGTTGGATCTGGACGTGGCGATTCGCTCGCTGATTGATCTCAAAAGCGGCAGTCAACCCGACATGCGCATCAACATGAGCCACCGCACCGATGGCCGCAACATTGCCGTCACGCTGCTGCTGGACCTGTCGCAATCGCTCAACCAAAAAGCCGCTGGCTCCGAGCAGACTATTTTGCAACTCAGCCAAGAAGCGGTGTCGCTGCTGGCCTGGTCAATTGAGCAACTGGGCGACCCGTTCGCCATCGCAGGCTTTCACTCCAACACGCGCCACGACGTGCGCTACCTGCACCTCAAGGGCTTTGGCGAACACTGGAACGACGATGTCAAAGGGCGACTGGCGGCCATGGAGGCCGGCTACTCCACCCGCATGGGCGCGGCCATGCGCCATGCCGGGCATTACCTGGCGACCCAAAAAGCCGACAAGAAACTGATGCTGATCCTGACCGATGGCCAGCCCTCCGACATCGATGCGCACGACGAACGTCTGCTGATTGAGGATGCACGCCAGTCGGTCAAAGAACTCGACAACCAGGGCATCTTCACCTACTGCATCAACCTCGACCCCAAGGCCGACCACTATGTAGGCGACATCTTCGGCCAGCAGTACACGGTGATTGACCATATTGAACGCTTACCCGAGCAGTTGCCCAAGTTGTTCATGGCTTTAACGCGCTAAAACAGCTATTTAATTAATAGCTACTCGCGCATACCAGACGGGGGCTAAAGGCCGATTTACCTTAAAGTCATCGACTAGAGACGGAACACCTGAACCACCTGATCCAGTCGCTGCGCCTGCTCCCGCAGGCTTTCAGCGGCAGCGGCCGACTCCTCAACCAGCGCCGAGTTTTGTTGCGTCATCTGGTCAAGCTGGCTCACTGCGTCATTGACCTGGTCAATGTCGGCCGACTGCTCGGCCGACGAGGCGGTGATTTCGCCAATCATGCTGCTGACTTTTTTGACCGAGCCCACGATTTCGTCCATGGTGACACCCGCGTCCTGCACCAGGCGCTGCCCGGACGCCACTTTTTCTACCGAGGCACCGATCAGGCTCTTGATCTCCTTGGCGGCCTCCGCGCTGCGACTGGCCAGACTCCGGACTTCACTGGCCACTACCGCAAAGCCGCGTCCCTGCTCCCCGGCACGAGCCGCTTCCACGGCGGCATTGAGCGCCAAAATATTGGTTTGGAATGCAATGCCATCAATGACGCCGATGATGTCCGAGATTTTGCGGGAACTCTGGTTGATATCGTCCATGGTGCTGACCACCTGGCCCACCACGGCACCGCCTCGTGCCGCCACTTCAGCGGCGGACGCGGCAAGTTGATTGGCTTGCCGGGCGGCCTCAGCCGATTGCCTGACGATGCCCGTCAGTTGCGCCATGCTGGAGGAAGTGCGCTGAAGGTTGGCAGCAGCCAGCTCGGTGCGCTCACTCAAATCCTGGTTACCGTGTGCAATTTCACTCGACGCCACCGAAATACTCTGCGTTGCCGAATGGATGCCGGTCATCGCCGATTTCAGTACAGAGACCAGGCGCTGCAGCGAGTGCATGACACTGCCTTCGGGTGCATGAGGAATAGAGACCCCAAGATCGCCATCGGCCAAGGCCGCCAGGGCCTCGCGTGCCACTTCTGGGTCGCCCCCCAATTCACGCAGTGCCGTACTCCGAATCCAGACCGTGAAGCCGATGCAGGCCAGCACGCAAAAGGTGGTGAGCAAGGCTGTCAAATTGGCGCCGACTGACAAATATTCAGCAATCGCTTGAGGCGTTTCGGTGCGCGACTTACCCTGCAGCCACCAGGCGCCCATCACCACCGACGAGCCCGCACCAGCCACCATGACGGTGGGAACGACCATGGACAAAGTCAGTTTTTGCGTGTAGTTCATGTAGGTTTCCCAAGGTTCATAAAAAGCTGACGAAAGTCAAATTATGAGCCACGCAACATGGCACGCGCCTGACGCAGACGTTCATCCAGATAGGCACCATAAAAATCGGGAATGTAGCCGCCTACCAGTCGCTCCGCTATTTCCGACCCATCGCGGCCAAAAAACAAAACTGTCGGCGCCACCTTGACGCCCCAGCTCCGAATGAGGGCGTCCTGGGTCAGCGTTGCACCCTTGAAATCATGGATCACCCGGCTATTGCGCATGTCCACCTGCACCACCGGCAGGCCCTGCTGCTCGCGCAGGGGGCCCAGGTAATTTTCGCGGGCTACTTTGCAAAATGGACAACCCTCCAGGCTGACCATGACCACCAGCGGACTCCTGATTTTTAAAGCAGCGGCCAGTTCATCGGGCAATGACGTTGCCGTGGGCAAGGAGGCTGGGACAAAAGGGAGTGGGGACATCAGTTGGCCTCTTGTTCCAATAAAAGATAGGTGTTGTAGGCATTCATGCGATTGGCCACACGAAACAGGGGCAGGTGTTCAAACTGACTCCAGTCGGTGGCCTTGTAGGCGTCTTCAAAGGGCTCCAGATTCTTTGCGGCCTGCCCCATGGAAGAGCGGAGATAAACAAGGTAGTCACGGGTCATTTGCATGTCCTTGCGCGCCTCCACGGACAAGGGCCCATGACCCGGAACGATGACCTTGGTGTCAAAGGCGAGCAGTTGATCCAAGGCGACGATCCAATGGCGGCTGTCGGCTTGCCCCACGAAAGGAATTCGACTGCGAAACACCAGGTCCCCCGCGAACAGAACTTTTTCGTTCGGCAAATACACCGCCAGGTCTTCTGGTGTGTGAGAGGGGCCTACGGGCTTGAGCTGAAATTGCACACCCCCGATTTCCAGCGTTTTCTCGCCCTCAATCCAGTCATCGGCCTCGACGAGATGGGTTTCATCATTCACCCAGGGCGCCAATTGTTGACGCGAAGCCTCCAGACGCAGGCGGGCCGTGTCCGAATTCAGATAGGTCCGAGCGGCCCGGTGCGCCACGATGCGCGCACCCAGTGCCTTGAATACCTGCAAGCCATAGATATGGTCGGCATGGTAGTGGGTCACGACCACATGCGTGATGGGCTGCGAAGTGACTTTTTTGATCTCGGCGACTAGGCGAGTCGCCAGGGCGGGTGAGCCCAGCGCATCAATGACTACAACGCCTGCAGGCGTGACGACAAAGGCCGCGTTGGAGATGAAGTTCTGATTAGCTGGCGAACCCAAAGCAGAGACCCCCTCAACATACCAGCCCGAGGCCGACACCTGACTGGCCACCATCGCGGGGGCTTCTTCAGCGCCCGCCACGGTGAACCCCAAGACCAGCAGGAGCCCTGCCAGACCTTGTTTTAAATTGACTATTCTTTGTTTCATTTGTCATTTCCTCGTTATAGTTTTCAGGCGTATTTCGCCAATTTATTCAGTATCTAAAATTTTAGAAACCGTCTATCTGGTATTAATATAAGCGAATACCAAACTAATGGAAATCCCCCTATGAATCTGGCAAGCATTCTTGAGCGCTATGGCGATAGCCTCGTTCTGGCGCTCGGTGGACTTGTCATCGGTTTTTTATTTGGTTTTTTTGCACAGCGCTCCCGGTTTTGCATGCGGGCGGCGGCCATCGAGTTCTGGCATCACCAATTTGGTGAAAAACTGTCGGTCTGGCTGCTTGCCTTCTCCAGCGCTGTAGTTGCCGTTCAGTGGCTCATCCTGATCAACGCACTGGATGTGAGCACAGCGCGCCAACTCGCCTCACGCGGCAGTTTGTCCGGCGCCTTGATTGGCGGCCTGCTGTTTGGGGTGGGCATGATCCTGTCTCGCGGTTGCGCCAGCCGGCTGTTGATTTTGTCGGCCAATGGCAATTTACGCGCCTTGCTCTCAGGACTGATCTTCGCCGTGACGGCCCAAGCTTCGCTCTCGGGTGCACTCGCTCCTTTGCGAAACACCATCAGCACCTGGTGGACCGTAGAAGGCGGCGGCCCGCGCGACATTCTGTCGATCACCGGCATCGGTCACTGGGGCGGACTGGCATTTGGTCTGATCTGGTTTGTAGCCGCCCTGATTTTCGCGGTTCGCAGTGGCTGGGGGTTCTGGAAATGGGTCGGCGGCATCGGCACAGGACTGGCGGTGGCAGGCGGTTGGTGGTTCACCTACCTGATCTCAAGCAACTCGTTCCAGGTGGTGCAAGTTCAGGGCCTGACCTTCAGTGGCCCTTCTGCAGAATGGTTGATGCGCGTGCTGTCGTCGCCCACCCCAGCCATCGGATTTGATTTTGGTTTGCTCCCCGGTGTGTTTGCCGGTTCCTTGATCGGTGCCTGGATCGGGCGCGACCTCAAACTCGAAGGTTTCAAGGACGGCTACAGCATGCGCCGCTACATCGCAGGCGCCATCCTGATGGGCTTTGGCTCGATGCTGGCAGGCGGTTGTGCCGTCGGCGCGGGGATGACCGGGGGTTCTGTATTTGCAGTGACCGCCTGGCTCACTTTGTTGGGCATGTGGACCGGCGCAGGGCTCACCGACCGTTTGATGGACCGCGTAGTCCCGGCAAACGCCTAAGCCACCGGGTTATTTCCCGCTCAGGTACTCCGCCACAGCGTGCATTTCCAGCGGGGTCATTTTGACCACAATGGCATGCATCACCGCGTTGTCATTGGTTCGCTCGCGGCTGTTAAACAGCCGGAGCTGGGTCTCGATGTAGGAAGCATATTGGCCAGCCAAACGCGGCAAGCCGGCGGTTCCCAAAGCCTCTTTGCCGTGACAACCCGCGCAGGCTGGCAACCCGCTGAACTTGTTTCCGGCATAAAAGACATACTTGCCAACTGCTGCCAACTCGGCGTCTTTGGACGGCTCAGCGGGCACCGACATTTTTTCAAAATACCGACCAAGTGCCACCATTTCCTCGGGCTTGAGCTTGGCCACCATGTCGTTCATGGCGGTGCTTTTGCGCTTGCCGGTCTTGAAGTTTTCGAGTTGCTTGGCGATGTACTCCCAGTGCTGGCCCGCCAACCTGGGGAATATCTCGCTGGATGACTCACCCTCCAGGCCGTGACACATGAAGCACACGCCATTGACAATTTTGGTCGCGCGGGCTTCATCGGACAAGACTGGGGTTTGCGCCCAGACCGAAGCTGCGACCAGGCATGCCGCCGCCACACCCCCTTGAAGCACGCCTCTCATGCTATCAACCCAGGGTATCGGCCCAAATGCCGCGCGCCCAGGCTTGGGCAAAACGCCCTTCCAGTTCATTGGCAGCCTTGGACACACCGGTCGAACCCGCCACGGGCAACATGGTTTTCTTGTCGGGGTCGTACTGGTGAACACTGGCCACGTGCACCGCATCTTCATCACTGACAAAGCTGTAGCAGGTGTTGTTGTAGATCGGCATGGCATTGGGTTCCTGGCCCGTGAGCAAGGCCACCACGGCGGCGGCGCAGGTCTTGCCATGCTGATTGGCCATGTGCCCGGACTTGGGCATGGCCTGGGCGATCTGGATCGAATCGCCCAACACGTGAACGTTTTTGGCGGCTTTGGACTCGAAGGTTAAAAAGTCCACCTCGCACCAGCGATGGTTGGCCGTCGCCAAACCGGACTTGACCGCAATATCACCCGCGCGCATGTTGGGAATCACGTTCAGTACGTTGGCCTTGACGTCGTCATTGAAGTCAAACTTCAAGGTATTGGTGGCCACATCGACGTCCACGGCGACGTGCTTGGGACGGTATTCAATGATGTCTTTATAACGGTCCGTCCAGGCCTTTTTGAACAAGGCCGGTTTGGACGTGACGTCGTCATTCGCATCCAGAATCAGCACCTTGCTCTTGGGTTTGGCCGTACTGAAGTAATGGGCCACTTGGCAGGCACGCTCGTACGGGCCGGGTGGGCAGCGGTAAGGGGCCAGGGGAATGGACAGGGCGTAAACACCACCATCGGGCATGGCCTCAAGCTGTTGACGCAGGGCCAGCGTTTGGGCACCGGCTTTCCAGGCGTGCAGTACTTTGTCTTGCGCGCCAGGCTGGGTCATACCGGGCATGGTGTCCCACATGAAGTCGACACCGGGCGACAAGATCAGTCGGTCGTAAGGAAGTTCTTCGCCGCTGGCCAGTCGGACGATGCGCTTGTCGGCATCAATGGCCAGGGCCCGGTCGCGCACCAGGTTGACGCCATGGCGCTTGACCAGGTTGTCATACGACAGCGTGATGTCGGCCATGGTCTTGCTGCCGGCCAGCACCAGGTTGGACATGGGGCAGGAGATGAACGAGGCATTGGGCTCGACCAGTGTGACGTGAATGCCATAGTCTGACCACAGCCGCACGTATTTGGCAGCAGTGGCACCGCCATAACCGCCCCCGACCACGACCACGTTGGGTCCCTTGCTGGCCCCGGTGCTGGCACAACCCGACATAAAACCCAAGGCACCAAGGAGGGAACCGGCACCTGCTGTTTTTAATATTTGACGACGTTTCATGCTGTGCTCCCTTATTTTTTCAGGGCAGCAAAATAGCCGGCCAGTTGCGCAAGTTGCTCATCAGAGTAGCCCTTGGAGAGCTGGTGCATGAGGGTGGCGGGTTTCTTGCCAGTTTTAAAGTCGAGCATCTTTTTCAGCAACTCGTCTTTGGGCACGCCAGCCAGTGACTCCATGCCCGGCTGGGCAATACCACTGGTGCCATGACACCCCGCGCACGAGGCCGCCATGCTGCGCACCTGCAGTGCATCAGCACTGGCCCACGCCGACAGGCTGGCGAGTAAAACGCCAGCTATCACTTTGTTTCGTTGGTCCATCTTGTCTCCTTCAAATATTCACGCCAGACACTTGGGTTTGGCCTGATGAGCGTCAGTATATTTATTCGAACGGCCTTATATAGCTTGATAGTAAAGCGCTCACACGGCATTTTTCTACCGTACAAACCCTCAGTTTTTAAGACTTCTTTTCTTGGCTAAACAAGAACGAAGAATGCCGCCTATCATGCGCGCTGTTCGAACTGTGGCTGTTCAAACCCAAAAACCATTATGGAAGACTCATGTTCAAACTATTTATGACTATCGCTCTGGCCGTCTGGGTCAGTATTGCGGGCGCTCAAGACATCAAGGTGGTCTATCACGTCACCACCGGCATTGAATCCGCAGCCGCTGTTTTGAACAACGTGAAAAACCACCTGGACGCCGACCCGAAAGCGCGCATTGTGGTGGTGACCAACGGCCCGGGCATTGAGTTTTTGGTTCAAGACGCCAAGGACAGCAAGGGGCGTGAATTCAGTGCATCGGTGGGCACACTGGCCGGACGGGGCGTTGAGTTCAGAGTCTGCAACAACACACTGAGTGCGCGCGATATTTCGCCCGACAAGCTCTTGATGGAAACCAAGGTGGTTCCTTCTGGGGTTTCAGAAGTGGCCAAATTGCAAATTCGTGAAGGCTTTGCGTACCTCAAGCCCTGAAGTCGATCAGTCTTCCTTGAAATCACCCTCAGCCAAAATCTGCGTGCACATGGCACGACAGAGAACGGGCACCCGGTCATCGGTGATGCGGTAGTGGATCTGAACGCCGTCCCGGCGTTTCCCCAAAATACCAGCCTGGTACAGCGTGTTCAAGTGCTGCGACATATTGGGCTGAGTGGTATCTATCTTGCTGAGCAAATAGCTCACATTTTTCTCACCCTCGCACAAGCAGCTGATAATTTTCAGTCGCAGGGGCGCGGACATCACCCGAAATAACTCGGCCGCCTTTTCAAATACTTCGTCTGGCCGATCCAAATCATTGGGTATCAGGTGTTCAGTAGGTTTTGCCATAAAAAATTCAGCCGATACAAAGTCCGGCCCGTCATTTGGTTGTTTCAAATATACCTTTTTTCGGATCTTTTCTGATTCCGAACTTACAAAAACTCATCCAACAAAAAAATATTTACAGCGCTCGGCTCAACGGCATCCAAACCAGCACCCAGGTGGCATGCCACCACGACCCAACCATTGAAGCCAACGGTCAGGCAGCGGGTTTGTGAAACTGTATCTGGTTCTTGCCCGCTTTTTTGGCGTGATACATGGCGGCATCGGCCCACTTCAGGATGTCATCCAGGGAGGCGTCATCACGCAGAAACAAGGCAACACCGATGCTGGCTGAACAAAAGTGAGTAATAGGGCGTGCCCCTTGTGACTCAGCTGATACCGTCAGTTCGTACGGCTGTTTCAAAACATCGGCTATTTTCGCGGCCACCACGCTGGCTTGCTCAGCCGACTCCGACATATCCTGACTCAAAACACCCAGTAGCACCACAAATTCATCGCCGCCAAAACGTACCACCGTGTCTGTTTCACGCACGCAGGCCAGAAGGCGCTGGGCCACCTCAATCAGCAAGAGGTCGCCCGCTGCATGGCCGTGGGCGTCATTGAGCGACTTGAAGTTATCCAGATCCAACAGCATCAACGCGGCGTAGCAACCGGTGCGCTTGCTCGCTATCCGCGTCTGGTTAACGCGATCTATCAGTACACGCCGGTTGGGTAACTGGGTCAGCACGTCATGAAAGGCCAGGTGAAGCACCTCGTCTGCCACCTGCATGCGAATTTCGCTTTCGCGCTGCACCACTTCGGACCGTTTGTGCTCAGAGATATCGCGCCAAGCGACATGGATGGCAGGTGCTCCCTCGTAATCAATCCAGGTGGCTTGAGCCTGCACATAGATCACCGAGCCGTCCACCTTAAGGAACTTCATCTCGGCGATGGGGGCGTTGACTTGAAGCCGTGTGAGCTGATGCAAGCGCATTTCAGCCATCGGTCGATCTTCCGGATGAATACGGTCGCGCGCGGGTTGGCCCAGAAGATCTTGCGCCGTGGTAGCACCGTACAGTTGGATGGCCCTCGGATTGAGGTAGATGAAGACACCATTGCGCAAAATATTGATGGACTCCAGAGACCACTCCACCATGGCGCGGTAGCGCTCATCACTGTCCCGCAAGGCGTTCTCCAGCCGTTTGATCGCGGTGACATCCGACAGCGTTATGACAGCGCCTTCGGTCACGGTCTGCCCACGGCGCACCGGCCGTATACGGGCCTCCAACCAAGCGCCAGACGGGTTCTGCAGAGTCACGTTGGCGGCCGCCGAGTATTCCAGCACAGACTGTACCGCCATCGACAGCTGATCACACCCCTGCAGATTGGCAAAGACATGCGCCAGAGGACGACCCACCTCACACCAGATCAGGTTGGGAATGTGTGCCACCTGCGCAGTGAAGCGCGTGATGCGCATATGGCGGTCCACAAAGAGTGCCGTGATCTCGGCATCGTCCAACAGTTGGATCAAATCAGTGTTAAGTGAGGGCAATTCGAGGCCTTAGCGTTCTTGAGAGGGGTACTTTTGACCGCATGCAAATATCGCACCAAGGCTATGCCCGCAGGCGCTCCACCCCACTGCGGACATCAGCCGCCCAAGCCCGACGCTCGCGCCCTTGTGCTACTTGCGGCTCGCCAAACGTCACCACGGCACACAGCGGCGGGGCAGTGAGGGTGCGCCAGATGGAGCCCAGCAGCGTGTCGTCGTCGATGTAACAAGGGGCCAGACTGTGCATGCCCGTTGCCGCGTCGACAAACTGCAATGCCACCGGCTGAACGGGTGCATGGGCCGAAATGGCGGCCTGAAACAAGTTGGCGTGAAAGGGCAATAAATCGACACCGTTGCTGGTGGTGCCTTCCGGGAAAATCGCCAGCGTGTCACCGGCCCTCAATCTCTCGGCCATATGGTGCACCACGCGCATGGCATCGCGGCGGGATTCACGCTCAATGAACAAGGTGCCGGCGCCGGTGGCCAGCATACCAATCAACGGCCAGTGGCGAACTTCAGATTTGGAAACAAAACGGCAATGGCCGGCCGCCAGCATCACCAAAATATCCAGCCACGAGATGTGGTTGGCCGCCAGCAACATCGGTCCCGGTGCGGGTGGCTCACCTTTTACTATTAATTTAATAGCCATCCGCGCAAGCAGCGCCTGGGCTAGAGCCTGTATTCGCTCTTCTTTATGACGCGCTGACAATTTGGGAAAAACAAAGGCAACGCTGAACAGGCACGACACGACCTGAATGAGCACGCCTACGCACTTCCAGATTGCGTGGGCGCGCACAGAAAGGCTTGCGCCAAACTGGCTCAAGCCTGATAAGCCACTTGGCCACCGACCAGTGTGCAGCGCACCCGGCCTGGCAACTCGTAGCCGGAAAACGGCGTGTGCTTGCCCTGGCTGTGCAAGGTCGAGGGCTTGACAGTCCAGTTGGCTTGGGGATCAAACACGCACAGGTCAGCCACACCACCCACCACCAGACAACCCACGCGGCCCTGGCGTTTTTCGAGCGACGCACCCAGTACTTCGGCTGGACCACTGGTGATCACAGCCAAAGCGCGCGTCAGGCTGACACCGCTGTCGACACTCCACTTGAGCGCCAGACTGAGCAACAACTCGACCCCGGTGGCACCCGGCTCACTCTCGGCAAACGGCAGCGCCTTGGCGTCGTCGTCCACCGGCGTGTGGTCAGACACCAGCGCGTCGATGGTGCCATCGAGCAAACCGGCGCGCAGGGCATCGCGGTCACGCTGCTGGCGCAAGGGCGGGTTGAGGCGGGCACGGCTGTCAAAGTAGCCAATATCGGCATCGGTCAAATGCAGGGAGTTGATGCTGATGTCGCAAGTCACCTTCAAGCCTTCCAGTTTGGCCTGACGCACCAGCGCCACCCCGGCCGCACTGCTCAGGCGGCACAGGTGAACACGGGCACCGGTGGCGCGCATCAATTCAAAAATAGTGTGCAGTGCAATGGTTTCCGCCGCCACCGGTACGCCGGAAAGGCCCATGCGAGTGGCCAGCGCACCACTGGCCGCCACGCCTTTGCCCAGGAACGAATCCTGGGGGCGCAGCCAGACCGCAATGTCAAAGGTGCTGGCGTATTGCAGCGCGCGCTGCAGAATCTGGGTGTTGGCCAGCGGCACTTCGGCCTGGCTGAAGGCCACGCAGCCAGACTCGGTCAGTGTCACCATCTCGGTCAGGGTTTCACCGGCGAGGCCGCGGGTCAGGGCGCCGAGCGGGTAGACGCGGCACTGGTTCAGTTTTTCAGCTTTAAAACGCAGCATCTCCACCAGACCGGGCTCATCAAGCACCGGTTCGGTGTCGGGCAGGCACACCAGGCTAGTGATTCCGCCAGCGACCGCCGCAGCCATTTCGGACTCCAGCATGTGCGCGTGTTCGTGGCCGGGCTCGCGCAGGCGCACCGCCAAATCCATCAAACCGGGCATCACGATGCAGCCGGTAGCGTCGATGATTTCATCGGCGCGAAAATCAGTCGCTATATCTTTTATAGCTACTACCACCCCGTTGGCAAGGGCTACATCGGCAATTTCATCGAACCCGCTGGCAGGATCTATGACCCGACCGCCTTTAATTAGTATCGTCATATCAGGCCTCGTTCCCAGCAACAATGCTCATCACCGCCATGCGCACCGCGATGCCAAAGGTCACCTGCGGCAAGATCACGCTTTGCGCGCCATCGACCACGGCGGAGTCAATTTCCACCCCCCGGTTGATCGGCCCCGGGTGCATCACGATGGCGTCTGGTTTGGCTAACTGCAACTTCTCCGGCGTCAGGCCAAAGGTCTTGAAAAACTCGTGGCTGGACGGCAGCAGCGCGCCACTCATGCGCTCGTTTTGCAGGCGCAGCATGATGATGACGTCGGCACCGCGAATGCCTTCTTCGAGCGTGTGACACACCCGCACGCCCATTTGCGCCATGTCTGAGGGCACGATCGTTTTGGGGCCCACCACCCGCACTTCGGCACAGCCGAGCGTGGTGAGGGCGTGAATATCAGAGCGGGCCACACGTGAATGCAACACGTCACCGACGATCGCCACCGTCAGGTTGGCAAAGTCTTTTTTGTAATGCCGGATGGTGAACATGTCCAGCAAACCCTGCGTCGGGTGCGCGTGGCGTCCGTCCCCGGCATTCACCACATGCACATGCGGCGCCACATGCTGGGCGATCAGGTACGGTGCGCCAGATTCACTGTGGCGCACGACAAAAATATCGGCCGCCATGGCGCTCAGGTTGGCAATGGTGTCGAGCAGCGACTCGCCTTTGGAGGCCGACGAGCGCGCTATGTCGAGGTTAATGACATCGGCACTGAGCCGGGTGGCGGCAATGTCAAACGTGGTGCGGGTGCGGGTGGAGTTCTCAAAAAAGAGGTTAAACACGCTCTTGCCGCGCAACAAAGGTACCTTTTTCACCTCGCGGTCGTTGACCGACACAAAGTTGGCGGCCGTATCGAGCACCTGGGTCAGGATGCTTTTGGGCAGGCCCTCGGTTGAGAGCAGGTGAATCAACTCACCGTTTTTGTTCAGTTGGGGATTGCGCTTGTACAGCATGGTTTAGCGGGTCTCCACGTTAAAAGTAAAACCACCGGCCTCGTCACGCGCCAGCGCCAGGGATTGCGAGGCGGGCAAGGCGACGCGGGCGGCGCAAAAATCGGCCTGAATGGGCAACTCGCGCCCGCCCCGGTCCACCAGCACGGCGAGCTTGACGCTGGCCGGGCGGCCAAAGTCAAACAGTTCGTTGAGCACCGCGCGAATGGTGCGCCCGGTAAACAGCACGTCATCGAGCAGCAAAATGTGCGACTCGTTCACGTCAAAGCCAATTTTGGTCTGGGCGCCGGCCGTCATGCCACGACGGGCGTAGTCGTCTCGGTGCATGGCGGACGAGATCACGCCGGGGCACTCACTCAGATTCAGGTCGCGCTGCAGCCGCTCGGCCAGCCAGACGCCGCCGGAGGTCACGCCCACCAGATGCATGTGGGGTCGAAACAGGGCGCGCACGCCCGTCAACAATTCAAGGTACAGCGCCTCCGCGTCCAGGGTCAGGGTGCTCATGGAATACTCCTCAAAAACTGTTCAAGAATGATGCAGGCGGCTTGCGCGTCGGCATCTTTGGCGCCCATCGACAAGGCTTCTGTGGTGGTGTAGCGCTCGTCCACTTCAAACACTTGCAATTTGAAGCGGCCATGCAACTGGCGGCCAAACTTTCGCGCCCGAAGGGTGTTTTCGTGCTCGGCGCCATCCGGGTGGTAGGGCACCCCAATCACCAAGGCATCGGGCTGCCACTCTTTGATGTGCAGCGCAATTTTGACAAAGCGGGCGTCACCCTCGGCGGCAATAGTGCCTTGCGGCTGCGCCGTGCGCATCAGCCGGTTGCCGACCGCGAAGCCGGTGCGCTTGATACCAAAATCTAGCGCCAGAAAAGTTTGCAGCGTAGCGGGAACGATCATGGGGTCTTTCTGGGGAACTGTCATGCGTGCCCCACATCGGGGGACAGCATCCAGGCCTCAATGCCCAGTAACTTCAGGGCCTGGTCATATCGCTGGGCCACGGGGGTGTCAAAAATAATACTGTTGCTGGCAGCCACGGTCAGCCAACTGTTTTCAGAGAGTTCAGATTCGAGTTGTCCTTCCCCCCAGGACGAGTAACCCAAAGAGATCAGCACCCGGCGCGGCCCGGCACCAGTAGACAGCGCCTCTAAAACGTCTTTGGAGGTGGTCATCTCCAGTCCGCCTGGAATGGTCATGGTGGCCGCGTAGACCGAGTCGGCCGGCTTGTCGGCGGGCGCAAAGAAGGCTTCGTGCAAGACAAAACCGCGCTCGGTTTGCATCGGCCCGCCCAGAAACACCGGGGCGTCGGACAGGTCTTGCCGCCGCAGTGGCAGGTCAACCTTCTCAAACAGGCGCTTCATGTCAAGATCACAGGGTTTATTGATGACGAGCCCGAGGGCCCCTTTAGCGCTGTGCTCACAGACATAGACCACGCTTCGGGAGAATATCTCGTCTTGCAGGCTGGGCATGGCGATCAAAAAATGATTCGTCAGGTTGGTAAGGGCAAAATCTCCGGGCATTTAACAATTTTAACGGGTCATATGAACAAGAAATACGATACCGGTCTGATGTGGTTTCGCCGGGATTTACGGGTGGTTGATAACGCAGCGCTGTGTATGGCGCTCAAGGCTTGCCGCCAATTGCACTGCGTTTTTGTCTTTGATACCGACATTCTGAACGCCCTGCCCCGCGCTGATCGTCGGGTCGAGTTCATTCAGGCGTCGCTGTGCGAGCTTGACACGGCGCTGCGCCAATTGAGCGGCGTGCCGGGCGCGGGGCTGATCGTGCGCCATGGTGCGGCGCTGGAAGAAGTGGTGACACTGGCCAAAACCCTGCAGGTGCAGGCGGTGTTTGCCGCGCATGACTACGAGCCGCAAGCGCGCGCCCGAGATGACCAGGTGTTGGGCGCGCTGGCGCAGGTCGGCATCGCCCTGCACACCTGCAAAGACCATGTGGTGTTTGAAGGCCGCGAGATTCTGACCCAAACCGGCTCGCCCTACGGTGTTTTTACGCCCTACAAAAATAACTGGCTGGCCACCGTGACGCCGCAGCACCTGCGCACCCACGAGACCGCGCCTTACGCCAGCGCGCTGATGGCTCGACCGGCTGGCATGCAACAACCGGTGCCCAGCCTGGCCGAGATCGGCTTCGAGAAAACCAACCTGAGTTCGCTCAAAATTCCGACCGGCAGCAGCGGCGGCGCCCAGCTGTTTGAAAACTTTTTTGAACGCATGGACGAGTACGACGACACGCGCAATTTTCCGGCCGTCAAAGGCCCGAGCTACCTGGGGGTACACCTGCGTTTTGGCACGGTGTCGATTCGCCAACTGGTTGCCACCGCCTTGCAACGGCAGATTCAGGGTAGCCTGGGGGCCGCAACCTGGCTTGCCGAGTTGATCTGGCGGGATTTCTATTTTCAGATTCTGGCCAATTTTCCCCGCGTCGCTGAGGGCGCTTACAAACCTGAATACAACGCCATTCAATGGGAGCAAGGCCCGCGTGCCGAGGCCTTGTTCAAGGCTTGGTGCGAGGGCCGCACCGGCTTCCCGCTGGTAGACGCAGCCATGGCCCAGATCAACCAGACCGGCTACATGCACAACCGCCTGCGCATGGTGGTGGGCAGTTTTCTGGTGAAAGACCTGGGGCTGGACTGGCGCTGGGGCGAGCGCTACTTTGCCCAGCACCTCAATGATTTTGACCTGTCGGCCAACAACGGCGGCTGGCAATGGGTGAGTTCCAGCGGCTGCGACGCGCAACCGTATTTCAGAATCTTCAACCCGGTGAGCCAGAGCGAAAAGTTCGACGCCGAGGGCAAGTTCATTCGCCGCTATTTGCCGCAACTGGCCCAGCTTTCCAACAAAGCGATTCATGCGCCGTGGACCGCCAAGCCCATGGAGTTGCAAATGGCCGATGTGACTTTGGGAGGCAACTACCCGGCGCCCGTGGTGGCACATGACGAAGCGCGGGCCCTGACACTGCTGCGTTACGCCGTCGTCAAAAAAACGCTTTAGCCCCTGAAATGAGGCAAGCCGCTATTTAATAAATAGCGGCTTGCGCAATGAACACGGGGGCTAGAGGCCTATTTAATCACCAACCGGCACCGCGCAATACTGCCGCACCAAGCCGATCAATTCATCTTCCGAATACGGTTTACCGAGGTAGTGATCCACGCCCAACTCGCGGGCATGCTCACGGTGCTTCTCGGCAATGCGCGAGGTGATCATGATGATGGGCAAGTCTTTCAACTTGCTATCACCTCGAATATTTCGCACCAGATCGAAGCCATCCATGCGTGGCATTTCAATGTCTGACAAAACGACTGCTGGCTTTTCTTCCTGTAAGCGCTCCAGTGCCTGCAGGCCGTCATTGGCCAACGCTACCCGGAAACCTTCGCGCTTGAGAAGTCGCTGGGTCACCCGACGCACCGTGATGGAGTCGTCTACCACCAGCACCAGCGGCGCCTGCGTGACGCCAGCCATCAAAGCAGTCAGCGCCGCATTGCCCGTGGCAGAAGCACCCGCCTGCTCGGCCTGGCGCTTGAGTTGTCGGGCCTGATCACCATACACCGTGGCCAGCGCCACCGGGTTGTAAATCAGCACCACGGCACCGGAAGCCAGCACCGACATCCCGGTCAGACCCGGCAAGCGCGACAACTGGGGTCCGAGGTTCTTGACCACGACTTCCTGGTTGCCCAGTACCTCATCGACGTGCATGGCGACACGTTGACCCGCACTGCGGAAAATAGCCACCGGCAAGGTTTTGGTGCGGGTCTCGCTGCTGCTGACAGACGCCTGCAACAAGGCGCCGGCCCAGAAAAATGGCACTTTTTCACCACCATACTCAAACAGATTGTCTTTGTAGGCCCGTTCCAGATCCACCACCGGCACCCGACGCACCATCTCGACCAGATTGGCCGGTACCCCGGTGATCAGCTCACCCATGCGCAGCATGACCACTTGGGTCACGGCGGTGGTCAGAGGCAATACCAGCTTGAACTGGGTACCCTGCCCCGGTTGCGTTGTGGTTTCGATGCGACCACCCAAGGCGTTGACTTCTGAGCGCACCACATCGAGACCAATGCCACGCCCGGCCAACTCGCTGATCTGCGATGCGGTTGAAAAACCTGGCGCAAAAATCAAATTGGCCAACTCGGTGTCCGTCATGGCGTCCGGGTTGGTGTGGTGGCCCTCCAAACGAGCTTTCTCGCGGATCGAAGCGACATCCAGACCGCCGCCATCGTCGCTGATCTCCACCGTGACATCGTTGCTTTGCTGCTGCAACTGGATGGTGATGGTGCCTGCCGCTGGTTTGCCGGCTTTCACACGGGCTGCCGCGTCTTCAATGCCATGCGCGACGGCATTGCGCAACAAGTGTTCAAACGCCGGGGCCATGCGGTCGAGTACGCCGCGGTCCATGTCGATTGAGCCGCCCTTGATGTCGAGCTTGACGGGCTTGCCGGTATCCTTGGACGCTTGGCGAACCACGCCGTACAACCGCTCGGAAATGCCCTCGAACTCCACCATTCGAGTGCGTAGCAGGTCGCGCTGCAGTTCTCGGGCCTGGCGCGCCTGGGCGATCAAATCGTCCTCGGTGCCTTCCACCGTGCGCTGCAAACTGCGCTGTACCGTAGCCACGTCGTGCACCGACTCGGCCATCATCCGGGTGAGTTCCTGAACCCGGGTAAACCGGTCAAACTCCAGTGGATCAAAACCCTGAGCCGAGTCTTTGGCTTGCGCCAGACGGGTTTGCATCTGTGATTCAGACTGCAATTCAATGTCACGCAGCTGGCTTCTCAAACGATCCAGGTTACCGGTCAAATCCCCCAGTGATCCACGCAGCTGACCCAAACGGGCCTCCAACCGGGAGCGTGTAATCATCACCTCGCCAGCCTGGTTGACCAAGCGGTCAAGCAACTGCGAACGCACGCGAACGGTTTGGCTTGCAACAGGCCGTAGAGGCGTCAACGGTGCGGCTGCAGGAATGATCGCCATCGGCACAGATGGCGTTGGCGCAAGGTCGGGTGCAGGTTGTAGCAACTCAAGTTCATCGGATGCCGGGCTGGCTTCGGGCAAGCTCAAGGCCTGTTCAGGCATGGCACGAAGCTGGTCAAAGTGCGCTTGAATGGCATCAAAACGGGAAAGCAGGGGCTCTAGCTGAGAAGTTTGCAGCAACTCAGAGCCCAAGTTTTCAATGACCGACTCCATGCGGTGGGTCATCTCACCCAAATGCATGGCACCCGCCAGACGCGCGCTGCCTTTGAGGGTATGTAAAACACGAAGAACTTCGTTGCGGGCACCCATGTTTTCGGGTCGCGCGGTCCATTGCCTCAGGGCACCGCCCAGTTGCGGCAACAACTCAAGCGCCTCTTCTTCAAAAATTGGGAACAAGTCCACATCAAGGACGTCGAGTGCTTCGATGTCGTCCTGCTTGTGATCAACATCAAACAAGGACACCACGGGCGCTGGAACGGAGAGTGGCGGTTCTGCTGCGATCGGCTCGACGGCTTCAAGCACGTCAATAGCGCTTAACTGATCAAAGATAGACCCGGCAAGAATATCCGAGTCAACTTCCAACGCACCGTACAAACTCTCTTCGACGATTTCAGCCACCGCCGGGAACTCGGTTTCAAGAATATCCTTGAGCTCACCCAGGATGACCTGATTGGGTTCCTTGAGAAAGCCCGCCGCAAATTGATGCAGCAAGCGGCGAATGTCTTCAGCCGCCGCGATGAACACAGTGGCATGTTCGGGAATATTTTGCGCATGCAACTGAACGTGCCGCAGGGCTTGCTCCAAAGACCGGGCAATCTCGGACAGCGCAAAAAATCCAACGGTTGCGGAACTGCCCGACAGAGAATGCGCCAATATGACAGGCGTTTCTGACAGGGCCTCTGGCAACTCCAGCGCCCACTCGTTGAGCTCGGTGAGCAAGCGGCGAGACCATTCGTCTGCCTCGTTCAAATAGACGTTATAGAGCGGAATATCGATGCGCAATGAACCGATCACCTTGACCTGATCTTCAAGATCAGAGTCGTCAAACTCAGGCAGCAGCAATTCTGCTTCTGCTTCTGCAACAGGCTCAGGTTGGGCCTCGGCTTCTACAGTCACTTCTGGCTCGACAGCCATCTCGACAAGGGGCTCGGAATCTACTTCAGCAGCAACAAGCTCGGAAGGAATCAGCTCTGCTTCTGGCAAGGTGGGTATCAGGTCGCCCAGATCAAAAGCCTCTGCCGAAACAGGTTCGATCGTTTCCAAGTCACTTGAAAAATCGAAATTCATCAAATCAACGGGCAACGCTGACTCAGGTGGTGCGGCTTCAGCCTGAAGGGTGCTGAGATCGACAGCATGTGTCGCATCAAAATCAAACATCGCGGTCACAACGAAGTCAGGCTCCTGCTCCTCGACCAACTCGGGCACTGGAACAGCTTCTTCTCCTGGCAGCACGAGTTCGACCAACTCTGGCACTGGAATAACTTCTTCGCCTGGCAGCACGAGTTCAACCACCTGGCCCTCAAGGCGCAGACCATCAGCGGCCTTGCGAAATGCCTGGGCATCCCAATGCTCTGCAGTATCCGCGGCAATATCTTCGACCCAACGCCCGAACCCATGCATGGCCTTGCTCGACAGACTGATCAAGTCGTCACTTGCCGGCTTTTGCTCTGCCAACCAGGAATTGAGCAATTGCTCCATGGCCCAGGCCGCTTCACCAAACTCATTCATGCCCACCATGCGAGCGCTGCCCTTGAGCGTATGAAGTGACCGGCGCAACGTAGTTTGCTGACTCAAATCAGCGGGATCGTCGCCCAATGCCAAGATCGCAGCCAGACCGGTTTGAACCACTTCGCGCGCTTCATCCAGAAAAATCTCTTTCAGTTCACGCTCATCGTCATCAGATGTATCCGAAGTCGATGTGGCCATCGACACGGGCGGTGGCACCTGCAATGTGGCTGCCGCGTCAAGCAGTTCAACCAGAGGGCTGGCTACAGGGGGCGCAACAACAATCGGCTCTTCTAAAGACTCAGATGTTTGCGCCAGACTCGGTGGCGCCACTTGCTCAACCGATTTCTGCCGCCCCATGACGGGCTTGAATTCACCGAGCTCTTCATCATAGAAAAATAATTTTTTGGCCAGTTCGCGCTGATAACTCAGCATATCAATCAAAAATCCAAGCGCACCCAGGCTGTTGCCAAGCTTCTCAAAAATACCGGAACGCGCGGCGTCAACGTCAACAACATCCACCAGGAGCTGCTCGACACTGCCACGCATGCGCAAGGTAGCAAGCGCCGCCTGGTCCAGGCCCAGCACCGAGAACACACCCCGCATTTGCGCCAACTGACTCGGCACTTCATGCAAGGGCACTTTATCCATGGGGTCACGGAAGAACAAGTCCAGAGATTTCTCTACGGCGCCCAGGTTGGTGCGCAACTCGTCCACCACGCTACCCATGATTTGACGATCACTGACCCGGCGGTACAAGTCTTCCATCCAGCCTTCAAGCGGCTCTGTTTGACCGCCTGCATTGGCATGCTCCAGGCGACGTGCCAGGCTATCGCTGCGTTCAGCCATGTGTGAATCAGTGGGATCCAGGTCCTCGTAAGCGGCCTCAAGATAAAGCACCACCGTGGCCACTTCCATGGCCAGTGCTGGTGGTGGCGCTTCACCGGAACGGGCGGTCGTTTCAATGGCCTGCGTCAAGGCCCGCACCAAGTCCCCACTTTCAGGGTGCAACTTCAGCACTGAATCGGTGACTAGGCTAAATTGATCGGTGGCTACCTTCAAGCGATTGGTATCCCCACCGGACAAGGCCGACCAGGTCTCGGTGGCTGCTGCGATGCGCTTGCGCGCCTGTACCAGCAGCGCTGGATCGAATCGACCAAACTGTGGATTTTCGTAATCGAAAGATTTGGTCTGGGTCAAACCGTACGCAGCACGGACGGCAGACAACACCGGCGCTTCATCCGACGATATTGGAATGGCTTGGGCGCAAAAAAACAACAAGTCTTGCAGCAGGCGTTCTGAGATACCTGACTCACCTCGTGCCAGCGTTCGGTACTGAAGAAGAATTCTGGAGGCGGCCCGCTTGCCGTAAACATCCGTGGGGCACAGCCCCTTTGAGACGGCTTCAAAATAGGCCGCACAAATTTTCCAAAAAACGCGCGGCTCCAACTCGCTTTGTGCAGCAGCAAAACCCAGACTGATGTCGCGCATGGCCGTGGCGGCGTCCACATCACAGGTCTTGACCACCTTCAGAACATGCCAGTCAAGTAGCACCCGTACCGATGAGTCATAACTAAGTGGCGCCACCTGATACGGCAATACGACGTCAACCCACCGCCAATTGAGTGGCCACAAATCAGCGGGATGTACGCGATCATCGCCCACCAGTTCTACAACATCGCGGTACTGTGGGAACAAGGCCACAGGAGAGGCAGCTTTGCCCTTGATGACACCTTCAAGAAATTCAGTCAGCGCAAAGCTGGCTCGTTCTACTTTGTTGGCGGCATCGTCACTGCACATTTCTGGACGTTGGACAAATTTCTGGGCAAGCGCTTCCATGGCGCGCAAGACCTTGGCGGGCTCTGCCATACCGACCATTTCGAGAGCGCCGACTGCTTGGTGCAGTTGTTGTCGGGCAATGCGCAACTGGCTGGCATCGAGAGCCGCCAAATCAGACCCGCGTGCCAATTCTGCATCGCGAACAAACCGGCGCAGGGCCTTGGTAGCGCCTTCAAGCGATTTACGCAATTCATCGAGCACCCAAGCCAAAGGCCCAAGATCGGTTGCAGGGGTTTCATTGTCGCCAGTCAGGGCAGCGTTTGGTTGCATGGGTTCGTGCACTCCTGGGGTAACAAATTTACACGGTCACGGGTCAGGCGATCTTGAACCGGGCCACCGACTGGCGCAATTCTTCAGCCATTTTTGAGAGCTCGCGCACTTGGGCAGCGGTGGAACGCGTTCCTTCGCCCGTCTGCTCCGTGACCGCAAAAATATGTTGAATATTCTCAGCCACCACATTGGCCAGGTTGGCCTCGCGCGAAGTAGAGCTGGAAATCTGTTCAATCAAATCAGAGAGGCGGCGTGACACCTGGTCAATTTCTGTCAGCGCGGTACCGGCGTTATCAGACAGCTTTGCGCCTTCGACCACCCCTTGAGTTGACCGCTCCATTGCGCCCACGGCATCCTGGGTATCCGTTTGAATGGCTTTCACCAAGGCCGAAATCTGACGTGTTGCATCTGCAGACCGTTCAGCCAAACGCTGCACTTCCTCAGCCACCACGGAGAAACCTCGACCGGCTTCACCGGCTGAAGCGGCTTGAATGGCGGCATTCAGCGCCAATACATTGGTCTGTTCGGTAATGTCTGAAATGAGTTCAGTGATTTCACCAATTTCCTGGGAAGACTCGCCGAGTCGCTTGATGCGCTTGGACGTTTCCTGAATCTGATCTCGAATGGAGTTCATACCGCCAATGGCGTTCTGAACCGCTTGCAAACCGACCTCGGCGGCTTTCAGCGATTGACGCGCCACGGCAGCAGACTCCTGAGCCTGTACGGAGACATCGTTAATACGAGAAGCCATCTCCACGACAGAACGGCCGGTTTCACGAATTTCATGCAATTGCTCGTTGGAAGCCGCCAACAACTCGGTTGAAGTGGTGTCAACATCGGCCGTAGTCTGTGCCACACGCGCCGCCGTATTTTGCACATTTCCAACTAACGATCGCAGTTCTTCAACGGTGTAATTCACGGAGTCTGCAATGGCGCCCGTAATGTCTTCAGTGACCGTGGCCTCCTGTGTCAAATCGCCTTCGGCCACAGTTTGCAGTTCATTCATCAAACGCAAAATGGCCGCCTGATTAGCATCGTTCACCCGCTTGGCTTCTTGCTCTTGGTGTTCAGCTCCTACGCGTTGAGTCTCGGCAACATCCTGGCGTTTACGGCTATCAAGCAACTGGACATATGACAATCCACCCGCACTCAGGATTGCAAAAAAGGCTGCCCCAAGCAAGGTCAACAGGGCGACAAAGCCCAAGCCAGTTTGGGAAGACAACTTGCTTTGCAGTGCCTCAAGATTCCGACGCAAAGGTTCGCTGTCAGCAACAATAGAGACTTGCGCTTCACGTGCCGAAACTAGGCCTTGCAGGTTCCCCAAAATAGCGCCGGCCTGAGTCCGGGTTTCCTCGAAAAGCTTAATCAAGGCCGTCAGACGCTCGCGTATCTGTGCGTCTTTAGCGACGCCTAAACGCAGTTCGGCGTTGCCACTTAACAAACCCTGTGAAATTTCCATGAATGAGTTCAAGTCTTTGCCCAGTAGAAAAACGGCCTCAGGACTGACACCCTCAACGGTCAGGAATTCATTGGAAGACTTTCCAATACGCTGCGTCAACATCACCAACTGACTGGCTGCTGCAATTTCCGCCGAAGGAGCACCTTGTTGCAATTTCAGAGAGGACACCGTCTCTGCAATTTCCAAAAGATCAGATGACTGGCGATTGATCAGCCGAAGCGCGGCACCGACTTGTGTCAGAATTTTCTGCTGAGCCATGACGGTAGCTGCGTTCTTTTCGGCACGATCCATCAGAGGCGTAATTTTCTCCAACTCAGCCTGGTAGGCCGCACTCAAGGGCGACAAACTCATCTTGTCGTCGCCATCCTTCAGGCCACGCACCGACTTGGCCAGCACATTCGAACTCTCCGCCACATCGGGGAAGGCCTGCGCGCCTCCGACCAGGGCCTGAGATACAGATTTAGCCAAACGTTGCGACTGCATCAGCGAGTTTCCGGTCGCCTCCATTTGCTGCGCCACCCGGTCGCCCTGGCTTAAAGCAAACAAGGTCACGATGGCCAACAACACCAGCGCTGCACCCAACATAATTGACAACATTCGCTGATGCTGCACGATGGTTTTCTTGCCCAAAACTGGCAAGCTGATCAAGTCTGCGGACTCTTTACTGTCCTCAGTATTCAAAGTCGCGGATTCTTCAAACTGCCCTACCGATAGGAGCGCTTCAGGCCCTGATTCACCCTTCATCTGCTCGGTCACCACCATGTCGGCGGCCGAATCAGGGTGGCTCAAGCTCAACGGGGAGCCTGCCTCGGCATCCGGCGTCTTTTTTGTGAACATGTTTTTTAGTTGGTCAACGACGGACATAAGGAAACCTTAAATAAAGACTTAGGCGCTAATGCTGAGAAAATCAGAAAATTGAGAGAGCGATTGCAAGTTGATTTCTTGCCAATGCTCACCATGGAGGTCAGTCAACCGGCTACCAAAATAAGCCGGCGAACCCGCTGGCGGCGAGACAGCTTCTGAAAACGCTTCTCGTTTTCGAAGTCCAGCCAGATCGTCCACCATCAAGGCGCAATTCAGTTCAAGTGCGGTATTGAACGTGATCACACTCGCTTCTGAAAGCGATTGTTCAGTTCTGGCGCGTGCTGACTTTCCGTCCATGAAGCCCGCCAGATCGACCACACCGAACAACACACCTCGGAGATTGACCACCCCCATAAACCAGGGACGCGAGTAGGGAACAGCCTGCACCGCAGGCAAAGGAAAGATTTCACCTGATTGCGACAAGGGGAACAGGCAATTATTTTCGCCCACCTTCACAGCCAGCCATGCAGCAGACACAGTTTCTGTGCGCGCGGCTTGCAAGCGGCTGGCCAAGCGTGTCTGGAGATCCCGAAGAGCTTCTCGATTCGCCATAGGGTCCTGAGGTGTTAACCCAAAGCCTTGATTTTGATCAGTAATTCGGCCGCATCGACCGGCTTGGTAATGTAGTCGCGAGCACCTTGGCGCATACCCCAAACCCGATCCGTTTCCAGATTTTTGCTGGTGCACATAATAATTGGAATACCCGCGTACTCCGGTGTCCTATTGATGGAACGCGTCAGTTGAAACCCGTTTTGCCCCGGCATCACCACGTCCATGAGGATCAAGTCAGGCTTTTCTTCGGCCAATCGCTTGAATGCTTCATCAGCGCCTTCTGCCGTTCGGACCGACATGCCGTTTTTTTGAAGCAAATTCGTCATGAACATCAATTCAGTTTTTGAATCATCCACAACCAGAACTTTTTGGATTGCCATCAATTTACTCCTTGCATTGCATTTCCAAACTGCTGAACAGCCTGCAATAACTGGTCTTTGGTGAAAGGTTTTGTCAAATAATCTTGTGCGCCGACCATTCTCCCACGGGCCTTGTCGAAGACGCCATCCTTGGAGGACAGCATGACAATAGGCACACTGGAGAACTTGGCGTTGCGCTTGATGATGGCGCAGGTCTGATAACCATCAAGACGAGGCATCAGAATGTCGCAAAAAATGAGATGGGGTTGGTAGTCGTTGACCTTGGCCAGCGCATCAAAACCATCCTCGGCGAGAACGACCTCATGCCCGCCCTGTTTGAGGAAAATCTCGGCACTGCGCCGAATGGTGTTGCTGTCATCAATCACCAGAATTTTAAAAGTCGATCCAGTCGTATTCACAAGACACTGCTCCCGAGCTAACAGGTTGATTTAACGATGAAACACATTATGAGCGTTAGGCCTTAAATGTTCACCATTTCGAAGTCTTCTTTTCTTGCGCCACATTCAGGACAGGTCCAATTGAGGGGAACCTGACTCCATGGCGTGCCAGGGGCCACGCCATGTTCAGCATCGCCGGTGGCTTCATCGTAGATCCAGCCACAAATCAGGCACATCCATGTTTTACTCTCGATCACAGCTTGTAGTGCCTTCTCATAGAATACATTCTTGAACATCGACGCCGTTCGCAATTTGCGCACTGCACGCCACCATTCACTCCATTCTGCCTGAAGAAAACGACAGGCCTGCTCATGCCAACATCCTCGGATTCACTCACAACCGAAGACCTGCAAACAGCGACCCACCCCGCCTGCGTCCTGGTGTTCAATGCCAATGACCCAAGCGGCGCGGGCGGATTGGCGGCCGATGTCACGGCCATCGCCTCGGTCGGCGCCCATGCGCTCCCGATCATGACCGGGGCGTATGCACGCGACAGCGCCAAGATCTTTGACCACTTTGCACTGGATGACGAAGCCGTCACGGAACAAGCCCGGGCCGTACTGGAAGATGTCGCCGTCCAGGTGATAAAGGTTGGGTTTGCCGGCTCACCTGAAAACCTCGCGGTGGTGGCCAGCATTGCCGCCGACTACGCCGATGCGCCCCTGATTGCCTATATGCCCGACCTGTCCTGGTGGGATGAGGTTCAAATTGACCTCTACCTGGATGCCTTCAAGGAAATGGTGCTGCCCCAAACCACGGTTTTGGTCGGCAACCATAGCACCTTATGGCGCTGGCTACTGCCTGAATGGAGCGTCGAGCGCAGCCCCAGCGCGCGGGACCTGGCCCGCGCAGCCCACGAGTGCGGCGTGTCCTTTACGCTGGTAACAGGCATCCCCTTGCCGGACCAGTTCATCGACAACGTGTTGTGTTCGCCCCAAACCATTCTGGCGAGCGAAAAGTTCGAACGCTTTGAAGCCGTGTTTACCGGTGCGGGCGACACGCTGTCAGCGGCGCTGGCAGCCTTGCTGGCCAGTGGTGACAACCTCACAGAATCATTCACTGAAGCGCTCAGCTACCTGGACCGCTGTCTCGAAGGTGGTTTTCGCCCCGGCATGGGCCATGTGGTGCCAGACCGCCTTTTCTGGGCGCAAACAGATGACGCACCAGAATCCGACGCAGACGCAGACGAAACTGACATCGACGATCCCATTTTTCTCTCCTCCATTTCTACTTTAGATATCCCACCCAATGACACAAAACACTGACCTCAACCTCGCCCTGTTCGAGCGCGCCAAGCGCGTCATCCCGGGCGGCGTCAACTCACCGGTGCGCGCTTTCAAGGCGGTTGGCGGCACGCCCCGTTTTGTCAAGCGTGCCCAAGGTGCTTACTTTTGGGATGCCAACGACCAGCGCTACATCGACTTCATTGGCTCCTGGGGGCCAATGATTCTGGGCCACGGCCACCCGGCGGTTCTAAAGGCGGTGCAAGACGCCGCGCTGGAAGGCTTCTCGTTTGGCGCCCCGACCGAGCGCGAGATTGAGTTGGCCGAAGAAATTCTGAAACTGATGCCCTCGATGGACATGGTGCGCCTGGTCAGCTCCGGCACCGAAGCCGCCATGAGCGCTATACGACTGGCACGCGGCGCCACCGGTCGCAGCAAGCTCATCAAGTTTGAAGGCTGCTACCACGGCCACGCCGACGCTCTGCTCGTCAAGGCCGGCTCGGGCCTGGCGACCTTTGGCAATGCCACCAGTGCCGGCGTACCCGCCGAAGTGGTGCAACACACGTTGGTGCTGGAATACAACAATATTCAACAGATTGAGGATGCGTTCGCCCTTCACGGCGACACCATCGCCTGCTTGATGATTGAGCCGATTGCCGGCAACATGAACTTTGTGCGCGCCTCGGTGCCCTTCGTCAAACGCTGCCGCGAACTCTGCACCCAACACGGCACCTTGCTGGTATTTGACGAAGTCATGAACGGATTCCGCGTGGCACTCGGCGGCGCGCAAAGCGTCTACGCCCGCGACATTCCCGGCTTTGAGCCCGACATCACCGTCATGGGCAAGGTCATTGGTGGCGGCATGCCACTGGCGGCTTTTGGCGCCAAACGCGCCGTCATGGAACACCTTGCGCCACTCGGAGGGGTTTACCAGGCCGGCACCTTGTCGGGCAACCCGGTCGCCACCGCGTGCGGTCTGGCCACGCTGCGTGAGATTCAAAAACCCGGTTTCTTTGAGGACTTGTCGCGCAAAACCCGCCTGCTGGTGGACGGGTTGACCCAAGCCGCCCACAGCGAAGGCGTGAGTTTTTGCGCTGACAGCGAAGGCGGCATGTTCGGCTTCTTCCTGTTTGACGCCCTGCCGCAAAACTACGCCAAGGTCATGACCACCGACAGCACCCGTTTTAACCTGCTGTTCCACGGCCTGCTCGACCGCGGCGTCTACATTGCGCCAGCCTTGTACGAAGCTGGTTTTGTGAGCGCGGCGCACACCGATGAAGACATCACCGCAGCGGTTACTGCCGCGCACGAGATTTTCAAACTGTTACCAAAATAATAGCTGCTCGCGCTTATTCCACGGGGGATAGCGCCCTATTTCTTATAAATTGATTGAGATCTTCCAATATGAACTTCAAAAAAATCTTCTCGACACTCGCCAGTAGCATGCTGATGCTGGCGCTTCAAAGCACCGCCCATGCCAACGCGCCCTCGGTTACCTTGGAAGCTGCGCGCACCGCGCTGGAGAAATCGACCGCGACCGTGGTGGATATCCGTGAACCCAGCGAGCAATCCAGCGGCGTGGCCAAAGGCGCGCTGCTGATTCCCATGGGCCAAATTTCCAAGCGTCTGAGCGAGTTGCCCAAAGGTGACGCCAAACCGCTGCTCGTGATTTGCAATACGCAAAACCGTTCGACCAAAATTGCCGATCAGTTGCAAGCGGCCGGCTACACCAATGTGAGCTATGTTCAAGGTGGCATGAGCCAGTGGACGGCACGCGGTTGGCCGCTGGTTAAACCCTGAATTTGCTATTTAAAAAATAGCTACTCACGCATATAGAACGGGGGCTAGAGCCCTATTTATCATAAAAAAAGCAGCCAAGGCTGCTTTTTTTTATTTCAGTGCCCGCAACGCGCGAGCGTCAAGTTCAATGGCGGAAATGACGCACGCCGCTGAACACCATCGCCACGCCGCGCTCGTCAGCCGCGTCGATCACTTCCTGGTCCCGCATCGAGCCACCGGGCTGGATGACGCAAGTTGCACCCGCATCGACCACCACATCCAGACCATCGCGGAACGGGAAGAACGCATCGCTGGCCACCGCTGTACCGTTCAATGACAGATTGGCGTGCTGGGCCTTGATGCTGGCAATGCGGGCCGAGTCCAGACGACTCATTTGGCCGGCGCCAACGCCCATCGTCATGCCGCCTTTGCAGAAAACAATGGCGTTGCTCTTGACGAACTTGGCCACGTTCCAGGCAAACAACAGGTCTTGCAACTGCTGTGCGGTGGGCTGCACCTTGGTGACCACTTTGAGGTCGGCCAGGGTCAACTCATGGTTGTCGGCAGTTTGCATCAACAAGCCGGAGCTGACGCGCTTGATGTCCATGGCGTTGCGACCCTGACTGCCATCGGCGGGCAGGCTGATTTTCAGGATGCGCACGTTGACCTTGGTCTTGAACACTTCCAGCGCCTCGGGGGTGTAATCCGGTGCCATCAGCACTTCAACGAATTGCTTCGAAATTTGTAGCGCCACTTGCACGTCCAGCGTGCGGTTGAGGGCAATAATGCCGCCAAAAGCCGAAGTCGGGTCGGTCTGGAAAGCCTTGCTGTAGGCCTCCAACGGGTCAGCGCCGACCGCCACACCGCAGGGGTTGGCGTGCTTGACGATGACGCAGGCTGCTTCCTTGGCCGCGTCAAAGCTCTTGACGCATTCCCAGGCGGCATCGGCATCGGCGATGTTGTTAAAGCTCAGCTCCTTGCCGTGCAACTGCACCGCCGTGACCAGCGAACCCACCGCTGGAGAAAGGTCGCTGTAGAAAGCGGCTTGCTGATGTGGGTTTTCTCCGTAGCGCAGGTCTTGCAGTTTGATGAACTGGCTGTTGGCTTGGGCCGGGAACAACTGTCGCGATGGCGTGCTGTTGCCTTCTTCGAAGTTGATGGATGACAAATAGTCGCTGATGGCGCCGTCGTACTGGCTGATGCGGTTGAACGCAGCCACCGACAAAGCAAACTTGGTTTTGAGCGTCAAGCCGCCGTCTTTCAACTCGGCCAGCACTTGGGCGTACTGCGAGGCGTCGGTCAACACCGCCACGTCTTTCCAGTTTTTGGCCGCACTACGCACCATGGCCGGGCCGCCGATGTCGATGTTCTCAATCGCGTCTTCGAGCGTGCAACCGGGTTTGGCCACGGTGGATTCAAACGGGTACAGGTTGACCACCAGCAGGTCGATGGTATCGATGCCGTGTTCTTTGATCGCCGCCATGTGCTCGGGCAGGTCGCGTCGGGCCAGCAGGCCGCCGTGCACTTTGGGGTGCAGGGTTTTGACACGGCCGTCCAGCATCTCGGGGAAACCGGTGACTTCAGCCACTTCGGTCACAGGCAAGCCTTTTTCAGCCAGCAGTTTGGCGGTTCCTCCGGTGGACAGCAGCTTGATGCCCAGCGCGTGCAGGGCTTGGGCAAATTCAACGATGCCGGTTTTATCGGAGACGGAAATTAGAGCGTTCATGGGTTCAATCTAAAGGAAAAAAAGGGTTCAAGGCCGGGGTCGGCAGGGAATGACGGCGCGGCCGTTAGGTAATCAGCTGGTGCTCCAGCAGTTTTTTACGCAGAGTGTTTCGGTTCAGGCCCAGCCATTGGGCCGCTTTGGACTGGTTGTTGTCCGCGTGTTTCATGACGATTTCAAGCAGCGGTTTTTCCACCACGTTGACCAGCATGTCGTACATGCCATTCGGCTCGGATTCACCCAGGTCCATCAGGTAACCCTCCAGACTGTTGCGCACGCATTCTTCAATGTGCATAGTGCTCATGCAGATGTCTCCATTTTTATACTTTCACTGTCCAAAACATTCCGCACGACGGACGGCATCCGGTCTGTACGTGCATTCAGCTCATCAAAAAAATCTGCCACGGCTTTCACCTGAAGGCCGCAGTCTTCTATCAAATTCATGCGCGCGCGAAAGGCCTCGCCGCCAGATAGCGCCTTGACATACCAGCCAATGTGTTTGCGCGCCGAGCGCACACCGCTGTACTCGCCGTACAGCGCGTAATGGTCTTGTAGATGGTCCAGCAGCAAGTGCTTGACCTCGGCTACCAGCGGCGGTGCGAGGTGCTGGCCCGTCGCCATGAAATGCACCATCTCGCGAAAAATCCAGGGGCGTCCCTGCGCGGCGCGGCCAATCATCACGGCGTCGGCCTTCGTCTCGAAAAGCACCTGCAAAGCTTTCTCGGGCGAATCAATGTCGCCATTCGCCACGACCGGCACGCCCACGGCAGCTTTGACGGCGGCGATGGTGTCGTACTCGGCCAGGCCCTTGTAGCCCTGCTCACGGGTACGACCATGCACTGTGATCATCTGCACACCCGCGCTTTCGGCGGCACGCGCCAGCGCCACTGCATTTTTATTTTCCTGTGACCAACCGGTGCGCATCTTGAGCGTGACCGGTACGCCGCGTGGCGCGCACACCGCCACCACGGCCTCGACGATGCCAATCGCCAACGTCTCGTCCTGCATCAATGCAGAGCCCGCCCACTTGTTACAGACTTTTTTTGCCGGGCAACCCATGTTGATATCGATGATCTGCGCGCCGCGGTCGATGTTGTAGGCCGCCGCCTCGCCCATCATCAGCGCATCGGTTCCGGCAATTTGCACCGCAATCGGGCCAGGCTCACCTTCGTGATTGGCACGGCGGGAGGTTTTGAGCGTGTCCCACAAATCCGGCCGACTCGTCACCATCTCGCTCACGGCATAACCCGCGCCCAGTTGCTTGCACAACTGACGGAAAGGCCGATCCGTCACCCCAGCCATGGGGGCGACAAAAAACGGATTCGACAGGCTATAGGGACCGATGTTCATGCGAACAAAACAATGGACTGGGTGAATAACAACGATTGGAAACGGGGGTGGCAGAACGCCTGCCGATGATTCTAACTGCCCAAAATTTCAGCAATTGAAACGCAAAAACTAAAACTCAAACCTATACTCATGCACCCATGGAAGCCTGGCTCGAACACATCCTCAAACTACTCGCCCTGCCAGAATTTGGTCTCAGCACGGTGTTTGTGGTGTCTTTCATTTCCGCCACGCTACTGCCACTGGGCTCAGAACCGGTGGTGTTCGGCCTGATCAAACTCAACCCGGAACTATTTTGGCCGACCATTCTGGTCGCCACCGCTGGCAATACGCTGGGCGGCGCCGTGACATGGGCCATGGGGCTGGGCTCACACAAAGTGGTGAACCACTACCAGCACTCCAAAACCCATCTGCGGGCGCTGGACTGGCTGGAGCGGTTAGGCCCCAAAGCCTGCCTGCTGGCCTGGCTTCCGGTGGTCGGCGACCCCTTGTGCGCGGTGGCGGGTTGGCTCAAACTGCCTTTCTGGCCCTGTGTGATCTACATGGCGATCGGCAAGTTTGCCCGCTACGTCACCATGACGGCGGCGCTGGTCGGTGTGTTTGGCAGTTAATCAGGAAAGCACAAGCCGCCCCCCGAATCCCGCATAAATTACTATCTATTTAATAGCTACTTACGCATGCTGTACGGGGTCTAAAGCCCGAT
>SERZ01000313.1_pt1 | contig 33721 bp, 36 predicted proteins | sample 3171461 | NCBI WGS metagenome assembly SERZ01 (sample SAMN06051861, study PRJNA518727) | freshwater metagenome | biome: subpolar coniferous forest; feature: holomictic lake; material: water; isolation source: holomictic Lake 227, 6 m depth | place: Canada: near Kenora, Ontario | collected... | reverse complement strand
ATGGGCGAATGCCATTGTCAGCAATACTAAAAGCCAACTTTTGTTAAATACCGCTGTTTATTTTTAAGAAAAGAGCCATCCAACTATGAACTCCGATGCATAGCTATCTCAACCTTCATAGTGGTGATATTCTTCAGCTTTGTGTTACTATCACCGCCAGTTAGTACAGGCTTCAAATCTATATCAGCGAAAACCAAGCCGTCATAGTGAAGCCTCGAACGTGTTAGTGAAAGTTGTAAAATACGCATTCCCTTTAGGGCAGGGAGGATGCAAAGAATATTTTTGGACTACCGTCTTTCAGAAGAGTATTTTTTATTTTTTGTTTTACAATCCATTTGTACCATGGGTACAGAGTGACGTGATGATGCGCTTATATTTTTTTATACTAATTAGCTTAATTCCAGTGTTGTGCATCGCTCAACCGCCTGATATTTCAGTACCTGATGCGGGACAAATTCTTCGTCAACAAGAGTTAAATACACCTAAACTCGACCATTTTCCACCACCCGAAACGTATGAAGAACCAGAAGTTTTAGAGGCTCCCGAAAAAGGTGTCACGATTGCCGTGAAAAGTATCGTGATTAACGGCGGTGAATCGCTAGAAAGTAGAGAGGTTTTACAGGCGTTAGTGGCCGATGCAATAGGTCAACGCCTTGATTTTGCACAACTTCAAAAACTTACCAATCTTATTAGTCAACACTTGAAAGCCAAAGGTTGGTTGCTCACGAAAGCCTATTTGCCGAAACAAGATGTCACCGAAGGTCACATCCAAATCACTATCATACAAGGACATTTGGAAATCAACGACGAAGGTCAAAGCATTACTATTGAACGTGCGCCGGATACACGACTTAATAACGATGTAATTCAAGAACGAATGCGCTACATCATTAGCGGTGATACGTTACAGGGCGATAATTTAAATCGCACGTTATTATTATTGAACGAGTTGCCCGGTATTCAAGCGAAAACAGCTTTGGAAAAAGGCAAAAAAGCCGGCACCAGTCGCTTAGGTTTGAATGTGAAAGAAGGTAATTTAATCAAAGGTAATGCGACTCTCGATGATACCGGAAGCCATTATACGGGTACTTGGGTTGGGAATTTCAATGTTAGTGTTAATGATCCTTTTGGTATTGGCGAGCTATTTAGTGTCGGTAGCACGCACGCGGAAAATTTAAATCTAGGTCGCATTTCATTTAGTGCGCCGATTGGTTACAACGGTTTACAACTTAACACTCGTTACAGTTATTTGGATTACAGCGTGGGGCGCGAACTACGGAAACTCGATAGTGCCGGTGTGGCACAAACCGGTGGCATCGGTTTGAGTTATCCGTTTATTAAGTCACGCACCTTTACTTTTTCGGGTTCTGCCGATTACACAATTAAAGCGATGCACGATTCCAGTATGAATGTCATCACTAGCGAAAAGCAAATTGACAGCGGTAAAGTCGGCGTGAATGGACAATATATGGATCATTTTTGGGGTGTCGTCGGGTTAAATCAATTTTCGTATGATGTCTCCGTCGGAAATGTCGATTTATTCTTGGACAAAGAACGCGCCGCCGATTCAAGTTCTGCGAAATCTCGAGGTATTTACGATAAGCACAATTTCAATTACACACGCTTGCAAAAATTAACGGATAACCTCAGTTTATTTCTCGCCACAAATGGTCAGTGGGCAGACGGTAATTTGAGCAGTTCGGAAAAATTTGTTTTAGGAGGCTCGTCATCTGTACGCGCTTATCCTTCTGGTGAAGCGAGCGGCGACAGTGGCTATGTTACGAATTTTGAAATGCGTTACGATGTACCGTATAAGTCAGAAATTGGAACCGTTCAATTAATTGGATTTTTTGATAGCGGCTATATTGTTCTACACGAAAAACGTTGGAAAAATGATGTCACTAGCAAATCTGGTTTAAATGATTTCCACTTGTACGGCAGTGGAATTGGTATTAACTTCGCACATGGAAATAGTTTTTCAGTTCGTGGAACATGGGCGCACACTATTGGCAACAATGCGGGGATGAGTGTTGTGGGTAATGATAGTTCAGGTTCCCATGATGAAAACCGATTTTTGTTAAATGCGGCTGTTTATTTTTAATAAAAAAGTTATGCTCGATTCAGTTTGGGGATGATTCGCTATGACGCATTTTGCTTGGTTTGGTGATTACTTGGCGCAATATACAAACGCTTCAACGACAAAATCGGGTGATCGTGTGTGGTTATCGGGTAGGTTAACACGACTCCACAAAAAAAAGGCTTGTAAGATAATCTCACAAGCCTTGAATTTATTGGTGGGTCGTGTGCGATTCGAACGCACGACCATCGCATTAAAAGTGGCATTCTTAAATTAAAAGTCCAATACAATCAATAGATTAAACCTTCCCTGTTTTCAATCTGCGTCAAATCACACCACAAAAAACTATGAAACAAGTTCTGGTATGACAAACTTGTGTCATACCACATAAAAATCAAAAAACAGAAAATTCCTTATTGTTTATAGCCCGCATGTTATAGTCCACGGAGCAAAAAATTGATATTTCTTTTGCATACTTGATGTTTTACAATCAACCATTATGGTTATCCATATAAATTTATTTTATTGAATGTCTTATTACTTACTAGAAAAAATAATTGATGCTGCTAAATGCAAGGAAATAATTTACGGTGGGAGAAAAGTTAGCATAGACATAAATAATTTATGTTACACGTTGGACGATGTTGCTGATTGTATTTCCAAATTGAAGTTACAACATTTTGAAAAAACAATTGAATATTCCAATGGTTTTTTTGATGTTTATCAAATTGAGTACACACCAAAAAGTAGAGAAGAAGCCGACACTATTTATCTTAAACTTCGACTGTTAGAGAACGATAAAATCCAAGTCAGTATAGGATCGTTTCATTTGTGAAAAATTATATCGTTGGACAAATAATGAAAACAACACAATGCCCTATTTGTAATACTGGTCAGTTGCAACTTTTAAAAGCAACAGAATCTATCCAATACAAAGGTTGTCTTTTGTCTGTGGATTTAGAATACGCCTTGTGTCCAAATTGCAACGAGGAGATGATTTTGACCGAACAAATCAAACGTAACGATTGTCGTACTAGAGATGCGTGGCGTAAATTTGACGGTTTACTAACAAGTAATGAAATAATTACGTTACGAAATAAATTAGGTATAACGCAACAACAGGCGGCTCAAATGTTTGGTGGAGGGGCTAATGCTTTTTCCAAATATGAACGTGGCGAAATAACTCAGAGCGAAGCAATGGATAAGTTAATGCGCTTGGCTTTAGAAGAAAGCTCTGTTGATGTTGCTACATGGTTAAAAAGCAAAGCTGGTGTTAAATCGACAGTCAGCACGAATTACAGCAAATCGTTCCATTCAATACCGTCTGTTATCCTTCAATAAAGATGATTCAACAATCAAATCACAATTTCACTTTGCACTAAATGTGGGGCTTCGTTTTCGATTCTGCCTGCGCGAACATAATACTTTGCACCAGATGTGCCTGTGCCGCGCACACTGATAACGCCGCCGTCGATTAGCGTCATCAAGGACGTTTGCCCGTCGGTACTTGAAAGCGTCCCAACCAGCAACGGTTCACGCGGCAAAATCTGCTTAAAGACAGACCAAACATTCACGGTCTCCTCGCCGATTTGTACCGTCTGCCACACCTCTTTCAAATTCGCGGTAATGGACACCGAGTTCACAATCCCGCGAACCTGCGAATCCCCCACATTCACTCGAACCAAATCCCCCACATTTACCAGCGGCATATCCGTTGAATTTAGCGGCAACGCGAACGATTGCAGCGATGGCTGCGTGAACTGCCCCGCCAAGACGCGCTCGCCCAACGCTCGGCAACCAATCGCGTCAGTCATCAACGAATTTGTGACTGTTTGTGACAATCTGCCGCCGTCCGTTCCCGTTAAACGACACCAGCCAATCACGCCACCAACCTCGCCGCCGTGAATATAAACGCCGTTTGCTTGAGCGGGGATGACCGCCCGATATGTTAGCGTTTTCAACGCGCTGTCTGGAATTACCAGGTTTGGTGTTGCTTCTGTAAATTGCCACGGAAGTACAGGGTAACGCGGCGCAATTTTTAGCGTTCGACTGTTTCGGGAAGGAATAACGATTGCGCCAATGTCAGCAGCAATTTCAGAAATAACCTGTATCGGTGTTTTTGCTGTGTATGAAAATGCCCCAGCAGGGACATTCCAGTTTTGCGCCTGCCAATCAATCGTCCACCCGTTCGGAAGTTCTAACTCGGCTAATTGCTGCACGGTAAATAAATCGGCTTGCGTGGCGGAATGTGGTTGTAAAAACGGTGGCGCGAGCAAGGCGGACAAGCTATGACCCGACAGCCCGATTTCGTCTTTGGCGAAGGTTTTGGTGTGGGTAGTTTTCTCAGCCAGCACGCGCCACTCAAACCCGTTGATGGTGATGATTATTTCGATAGGCGTGTCGCCCGCTGAAACCAAAAGCGGCAACTGGTCAACGTCGAGCAATTTACAACTGAACTGCCACGCCCACGAATCAGCGTCGAGCGAAAGCGAAATGCCTGCCACGTTTAGCGGCGTTAAATCAACCAATGTTGCTGTAATGGTGTGCTGCATTTGATAAACCGTTTTTGTTGGGATTGTGAATGTGATGACATCGGTTGGCGGCAAAGGTGGTCGTGGTGGGTCGATAACTGTGCCACCATTACCGCCTCCACCTCCGCCACTGAATACTTGCCTTTGACTATAAAGAACCTTTGTTGCTTCGGATTTAAAACACGATTTGCGTCCGTTTGACGTGGCTTTTTTAGTCGCAACGGTTGTCGATAAACGGAAGCCACCACGTTGCACCGATTCAGTTAACCGTTTTTTTGCATCGGTGAACGAATAAACAAAATCGGGTTCGGCGGTGTAAGTTGAAACACTGTCGAAAATGGTGCGAACCGTTGTCACAGGCTTAACGTCAATCAATCCCAAGTCAAAAGCGGGCGTATTTGAAACGCTCGAAACCAAGTTAAACGCGACGGGAGATTCAGCTTGATAAACGGATTCCGTCAGTGAAAAAATACGCGATGGCGGCTGGGCGGCAATCGTGAACGCGGCTGCTGGCGTGTACCAATACTCTGACGGCATTTGTTTGTTAAGCGAAACATTAAAAACGTGCGTGGCATCATTCACATCTTCGACAACGAATTCAAAACGTGAACCAATCGGAATTAACTGCTGCAAATCTGCATTTGTTTTTGAATTGAGCGGTGTTGCTGTTTCAACGACAGATGATAAAACCATCTTTTTTGGAATAGCTTGCTCATGTTTAAAACTGGTTTTCGCACTGATTTGAAGTGTCGAATCTTGCAATGACACTTTTTCAGTTGATATTTTTAACGTATTTTGCTCAACGGATACCGTTGCTGCGCTGATTTGGTTTGTTGACTCCTGCTGCGCCTTGACAGAAACGACATTTTTCACGGCGTTCAATTGCAAAAATGCGGCGTTTAGTCGCGCAGATTTCATTGTTTCCAGCTTTGAATTCACGCCGCGAATAAGTGAGCGTTTGACGTTGGAATCATATTTTCCGTCAAAGAATCCAACACAACCGTCGAGTACGGTGTTGAATTTGCCAAATATCGGGACAGTTTTACCACTAAAAGTTCCCGTTACGTCATCAAGTTGGACATTAAAACTCCCAATTGCGGGAATGGCGATACTGCTGCTAAAAACACCAACACAATCATCAATCTGTGCGCGAAATAATCCAATAATCGGCGCAGGTTGCTGTCCAGCTCCAAAATGAAACGAAACAGGCGATTTAGGCGGATTAACGCCTTCGTATAAGTCGAATTCAACATTGTAGAATTGAAACTTTATCGGACTACTTGGCGCGGTGTAGCCCGATAAAAACTCAAATGAAACCTTTTTATCTGGCGGCGTGTAAGACATTAGGTGGGCGTAAGTTTGTCGAAGATTTGTGCGTTAAACTGCTGGTCTGTAATCGCCACCGCGTAATAATCCGCGACGTTACGATTCAGCCCGCACTTGAATAAAAACACACCGTCCGCATCCGTGAAAATCGATTGAATTAATTGCCCAGACTTTCTGTAATACAAATTCACCCGCGATTTTGCTTGCAACACGCCCAGCACTTTTACCGTTCCAGTAATTACGCCAATTCGGTCTTCGGTCAGGTTTAAATCAAGCCTTCCAAGCCACCACGGCATGAATTCACGACGAACGACAATGTCATCATTTTTTTGAATTGTGTTTCCAAAAGCAATGAACGCCCCAGGAACGGGGAGACTAATATCTCGAATTGAATCGTTTCGCTGAGAAGGCAATCCAAACGGCACAACTGCCCCAGCAACAGGATTCAGAAAGTCTTTGATTTCGTCATTGACGATTCCTATTGTGATTTCAGTCATGGCTGTTACCAGGTGTTTGAAATTTCAATAAGGCATTGGTAATTGTCGCTATAACCTCCATTTACTGCTAAAAATTTCTTACCCGTAAATTCACCTGTCCCAATGACTATATCGCCATTAACAAACGGGCGATAATGCAATGGACACCATAATCCAGGGGCAGTGCCGCGAATACCTGACGGTTCTGTAATCATAATGGGCGATAAATGCAACGCTCCGTCAATAGTCGATGGATAGGCTTGCGGTACGCTGTTTCCCATAGCCGTACCACCTAAAGCAGAGCATTTTCCCGCTGCAATGGGCTGTCCTGTTTGAATATGACTTCTCATTAAAAAGGTGTGTGATGTAATTGTGAGTGTGTTTGTCATTGTAAAAAACTCACTCACGTTGTAATTGTTTGAATTTCCAAAAATAGCCGTGTTAAACGCATCGCCCGATTTTTTTGATGGAAAATCGCCAAAAAAGAACGGATTAAGCCCCGCCCCAGAGTGAATGATGAGATAAAAAGCCTTCTCTGTTGCAATAACCATCCAAGGTTGAACTGGAGTGGCTGACATATTAACGGGTATGTAAGTTTCAGGAGTAGCACCGTCACCTGTATTGATGTCAAACATCGATGCGTAGGCTTTGACTCTTGGTTCATTGTTTGAACCAACCACAAACGAATTATCAACTCGCAAATAAAAACCATTCGAGCCTGTGCCTTGTTTGTACGCAGCAAGCCCCGTTCCTGAAAACGGCTTAGTCCAATCAGCGGGCGCGACTTTTGATGTTATTGTGCCAGTGGCAGGGCTGGCGGGTGAATTCGCAACTTGATAAGTGAAGGTGTTTGCCCCAGTTACCGTGATGACAAAATCGCCGTTGTAATCGGTTTGGGTTGCGCCTGCAATACGCACGAACGTATCGCTTTTTAACGTGTGGGCAACTGGCAAAGTAACGGTTGCTGTGGTGTCGGTTCGCGTAATCGTCGCAGTTTGTGAACCATAACCTGTGACCAAACATCCGTCTAAAATCGCTATCAATGCACCCACCACATTCGTGTTGGTAGGTGCGCCAAAATCGGTACTTCTAAAAACTTTTACTGTCATGATGTTTTTCTCGTTGGAATTAAAGGAAATTGGGTAATAGGCTGATTAAATCGCTCGACGACTTCCCAAATACAAGAGCTATCGTGCGTGAAAACTTCGGGATTTGTTGACCATGTAGGTTCGTTGACATCGGATATTGCCCCCGTGCGATTACGATAATAAAACGGCGTGATTTGTGGGTTTATCGGAATGACTAACGCGCCCGATTTGTAATAATGTCCTGCTTGCCAAGTGTCGCCGCATTCTTGAACGACGGTGATACTGACGGCGTTTTGATTCGGCATTAACATTTCAACGTTGCCATTTTGAACGCTTTTTTTTGTGATGAGTTCGCCCTGCAAATCGTGAACGAAAACATTGAAAGATTGCGCGGCGTTCGAGCCGTTTATCTCTACGTTTATCGAATATAAATCGGCGACAAAGTAGCGTACTTCGCCTGTTTGCCAGAGTTTTTGCGTGTGTTCAATGTGGGCGATTGACCAGTTCACGCTGTTATCTGAAAACTCTAAACGCCACGCCTTTGGAGCAATTGCGCCTTGTGCCGCAAAGGAATACGCACCGACCGTTATCGGGGCAGCAAATTCAAACGATTTTTCATGGCTCTTTGCAGGCATTTCACCGATAAAGCCCACGCCATTTGCAATCAAATTAAGCGTATGTGGGTGCGTTGAAAGCACAATATCAGACACGCTAACGATGTCGCCGCCGTTGTTATCCGTAAAAACTAATCGCCAGTATTTATGCGGGTTCACAGGTTTCCCTCTGTTAATGAACCGCTGGTAATGCTAATTAAACCGCCTGCCTGCACGCTTAGATTATTGAAAATGAGTATCGCGCTCGAACCTGTTACACCGCAATTCATATCCGCCACAAAGCCGCCGTCACCGTTCAAGAGTCGCGCCCAGCTAATTATTCCCGTGTTGTCGGCAATCGGGTCATCAGCAATCGGTTGAAACGTGACCACGCCTTCAATCGCAATGGCACACGGTTTGGATAACACGCAAGTTCCAAGCAAAACTTGAGTGGTAATCGCCGCGCCTGTAATGGCGGGTTTTGTTCCCGAATAAAGTTTGATTGTGGCGGGCGTGACACCAGCGTCAAGGGCTGAAATAATCATTTCAGCACGGGCATTTCTAAGAGCAGTTGAAAAATTAAGCGACATTGTCAATGTCCCCACGCGCTTCGATGCAGAAAGTAAAATCAGGGTCGGTTGCCGCACCTTGACCGATGGACTGAATTAGCCAAACAGGCGCATTGGCGGCGTAAGTGTTGAATCGCATAACGTTACCAGCTGACCAACCGCCGCCCCAACCACCCGCAGGAATCGTGAAATAAGGCTGCGCGGTGTTGGGATTGATAGGTGCTGTGTTTGTGTTGGTATTTGCCCCCGTGACAATTTGCCCGACGTGTTCGCGAACAACGTTAAACAGTGTCGATGTGGTAAAAATCAGTACCCACCGTTCTTGAATCGCGCTGTTGTTATCCACGACAATCGGGTATTGCGTGCTGTTATATTGCGCCGCAATGGTTGAACCGATAACGCTGTCGCTCCACACGTTTGACCACGTCTGCTGGTCAAAAGGTACGGACACGCGGGCGTAAATTGTGCCGTTAATCACGGCGTTTGAAACGAGCGTGTTTTGGATTGGGAAGGCGTGTGTCAGCGGTTGCGAAAGTGTGAGTTGCCCCGTGATTTGAACGTCCGTGACCACGCCCATATCTTCGATTCTATCGATAATGGTAATGGGTTGTGAAACACCAGAAAGGTTAATCCACGTCACTGTTCCCGCGTCTAAATTCACGCTGTATTTATCAAGCGCAATCATATTGCCAGCCGCGTCTTTAATGACCACTTTCGCCAATCGAACCCGCCCTAAATTTGTCGTTATGCCGTTTGAAAACGTGCCGACGGTGGTTTGATCATTCAAAATTACCGCGACATCGCCCGTTGAATAAATCGGTACACGACCGTCGGGCGGTAATCGCACAGGATCAAGTCCTAAAATTGCGCTCGAAAGCGGAATGTAAACATACGACACCGCGTTATAAACAATGGTTTCAGCCATAACGTGAGCTGGTTTGAAAATTCTAGCATCAGCACCCGTTCCAACAATTGCTGCGGGGTCATACCAGCTTTCGATTTCGTGACCCGTTGGCACAACCCACGCTCCGAATCGAATTTGTACAACGCCCGTTTCGTAATTGATATAGCCAAACATCGACGCGGTATTGATTACGCCGTCGTTGTTGGCTGTGGCGGTTAAATGCGCTCCGCCTTCAAATGCGGTCGCACGAACTTGAAACGAACCCTGGCGAATCGGTGAAGTCGGCAAGCGAAATGTCACCATATCGACTGGCTGAATTGAAATATCGGTTAGCAGTGATTTGAGCGCGACGGTACTTGAGCCATTAGGCGACCAAAGGCTTAACGTTGCCGTGCCTGTTGAATAATCGAGTGTTCCCGCGTAATTGCCTGCGCCTGTGTCGGGTTTGATGTTGGTGAACAACTGCCCGTTTCTATCGACATAAGTGTTGCCAGCTAAATCAAAACGCACGCTGCCATAAACAATGGTTTCGGCAAACTCTGGCGTGAGGTCAATTTTAATGCTGGTCATTGTTTGTGTTTCGGTCGCTGTATTAGGCGAATCCGCAACTCTGTAGCTCACTTTTACCCAGCCTGAATCGTCGTTCGGGTAAATTTGCGGAACGTTCAGATACTGAAAACCAGTAAATATGTTTCTATACGTTGACACAGCGGTGGTTGTATTTGTTGATATACCGCCCACTCCGACTCCAGGAGTGAACTCACTTGAACTCGTGTAACCAATGAGCGATTTTGAAAGATTTGGTATTGGCAATTTCGCGGTTCTATCAGGATTAAACAAAATCGTTCCATTTGCTAAACTGATAACAGATGCGGAATCTACCACGTCAGTTTTTATATGCCCGCCCGATTCCGTTGCTGATATTATCGGGTCAACCCATGTGCGTTTTGTAACCGTAGTTTCTTGGAACGTGTCAAGAAGCGATAAATCCTGCACAGTGTTCCATTCAATCTGCAATGTTCCTGGCAGAATGTTTTGGTCAGGGAGTGTTAAAAATAGCAGCCCAGCAGTGTTTCTTGCTGGGTGCGTAAATTCCTTCGTAATGGGCAAACCAAAGGAATAATTGAACGTAAAAATAGTTCCTCCAGCGGGCAGAACTGTTGGGTAAAATTCAACCAACCCCGTGCTGTGCTTTACCTTTCCTGTTGCGTGTCCTGAAATGTTGCCGTTTAAATCCGAAACCGCCATTCTTGGCGTAATGCCGTCCGTCCATGTGATTATTAACGTAGTCGGGGCAACCCCAGCGTGAGCTAACTGCTGGGTGATTTTTGGCGGCTCAATAATGGCGGATTGACGATTAAACGTATTCGCGTGCGCTCCCCACGAAAAAATAATCTCACTGCTAACGTCTGGCAAAACGGCTGTTGTCACCGTCGCAGTCCCACTCACATAATTCACCGTTCCGCTGCCCAGCCCCGCCTCTAATCCAACAATACCGCCTGCTGAATTGTCGCGTAATGAATACCACTTGCCGAGCGCACGGTAACTCACCGTTAAACTTCCTGGTGCGGGAGGTGGTGCAATGTTGATTGACCAGATATAGCCACGATTTGCGGCGTTAACCGCTAACGACGCGGTGTCTGCGACGCGAACAGGTGTGGCTGCTGGCGTGTAATTAACCGTTTTTGTGCCTGAATAAGTTGGGCTGGTTATCGCAAAGCTAATCACGCCCGCAATGTAATCAATCGTTCCGATGGCGGTTGTGCCGCTTTTAATTTGACCTGCTTCATCGGTTAGTGTCGAGCCGCCCGCCGTAATCGTTAGTGAACCTGGTTTGCACGGGTTTCCTAAATGTAGGGATTTTCCCGCGCTAATTTCGGTGCTTGTGGTGAGCGAAAACGGAACACCTGATTCCACAACGGGCGTGGTATAACCGCCCGCGTTCAAATCCAACAACGCGACTTCGGCTTGCGAACTTGGTATGACCTGCGAATAAACGCTGTCTACTTTGACCATGACATCACCCAACGCCGCTGCTCTATCTAGTGGGCGTGCGCTGTAGTATTTCGCCGCGTTGGCAACTACAGTCGTGAACAGGCGAGCGTTGGGTACAATGCTGTCGTCTTTGGCTATTTGTGCGCCGATGTAATCAAACAGCAACGGCGTGGCGATTTCAATCGAGATGATTCGTTTTTGATACGACGTATCGCCAGCTTGAAACGTTTGTATGGTGTTCGTCACCAGCTTGGAAACTCGAACATATTGCGATTGCCCGACGTTCAGCGTATTTGAAATCATAAATACATCGCCGATAGCAGGTACGATGTTGGACGATGTGTTTTGGAATAGCGTTAATTGACGGCTGCCCGCGTACTGCGTTGACCAAACGAAACCTTGGTAAATAGAAGCCTGCACGCGATACGCTTCAACGCGACCTTTTGCTGCGTCCCGACGGTCAAACCAATCGCCAGTGCTGAATAAATTCACACCTATTTTTTTATCCTTTGGCAGCTTGGACAACATCACCATCGAACCAAAGAATTTATCCGTCGTGATGGTTTGAATGGCGGCAAACAACTTTCTCATGTGAACCGCACCGTAAACACGGTCGAGCGTCGAAATGTCGTCAAAGATGTTATTACTCACGCCGTCCAGGATAACGTTTGCCGTCATTGCGCCGCCACCGTCTGCAACGTCGCTCATGTTGTCGGATTGAAGTAATTTAATGTCGCTGGCTAATATGGTCATGGTGTTTTTTAGTTTAATGAAGGAGGCAATCCGCGTGCGGCGGCTTCTTTTAGAATGTCTACAACGCTCGCAACGTCAGCACGGGCAAAACTGCCTTGTGCTTCGCGTCCCGTAGGAGATTGGAATTTGATAGTAACGGTGTTGCTGTTGTTTGATTGAGTCTGTGAAGTGATTTGTGGTGCTTGATTTGTAGCGATTTCGCTTGAGTTCGTGTTGTTATTTGAGGCGGTTTCTTTTGCTTTTTCTGCTTGAATTGCCGCGACTTTTTTGGCGTGGATTTTTTGCGCGAGTGCTTGAGCTTCGGAGTTTGCACCCAGCCCAGATTGTTGTTTTTTAAAATGACGATTTTCAACGCCGAGCGTGTTGCCGTTCATTTGGTCAAGCTCATCTAACAAGCTATCGCGCTGTGATTCCGCCGCGTTTTTATCTGCGATTTGCTTGTCTTGGGCTGCTTTGGAATCGGAGGCTTGCTTTTCGCTTGCGGTTTTAGCGTCTGCTGCAATCTTGTCTTGAGCGGCTTTAGCATCGGATGTTTGCTTATCGAGTTTCGCTTTCGCATCCGCTGCGTCTGCGTTGGCAATGTTTTTCAGGCGAGTATTGTGATTTTCGCGTGCGATTGATAAAGCAGCCGCGTTACCAGCCAGTGCTTGTTCTTCCTTCGCCCAGGCAGCGTTTTCTAAACCGACTTTATCACCCGCAAGTTGCAACTTTTCGTTAGTTGCAGCATCGAGTTGGTTTTTATATGTTTCTTTAGCGGCTTTGGCATCGCTGATTTGTTTGTCATTCGCGGCTTTTGTGTCTGCCGCAATCTTATCTTGCGCTGCTTTTGCGTCGGCTACCCGCTTATCTAGTTTTGATTTCGCGTCAGCCGCGTCAGCATCCTCGATATTTTTCAAGCGTGTGTTGTGATTTTCACGCGCAACGGATAATGCAGCGGCGTTGCCTGCTAATGATTGTTCTTCTTTAGCCCATGCGTAGTTTTCAATGGCGACTTTATCACCTGCAAGCTGGAGCTTTTGAGTAACTGCTGCATCGAGCTGTGAGGCTTGTTTTTCTACAAATGCTTTGTTGTCCGCAACAGCTTTTTCGTCAGCGGCTTTTCTATCAGCTACCTGTTTGTCTTGCGCTGTTTTTGCATCGGCAGCCTGTTTGTCTTGAGCTGTTTTCGCACTCGCTGCATCAGCGTCATAGATGTTTTGTAAGCGGGTCGTATGATTTTCACGCGCCAGTGCCAGTGCCACCGTGTTGCCAGATAAGCCTGCCTCCTCTTTAGCCCACGCTTGGTTTTCGAGTCCAACCTTGTCGCCTGCGAGCTGGAGTTTTTGTGTGATTGCCGCGTCAATTTGAGAGGCTTGTTTATCATTAAACGCCTTTGCGTCGGCATAACTTTTGGCAGCCGCCGCATCACTGTCGGCTCTGATTTTATCCGCCGCGTCTTTTTCTGCTTTTGCGATTTTGTCGGCGGTATCTTTTGCGTCTTTTACGTCTGCATCTAAGATGTTTTGTAAGCGCATGACGTGATTTTCACGAGCGATTTTTAACGCTTCCGAGTTCCCTTTTAATTTCGATTCAATGTCAGCAAAGGCTTGATTTTCTAAACCGACCTTATCGCCAGCAAGCTGCATTCGCTCGACGTTTTGGCTGATGACACCTTCGTATTCCGCCTTAACTTTTACCTGTAAATCTGTTAAATGGTCTTTTGGTAAAGCCTCAAGTTTCGCTCTTGCGTTATCAACGGCAGATGAATCAACATTGATTTTTAAATTGATGCCGCCGCCAGACACGCCAACACCAAAACTGCCGCCAGCTTGTGCCTCGCCGCCGTCCGCAAAGTGCTGAATACCCACCGCCGTGCCAACAGAACCGCCGTTTTGATATTTTGGCAGTTCATTTTGTGGCACTTGCATCGCGTTGAGTTTCGACATGAAACCGCTGCCGTATTTTTGCACTGCCTCTTTTTTGACGATGTATTCACCAGGTTCGAGCATCGCAGGGACGGTATCGCCGCCGCCAAAACCGCCTAACTGACCAGCGCGGCGCGTGAACGCGGGCATTCCGCCGTCAGCGAAGTGTTGAATTTCGCCGCCGTTTTGGTTGGTTTGAATGGTTTGAACGTAAATTGTGTGAACGCTTGATGTAGGCTGTTGGTTGTATGCAATAGCAGCCGAAGGCGCAGAATTATCGGCATTCAGCGTGTGCAAACTATCTGTTGGTGTTTTTATTTGTGCAATATCATCAAACGGTTTTGAAGCATCACTTCCAATCGTGTGCAGACTTTGCGTATCTTTTTTGTTTTCAGTAATCGCGTCGGTTGTTTTTGCGTTATCGGGTTTTATTTCGTGCTTGCTTTCGGTGTCTTTTTTGAGTTCAGTAATTTCGCCCGCAACCGCTGCCGTATTGCTGACTACGTTGTGGTGGGTTTCGATTGCTTTTTTGATTTCGTTTAACTGGTCTTGCGTTTGCGCTACGTCGCTATAAACCGTGTGTTTGCTAAACGTATCGGCGGTAATTGTCTGCTTGAAGATTTTAGCTTCATTGGCTTCGAGATTAACCGTGTGCTTGCTGACCGTATCGACTTTTAACTCGTCGATTTTCTGCTGAATGGTGGTTATTTGGCTGCCATCCACGTTCATTTTCAACAGGTGGTCTTTGCTGATTGCGCTGTCGATTTTGTCGATTTCGTCTTTTAGCCCCGCCATCTTTTCGATTTGGGTTTTGGCGTTGGTTTCGAGGGCGTTGGCTTGGCTCTCCTCGGCGGATTGCAGTCCTTTTGTTGCTGCTTCGGTTTGCCCGATAACGTCAATGTACTTTCTTTTTAGGCTTGAAACTTCGCTTGATTGCGTTTTTTCAGTGGACGCAAGGCTTAAAATCAGCCCTTCGTTTTCTTTGGATATTCTTTGCGCTTCTTTAAAATCGCCTTCCGCCAGTGCTTTTTTGTAGTCCGATATTCCCGTTTCGATTTCTTTTTTCTTACTGGCAAACAACTCCTTGTCGCTCATGCCAATGCGTTCGAGTTGAAGGATTCCGTTTGCTTTTCTGTCCTCAGCGTCCAGGATTTCCTTGGCGTAACCGATAGCTTTGTCGCGGTGCGATTGAGCCGCAGCCGTCATTTGGTCAACGGTGCTGCGGTAGGTATTTAAAACCTCGATGTCGATTTCTTTTTTTGCGGTGGCGTAATCGCGTTCGTACTCGGCACGCTTTTGTGTGTCACCCTCGGACTTTGCGATTGCGTCGTCATAAACCGCCTTGGCTAAAACCTTTTTGTTATTGGCGGCATCGGTTAAAACACCCATGACCTTATCGCTTGCTGCAATAATCAGGTCTGTTTCAGACTTTTCACGCTGCTCGGTGCTTTGAACAAGGGCGTGATTTGCTTCGATGTCGAGCTTTAGGTTTTGAGCAATCGCTTCGTTTGCTAATTTGTACCGCGCATCAATCGCGGTGGATTCTTCTTTGAGGGCGGCGATTTTTATGGCAGAAAACTGCTCGGCTTGTTGGCGTGCCGTCGCCATTCGCTCGACTTCTTTCGCGGTAGCGGCGTTCTTTTCGGCTTCTACGCCTTTGATGCCTTCAATCTTTGCGGCATTGTTTTTTTGTTCTTCTATCGTTGAGTTGGTGGCTGCCAATCTTTGTTCATCAAACGCCTTTCCTAAAAATGCAATTTCAGCCGCGTATTTCGCACGTCCTTCCGCCGTTAAAACATCACCGTTGAACACGCTTTTTATGGCGATGCCCATGCCGATAACGCCCTGTGTGATGTTCAGCGTACCAATCCTAAAGCCCTCAAATTTAGTAAGCCAATCGCCGACTGTTTTACCCACTTCAAACGCTAAAAATACAGGGATGGCTCTGCTTAAAAGCCCGACGGCTGTTGCGGCACGGGTTGTTGATGTTGCAAAAATATCAGTTGATAAAGCCGCTCGTGCCGCTGCTAGTTGGGAAGCACCAAACGCAACGGCTGAACCCGAAAGCGAGGCGGTCATAGTGATAATTGCCTGCACCGCTTTAATTCCCATCACAACTGCGAGGGATTCAAACATCGTCACCAGCAATGGAACGTGTCCCGTGACGAAGGTTGAGAATTTATTAAACCCGCTTGTTAGCGGCTCTAAAATTGGTGTGCCGAGGGTGATTTTTAGATTCTCGAATACAGCGAACATCTTTTCTTTTGCGCCCTCGAAATTCGAGGTCATTGTGGCAGCGGTTTGACGTGACGCACCGCCCGCGCTTACCAGGTCTTCTTCAAATTTCTTTAACGCTGGCGAGCCTTCTTTCATTAACGCTAGGACGGTGGTTTTTGCGGTATCGCCAAACGCTAAAATGGCAGACGCGCTGCTCAAGCCCGCCTTTTTCATGCCGTCCATCGCCAAGCCAACGTCGGACGTATTGATACCCAGTTTTGAAAGTTCAACACGCGCTTTAGATGTCGGGTCGTTTAACGCCGTCAATGTTGCGCCAAGCCCTGTGCCTGCGACTTCGCCTTTGAGTGCGTACTTTGCCAACACGTCAAGCATCGCGGCGGTTTGTTCGACAGAATATCCTGCCGCCGCTGCTTGTGCGCCAACGCCTTTGAATGATTCATTTAAGCCAACAACGGAAGCGTCTGAAAGGTTGGCGGCTTTGGTTAAAACGTCGGCAACACGAGCAGTGTCACTAAATTTCAAGCCCATAATGCCAACAGTTGCAATCAAGCCAGACGCAGCGACTTCCATCGATACCGATTCCGAAGCGGATACAGCCAAAACACTGGGGAGTGCTTTCATTGCCTCAGATGCAGATAAACCCGCACCCGCTAAAATGGTCAAGCCTTGAGCCGCTTCTGTTCCTGACCGTCCGAATTCAACACCGACGGTGGTGGCAAACTCGGACAGCTTTTTCATTTCCTCGGACGTGTATCCGCCTTTCGCAGCTACGGCATCGAGTTCTTTTTCAAACTTTGCCGCGCTATTAACCAAATCTTTGAAGGTGTCAAACGTGAAGTAAGCAGCTAATGCAGTTGCTAACTTGCCCGCATTTTCCTGAATTGAGCCTAATGTTGCCGACGCATTATCGCGGGCGTTAATGATGATTCGTGTGATTAAATCAGCCATATTAAACCGCCAACAAATTGATTTTTAAGGTGTAGAAGTCCGCATCGTCGGGGGTTGAGTAATCAATCCACGGCTTTGCTTCAATCGGGTTTTTGGTATGGTTGAAAATGACGTTGAACGTGCGCGTGTCGTTTAGCGTCAAAACCATTGTGGGATTAGTGTTTGATTTGATTTGTAGCAGTTTTAAGTCGGCGCGACTGATTAGCCCAGACGATGAATCGCCCGACAAGGTAATCAGCCGTCCCGCTTGTTTCGTGCCGCTTTGGATAATTAACGCACCTGTCACGGAGTAGGACTGGGATTGCTCAACTGGCGACCAATCGAACTCATCAACCCAAATCAAGTCTTCAGGGAGCGTTAAATTATCGAGCAGCATGGGTTAAGCGTTTGCGAAGTTGGTTAAAATTTCAAACGGTTCGGGTCTGCCTTCGGGAATAACCATGCGACCTTTCAATTTAATGTCGATAGGTTTTTCAGACAGCCAATCAATCGCAGATTCGGAGGTTAAAACCGCGTCCCAGATTTTGATTTCAACTTGAGCGTCGTCGGCAAATACGTTCTGACCTTTCATGTGAATGATGCCGCGAATCGACGCTTGCGTGCCGCCTTTGATTGATTCCGCCGTGACCGCGTTGTAGGTGTAAGACACTTTCAGCGATTGCCCGTCCGTGATGGCTGACGTTGGCAATATAAAAATCTGTCCTGCAACATAATCAACGGTGTAATCGGTATCTTTGACATAAGTGACTGCGCCTGCGGTGTTCTTTACCGTTAAGCCTGTCGCCGCTAAGTTGCGGAACGTCAAATCAATCCAGCCACCTTTTATCGCTGTGGCAACTTCATCAACGGCTGCACCTGACGCTTGGGTAAATGGCACAACTGAACCTTGAAGTCCCATTGCCAACGCTTTCGGTGACGCTTTGTTGAACTCAAGCGTTAAATCAGACGGTTCTGGCAAGATGGCGGTTGCGCGTGGCATACCGTAATTTGCACGACCTTTTGAAATTGCGTCGAGTTGTTTGGAGTTCATTTTGATAGATAACGCGCCTGCGTTTAAATCGACATAGCCTTGATATGTGCCGTTTAAAAGGCGGTTAAAAAGCACATCGCCTTTTAATAAAATTGCTTCTTGTGATGCTGCCATTTGTAAATCCTCTGTGATTAAAACTGATTACTTTTAAAAATGAATTTTGTTTGAAAAACGTCACTCCAGTAGGTGATGAGGTTTTTGTAATAGGTGGCTTTTCCTTCCATGAAAGTGACTCTTGCCGTTGTGCCTGGAGCTTGCCAACCGCGCAATGCCTCGTGCGTTTCAGCACGAATTTCTTGCAGCAGGTTGTTGTTTTCTGCCCCGCGTAAATCTTTGACGCTTTTGACCGCAATCACTACGCCGATTTGCCCCGTCATCTCTTGGGAATAGCCGCGCTGATTAAGTTTGCCATTAGTGATTTCGCCACCGTCTTCGTGCATTTGAATCACAAACGCATACGGTGGTTGGATTGATGTTGGCATTTCAATGTCGAAATCTGAAACCACGAAAACCTTGTTGTTGAGTGACGGACATTCGTCTTTTAAGCGTTCAACGAAATCGTTAATATCCATTACATTCGGCTCATTAAATCGTCAGTAAATATCTGCGCGGGTGCTGATAATTTTGGAACTTGTAAACCGACAGTTTGCGGGGCTTCAAGCGGTGGAACACCCAACAACGCCAACAGCGACGACTTGTGTAAATGCACCTGCTCAAAGAAGGCAATCGCCTCCTCGTAAGCAAGCCGTACATTCGGAATAACACCGATGTCGTACAAATAAAACCGCGTCATGTCGCACGCGCACCGAACAACAAAAGGGCTGGGTGTTGCAATGGGGAGGGCAATCAGTCCAACAAGATAACTGTCGATTTTGGCACTGGCATCCGCGATGGCTTGATTCAAAATTGCCTCATTAACATCGCCGCCCATTTCGCCCGTCTTGTCGGACAATCCTGCAATCTCCTCACCCCAACCACGGTCGATTAAGTCTTGTTCGGTGCAGTACATTTACGCTTCCGTTAATTTGATAACGGCTGCTGGGCGAGTACACAAATTCAGCGGGTTTGATTGCGCTTCGATGTTCACGCCTTTGTTCATTTCGAGCGGTTCAATCTTGGCGTAAAACGGCGAACCGATAGAGTTCACGGTTTCCCAGTAATTCGCTGGCGCAAAGCGGGTGATGAATAAATCAATCACGCCAGTTGGCACGGCATAGGCTTCGCTGTCTGGGATTTTTACCACCGACGAGCCGCGATAACGCTCGAACGAAACGCCACCAAAACTAATCGGATTGCGCGGGTCGTTGCGTAAATCGGCGGCGGCGTTCCAGTTCAAAACGGTAGTTTTAAGTGCATCGTGTTCGATTAAGTTTTTCCAAAATGTCGCGCCGCAATAAACTTTGATGCCACTAAACGCCAAACCATCAAGCGATAATTCGATGGCATCAATGACTTCTTGGACTTTGGTTCGCACTTTGGTTGCCGAAGTCGTCAACGCCATATTCACCGTGGTTTGCGATACGCCGAATTCGGTAAATAACGAACTGACATTACCTGCCGCATCGTAATAACTACCCATAATGGCGGCTAAACGATGAGCTTCGATGGTGTATTCAATTTGGCGTTTCATTTTTGCAAGGCGTTCGTCACGGATTGTGTTCACCGCTTGCGCTTGGTTTTCGCTACCAAAAGCACGCACACTTTGAACTTCGTCAGCCATAATCGTTGCCCGTTCAGGCAAATGCGGCACTTTGATGGTACGAATGGTGCGTTTATCACCCAGCACCACTTGCCCTGGAGCGTTACGCGGCTGCACAGAAACTAATCCAATGGTTTTGCCGTCTGATTCGATTGAAACGTCGAGCGTTGAAATACCAGAGCTTTGAAACAATCCACTATTTTCGATAGTCGTTGGTGTGTAAGGAATGGCGTTAATTGCGGCGGTTAAGCTAAGAAGCGTAAAACCGTCGGCTTTGAATGGGTCAAGAAACATTTTTTATCTCACGATGATGTTTTGGGTTGCAAGGGCGACAATCGCAGCCGCTTTATTTGGTGCGGTGATGCCTGTTTTAAAAATCAATTTCGCATTCGACACTTCGGCAAGGCGCGTCAATACAGTGCAAGCAGTGTCTGCCAAGGTTGCATCGGTGCTATTTCGCAAAATCGCGCTAGCAATTTCACTGCCGTCAGTTGCCGCATTGTTGTGTAACGTGTATTTGCCTGACGCAGTGATTTTTCCGAGTACCGTGCCGACGATTAGGTTTTGACCTGAAATCAAAACGCCTTTGTCGAACGACATAGTTTCTTCATCGCTGAGTAAAAACTCTGCGCCATAAACGCCTTCGGTTTTGGTAGCCATTAGTTAGAACCTCGTGCGTTCATTTGGGCGTAAATTGCCGACGTATCAAACGCAGGCGTAGTGGGTTTATCTGTGCCGTCTGTTGCTTGTGCGCCGAATAAATGCGCTGGCAAGTTGGGTTTTTGTTCACCTTTTTGAGCGATTAAATCGGCTGAAATGGTTTTGAATTGTTCCGCGTTAAAACTCAAATACGGCGCGGCTGTGGCTTCGCTATATTCACGACCTAATGCCGTGAACAATGATTTAACTTCAGCGTCGCGTGCGGATTTTTTAGCTGCTTCTGCGTCGGCTTTAAACTGCACGTTTTCGGTTTCGAGCATTGCAATTTTGTCTTGCAGAGCTTTTGCTTCTTCGGGTGTCATGGTGGATTCCTGTGGTTTTGTGGATTGAGCGTTAAAGACGGTTGCGGATGTTTTGTCGTCAGCACCCATCGTGACAAACGACACCTCTCTTATGCGGTTGTTTTTCAAAAGGGCGAGTTCGCCCGTGAACGATTGCCCGTTAATGCTGTGGGTTTGTGTTCCATTGAGGTTTTCAGTTGATGCTGGGAATATGCCAACCGATAGTTGCCATTTGATGCCACGGTCGGCTTTGGTGGCGATGTCTTTGGCAACGTCGTCAATGTCGGCAAATAAACGCCCAGCGATTTCGATTTGCGTGCCGATTGACACCGTTTCGATTACGCCGATTGGCGAGCCGTGATGATTGAATAGCAAAGGCAAAGGCGTTTCTGCGGTAGTTGTTGATAAATCAAACGCCACCGCGTTGAACCAAGAATGGTCTGTGATTACGCCACCCGCATAAGCAACACCTGAAAAAGTGCGCTCGCCTGTTGTGGTGGGTTTTGAAAGCTGGAATTCAGCCAAAAAATGATGAGCTTGATTTTGTGTTTTCATGCGCGACAGATTGCACGCAACGCACGGTGTTTTCTAATCGCATGGTTTAGTAAAGTACGCGAAAAATAGACAACAAAAAGCCCGACAAGTTGCCAGGCTTTTATTGTTTTACAAATGGGCGTAGGTTATTTTCCTGACGTAAAGGCGTTGTAACATTCATCGCTCACTTCAATTTCGTCTGGGATAAAGTCGCCAAGGTCGCGTCCCATCATAAAACGCTGTGCATCCTCGTTAATATAATATGGGTCGCCATGTTGATTGATGGGCATCGCATAGACAATCCAATCGCCCATGCCGCCAAGGTAGCAAAACCCCACATCTTCTTCTTTGATAATGAAGCCCGCATATTTTGGGTGGTTACTTTCGTAAATTCCGCCAATTGGCGGATTGGTTGTTTCGGTTAATTTTTTGCTCACGACTTTGTTTCCTTTCGGTTGGTTTGGCAGGGCGATTTCGCCCCGCCATTTGTTTTATTCAGCGAATAAGTCTTGCGCTGCTTTGTCAGCACACAATGTTGCGATAACCTGCGCCAGCATTTCGTTTAGGTTTGGTGTGCCTGGGAACTGCTCTTGGTGCAGCCCGCTGGTTGCGAGTTCAAACAATATGGCGTTGATTACCTGGGTCATTGTCTTTGCGCCAAACTCGTCGGCGATTTCAACGACCGCCTGCCCGACTTCGCCGAACCCCGTGGCAGCTTCTTTTAATTCGCCAGCAGAAACTTCGTAGTTTTCGCCAAGCACCGCGACCACGTTTTGCGCCGCTTTAAAAATGATGTCGCCAGCACGGTCGGTGTCGATGTCGCCGTTTTTGTCGGTTGGGAATGAAATGGTGGTCATTAAGTCGAGTTGTCTTTTTGCTGCTTCATTTAATTTTTTCATGGTCTTCTCATTTGTAGTTTTGGTTGGCAGGGCTTTCGCCCTGCCGTTGTGGTTTAAGCCGCGATGCCTGTTAGTTTGAAAATGAAGCGTGCTTTGTGCGAGCCAAAGTCAAAAAGTATCTCGCCCGTTACCAATCCCGCGTTTTTGAGTTCTTTGAGCTGGGCGATTGTTAGGTTGGTTGCGCGTCTTGCCAATGCCAAGCTGCCTGTTTCTGCGTGCGCTGTTTTCAACTTTTGAAATTCTGCTTTTGTTGCTTCGGTTAATGCGCTCATGGTCTTTTCCTTTGTGGCTCGTTGTTTTAAAAGGCTTTTTTGTGCCGTCGGGACACACATTGCCATTCAACTTACGTTGTCAGCAAGTCAAGAAAATAAATCGAATCTTTAAAACGCGAAAAGCCCCGCAACACAGGGGCTACGAGGCTTTAAAATAGTTTTTTATGTACCGCGCTGGCTGCTTAGTGCTGTGACAAATGCTGCTCAATAATATCCACGATGTCCTCTGCCCAAGCGTCTGGCAATGCACCCACTGGCATAAAGGGACGGGCGGGAATATCACCCCATAAATGCGTGAATTGCGCCTTTGTGCCGCCGAAGTTCATCATTGCGGCTTGCGGGGCGTTTGTACCGACCGTGACCGACTGTGCGCCTGCCTGAACCGTGAACGAGTTTTTTAAAACGCCCGTGTCGTTGAGTGGCACACTTGAGCCACCGCGCCGATTTGCAATTGTGGCTGGCGACAGGGCTTTCCAGTTGATGCCATCGGGCGATTTGGTATCAATGAAACAAAGACGAATGTTCGATTTTAAACTTTGCCCGATAGAACGCATCGCGGGTTGCAAATTAGTGACGGAGTTGCCCAGTTGTTGCAACCTGGCGTGAAATTCCGCGTTTTCAATTTGAACGGTGATGTCGCTCACGGGAACATAGCCTCAAATTTGGCTGCTGGATTTTCACTGTCGTACTCGTCGCTGATTTCCTGCGCGGTTAATTGCCTGTCTTCTTTTCGTTGAGCATATTCCGCTTTGGATTTTGCTTCGTTCGCGTCAAATGGCTGGTGAAAGAACTTATCTTCGTAATGGTCAATCTCCTCCTGCGTCCAGCCCTCGTATGGGTTGTAGTCTGGATTGTCTTTTTGGTACTGCTCGGCAGCCAATATCTTCACCATGACTTCATAATGCGGATTCATACTTTTTTGATATTCTTCAAGCGTGTCGCCACATAACTTAGCGTTTTCCTTTTGCTGGGCAATAGTTATACCCAACTTTTTAGTGTTGTCATTTTGAAACAGCTCGTCATTGTTCTTCATTTTAAATCTCTACCAGTGTGATAAGCCACTTATTCCCCACTTTTGTTTTTTCTTTTACTAAGTGCTTCACGCCACTCGGTAAAAGCACCTCAGCCTCGCGTCTATACTTTGATAAGCCTGAAATATCCGCTCCTGTTTTTGTTTCAATGGTGTAGGTTACATTGCCACTAAATGCCCCATCCATTTTCGTTGTGGTGCTGCTAAATTGTTCATAAACCGTGGGTTCGCCAACGACGTACTTGTCAATGACATCTCTGCTCAACGATACATCTCGTCTAACTGTGCCAACATGATTCGGTAATTTTGCGATTGCCTGATTCGCTAAATTCCTGAATTCTTCAAGTACACCAGTTGGTATTTTTAACTTGTTCTCATCAGCCCACCCGCCTAAATAAGCGTTCAAATGCTCATAAGTATGCCCAGTGTAAGCATAAAGTGCTTTGTGTTCAGCCTCGGATAAACCGAGTTTTCGTGCCAGTGGAATTCCATCTGTGAAGTTATCGTCGTCCCAATAATGACTGATTCTAAAAACGCTATTGATTCGCTTCATTATCGCATTTTGGTCTGCCTCAGAAATGAATTTGCCTTTTTCTATTTTGGCATCTACTGAATTCCGTCTGACCTTACGCTTAGTTTCAATTACAGACCTTGCCGCGTCGATTTCTGTTTTGGCTTTGTCGGCAATTGATTTTTTAGCGACATCAGCGACGGTATCTTTCGGTGTTTTCAGACTTTCAATGAAAATCCCGTCTTCAAACCGCTCTGGGAACTTATCCTGTACGGCTTTGAGTTTTTGCTTACTCCATTTTTTAGCAGTTGGGTCGGTCTGTTTAACATCCAGCGCACTAATTTCCTTTTGCGCTGGTTTTGTCGGTTTGCCAAGTACCTTTTTAACCTGCTCGTTCGTTGGCGTTGGCTTGGTTTTCGACGGATTAACGAAGTTTCCGTCCTTGTCGAAGGATTCTGGGAACGTCTGTTTCATTAACGCCAGCGATTCATCGTCCCAAGTTGCCGCAATGGGGTCTTTTGTGACCTTATCGACTTTTGCAGCCTTTGGTTTCGCTGGTTTTACCGCTTTCGTTGTCGGCACGATGCTCCCATCAGCTTCGTTAATCAACCACGTTTCGCCTGTTTTCACATCTTTGATTTTGTTGCCAGTTTTGACTAGGTCGGGATTAAACACGCCATCTTGGAATTTATGTGGAAATGAACTTTGAACTTTGTCGATATGCTCCTTCGACCACGCTTTTGCCGATGGGTGGTCTTGTGGCGTTTCGCTGGCTAGTTTCGGCACATCTTTTGGATTCGTCGCATCTTTTGGCTTGGGTTCAGGTTTCGGTGGCGCGTCTGCTGGAGTTTTAGCGACAATTTTATCAATGTGCAGCGGGTCGTCTTTTGGCACAACGATTTTCTTTTTGAGTGTTTTTGCTAACTTTGGCTCGACGGTTTTGGCGGCGGCTTTCGCCATCTTATCGGCGACCGCCTTGTTGATACCAGCCGTAATATCAGAGCCGCAGTTATAGTCCCAGCCCTTGTCGGGCTTGATGACACTGGTGTCGATTTTTTTGTTTAAACCGTTGTCACCGTTCGAGCGGGCTTGTGCTTGTTTTTCGCTGAGAGAAACCACGGAGCATCGACACCTGTATCCGTTGGCGGGGTAATGTGTGTTCCAAAATGGGTCGTCAATGCGACGGATAATCCCATCGAGAGCGCGGTGGCTAGGGCGAGTACGACTATCGTTAATCGCATCGTACATAAGGTAAGGTTGGTATTTTTCATTTTCTTTGAACTGCTCCCAATGCCCACGGTTGTAGGCGTTCTGAATGTTTGTGCGATAGATGTTGTCGAGGCGGTGTTTAGGCAAACCTAAGTCCTGAACCGCAACTGAATCCTGCCATTGCTTGAACGATTGCCCGTCCGCTAATTTTGCGGTCAACGAATCAAGGACGGCTTGAAGTTGGTCAAGCGAAGCCACACCCGCGATTGAAAAATTCAACTGCCGTTGGATGCCTTGAAATTCGCCATAGTATTGCGCTGGTAATGCAATCCCCCGTGCTTCCATTGCTGCAATCGCTTCTTCAAACGGGACGTTAAACCCAACGGACGCGGGACTATCTGGCATGGACGAATCCAATGCAGTCGGCGGCGAACGTGGCTCGTTCTAACACTTGGCGGAATTCGGCGGTGTCGGTTTCGTCAAAAAGAACAGCCAGACGATTGGCGAGGTCTTCATAATCACTCGCCGCTTTGATGGCGTTGAAAATCGAACCTTCGGGAATCGGACTTTTTAAGTTTGCCAACACGTCGTCGGCGAGCGTTTCGATTTCCTGTTGGTTCGGCGTGAATTTGGGAACAATTGTTCCCAAAAATACGTCACGCTCTGATGTGAATTTAATCGGCTGGTTTGATGCGGCAAAGTTCGTAGATTTCGTTCCGCCAATTGGCGGATTGGAGTTTGGCAAAATGGCTGGCGGAATCTCAAAATCACCGTCTTCGTAGTCATAAACCCGCAATAAATAGTCGGGTGTGAGTTTCAATATCCCCGCGCTTACCAGTTTTGCATCACGCTCGGAACGGTCAACCTCCAAGCCCGTGTTGTCCTCCATCACAAACGTAGGTGGCTCGCCCGTGAATCCGTTTAACGCATGAAGTGCATTGACTAATGTTTGAACAGATTTTGAAACAAGGCGTATGTCTGCCAGTTTTCTGTCTTCCAAAACGCCCGCATGAACTTTCGCGGCGGCAAAACTCCCCGACTTACCTACGTCGCTCGTAAGCGTTTGACCTAAAACAACCTTTTGAATGCGTTTTAAAATCGCCTGCTCAAATTGCTCAAAGGTCGCGCCGTTTTGCTGCACGCTCATAAATTCTGCTGTCCAACCATCAGGCAAAGCCAGTGTAGCGTTTTGCACCGCCGCATTTAACACCGTCGATAATCTATCAACGGCAGGCGTGCCGTCGGGCAAAGGCATATCGGGAGCTGTGCCTTTTAAAAATGGGATGCCAGCACGTTCAAGGTTTTTCGCCCAAAATTTCCAACCGTTCACGCGAAACAACCACGCCCAATAAAGCCGCGACAACAACGCCTCGCCGTAAGGTTGGCGGTAAGTTTCGTTGCGAATCGTTAGCAGAAATTTGTATTGCGTATCAACCGCCGTTCCCATTGGGTCGAGCATCGAACGGTAAATCAAATCGCCGTTGCTTTTAGGCTCGAACCACTCAAACGGTTTTTCGCTGACTTCTTTTAAGCTAATTCTGCCATCAGATAATTGCTGATAAATCACCTCCTGCACGCTGTAGCCGTATAAAACCGCGTTAAATGCACCACGCAATGTTGCGGTAATCACTCGTTCGATTTCATGCCACAAGAAGTTATTTTTTCGAACCAGCCCAGATTCTAACCGCCACGGCGTAGCAATTAAGGCTTCGCGGCGGGTTTCAATTGCCGCATAAATCTCGTCGTCTGATTCAAGGGCGCGGAGTTCTTTACGATGAATGCCCAGCTTTTTTAGCGTTTCGTCAGTGTCCGCCATTTGCAGCAGATTGTTGAGCAAGTAATCAATCGCTTGTTCGTTATAAAGTGCTTTCGGTGCTGACATTTTAAAACCTCCGTGTGGTCGAACTAATGGGACTGGATTGCGCCATTGCTGCCGCGCCGTGCCACGCAATGGCTAACGACATGACGGTGTCGTCGTGTTGCCCGTGCGGTGCGGAATAACGAATCGACCCACCAGCCAGTCGCTCTTGGTCGAAGCACATCAACTCGTTAATCAGCGGTTCATAATCGGGAATTGAAATCGTGCCTTGCTCAAAAGCGATGGCTAATTTTTCAATAATTTCGGCTTTGCTGGCGTTAGTGGTTTGAAAAGGGCGAACGGGCAAACCGCGACGGTGTGCCAACTCAATAAACGGAATACCCGTGTTGTTCGATTCAATCAGAATCGGTGCGCCTTTGAAGCGTTGCGACATTGCAACCAAGCGTTCTAATTGCATGACATATTCAACTTGGTTAAAGCGGTCGATTGCCACGATTTTGCGGTCACGCGCATCGACAACGGTAATCACCGTGAAATCCTCGACCCGCGCTAAATCCACGCCTATAACGTAAGCCCGTCCGTCGTTTTGTTTTTGTTCAGCTCGCCACCAATCCGCACCTTTGATTTCATAAGTACAGGCTCTAATGTTGCGGAACACGCCACCTGCGTCGTCTAAAAATTGAGCCAAATACTCCTGCTGAAAAGTGCGTTCAGGTAAGTTGAGCCGTGCTTCTTCTATTTCGGCGGGATTGATAAACGGATTGCAGGCGGTCGGCATTTGCCACGATGCCCAGTTGTGCTGGTTATTGATGCCGCGTTGGTAACAGTCATAAAAATAATTACGTCCTTTTGGCGTTGATAAAAACCATGCGTCGCCGCCTAAATCGGTCAGCGTGGGGCGGATAGCATTCTCCCAAGTCGGCTGCAAACGTTTGGCGATACCCGCTTCGTCGATAATCACCCGCGCATATTTACGTCCACGCCCTGCGTCTTCATCTTCGAGTGACCAGAAATCAATCGTGCCGCCACCCATGATTTCGAGGCGTTTTGATTGTTCGTTTTTGTTTGTGATAATCGGATTTAACCGTTGTTTTGATTCACGCCACGCCAAATCCAACACTTTGTAAGTCGGCGCAAACCAGCCAACTGGCACGCCTTGTAATGCGCCCATTGCTAAATCGCAGCAACCACTCGCACCCAACGCCAACATGATGCCGAGTGCCGTTTTGCCGCTACGTCGCCCCAAACAAACCACGTTATAACGGGCGCGACCGTCCCAGACCTTTTGTTGTGCGATGTGCAACGCAGGCAATTTGAGTTTTTTTGTCATTTTTTAGCCCCATAAAAAAGCCGCCTCGCCATTCAATGACAAGGCGGCGATTTACCTTAAAAAAAACCGACAGTTTCGGTTATAAACCGTTACTCAAACGCAAGGCGGCTAAGTCAGGTGCATAGGTGTATTGAATTTTGACAGTCAAACCGACCACTGCACCGACTTCGGTTTCGTAGCCAGTAAAATCAACAAAAACGCCTTCGCCCAAAACAACAGGCAACTCATAAGTCACGCCAGTCAAAGCGTTAGTGAATCGCGCATCACCGTGGTTTAAAACCGTATCAATAGCGAAGGTTGGCAAAATTCCCGCCAAAGAATCGATGGAGTTAATCTCCGCAAGCACTAAATTTTCTGTTGTCGTTTTACGAATCGTTGATGCGAACAAATTATCAAGATAGGTTTGTTCGGCACTAACAACGCCAGACAACGCATCTACGTTGGCTTGCACTGTTGCGACAGCAGCTGTAATCGCATCCGCAACCGTCGCGTTTGGATTAACCGTGATGTAATCTGCGATTTCTTTTAACGTATCAAACGCCGCTGGTGCAGAGCCGATGACCGTCGCAATCGCAGCATCAATCGCAGTGTTGCGATTTGTGACTTCTGTTGCAATCGCTGTGCTGATTGCCCCGTTACGAGCGGCAACTTCTGTGTTGATTGCATCGATTAAAGCCGATGCGCCACCTGTACCAGCGTTGGTGACGGCTGTGTTTAATGCCAATAATGCCGCTTCTAAGCCGACAATCGACTTTTGACTATATTTAATTTGAGCCATGATAGTTATCCAATAAGGAATGACGGTGTTACTTAGTCCGACAACTGAAAAGTGGTTTTTACAAGAACCAAAGAAACTCGTTTTTATATTCAGGACTTTGTTTTTCGTTCATCGACCCGTCGATAAGTAATTAAAAGCGAACCCTCCAAATGAACCGCCTCCAACGCCTCAAGCCGCAGATTTATTGCGTCGCTGAGAGTTTCCAAATAGTCGAGGCGCGTATTGGTTGCAACATCAACCGCGTCTTGGGCAGCGTCAACGTCAAGATTTTTTTGTATCGCTTCGGGCAATCCGTCGATTGTTTTAGGGCTGAACTTTGGCATTTTTTCTCGATTCGCTGATGGTTTTAACAATCCGCTTAACGTGGTCAAAGCTCCGTTTGACAGTGCTGGCGTACTCAACTTTTAACTGGCGCATCGTCGTTGCATCAACGTGAAGGTCAACTGCGCCGCTTTTGATTTCGTGCGAAATGCCTCGTCCGATTGCCCATGCGGCAAAGTAAAAATCCCGTTCAATCACGCAACCACTCCAAGGTAAGAAACAACGGCAAAGTTGCCCGTGTAATCGTGGCTGGTATCGGTAAATCGCAGCACATACGCGGCATTCACAATATCCAGCATGATGTCTTCGTGTATTTCCATCGTTAATTCGCCCGCTGTTCCGTAAGGCACATAAACATTTGCCGTGTTAAAAATAAAATTGCCCATTGGTTTGCTTGGTAAAACGCAGACGTAATCAACAATCGGCATTTTTGCTGTCGTCACGCAGGTGATGTTATTCACCCCCCGCACGCCGTTAATAATTACCGAATGCGTCACAGGCGAAACGGTCACAGAATCCGTAATGATTGACTGATTTACCGATGCTGCTGTCGTAGTGACCGACTGTGTTACAGGAGAAACCGTAACCGAGTTATTCGCCACGACTTACACCGAAGCGTTGGTGACTTGCGGCACGACGGTTATTTTTGACCGATAATCATCAATCGGCGGCAAGAGCGTTGTAATTTCGTCTGTCGCGCTTTTTGCCTGCAAATCAAAGTAATAATTGCCAATGGGCAATGTCGCTGTAACTGCTGACGCAACAGACAAATAACAAATGCCATTCAACGGGTCGTCCGTTGGATAATCACCAGCCGTTGTGGTCGCTTGTAAAATAGCTAACGCATCACCGTCCGTGAACTTCACTTTTAACGTCAGCCAAAACTTGTAGCCCATGATATTCGTGCCGTTGTTGTACTTAATCTCAAGCAAATAATTATCACCAGCACGGATATTCGGAATATATTTTTTAGCCATTGTCGCGCTCGATAATAATTTTCATGGGTTCGTTATTTTGCTGGGCATTGGTGTTGTTGATGACCGCGCTGGTGGGGTAATACGGCACAACGCCTGACACTTTCATTGTTGAAACCAGCGTGTCCGCGACAATTTTGCAATCGATGGGCTTCGGGTCGTTGCCCATCGATTTCACCGCCATGCTGGCAACTTTTAGCCCCGCCTTACTGAACCATTCCCGCGTTTTTGTCAGCTCATCAATCCCTTCAACAACGACCTGCTTAACTGTTGATTCTAGTGTTGACAATTCACTCGCAACCCGCGCCCCGTCTTGAATAAGCTGTTGATAAATTCCTTTCTGCCAACCTTCCAATTTTGACCGTTTGCTGATTAAGGCGCGGTCGATTCCTGTTGCTGAACTTATTTCGCTGAGGCTTTTGCCCGTTTCAAAAAGTGCCTTCGCCTGCACCCATAATTGCGGTGTTGCCTTAGCCATTTACCAGCGTGTTGAATGACTCCCCGCTGCTTTCGAGTGTTGCGTCCTTGCCCGTTAATGCCTGCCAACGCTTAACAATCACGTCGCAGTATTTTTCGTCGAGTTCCATCAATCGGGCGATACGGTTGGTTTTTTCGCAGGCAATCATGGTCGTGCCGCTGCCTCCGAATAAATCTAAAATTGTTTCGCCGTTGTTTGAACAGTCCAAAATGGCATCGACCACGAGTTGTGTGGGTTTCACGGTTGGGTGCATTTTCGATTCAGCATTTTCGCCCGTTTGAGTTGCCATTGGATAATCCCAAACGTTGGTGCGATAGCGTCCCGTTTGCCCGAGTTGAAAGTTGTTGGTGTGGGTTTCTGTGCCGTTTTTATAGGCAAAAATCAGCTCGTGTTTGCTGCGGTAAAACGTTCCCATGCCGCCGTTGTTTTTATTCCAAACGCAGAGGTTTTTGAGTTCGGTGTAAATTTCGCCAGCGGCGGTGAGTTCTTGAATGTGCCGCCAATCCATGCAGATGTAGTGAATCGAGCCGTCTTTTGACGAGGCAATTAAACAAGTGAACGCAGCGCGTAAAAAGTCGGTGAATTCGTCTTTGGTCATTTCGCCAGATGCCATTTTGAATTCGCCGTGAATTTTGCCGATGCCTGCTTTTGACGTGCCGCTTCCAAGCCCCACTATTTTTACGTTGTATGGCGGGTCGGTGAAAATCATGTCGGCTTTATCGCCAGCCATGAGCGCGTCCACGGCATCAATGCTAGTGCTGTCGCCGCACATCACGCGATGATTGCCACACAGCCAAACGTCGCCGAGTTTCGTAATTGGTACGAGCGGTGGTTCTGGCACGGCATCAAGGTCTGCGTCGTCGTCAATGGTGGATTCATCATCAATCGTTAAATCGAAATCATCAAAGCCCGTCAAATCGAGGTCGAAACCCAATTCATCGAGTTCCGTCAATTCAAGGCGCAACAAATCCATATCCCATTCGGATTCGCTCACTTTGTTGTCGGCGATGCGAGCGGCTTTGGCTTGTGCAGGTGTTAAGTCAGTGCGAACGATGACGGGGATGGTTTCCATGCCCAGTTTTTTACAGGCAAGCAAACGCCCGTGACCTTTGATGACCACATTGTCAGCATCAACCACAATCGGCACGTCGTGTCCGTATTCCGCAATCATTGATGCTAATTTATCAATCTGAGCTGGCGGATGTTTTTTGGTGTTGTTGGCATAAGGAATCACGCTGTCGATGGCAACCCGAATAATTTGTGCGTCAAATTTGTTCATTTGCCCGTCCAGCGTGCTTTTTCTTTTCTCACATCAACGTGAACAAATGTTGGATAAAGTCCCATGCCGCCAACCTCGAATTTTTGTTCGATAAACTTATGCAGCAACTTCGGTGTCAAACCATCGACAAAAATATCTGCCGCATTACCTAAAACGTGCTGGCTGTGGCGTGCGCCACCAACGTGGTGATTATGGTGTTCACAGCGAACGCCGCTTAAAACATGAATCGGTTCATCAACGGCAACTCGTATCTGTTCAAGGAGTTCAACCAACGCCATGTTGATGTTAGACGCGCCACAGCCACAATGGCAGGTGAATTCGGCGCGATTAAAATGCGTGGATAATTGGCTCATTTTTCAACTCCCGTCGTGGGGCATTTGTTGATGCCGAGTTTTTTGCGTAAAAACAGCTCAATAAAATAAATCGCCCGACTGCCCATGTGACCCGATAATCCGACTAATGCGGCAGTGATGGTTTGGTCGAGGTTGGAGGTTTGGCACAAAAAGAAGGTAATCACGCCAACGAAACTGCTGATGACCATTTCGCCGATAAGCTCGGTGACGCTAAAGCGTTTGGTCATGCCTTGTTTGATTTTACGGATATAGCTGGCAATGCCGCCCCACATGGAAAGGAAGCATACCCACGCAAACGTTATGATGCTATCGGCGTTGAAATTAAAAGGATTGGGGAGCATTGGCGTAACCGCTAAATAGTGAAGTTAGCGGGTACATTAAGGATTTGCAGGTGGGGTTTCTAATCGCGTGGTTTAGTAAAACGTGCGAAAACTTGAGATTTATTGAAACAAATCGCCTTGGCGTTTTTTACGCTGAAGACCGATGATTTTGCAGATTTGCTGGTAGCTCAAGTCATATTCTCGACAAAGCGCAACATGATTTCTCCCATTAAACTTTGACCAGATTTCACGATTACGAGAGGTGAGTTCTTTTGATTTCGGCAGATACAATGGGATTCCACCGTAATTTTTACGGAATTCCCATGTAACCCTCGAACTTATGCTGTCCGCTACTTCCGATTCAATTGCACAGGCTTTGAGTTCACGCGCCAAAAACTCGCGCATTTCAGATAAGAAGTTCGACATAAATCAGCCTCCAAACGTTGCGGGGGCAGGATTATAGACGATTTAAGATTTAGCGA
>SERZ01000310.1_pt1 | contig 34014 bp, 40 predicted proteins | sample 3171461 | NCBI WGS metagenome assembly SERZ01 (sample SAMN06051861, study PRJNA518727) | freshwater metagenome | biome: subpolar coniferous forest; feature: holomictic lake; material: water; isolation source: holomictic Lake 227, 6 m depth | place: Canada: near Kenora, Ontario | collected... | reverse complement strand
GGCTGCCGGGGCTGGCGGCTGGGGTTTGGCGGCGTCACTGACGCCGACGATGTCGGCCGGCGGCTTGGCTTCGGACACCGGCTCGGCCGCCTTCAAGGCTTCTGCGGCGGGGGCCGGCTCGGGGGCGGGGACGACGGCGGCGGTTGGGCTGGCCGGCCCCGGCGCCTCGGCCTTGGCCGGTTCGGGTGCCGCGAGGGGCGCCACCGGCACCGGTTCCGGCCCCGCGGCGGCGAGGCGGCTGCGGTCGGCCTCCTCTGTGACCACCAGCGCGCTCGGGGTCAGGCGGTCGGCGGCCGGGCTGGCGGCGGCGGCCGAGGAAACCATGGTCGGCAGCATGGCGGCCAAGCCCCGGCGCTGCGGCAGCGCCGTGCGGTCGGTACCGGTGGTCGGGGTCTGGAAGTCAAAGGCGACCTGGGGCGGCTGGCCCAGGCGGATCTGGATGCGATGGCCCTGGAAGCGGTCGGCCGGTACCTTCTGGGCGCGCGCGGCGGCATCGAGCAGGGAGCCGACGATCACGCGGGTATCGTCGTCGACCAGGGCGTTGTCACGGGCGATGATTTCGCGCAGCTCGGCCTTGTGGCGGGCATCGATGGTGCGCTGCCAGAGGAAATTGAGCGAAACGTCGGCCGGGGTCCGGGTCTGACCGCTCATATGAATGGTGATGTCATCGAGTTTGTAGCCTGCCGACTCCACCAGCAGTTCGAGGTCGCGCAGATCCTTGTTCGAGAAGGCAACCAGATCCTCGGCCAGCCGCGACTCGCCGCCGAAGCCGAGCACCCAGGCATAAAGCGAGCGCACGGCGCCGCTGCCGAGCGAAAAAACCTGCTGGGTCCGGCTCTTGACGGTGTCCCACAGCGTGGCCTCCCCGGCGCGGGCCGAAACGGCGGGCAGGCCGGAGAGGAAAGCGGTCAGAACGAGGGCGCTGGACCAGCGAACAAGGCGGGGAAGGGGCATGATTTTGGTTCCGGCTCCGTCTGGAGGGGGCGGCGGGCACAAACGGACTCGCAGCCGCCTGCCCGAAGGACAGGAGCCGATCCGGTCGGCGGGTCGGCGATTGCCCCTGGGCCATCGCGGCATCCTGATCGCCGGCGGATCCTCCCCCGTTCCCCGAAAGAGAAGTCACAAAGTCGGCTGTCCGTCAAGGGGTTGCGGCGGTCGTTCGATCTGAAATCATCGCTGCGCCGGCCCGTTCGGCGGCGGGCCGGCGCCCCGCCCGGGCAAACCGCGATGATCGCGCGCGCGCGCCGCGGTCCGGGCCACCGCGGCTCTGGCGCTCGCCCGCCGACCGCGCCGCAAAAAGACGGCAGAAGAGGCTTGACTGCCGCGAGCGCCGTCACTAAAGTCCGCCAACCTTCGATTAGGGGGCTGGTGGTAGGCACGGTTGGCCTAGACGCAGTCCCGGTTGAATGTCGCTAACCATAGCCGGCTCAGGACGCTCGGAAACGAGCTTGGTCCGGCGTTTAGAAGATCAGCCCGCACGAGGCGGCAGACCGCTTCGATGGCGGGCTTTGTATCTGGTCAGGCGACGCTCTCCCGGTGACGGCATCTGAGTGAGGCAAACCCGTGCAGCCGCTGGTCCGGTCCGGTAGCTGAGCCCGCGAGGGCTGAAAAAAGGGTGATGAGTAGTCGATGCCCACGATCAATCAGTTGATCCGTAAGCCGCGTGAGCCGTTGGCCGCGCGCAACAAGGTTCCGGCGCTGGAGGCGTGTCCGCAAAAGCGCGGCGTCTGTACCCGGGTCTATACCACGACGCCGAAAAAGCCGAACTCGGCTTTGCGTAAGGTTGCCCGTGTGCGCCTGACCAACGGATTCGAAGTCACCAGCTACATTCCCGGTGAAGGGCACAACCTTCAGGAACATTCGGTGGTGATGATCCGCGGCGGCCGCGTCAAGGATTTGCCCGGTGTTCGCTACCACATCATTCGTGGCTCTCTCGACACGCAGGGGGTCAAGGACCGTCGTCAGCGCCGGTCCAAGTATGGCGCCAAGCGGCCGAAGTAAGGAGAGACCGAGATGTCCCGTCGTCGTCGCGCCGACAAGCGTGAAGTCCTGCCCGACGCCAAATATGGCGATCGCGTGCTGACCAAATTCATGAACTGCCTGATGCTGGATGGCAAAAAGTCGGTGGCCGAGCAGATCGTCTATGGCGCCCTCGAACGTGTCGAAGGCAAGGCCAAGGCCGATCCGGTGAAGCTGTTCCACGACGCCCTCGGCAACGTCAAGCCGCACCTCGAAGTGCGCTCCCGCCGGGTCGGCGGCGCCACTTACCAGGTGCCGGTCGAGGTTCGCTCCGAGCGGGCGCAGGCGCTGGCCATCCGCTGGCTGATCAACAGTGCCCGGGCGCGCTCGGAAAACACCATGACCGAGCGTCTGTCCGGTGAATTGCTCGATGCCGCCAACCAGCGTGGCTCCGCGGTCAAGAAGCGGGAAGACACGCACCGGATGGCGGAGGCCAACAAGGCCTTCTCACACTACCGCTGGTAACCACCACCGGCGCCTCAGAATAGAAAAGTTCGAGAATTCACATGCCGCGAACTACGCCCCTCGATCGGTATCGCAATATCGGCATCATGGCTCACATTGATGCCGGTAAGACCACGACGACCGAGCGCATCCTTTATTATACCGGCAAATCCTACAAGATCGGCGAGGTGCATGAAGGCACCGCCGTGATGGACTGGATGGAGCAGGAGCAGGAGCGCGGCATCACCATCACGTCGGCGGCGACCACCTGCTTCTGGCAGGATCATCGCATCAACATCATCGACACCCCCGGCCACGTCGACTTCACGATCGAGGTCGAGCGCTCGCTGCGGGTGCTCGACGGCGCCGTGACGGTGTTCGACTCGGTGGCCGGCGTCGAGCCGCAGTCCGAGACGGTATGGCGGCAGGCCGACAAGTACAAAGTGCCGCGGATGTGCTTCGTCAACAAGATGGACCGCATCGGCGCCAACTTCTATCGCTGTGTCGACATGATGGTCGATCGCCTCGGCACCAAGCCGCTGGTGATCCAGCTGCCGATCGGTTCCGAGTCGGAGTTCGTCGGCCTTGTCGATCTGCTCAAGAACAAGGCGCTGATCTGGAAGGACGAAACCCTCGGCGCCGAATTCTACGAGACCGACATTCCGGCCGACATGGCCGAGATGGCGGCCGACTACCGCCACAAGATGATCGAGATGGCGGTCGAGATGGACGACGTGGCCCTCGAAGCCTATCTGGGCGGCGAGGAGCCGTCGATCGAGACCCTCAAGGCCTGCATCCGCAAGGGCACGATCGATTTCGCCTTCGTGCCGGTGCTGTGCGGTTCGGCGTTCAAGAACAAGGGCGTCCAGCCGATGCTCGACGCCGTGGTCGACTATCTGCCGGCGCCGACCGATATTCCGAACGTCGTTGGCATCAAGCCCGACAGCGACCAGCAGGAAGAGCGGCACACCGACGACAGCGCACCCTTCGCGGCGCTGGCCTTCAAGATCATGACCGACCCCTTCGTCGGCTCGCTGACCTTCGTGCGCGTCTATTCCGGTTCGATCAGCTCCGGTTCCTACATCCTCAACTCGGTGAAGGGCGACCGCGAGCGGGTCGGCCGCATGCTGCTGATGCATGCCAACAGCCGCGAAGAGATCAAGGAGTGCAACGCCGGCGACATCGTCGCCTTTACGGCGCTGAAGGGCACCACCACCGGCGACACCCTCTGCGACATCGCCAAGCCGATCATCCTGGAGCGCATGGAATTCCCGGAGCCGGTGATCGAGGTCGCGGTTGAGCCCAAGTCGAAGGCCGATCAGGAAAAAATGGGCACCGCGCTTCAGCGCCTCGCCCAGGAAGATCCCTCGTTCCGGGTTACCGTGGACCACGAGAGCGGCCAGACCGTGATCAAGGGCATGGGCGAGTTGCACCTGGAAATCCTGGTCGACCGCATGCGCCGGGAATTCAAGGTCGAGGCCAATGTCGGCGCCCCCCAGGTCGCCTACCGCGAGACCATCACCAAGCGGGCCGAAATCGACTACACCCACAAGAAGCAGACCGGCGGTTCCGGCCAGTTCGCCCGCATCAAGCTGGTGTTCGAGCCGCAGCCGGAGCCGGGGATGGGCTTCGTGTTCGAGAACAAGGTGATCGGCGGCGCGGTGCCCAAGGAGTACGTCCCGGGTGTCGCCAAGGGTCTGGAGTCGTCCAAGGAAAGCGGCGTCATCGCCGGCTTCCCGGTCATCGACTTCAAGGTCCAGCTGATCGATGGCGCCTACCACGACGTGGACAGCTCGGTGCTGGCCTTTGAAATCGCCGCCCGGGCGGCGTTCAAGGAAGGCATCGCGAAGGCCGGCCCGGCGTTGCTGGAGCCGATCATGGCGGTCGAGGTGGTGACCCCGGAAGACTACATGGGCGACGTCATCGGCGACCTCAACAGCCGGCGCGGCCAGATCACCGGCATGGATCAGCGCGGCAATGCCCGCGTGCTGACGGCGATGGTGCCGCTGGCCATGATGTTCGGCTATGTCAATACCCTGCGCTCGATGAGCCAGGGGCGAGCGCAGTACACCATGCAGTTCCACCACTATGAACGGGTACCGCCGGCAATCGCCGACGAAGTCCGTGCCAAGCTGGCGTGATATAATCGTGATGTAATTCGCGGCAAGCGAAAAAGACGGAGACTTGGGATCATGGCGAAAGCTAAATTTGAGCGGAACAAGCCGCACTGCAACGTTGGCACGATCGGTCACGTCGATCACGGCAAGACCTCGCTGACCGCGGCGATCACGAAGATTCTGGCCGAGACCGGCGGCGCGACCTATACGGCCTACGATCAGATCGACAAGGCGCCGGAAGAGAAGGCCCGCGGTATCACGATCTCGACCGCCCACGTCGAGTACGAGACCAAGAACCGCCACTACGCCCACGTCGATTGCCCCGGCCACGCCGATTATGTCAAGAACATGATCACCGGCGCGGCGCAGATGGACGGCGCGATCCTGGTCGTTTCAGCCGCCGACGGCCCGATGCCCCAGACCCGCGAGCACATCCTGCTCGCCCGTCAGGTCGGCGTGCCCGCGATCGTGGTCTATATGAACAAGGTCGACATGTGCGACGACCCGGACCTGCTGGAACTGGTCGAGCTTGAAATTCGCGAGCTGCTGACCTCCTACCAGTTCCCGGGCGACGACATTCCGATCGTTCAGGGTTCGGCCCTCTGTGCCCTTGAGGACAAGAAGCCGGAGATCGGCCGCCAGTCGGTGCTGAAGCTGATGGAAGCGGTCGATGGCTACATTCCGCAGCCGGAGCGCCCGATCGACCGTCCGTTCCTGATGCCGATTGAAGACGTGTTCTCGATTTCGGGCCGCGGCACCGTGGTCACCGGCCGTGTCGAGCGCGGCATCGTCAAGGTCGGCGAGGAAATCGAGATCGTCGGTCTCAAGAACACCGTCAAGACCGTGGTCACGGGCGTTGAAATGTTCCGCAAGCTGCTCGATCAGGGCCAGGCCGGCGACAACATCGGCGCGCTGCTGCGCGGCACCAAGCGGGAAGACGTCGAGCGCGGCCAGGTGCTGGCCAAGCCCGGCTCGATCACGCCGCACACCAAGTTCAAGGCCGAGGCCTACATTCTGACCAAGGAAGAGGGTGGCCGTCACACGCCGTTCTTTACCAACTATCGGCCGCAGTTCTACTTCCGCACCACCGATGTCACCGGCATGGTTCAGCTGCCGGAAGGCACCGAAATGGTGATGCCGGGCGACAACGTCGCCATGGAGATCGAGCTGATCGCTCCGATCGCCATGGACGAAGGTCTGCGCTTCGCCATCCGCGAGGGTGGCCGGACCGTCGGCGCGGGTGTGGTTGCCAAGATCGTCAAGTAAGGTTCCGCATGATACGAGACGCCGGTGTCCGGCACGGACACCGGCTTCCCTATCAGTCAAAAAGGTACGGGTCGAGGACCATGGAAAGCCAGAATATCCGCATCCGCCTGAAGGCGTTCGATCATCGTGTGCTCGATCAGTCGACAAGCGAGATCGTCAATACGGCCAAGCGGACCGGGGCGCGGGTACGCGGTCCGATTCCGCTGCCGACCTTGTTCGAAAAGTTTACCGTCAACCGCTCACCGCACATCGACAAGAAGTCGCGCGAGCAGTTCGAGATCCGCACTCACAAGCGGCTGCTCGACATCGTCGATCCGACGCCGCAGACTGTCGATGCGCTGATGAAGCTGGATCTGGCGGCGGGTGTCGACGTCGAGATCAAGCTCTGACATCGAAGAATTCAGGTTGAGGCCAGGGCGGGCCTTGTAAGGGGTATAAAGCCATGCGATCCGGTTTGATCGCGCAGAAGCTCGGTATGACCCGCGTCTTCACGGACGAAGGGGAACATGTGCCGGTCACTGTGCTCAAAGTCGATAACTGCCAGGTCGTGGCCGTGCGCACCGATGATACCGACGGCTATACGGCGGTTCAGCTCGGGGTCGGCACGGCCAAGGTCAAGAACGTCACCAAGCCGATGCGCGGGCACTTCGCCAAAGCCAAGGTGGAGCCGAAGCGCAAGCTGGCTGAGTTCCGGGTGAGTGCGGACGCGCTGCTCGATGTCGGCGCCGAGATTTCGGCGGCCCACTTCGTGCCGGGGCAGTTCGTGGACGTCACCGGCACCAGCATCGGCAAGGGTTTTGCCGGCGGCATGAAGCGGTGGAACTTCGGGGGCCTGCGGGCCACCCACGGCGTCTCGGTGTCGCACCGGTCGCTGGGTTCGACCGGCAACCGCCAGGACCCGGGCCGTACTTTCAAGAACAAGAAGATGGCCGGCCACATGGGCGCTGAGCGTGTCACCACGCTCAACCTCAAGGTGGTACAGGTCGACAGCGGTCAGGGGCTGATCCTGGTTCGGGGTGCGGTACCCGGTTCCGAGAACGGTTACGTGCTGGTGCGCGACGCGGTGAAGCGCAAGCTGCCCGATGGCGTGCCCTTCCCGGCCGGTCTTCGCGCCGCCGCCGCTCAAGAGGAGACCGCGTGATGAAGGCGGTAATTCGCAACCTCGACAATCAGGAAGTCGGCGAGATCGAACTCGCCGACGAGATATTCGGTGTCGCCGTGCGCGCCGATCTGCTGGCCCGGGCGGTCAACTGGCAGCTGGCCAAGCGCCGTTCCGGCAACCACAAGACCAAGGTCATCGGCGACATTCGCGGCACGACCAAGAAGCCTTACCGGCAGAAGGGTACCGGCCGCGCCCGTCAGGGTTCGCTGCGCTCACCGCAGTTCCGCGGCGGTGCCGTGATCTTCGGTCCGGTGGTGCGCTCCCACGAGCACGACCTGACCAAGAAGGTCCGCAAGCTGGCGCTGAAGATCGCGCTCGCCTCCAAGGTAGCCGACGGCAAGCTGATCGTCCTCGACTCGGCGACCGCCGAGAGCTTCAAGACCAAGGTGCTGGCGGCGAAGCTGAAGGGCTTCGACCTCAAGTCAGCGCTGATCATCGATGGTGCCAACCTCGACGAGAACTTCGCCAAGGCGGCGCGCAACATTCCGTTGCTTGACGTGCTGCCCGAGCAGGGCGCCAACGTCTACGACATTCTGCGGCGGGACACGCTGTTCCTGACCCGCAACGCTGTCGAGCAGCTGGAGGCCCGACTGAAATGAGCAGGCTGATCTACGACGTGATCCTGGCGCCGGTGATTACCGAAAAGGCGACCAACATCACCGGCAACCAGCAGTACACCTTCAAGGTGCCGCTGGACGCCACCAAGCCCGAGATCAAGACGGCGGTGGAAGGGCTGTTCGCGGTCAAGGTGATGGCGGTCAACACCATCATCACCAAGGGCAAGACCAAGCGCTTCCGGGGCATCCCTGGCCGGCGCGCGGATACCAAGAAAGCGATGGTGACGCTGGCTGCGGGTCAGCGCATCGACGTGACCACCGGCGTCTGACGGAAGGGACCGAAGAATGGCCTTGAAACAGTTCAATCCGGTCACGCCGTCCCAGCGCCAGCTCGTCCAGGTGGACCGCTCGGAGCTGTGGTCCGGCAAGCCGGTCAAAGCCCTGACCGAGGGCCTCACCGGCTCGGGCGGGCGTAACAACACCGGCCGGATCACGGCCCGGCGCATGGGTGGCGGCCACAAGCGGTCGTATCGGCTGATCGACTTCAAGCGGCGCAAGTTCGATGCGCCGGCCGTCGTCGAACGGCTGGAGTACGACCCTAACCGAACCGGCTTTATCGCCCTGATCAAGTACCAGGACGGCACCGTCTCCTATATTCTGGCGCCTCAGCGTCTGAAGGTCGGCGATGCGGTGGTCTCGGGCGAGAAGGTCGACATCAAGCCCGGCAATGCCATGCCGCTGAAGAACATTCCGGTCGGCACCATCGTGCACAACGTCGAGCTTAAGGCCGGCGCGGGTGGGCAGATGGCGCGGGCCGCCGGCACCTACGTTCAGATCGTCGGCCGCGACAGCGGGTATGCCCAGCTGAAACTCAGCTCGGGCGAGCTGCGCATGGTTCGCGGCGAGTGCCTCGCCACCATCGGCGCGGTGTCGAACCCTGACCAGGCCAACATCAATCTGGGCAAGGCCGGACGCAACCGCTGGCTGGGCGTTCGCCCGTCGGTGCGCGGCGTTGCCATGAACCCGATCGATCACCCGCACGGCGGCGGCGAAGGCCGCACCTCCGGCGGCCGTCACCCGGTGACGCCGTGGGGCAAGCCGACCAAGGGCAAGAAGACGCGCAACAACAAGAAGACGGACCGGCTGGTTATCCGCCGCCGTCAGAAGTAAGGAGACCGCACCTTGGCGCGCTCAGTTTGGAAGGGACCGTTTGTCGACGGCTATCTGCTGAAAAAGGCGGATAAGACGCGGGGCAGCGGCCGCAACGAGATCATCAAGATCTGGTCGCGACGCTCCACCATTCTGCCCCAGTTCGTCGGCCTGACTTTTGGTGTGTATAACGGCCACAAGTTCCTGCCGGTGCTGGTCACCGAGAACATGATCGGCCATAAGTTCGGTGAATTCTCGCCGACGCGGACCTATTACGGGCACGCCGCCGACAAGAAGGCCAAGAGGAAGTAGCCATGGGCCAGTCCGCCAATCCCCCGCGTTTCGCCGAGAATGAGGCGCTGGCAACCGCGTCTCTGATCAAGAGCAGCGCGCGCAAGCTCAACCTGGTGGCGCAGCTGATCCGGGGCAAGGACGCGAGCCGTGCGCTCGCCGACCTCGCCTTCTCGGAGAAGCGCATCGCCGCCGAGGTCCGCAAGGTGCTCCAGGCTGCGATCGCCAACGCCGAGAACAACCATCAGCTCGACGTTGACCGCCTGTTCGTTGCCGAGGCCACGGTTGGCCGCGCCCTGGTGATGAAGCGCTTCCACGCACGGGGCCGCGGACGCGGCGCCCGGGTCGAGAAGTCCTTCAGCAACCTCAAGGTGATCGTGCGCGAGCGAACCGAAGCGGTCGAGTCCGCCGAAGACAAGGCCGAGGAGTAACCCCATGGGTCAAAAAATCAATCCGATCGGCCTCCGCGTTGGCATCAATCGGACCTGGGACAGCCGCTGGTTCGCCTGCCGTGACTACGCCACGATGCTGCATCAGGACCTGAAGCTGCGCAATCATCTCCTGACGACGCTGCAGCAGGCCGGTTGCTCCAAGGTGATCATCGAGCGTCCGGCCAAGCGCGCCCGCATTACCATTCATGCCGCCCGTCCCGGCGTCGTGATCGGCAAGAAGGGCGCCGACATCGAGAAGCTGCGGCTCGAACTCGGCAAGATGGCCGGCTCCGAGGTCAGCCTCAACATCGTCGAAATCCGCAAGCCGGAAATCGACGCCCGCCTGATCGCCGAGAACATCTCAAGTCAGTTGGAGCGGCGGGTCGCCTTCCGGCGCGCCATGAAGCGGGCCGTTCAATCGGCGATGCGGCTCGGGGCGATGGGCATCCGGATCAATTGCTCCGGCCGGCTCGGTGGCGCCGAAATCGCGCGCATGGAGTGGTATCGCGAAGGTCGCGTGCCGCTGCATACCCTGCGCGCCGACATCGATTACGGGGTCGCTACCGCCAAGACCACTTACGGCACCTGCGGGGTCAAGGTCTGGGTGTTCAAGGGCGAAATCCTGCAACACGATCCGATGGCCCAGGACAAGCGCGCTGGCGAGGCCCAGGCGGGCACGCCGCGTCCGGACGGGCGTGAGCACCGCGAGCCGCGGGGCGATCGGGGTCGCGGCCATGATCGCGACCGCGATCGTGATCGCTGAGGGGAGCCGGGAAAATGTTGAGTCCCAAGCGTACCAATTACCGCAAGGCCCACAAGGGCCGCATCAAGGGTGCCACCAAGGGCGGCAGCCAGCTCAACTTCGGCTCGATGGGGCTGAAGGCGCTGGAACCGGCCCGGGTCACGGCCCGGCAGATTGAGGCGGCGCGCCGTGCGCTCACCCGCCACATCAAGCGTCAGGGCCGGGTGTGGATCCGGGTCTTCCCCGATGTTCCGGTGTCGAGCAAGCCGGCCGAAGTCCGCATGGGCTCGGGCAAGGGTGCGCCCGAGTTCTGGGCGGCCCGGGTGGCGCCCGGACGGATCATGTTCGAACTCGATGGCGTGCCGGCCGATATCGCCACCCGCGCCTTCGAGCTGGCGGCGGCCAAGCTGCCGATCAAGACCAAGATCGTGCATCGTTTGGGTGAGGAGACCGCGGTATGAGCGGGCTGAAGACCGAAGATTTGCGCGGCCGCACCGTTGATGAACTCAACGACCAGCTGGTGGCGCTGAAAAAAGAGCAGTTCAATCTGCGCTTCCAGCGGGCCTCCGGCCAGCTGGAGAACACCGCCCGCGTGCGGACCGTCCGGCGCGACATCGCGCGTATCATGACCGTTCTGGGTCAGCGGCAAGTCGCCGCTCCGGCTCAGAGCTAGGTAAGGCAGGAGAAACGGCATGCCCCGGCGAGTCTTGCAGGGCACGGTGGTCAGTGACAAAGGCGACAAGACGATTATCGTCCTGGTCGAACGCCGCGTCATGCACCCCGTCTATAAGAAGTTCATCCGTCAGTCCAAGCGCTACGCCGCTCATGACGAGGCCAATCGTTTCAAGACCGGAGATCAGGTCTCGATCGAGGAATGCCGTCCGATTTCCAAGCGGAAGCGCTGGGTCGTCGTCGTCGAAGGAGCCGCGGCTCCGGCCGTGGCGTGAAAGGGTAAAGCACCATGATTCAGATGCAAACCAACCTGGAGGTCGCCGACAACAGCGGCGCGCGCCGGGTGCAGTGCATCAAGGTGATCGGCGGCTCGAAGCGCAAGGTCGCTTCGGTCGGCGACGTCATCGTCGTGTCGGTCAAGGAGGCGATCCCCCGGGGTCGCGTCAAGAAGGGCGATGTGCACCGCGCCGTGATCGTCAGGACCGCCAAGGATATCCGGCGCGCCGACGGCAGCTCGATCCGCTTCGACCGCAATGCGGCCGTGCTGATCAACAAGCAGGGTGAGCCGATCGGTACCCGCATCTTCGGGCCGGTGACCCGTGAACTTCGCGGCAAGAAGTTCATGAAGATCATTTCTTTGGCGCCGGAGGTGCTGTGATGGCCGGCTTGAAGATCAAGACCAAGGACAAGGTCGTCGTGATTTCCGGTCGCGACAAGGGCAAGAGCGGCGAAGTGCTGAAGGTGCTGGCGAAGGATGAGCGCGTGATCGTGCGCGGCGTCAATCTCGTCACCAAGCACGAGCGGGCCTCGGCCCAGGCCCAGGGCGGGATCAAGGAGATCGAGGCGCCGATCCACATCTCCAACGTCGCCCATGCCGATCCCAAGACGGGCAAGCCGTCGCGGGTCGGCTACAAGTTCCTTGAAGACGGACGCAAGGTGCGAGTCGCCAAGCGGTCCGGCGAAGTGATCGATCTCTGAGAAGGGCCGACCGACCATGACCAGATTGAAAGAACGCTACGACAGCGTGATCAAGGCGGCCCTCAAGGCGGAATTCGCATACGCCAATGAGATGGAAATTCCGCGCCTTGAGAAGATTGTCATCAACATGGGCGTCGGTGACGCCACCGCCGACAGCAAGCGGATCACCCAGGCGGTCAAGGAATTGACGGCCATCGCCGGCCAGCGGCCGGTGGTGACCAAATCCCGCAAGTCGATCGCCCAGTTCAAGCTCCGCGAGAATATGGCCATCGGCTGCAAGGTGACCCTGCGCCGCGAGCGGATGTACGAGTTCCTCGACCGGCTGGTGTCGATCGCCCTGCCGCGCGTGCGCGACTTCCGCGGCGTGTCGCCCAACAGCTTCGATGGCCGCGGCAACTATGCGCTCGGGGTCAAGGAACAGATCATCTTTCCAGAGATCGACTACGACCGAATCGAGCAGGTCCGGGGCATGGACATCATCATCGTCACCACCGCGAAGACCGATAAGGAAGCCAGGGCGCTTCTCAAGGGCTTCGACATGCCGTTTATCAACTGACGCGGCGGAGAAGCAGACCATGGCAAAAGTCAGTGCCGTCCAGAAGAACAAGCGTCGCGAGAAGCTGGCCAAGCAATATGCCGGCAAGCGCGCTCGTCTTAAGGCAAAGGCCAAGGACCCGTCGGTTCCGCCCGAAGAGCAGTTCGCCGCCCGGCTGAAGCTCGCCGAGCTGCCGCGCAATTCGAGCCGGACCCGCGTCCGCAACCGGTGCGAGATCACCGGCCGCCCCCGCGCGTTCTATCGTAAGTTCAAGCTTTCGCGCATCGCGCTGCGGGATTTGGCCTCGACCGGCCAGATTCCCGGCATGACGAAGTCGAGCTGGTAAGAGGGATCAGAGAAGATGGCGTTGAGCGATCCCCTTGGCGATATGCTGACCCGCATCCGCAACGGACAGCGGGCGCGCATGGCGGCCGTGGACAGCCCGGCTTCCAAGCTGCGGGCAAATGTGCTGGAAGTGCTGAAGCGCGAGGGCTACATCCGCGGCTATACCAGCCGCGAGGTGAAGCCGGGCGTATCCACCCTGCGCATCGAGCTGAAATATCATGAAGGCGAGCCTGTGATCAAACACGTCTCCCGGGTTTCCAAGCCGGGCCGGCGGGTTTACTCCAAGATTGCCGACCTCGACCGCGTGTTCAACGGGCTGGGTATTTCCATCCTGTCGACCCCGCGCGGGGTGATGTCAGACAACGAAGCACGAGCAGCCAATGTCGGCGGCGAAGTGCTTTGCAAGCTGTTCTGAGGAGCGGGAACCCATGTCACGCATTGGCAAGCATCCGGTGCCGGTTCCCGTGGGCGTTGACGTGTCCGTCAACGGTCAGACGGTGACGGCGAAAGGCAAGCTCGGGGAACTGAGTTTCGTCGTGGTTGATGACATCACCGCCAAGCTGGAGGACGGCAAGGTGGTGGTGGCGCCGCGGGCCGACACCCGTCGCGCCCGCACCCAGTGGGGAACGGCCCGGACTCAGGTGTCCAACCTGATCGTCGGCGTCAGCAAAGGCTTCACCGTCAACCTTGAGATCAACGGCGTCGGGTATCGCGCCGCGGTTCAGGGGGCCGAGTTGGTGTTGCAGCTGGGCTACAGCCACGACATCCGGTATCCGATCCCCGAAGGGATCACCATCAAGGCCGACAAGCCGACCGCGATTTCGATCTTCGGACGCGATCGCCAGAAGGTCGGTCAGGTCGCCGCCGAAATCCGCGGCTACCGCAAGCCGGAACCTTACAAGGGCAAAGGTATCAAGTACGATACCGAAGTGGTGCTCCGTAAGGAAGGCAAGAAGAAGTAAGTGGGGCGCAAGTTATGAACAAAGCCAAACAATTGAACTTGCGCCGCAAGCTCCGGGTTCGCACCCGGATCGCCCGGACTTCCGGCGGCCGCGTTCGGCTCTCGGTTTTTCGGTCGAGCAAGCATATCTATGCTCAGATCATCGACGACACTCAGGGGCTGACCCTGGCGGCGGCGTCGAGCCTGGACACCGGCCTCAAGGGCCAGCTCAAGACCGGCGCCGACATCGAGGCGGCCAAGCAGGTTGGCAAGCTGATCGCCGAGCGGGCAACTCAGGCCGGCATCACCAAGGTGGTGTTCGATCGAGGCGGCTATATTTATCACGGGCGGGTGAAGGCGTTGGCCGACGCCGCGCGTGAAGCCGGCCTTCAGTTCTAGACCGTATCGCGAAGGAGCCAGGATATGGCGCGTGAAAAAGGCGAGCGTGGCGACCGCGAACGGCAACCGCGGGAGCGCGAGCGCGAAGAGAGTGAGCTGATCGAGAAGCTGGTCAGCATCAATCGTGTCGCTAAGGTGGTCAAGGGCGGCCGGCGCTTCGGCTTTGCCGCTCTGGTGGTGGTCGGCGATGGCAAGGGCCGGGTCGGCGTCGGGTCGGGCAAGGCGCGTGAGGTTCCGGAAGCGATTCGCAAGGCCACCGATCAGGCCAAGCGGACGATGATCCGGGTGCCGCTGCGCGAGGCCCGGACGCTGCATCACGATGTTCAGGGCCATTACGGCGCCGGGCGGGTGGTGTTGCGGGCGGCGCCGGGCGGTACCGGCATCATCGCCGGCGGTCCGATGCGCGCGATCTTCGAGGCGCTGGGCGTTCAGGATGTCGTGACCAAGTCGATCGGCACCTCGAATCCCCACAACATGATCAAGGCGACGTTCGACGCCCTGGTTCAGGTGGTCAGTCCGCGGCTGGTCGCGGCCCGCCGGGGCCGGCGGGTCTCCGACATTCTCGGACGCCGCGAGACGGCCGAGACGAAGGAGGCGGTGGCCAATGCCTAAGACCGATCACACCCCGAAGGGCGAGACTCTGATCGTCACCCAGGTCGGCAGCCCGATCGGGCGCAAGCATGACCAGCGGGAGACCCTGATCGGGCTTGGCCTCAACAAATTGCACCGGACCCGCGAACTGCCGGATACCCCGGCGGTGCGCGGCATGGTGGCCAAGGTCCAGCACCTGGTTCGGGTCGAACAGGCCGACTGAGCGCTGACGGAAGGATCGCTAGCGATGAAACTCAACCAGATTCGCGACAACGAGGGGGCGACCCAGAACCGCACCCGGGTCGGGCGCGGCATCGGCTGCGGCAAGGGCAAGACCTGCGGCCGCGGCGTCAAGGGACAGACCTCACGCACCGGCGTGGCCATCAAGGGCTTCGAAGGCGGTCAGATGCCGTTGCATCGGCGGTTGCCGAAGCGCGGCTTCAACCCGATTTCGAGCGTCGAGTACGCCGAGGTCAATGTCGGCCGGTTGCAGCGGGCGATCGAAGCCGGACGGCTCGATGCCGCCCTGCCGATTGGAGCGGCCGAACTTCAGGCCGCCGGTCTGGTCCGCGAGGGCCAGGCGCTGGTGCGTCTGCTGGGCAAGGGCGCCCTCAGGGCCAAGGTGACCGTCAAGGTTGCCGGGGCCAGCAAGGGCGCGATCGCGCTCGTCGAAAAGGCGGGCGGCAGCGTGACCGTCGGGTAGTTGAGTCCAAGGGGTTCCACCCCTTGGGACCCCGGCCGGGGCCGAAAGGTCCCGGACCCCGCTTCGGAAGAGGATCTTATGGCATCTGCTGCGGAGCAATTGGCCGCCAACGTCAATTTCGGGGCGCTGGGCAAGGCGACCGAGCTGAAGAAGCGGCTGTGGTTTACCCTGGGTGCGCTGGTGGTCTACCGGCTCGGCACCTATATTCCGTTGCCCGGCATCGATCCTCAGATTTTCCATGATGTCTTCAGCAAGCAGGGCGGTGGCATCCTGGGCATGTTTGACATGTTCTCGGGTGGCGCCCTCGGGCGCATGACCATCTTCGCGCTCAACATCATGCCCTATATCTCGGCCTCGATCATCATTCAGCTGATGACCGCGACCTCGCCGACTTTGGAGGCCCTCAAGAAGGAGGGCGAGAGCGGTCGTAAGAAGCTCAATCAGTACACCCGGTTTCTTACCGTGGCGCTGGCGACGGTTCAGGCCTATGGGCTGTCGGTCGGGCTGGAGGGTATGACCGGGGGAGCCGGCGCCGCCGTGCTTGATCCGGGCCTGTTCTTCCGCCTCAGCACTGTGATCTCGCTGGTCGGCGGCACAATGTTCCTGATGTGGCTGGGTGAGCAGATCACCGCCCGCGGGGTCGGCAACGGCATTTCGCTGATCATTTTCGCCGGCATCGTGGCCAATCTGCCCAAGGCGCTGGCCGGGACTCTGGAAATGGGCCGCACCGGCGCGCTGTCCACGCTCTTCATCATCTTCCTGATGGTGATGTCGGTGGCGGTGGTGCTGTTCATCGTCTTCGTCGAGCGGGCTCAGCGGCGGGTGATCGTCCAGTATCCCAAGCGTCAGATGGGCAACCGCATGTATGGCGGCGAGTCGTCCCATTTGCCGCTTAAGCTCAATACGTCGGGCGTGATTCCACCGATTTTCGCCTCGTCGCTGCTGCTGCTGCCGCTGACCGCGGTCGGTTTTGCCGGCGGCCAGGGGCCGGAATGGCTTCAGATGCTGTCGGGCATGGTCAGTCACGGCTCGCTGATCTACATGGTGGCGTATTCGGCGTTGATTATCTTCTTTGCTTTCTTCTACACCGCGATCGTCTTCAATCCGGTCGAGACCGCGGACAATCTCAAGAAATATGGCGGTTTCGTCCCTGGGATCCGGCCGGGCAAGAACACCGCTGATTATCTTGACTATGTTCTGACCCGGCTGACGGTGATCGGCGCCGCCTATCTGGCTGCGGTCTGCCTGCTGCCCGAGTTTCTGATTTCGTCCCAGTCGGTGCCGTTCTACTTCGGCGGTACCAGCCTGCTGATCGTGGTCAGCGTCACGATGGATACGGTGGCGCAGATCCACTCGCACCTGTTGGCCCACCAGTATGAGGGGCTGATCAAAAAATCAAAGCTGAGGGGGAGGAGAGGATGAACATCATTCTGTTGGGTCCGCCGGGCGCGGGCAAGGGAACTCAGGCCAAGTTTCTCGAGGATTCGTTCAAGATCATCCAGCTGTCGACCGGCGACATGCTGCGCGCGGCGGTCAAGTCCGGCTCCGAGCTGGGCAGGCAGGCCAAGGAGATCATGGAAGCCGGCAAGCTGGTGCCCGACGCGCTGGTGATCAATCTGATCTCCGAGCGCATCGACCAGCCCGACGCCAGGAACGGCTACATCCTCGACGGCTTTCCGCGCACCGTGCCTCAGGCCGAGGCGCTTGACGCCATGCTGTCGGAGAAGGGCCAGAAGCTCGACCATGTGATCGAGATGAAGGTGGTCGACGACGTGCTGGTCGAGCGCATCTGTGGCCGCTATTCCTGTGGCAAGTGCGGCGCCGGATATCACGATTCGTTTCAAAAGCCGAAGGTCGCGGGTGTTTGCGATGGCTGTGGCGGCACCGAGTTCAAGCGCCGCGCCGATGACAACGCTGAAACCGTCAAGACCCGGCTGGGCCAATACCATGCTCAAACCGCGCCGATTCTGCCCTACTATCAGGGCAAAGGCATTCTGAAGTCGGTGGACGGCATGGCCGATATCGGTGAGGTGACGCGTCAGCTGGAGGCGGTCCTGCGGGCGTAGCGGCAAGAGTACGCAAAAAGAGTTGACAGGCACGGATTTCCGTCTACCATCCGCCGTCCCCGGTTCCTCGTGAACCGAGCGGTGGGGGCGTGCCTGTTGGCTCGAACGCGGCGTTTTTCGGAACGGCGCGGGAGGTGTGGTGTCCAGTGCGGCCGTGTTTTCGGCGGTTCGGTTGCGGCCAGCGGGTCGGGGCCGGAGATCGGAAGCGGTCGTTTGTGTAAAAGACCAGGCTGTCCCCGGTGTCCGGCGGCGGCCTGTTGAAGCGAGGAGGTCAGGCGTGGCGCGTATTGCTGGCGTCAATATTCCCGCACAGAAACGTGTGGAAATCGGATTGACTTATATTCACGGCATCGGGCCGGCCAAGGCCAAAGAGATTTGCGCCAAGGCCGGTGTCACCCGGGAACGCCGCGTCAACAACTTGACCGACGACGAGGTCTTGCGCATCCGTGAAGTGATCGACAGCGATTACCGGGTGGAAGGCGATCTGCGTCGCGAAGTGGCGATGAACATCAAGCGATTGATGGATCTCGGCTGCTATCGCGGGCTGCGCCACCGCAAGGGGCTGCCGGTGCACGGTCAGCGGACGCATACCAACGCGCGGACCCGCAAGGGCCCGGCCAAGCCGATCGCCGGCAAGAAGAAATAACGGAACGAGTCCCAGCCCATGGCCAAACCGTCTGCAGCTGCCCAGCGCCTGCGCCGTCGCGAGCGCAAAAACATTTCATCGGGCGTGGCGCACGTCAACGCCTCGTTCAACAACACCATGATCACCATCACTGACGCTCAGGGCAATACCATTGCCTGGTCGTCGTCGGGCAGTCAGGGCTTCAAGGGGTCGCGCAAATCGACGCCCTATGCCGCCCAGATCGCGGCCGAGGATGCCGGGCGCAAGGCGATGGAACATGGCATGAAAACCCTCGAGGTCGAGGTCAAGGGGCCGGGGTCGGGTCGCGAGTCGGCGCTGCGGGCGTTGCAGGCGGTCGGGTTCTCGATCACCTCAATCCGCGACGTCACGCCGATTCCGCACAACGGCGTGCGGCCGCCGAAAAAGCGCAGGGTCTGATCACGTCAGGAACGGCCCGGTCCGCAGACACCGCGCCAGCCCCCAAAAGGGCCGGTGCGCATTGGCCGGATCGGGACGGGCCATAGCGGGTTGGCCGAAAAGTTGGGTTGGCGGGCCGGTCACAGCCGCGTTCCCGGATAAGGCGAGAGGACGCTCCCGTGATGCAGAAAAATTGGCAAGAACTGATCAAACCGAAAAAGCTCGACGTTCATCCCGGCGATGACCCGGGCCGCTCGGCCCGCGTGGTTGCCGAACCGCTGGAGCGCGGCTTCGGACTGACGCTGGGCAACGCCTTGCGCCGGGTTCTGCTGTCGTCCTTGCAGGGAGCGGCGGTGACTTCGATCCATATTGAGGGCGTCCTGCACGAGTTCTCCTCGATTCCGGGCGTCCGCGAGGATGTTACCGACATCGTGCTCAATATCAAGTCGATGGGCCTGCGCATGCACGGCGATGGCCCGAAGCGGATGCGTCTCCGGGCCGAGGGACCGGGCGAGGTCACGGCCGGCCAGATCGAGACCGGGGCCGACATCTACATCATGGACCCGGAGCTGGTGTTGTGCACCCTCGACACCGGGGCTAAGCTGGTGATGGAGCTGACGGTCGAATCGGGCAAGGGCTATGTCCCGGCGAGCCAGAACCGGCCGGAAGATGCGCCGATCGGGCTGATCCCGGTGGATGCGCTGTTCAGCCCGGTGCGCAAGGTTTCCTATCGGGTCGAGAACAGCCGCGTCGGTCAGGTCACCGACTATGACCGGCTCTCGATGGAGGTCGAGACCGACGGCGCGGTGTCGCCCGAGGATGCGGTCGCGCTTGCCGCCCGGATTCTCCAGGACCAGTTGCAGCTCTTCATCAACTTTGAGGAGCCCAGCCACGCGGTGCGGGAGGAGCGGGGCGAGGAACCGCCGTTCAACAAGAATCTGTTGCGCAAGGTCGACGAACTCGAACTCTCGGTCCGGTCCGCCAACTGCCTCAAGAACGACAACATCGTCTATATCGGCGATCTGGTGCAGAAGACCGAGGCCGAGATGCTGCGCACGCCCAACTTCGGGCGCAAGTCGCTCAACGAGATCAAGGAAGTGCTGGCCCAGATGGGACTCCATCTCGGGATGGAAATTCCCAATTGGCCGCCCGAGAATATCGAGGAACTGGCCAAGCGGCTCGAAGAGCCGTATTGAGGTTCGTGAACAGGGCGGCGGGGGCACCCTTGCCGCCCTTATCATGTCCGGGGTCATGGAGACCCAACCCGTCGTACCGGCCGGTCCGGGCGGTGGGACTCGCCATCGGTTTCGCGCCGCGAAGCCAAGCCATGTTGAAAGGAAGCTGAGACCATGCGTCACGGAATGAGCGGACGGAAGCTCCACAAGACCTCCAGCCACCGCAAGGCGATGTTCGCCAACATGGCGGTGGCGCTGATTAAGCACGAGCAGATCACCACCACCCTGCCCAAGGCCAAGGAACTGCGGCCGATCCTCGACAAGCTGGTTACTTTGGGCAAGAAGGGCGGTCAGCACAATCGCCGTCAGGCATATGCCGTATTGCGCGACGACGCGATCGTCGCCAAGCTGTTCGGAGCGCTGGCCACACGCTATGCCAGCCGCGCCGGCGGTTACACCCGGGTGCTCAAGGCCGGCTTCCGCTATGGCGATGCCGCTCCGATGGGGGTGATCGAGTTGGTTGATCGCGATCCCGCGGCCAAGGGCCTCGACAGCGGGCCGGTCCAGACCAGCGGCGACGAACAGTAGGCGCAGGACGGGCGGGGGGCGGCGGTCGCCGCGCCCCGGCCCAAGAGGAGTACCAGACCGTGAAGTATGGGGCGGGGCGGCGCCGGTGCGGCACGCGCCGGGATGGCTTGGCATGCTGAGACCGCTGTACAACTGGCTGGTCGAACGCGCCAAACGCCCCGACGCCGTATGGTGGATGTGTGCGGTTTCGTTTGCGGAAAGCTCGTTCTTTCCGCTGCCGCCCGACGTCCTGCTGGTGCCGATGGCACTCAAGGATCGCTCGCGCATGTGGTGGAACTCCACCTGGTGCTCGGTCGCCTCGGTGATCGGCGGTTTCTTCGGTTACGCCGTCGGCTTTTATCTTTTTGAGTCGGTCGGGCGGCCGGTGATCGAGTTTTACAACGCCGGCGAGGCGTTCGGCCGCTTTCAGGAAGCGTTTGCCCTCTACGGCCCATGGTTCCTGATTCTCAAGGGCGTGACGCCCATTCCCTACAAGCTGCTGGCCATCGCGGCCGGCTTCGCCAAGCTCGATATCACCGTGTTTGTGCTGTGCTCGCTGGTGGCGCGCTTCTCGCGCTATTACATGATCACCACGGCGCTGTGGTATTGGGGCCCCGAGGTCGAGAAGTTCATCGAAAAGCGCCTGATGCTGGTGACCGGGGCGCTGGTCGCGATTATCGTGCTTGGCGTTTTGAGCTTCCGCCTGTTCTGAGAACCGTTCGGTCACCTGCCGCCCGCGGCCGGGACCCGTCAGGCGGTGGGCCCGGCCTCGGCAACCGGGGCGAAGGGGGCGGTGAACCAGAAGACGCTGCCCTGGCCCTCGGTGCTGTCGACGCCGATCTCGCCACCCATCAGGTTGACCAATCTCCGGCAGATAGCAAGGCCGAGGCCCGAGCCGCCAAAGCGCCGGCTGGTCGAGCTGTCGGCCTGGGTAAAGGGTGAGAACAGCGAAGGCACGGTTTCGCGCGCGATGCCGATGCCGGTATCCTGGATTTCGAAGCGTAACACCACCCGGTCCGGCTGGCGGTCGGTGACCGCAATCGCCAGCGTCACCGTCCCGGACTCGGTAAACTTGATGGCATTGCCGATCAGGTTGAGCAGGATTTGTTGGAGCCGCAGGCTGTCGCCCATGAGGTTACCGGTACCCTCCGGCGCGGCATCGATCGAGACTGCCAGATTCTTTTGCCGGGCATTGACCGAAACGATGGTCGCAACGTCGGTCAGCAGCTCGGGCAGGGAAAAGGCGGCGTCCTCCAGTTCCAGGCGGCCGGCTTCGATTTTCGAGTAATCGAGGATGTCGTTGAGAATGCCCATCAGGGCGCGGCCGGCGACCAGAGTCTTGTCGACATAGGTGCGCTGCGCCTCGGTGAGCGGCGTCCACGAGAGCACCTCGGAAAAGCCGAGAACGGCGTTCATCGGGGTGCGGATTTCGTGGCTCATATTGGCGAGGAACTGGGCCTTGGCCTCGCCCGCCGCCTCGGCGCGCTGCCGGGCGGCTTCGAGGGCAACGCTCTTTTCGCGCAACTCCTGGACATGGCGGGCCGAGCGGCGCAGATAAAGGATGGCGCCCGCCGCCAGCAGCATCAGGGTCGTGCCGGCAATCACCACCGCGATCTTGAGTATCCGGACGCTGTGAGCGATCTCGCCGATGTCGTTGAGTGGGTCGATGACATGGACGGTCATGCCCTCGGCGGATTCGGCCCGGGTGGTCATCAGGTAGGGATCGGCCTCTCCTTCGAAGCGGTAGATGCGGTCATGGTCAAGGCCGGGCCAGGACGCGATTTCGAGGGGCCGGAAGTCCCGCTGGCGGTAGCGAAGTTCGCGCGCCGCCGGGGTCAGCTCGGCCAGCCGGTTGTCGGGCAGGACGCGGAGGTAGAGCGCGGGCCGCCGGGCCATGATCACCACTCCGTATTCGTCGGTGACGAAGGAGTCGGCGCTGCCCAGCAGCGGGCTGAGCTTGACGAGGTCGATCTTGATCACGACCACGCCGAGATTTTCGCTGCCCACCAGCACCGGAGCGGAAAAGTAGAGTCCGGGGATGCCGGTGCGGCGCCCAACGGCGAACTGGTGGCCAGCGCGGCCGTCACGCGCCATGGTGTAATAGTCGCGGTCGCTGTAATTGGTGCCGAGGAAGCTTTCGGGCCGGTCGAAGTTGCTGGTGGCGATACAGTCGCCGTTGATCGCCAGCACCCAGGCGATATCGATGCCGAACTGCCCGGCCTCTCGGGCCAGATGACGGGACAGCGCCACCAGATCGGGGGTCGCCGATAGCGCAGACTGACGGTCTCCGAAATCCCGCCCGCTCCAGTGGCCGCCGTGGCCATAGCGCTGCGCGGCGCTGACCACATCATCGTCGCTGGCGAAGTGGGTGGGCAGGGCGTGCTGGAAGGCCAGGCTGCGATGGAGGTTGTAGCTGAGGGCGTCGGCGTGTTCGTCCATCAGCGCCCCCTCGGCCTTGACCAGGGCCTCGATGCGCTGGGCGCTCAACCGATCCCCGGCCAGCCAGACCAGGGCGGTCCAGCCTGTCAGCACCGCGCAAAAGACCAGAGCCAAACGGCCGAGCGACGATAGTCCCCGTGTGTCGGTCATGAAGATGATCTGCTGGCTGTCTGTACAGGAATATTGATGGCCGGGACCTTGGCGCAACCCGCTTGCGATGTCAATCTGCAGTAATGACTTTCCCGCTGCGCTTCAGTCCAACGACGCCAACTGTGAGGAAGCCCGCCGTCATTGGCGCCTTCACCGCCGCCGGCAACCCGAGCTAGCATAAATTTGCTTCCTCAGGCGCGGTATGGGCGGCGAGCGCCTCGGACAGCCTCTGCCAGTCGATTGGCTTGGCCACCAGGTCATTGACGCCGGCCATGAGATAGCGGTCGCGGTGTTCGACCATGGCGTCGGCGGTCAGGGCCAGAATCGGCAACCGGTCTTTGGGTGCCGGCATCGCTCTGATGACCCTGGTTGCTTCCTCGCCGTCCATTTCGGGCATCTGCATGTCCATCAAGACCGCGTCAAAGTCGCCGGCCGCCACCATTGCCACCGCGATCGCGCCATTGTCGGCGACGACCACGGTGTGGCCCATTTTCTGGAGCATCGAGCGCACCAGCATCTGGTTGATCCGGTTGTCTTCGGCGACCAGGATGTGGAGCGGGCGCAGGGCCGTTGCCCCGGCCCTGCTGTCGGCGGCGATCACCGGGGCGGCCCCGCCGGGCGCCGCTTTGACCGGCAGCATGAACCAGAACCGGGATCCGGTGCCTGCCCGGCTTTCCACGCCAATTGTCCCGCCCATCATTTCCACCAACCGCTTGGTGATCACCAGCCCGAGACCGGTGCCGCCAAAGCGGCGGGTCGCTGAGGCCCCAAGCTGCGAGAAGGGTTTGAAGAGGTGCTCCATTTGATCGGCAGGAATGCCGACCCCGCTATCCTCGACCTCGACCTTGATATGGGTTCGAAAGTCATCGTGGGCACCGACCGACAGCCGAATGAAAACCGTGCCGCGGTCGGAAAATTTTATCGCATTGCTGGTCAAATTAAACAGCAGCTGCTTGAAGCGGGATGGGTCTCCGACGACCCGTTCCGGCAGGGCTTCGGAAAACTCCGGAACGATGCTCAGGCCCTTTGAGCGCGCATTGGCCATGAACATTCCGATGGTATCGGTAACGGAGTCGCGCAAACGGAATGCGCTTTCCTCAAACACGATCTTGCCCGCCTCGATCTTCGAGATATCGAGAATATCGTTGAGAATCGTCAGCAGAGTCTTTGTCGAGGTCGCAAGCGTATCGAGATATCCGTTCTGTTCCTCATTGAGCGGAGTCCGTCGCAGCAAATCGGCCATGCCGAGCACACCCGTAATCGGCGTCCTGATTTCGTGGCTCATCATGGCAAGAAATTCGCTTTTTGCCCGGTTGGCTGATTCCGCAGCCTCCTTGGCAAGCCGCAGTTCGACCTCCGTTCGTTTTTGTTCGGTGATTTCCTCGAAAGTCCAGATGCTTCCCCCCGCCAGACTGTCGCCGGCGATCGCCTTGCCCGACATTCGGACCCAAATATGGCTGCCATCGCGGCGCAGCATTTCCTGTTCGGTGATGAAACGGTCCCCGCGTTTCAGGACCTGATAGCCGTCGCGGTCGAGGGCGTCGTAGTCGTCCCGGGTGACATAGAGGTCCCTCGACTTCTTATTCTTCATCTCCTCCCAGGCATATCCGAAGAGGTCGCACATCCTTTTGTTGGCCCAAATCAGCCGGCGGTCCTTGACAAAGGTAATCCCCACGCTCGAATTGTCGAGAATAACCCCAAGCTCCCGCATTTTGTCGTGGAGGGCGTCCTGCAGGAGTTTGCGCTCGGTGATGTCAGAGAGGGTGACCAGGTGAACCCCGTCAAACGACAGGCCAATTGACGCCGCCGCGGCAAGCACGGTGCGAATGCTGCCATCCTTGCAGTGTATGTTCGCTTCAAGCGGTTCAAAGGGTGTACCCCCACCTCTGGCCTTATCGAGGTGCTCCTTCCAGGCCCCTGAAATCGCTTGTCGGTAGGATTGATCGGGGTAGGCCTTCTGCCACCAGTCATGAAGAGTGGGGATATCGTCAAGGGTATAACCGAACGTCGTCACAAATGACTGGTTCAAATAGGTTATAATCCCGTGGTCGTCGTTAAGAGCAAAAGGTACCGGGGACGCATCAATGATTAACCGGAATCGGATTTCATTTTCCTGCAACAGACTATCAGCCTGCTTTTTCTCAGTGATGTCGAAGGCAATCCCGACCATTCTGACCGGGCGGCCGGCGTCGTCGCGATAGACCTGACCCATGGTCTTGAGGTGGCGTACCGCGCCCCCAGGGAACAGAATCCGGAATTCGATGCCGAGGTCGCGCTCTCCGCGGAGCGCGGCGCGGATGTTATCACGAACAAAGCAGCGGTCTTCGGGATGAAGAAAGGACAGAGAGGCGTCCAGGGTCAGGGCCTGGTGGTCACCAGCCAGGCCGCAGAGGCGCAGCATTTGCGGGTCATAGACATAAAGTTCCGTGGCGACATCAAAGTCCCAAATACCAATATGGGTTCCCGTGGTTGCGAGCGTCAACCGCTCGCTGACCTGTTGCAATGTCCGGTTGGTGGCCGAGAGTTCGGCAGTACGCTCCGCGATCTGCCGCTCGAGTTCCCGGTGATGCTCCGCCTGCTCCTTGGCAAGAGCGGTGATGTGCCGCGCGACCTGCTTTCGGAGCGCATGGTTCCATACCAGTATGCCAGTGATGACGCCCAGGATGACCAAAGAGCTTCCGCCCAGCACGGCCCAGAATCGCCAGTCGGTGAGAATGGTTTGACCAGACGTGTTGATCCAGCGGTCGCGAATCTCGCGCCTTTCCGCTTCGGTGATGGCGCCCAGGCCCTTTTTTAGAATGCTGTATAACACCGGCTCCTGCAGCCGCGCCCCCATCGACAGCCGGACATCGTAGGAGACCTCGCCGGCAACCCGGAGATTGGTGATCCCCCGTTCCGAAATCAAATAGGAGGCGGTCGCCAGATCGACCACCGCGACATCTGAGCGTCCAAACGAAACACTGAGAAGCGCTGAGAGATCATCAGGGACCAGATCGGGGACAAGGCCGGTTGCCGAGTTCAAAAGATATTCGGTAACGGCGTAACTTTTTACCAAGGCCGCTTTGACACCGGTCAGGTTTTCTTGATTGATTTGGCCCTGATAGTCCTTTTTTGTAATGATGACGTTCGGGACCACGGCAAACGAATCAGTTATATTTAGAAAGGTTGAGCGGTAGGGCGTTTTCGTGATGGCATTGACAATCTGGACCTCGCCCGCCTGAACGCTGTGGAAAATCTCGTCGAGGGAGGAGAACACCCTGACCCGGAAATGCGCGCCAATTTTTTCCTCCACCTTCCGCAGGTAATCCTGGGCAAGGCCGGTCGGTTCGCCGGTCGGACCCACGAAGACGAAGGGGGCGTAGCCGGTTTCAACGGCGAGGACGATGCGCCCCTGGTTGTGCGTCAGCCAAAGGCGTTCCTCCGGGGACAGAATGTCCTGAGCGAGGCTCCGGGCCGGCGTGAGCGCGGCAAAGCCCGCGACAAGGACAGCGGCAAAGAGAACACCCAACGACCCATGGCGGATGGCGGTCCCGATAAATCGGCCGGTAGGCGGCAGGGATCGCAGCTGTTGTCTCATCGCCTTTGACCAATAGAATCAGGGGTTTCGACCACGGTCACGGTGGCCCGCAATGGCCCGGGTCTCTTGACCCAGCCCCGCTGCGATACGGTCTTCGCGGAGCCGCCGCGCCGCTGCCGGGCGGCCCGGTCACCCCAAAGAGCCGCTTTCCCGGGGCGACATCAGGCCGGGTTGTTCCGGGCCGGCGGTGTCAGCCGGCCGCCCCCCCTGCCATCGAGCGCAGGCGCAGGCGCAGGGCGTTGAGCTTGATGAAGCCCTCGGCGTCCTTCTGATTATAGACGCTGTCGGCCTCGAAGGTAACGTAGTCGAGCCGGTAGAGCGAGTTCGGTGATTTGCGCCCGACCACGGCGACGCTGCCCTTGAACAGCTTGAGCCGGACGACGCCGCTGACCCGCTGCTGGGTCTGATCGATCAGGGCCTGAAGCGCCTCGCGCTCGGGGCTGAACCAGAAGCCGTTGTAGATCAATTCGGCATAGCGCGGCATCAACTCGTCCTTGAGGTGCATGGCGCCGCGATCCAGTGTCAGGCTCTCGATGCCGCGATGGGCGGCGATCAGGATGGTGCCGCCCGGGGTTTCATAGACGCCCCGGCTCTTCATGCCGACATAGCGGTTTTCCACCAGATCCAGGCGGCCGATGCCGTTGGCGCCGCCGAGATCGTTGAGCCGGGTCAGCAGCCGGGCCGGCGACAGCGGCTCGCCGTCCACTGCCACCGCGTCGCCGCGCTCGAAGGTGACCTCGACATAGGTCGGGCTGTCGGGCGCCTTTTCGGGGGCCACCGAGCGGGTGAACATGTCCTGGTCGGGCTCGACCCAGGGGTCTTCGAGCGCCTTGCCTTCATAGGAGATGTGCAACAGGTTGGCGTCGGTGGAATAGGGGGCCTCGCCGCGCTTGTCCTTGGCGATCGGAATCTGATGCCGCTCAGCGTAGTCGATCAGTTTTGTGCGGGAGTTAAGCTCCCATTCCCGCCAGGGCGCGATGACCTTGATGTCGGGCTTCAGGGCATAATAGCCGAGTTCGAAGCGGACCTGATCGTTGCCCTTGCCGGTGGCGCCGTGACAGACGGCGTCGGCGCCGACCGCACGCACGATCTCGATCTGGCGCTTGGCGATCAGCGGCCGGGCGATCGAGGTTCCGAGCAGGTAAACCCCTTCATAGAGCGCGTTGGCGCGGAACATCGGATAGACGAAGTCGCGCACGAACTCCTCGCGGAGATCGTCGATATAAATATTTTCGGGCTTGATCCCGAGCAGTTCGGCCTTGGCGCGCGCAGGCTCAACCTCGCCGCCCTGGCCGAGATCGGCGGTGAAGGTCACCACCTCGCAGCGGTAGGTTTCCTGAAGCCACCGCAAAATCACCGAGGTGTCAAGGCCGCCGGAATAGGCCAGCACGACCTTCCTGATGTCTTTACCCGCCGCACCGCTCATGGAAAAACCCGCATCGCAAAGGGGAAGGGAGTGAGGACCCGGGCGGAACACTAAGGCCAAGCCAGCCCCGGTGCAAGCCGGTTGCCGTCAGCCCGCCGAGTCGCGGTCAGGCGGAACGGCGGCGGCCTTGGCCGCGGCCTCGCGCACCAGCCGTTCCGCCGGCCATCCGGCATAGGCGAACAGCCAGAGCGCGACCAGATCCACGTAGGGCACCAGCAGCAGAAACACCCACAGCGGGCTGCGGCCGGTGCGCGCCAACAGCCAGCCGCCGATGCCGACCTTGAGGGTCAGCTGCACGCCGACGACGATGCTGCCGAGCCAGGGCGGCAGATGGAGCAGCAGGTCGACCGGCTGGGCATAGAAGGACATCAGCGTGCTCATGACGGCACCACCCGGCGGGTTTTGCGCGGCGGCCGGGGCAGCCGCGGAAGCAGCGGCCAGCGGCCGAGGCCCAGCACCAGAATCACCAGCAGCAGGCCGATCACCGGCACGAACACCAGCAAGGCCAGCCACGGGCTGAGCCCGGTGCGCCGGAAAATCCGGATCAGCGGCCAGAGCGCCAGCAGGTCGAACAGCAGCATCCCCAGGCCGGGGTCGATCACGAGGGTCTCGGGCACCATCCACTCCGTGTTGCTGCGGTGCACTCACCACAGGATCAGCATGATTTCATCTTTTCTCATGGATTTCCAGACCGCATCGTTCCAAAGATGCCCGGGTTGGGGTGTCACGCGGTCCGGGGGACCGCCAGGCCGACGGGTGCGCCATGGTTGCCGATGCCACATCCGCGAGAGCGTCGGACAAGCCGGTCGGGAACCCGTCGTTCCACCGGCTGCGCTGGATGATGGGCGCCTTCGCGACGGTGGGCCTCGCCGGGCTGGCCGCGCTGGTGGTCGGCGGCGGTCTCGGCGACGGCGGCGCGCTCGGCAGCTGGCGCGAAACCTGGACCGAGCGCCTGTTCGATCTGCTGGTGATCTGGCTGACCCTGGGCGGGCTGACCGGGCTGATGCTGCGCAAGCTGATCCGGCTCCAGACGCTTTCGGCCGATCTCCGGGTCAGCGAGCAGCGCCTGCGGCGGATGGTCGAAAGCCTGCCGGCCGGCGCCGTCCATGTCGAAAACGGCCACCTGACCCTGAACCGGCTGGCCGAGGAGATCACCGGCTATCCCCGCCACGAGCTGCCCAGCCTGGATTCCTGGTTCGTCACCCTTCACCCCGGCCAGGGCGAGACGGTGCGCCGCATCTACTTCGCCGCCCTGGCCACCGGCTTCCGCCAGCCGATCGTGGTGCCGCTGGTGCGCAAGGACGGTGTCAGCCGGACCGTCGAGTTCGCGGTCTACGGCACCGCCGAGGAGGCGGTGTGGCTGCTGCACGACATCACCGACCGGCTGGTCGCCGAGCAGGAGCTGCGCGCCAGCAGCGGCCGTCTTTCCGCCCTGCTCGGCACCCTGCCCGATACCGTGTTCATTCTCGATGCCGACGGCCGCTATCTGGAGGTGATCCGCCGCGACCGCGCCGACCGCGCCGCCGTGCTCGGCAAGCGGCTCAACGAGATCTTGCCCGCCGCGGTCGCGGAGCGCCTGCTCGCGACGATCCGGCGCACCATCGAGACCGGGTTGAGCCAGAGCGTCGACTATCACCTCGGCGACGGCGGGGACGAGGCCTGGTACGAGGGGCGCACCGCGGCGCTGCCGTTCGATTTCGGGCCGCGGCCGGCGGTGCTGCTCAGCGTTCGCGACATCACGCCGCGCCACCGGGTCGAGCAGGCGCTGCGGCACTCCGAGGCCCGCTATGCACTGGCCGTCCATGGGGCCCGCGACGTGGTCTGGGACTGGACCCTCGACAGCAACGAGATGTTCTTCTCCCGGTCCTGGGCGGCGCTGCTCGGCTATGATGAGGGGGAACTGCCGCCGGGCCGGGCCGGCTGGGAGGCTGCGGTTCCCGCCGGGGAGCGGGACCGGGTCGCTGCCGCCCTCGAGGTCTGCCGCCGCAGCGGCGCGGCGACATTGGAAATCGGCTATCAGGCGCTGAGCAAGACGGGCGAGCCGCGTTCGCTGCTGGCGCGCGGGCAAGTGCTGCGCGGCGCCGATGGCCGGCCCTGCCGTCTCACCGGCACCCTGGCCGACGTCACCGAGACCCGGCGGGCCGAGGAACAGCTGCGCCGGGCCAAGGAGATCGCCGAGCGGGCCAGCGAGGCCAAGTCGCAGTTCCTGGCCAACATGAGCCACGAGCTGAGGACTCCGCTCAACGCCATCATCGGCTTTTCCGAAATCCTCAGCCGCGGCGGCGAGGGCGCGCCGGGCCGCGACCGCACCCACGAATACGCCGGCTATATCCTGTCGAGCGGCGCCCACCTCCTGGATCTGATCAACGATCTCCTGGACATGTCGCGTCTCGAAGCCGGGCTGTACCGGCTGGAGGAGGAGGAGATCAATCTCTCCCAGATCTTCGAGAGCGGTCTTGCCGCCGTCGGCACCCGGGCGGCCGAAGCCGGTCTCAGTCTCGACTGCCGGTCCGGCCCCGAGCCCCTGCCGCTGCTCTGGGGGGATCGCCGGGCCTTGCAGCAGGTGCTGCTCAACCTGCTCTCCAACGCCATCAAGTTCACGCCCCCGGGTGGCCGGGTCATCCTGGCCGGCGGCTGCAGTGCCGACGGCGGCCTTATCGTCACCCTCGAAGACAGCGGCATGGGTATCGAGGCCGCGGCCCTTGGCCGGGTGATGGAGCCGTTCCAGCAGGCCGACATGACGATCAGCCGCAAATTCGGCGGCTCGGGGCTGGGCCTCGCGATCAGCCGCAATCTGATCCAGCTCCACGGCGGCACCCTGACCCTGGCCAGCACCCCCGGCGTCGGCACCATTGCCACGATCACGCTGCCGCCGGAGCGGGTGATCGGCGGCCTTACGCCACCACTCCCGGCCCCGGCCGGCGCGGCGGCGGCGGCTTGATCCAGCCCCGGGCGCCGGGCTGAAAGGCGAGGCCGCCGGCAAAGCCGACCGCCTCGAGGCTGGCCGAGAAGGCGCTCAAGAGTTCGCTGCGCAGGGGGTCGGGCAGGGGCTGGTGGCTGCGCAGGATGAGATCGAAGCGCCGGGACCGGGACTTGACCAGCCCATCGAGTTGCAGCGCGCCAAAGCGGCTGAGGTCGAGATCGAGCACGAAGCGGTGGCTGCGCTCGCCGCCGCCCTTGCCGCCGCCCCCGGCCTCGTCGTCTTCCCGCTGGGCCTTGACGTAAAGCTCGACCCGCTGAAAGCCGGTGCCATCGAACAGCGGAATCGCCAGCGGCCGCCACTCGCCGGGCGGGGTCTGGGCGGCGTCGCGCGCCATGGCGCGGAACTCGTCGGTGAGGCGCGACAGCAGATCGCCCCGGCCGCCGGAGTCGAGCGCCGCCGTCGCGTCCTCTCCCAGCCAGCCGCGGGCGTCACCGTGGCGGATGGCGTCGAGGAAAAAGCTCAATGCCGCCGCGAGCCGCCGGTTGGGCTGCGGCACCACCGTGCCGAGCAGGGACTGCACCAGTGCCCCCTCCAGGCCGCCGAGGCTGGCCACGGACTCCGAAAGCGTCGGCCAGGGCGTGGCTTCGGACGCGCCCGCGGGTTCCGGATGCTCGAACACGAGCTGGCGGGGGTCAACCAGTTCGACCGTCAGCGTCATCCCCTGGGGCAGCGGCCCCCGGAGCGTCAGGGCGAGGCAGCCTTGGGGGGTGACCAGCACCGTCTGGCCGCCTCCGGTTCGGCCGGCGACGGTGCCGGTGAGCACGAGACCGCCCGGCTCGGCCAGCTCCGGCCCGGCCACACCGGCCGACGGCCCAAGAATCCGCACCCCGAGGGTGGTGCCGGGGACGAGGCTCTGAGGCTGCGCCGCGGCCAGGGCGGCGCCCGGGGCCTGGGGCGATCCCTGCGGCGCCGCGGCGGACGGCTGGCGGGCGGGCGTCCGGCCGGCGCCGGCCAGCACCTGTCCCGGCACCAGGGTGCCGGGCGGTGGTGGCGGCACCGTGGCTTCGGCGGCCATCATCGCCGGCCGTGCCGTCGCTCCCGCCGGGGCCGGCAGCGCCGCCTCGCCGGCACCGGCCGTTAGCGGCAGCCCCGCCAGCGTCGCCGCTGCGGGGCTGCCACCCGGGGTAGCGCCGGGCTGGGTGATCAGAAAGGCGGTGGCGCTGGTCGGCGGCTGACCGGGGGTGATCTTGAGCGCCACCGGCGCGTCGGCGGCCAGCGGCGTTGCCGTGCGCAACACCACGTCGCCGGCCTGGGTACGCACCCGGGTGGCACCGTCATCGGTCTGGCCGATCACGGTGCCGGTGATTACCACCGGGCGGGACAGCTGGCTGAGCCGCTCCGGCAGGCGTTCCAGCCCGACCTCGCCGATCGGCAGCGCCGTCGCCACGCCCGAAGCGGTAACGGCCGGGGCGGCGCCGGCGGGCGCGGGCTGGGTGACGGTGGGCATCGGATCGACCTCCCGTGGCGCCCGGCCGCGGCCCGGGAGTTCAGACCCCCAGACCCCGGGCCACCGCCTCGACGTCGCGGGCGGCGTCGCTGGACGGCGAGCGCACCAGCAGCGGCACCTGATGACGGATCGCCTCGCGCACCTTGAGGTCGCGGCGGACGATGCCGGCCAGCGGCGGCTGGAACTTGAGGAAATTCTGGCAGGCTTTCAGAATCGTGCCGTAGGTCCGCTCGCCTTCCTTCTGGTTCTGCGCGAGGTTGACGATGATCCGGATGTCGGCCGCGGGGTTGGTGGCGCGGGTGACCTTGATGAAGGCATAGGCGTCGGTGATCGAGGTCGGCTCGTCGGTGGTCACGACCAGGGTGGTGCCGGCCGGGCCGGCGAGCTGGCGCACCACCCGGTCGATGCCGGCGCCCATGTCCATCACCACGCAATCATAGGTCCGGGCCATCTCGAGCAGCTCGTTGCGCAGGCCGGTCAATTGCTGGGAGGCCAGGGTGGCGAGGCTGCCCGAGCCGGAGCGGCCGGCGATGATGTCGAAGCCGCCCTCCGCGAAACGCTCGGCCGCGCGCACCATGGTCACCGAGCCGGCGATCACCTGTCCGAGATCGTATTCGGGAGTCAGGCCAAGCTGGATGTCGACGTTGGCGAGGCCAAGATCGCCGTCGAACAGCAGGGTCTTGCGGCCAAGCCGGGCCATGGCGTGGCTGAGGGTGATCGAGAACCAGGTCTTGCCCACACCGCCCTTGCCACTGGCCACCGCCACGACATTATGACCGCGCAGCGGCTTAACATTCGTGGGCGTCGCGGAGAATGCGTGTTCGGTCATGTCGGTTCACTCATCGTTCGACGCTGGCGTGCCGGGCTCATGCGTGGGTCCCCGTGTGGCGGGTCACCCGGACGGTTCGCTCGTGGTTCGGCATCATCAGCCTGGCGAGGGCGAGGGGGTTGAGCGGCGTCAGTCCCTCGGCCACCTTGGGCGAGATGCTGACGTCGCAGAAATTCAAACGGGATTCATAGACCGCCGCCAGCATGCTGCCGAAACGGCGGGTCAGATCGAGCCGGGTGACGATCACCCGGCGCACGCCGACCGAGCGGAAGATAGCGCCCATCTCGGCCGCTTCCACCGGGTCGATGCCGGCCGGGATCACCAGCACCGGCTCGACCGGGGTCACGGCCATCATCTCGCGCAGTTCGTCCATGTCGGCGCCGTCGAAGGGGTTGCTGCCGGCGGTGTCGATGACGATCTGGTCGGCGCCGGCGTTGACGTCGAGCGCCCCGGCCAGCGCCGCCGCATCCTCCACCGTGAGCAGTTTCAACTTCATCAGGCGGGTGAAGGCGGACAATTGCTCGACGGCGCCGGCGCGCACGGTGTCGGTGGTGATGATGCCGATGGAGCGGTTGCGGAACATGGCGCGGGCGGCCAGCTTGGCCACCGTCAGCGTCTTGCCGGCGCCGGGCGGGCCCACCAGCATCAGCGGCCGCCCCGAGGGCTCCTCGCCCAGCGGCTGGAAGGCGAAGACCGTGTCCAATGCGGCGCCAAGCGCCAGCAGCGGGTCGTCGATATTCAGGTCCTCGACGGCTTCGATCAGCTTTTCCGAGATCGCCGCCGGAGTGCCGTGGGCGTAGAGGGTGTCGGCCACCACCTGCGCCACGTCGTATTCGTCTTCATAATAGCCGGCGTTGCGCCGCGCCGCCGGCTGGGCGGCACCGCTGGCCGGGGCGTTGGCCACCGGCGGCAGCGCGTCGTCGTCCTCGATGGCGGCGGTGAGGCGGACGCCGCCGCCCTCTTCCTCGCGGG
>SERZ01000308.1_pt1 | contig 34067 bp, 34 predicted proteins | sample 3171461 | NCBI WGS metagenome assembly SERZ01 (sample SAMN06051861, study PRJNA518727) | freshwater metagenome | biome: subpolar coniferous forest; feature: holomictic lake; material: water; isolation source: holomictic Lake 227, 6 m depth | place: Canada: near Kenora, Ontario | collected... | reverse complement strand
TTCAGCCGTCCAATCTCGGAGTAAAGACGCTCCGGACTTGATGATGGATCTACAGGCTTGGGGCCGCGCACAGTGTCAAATATGCCTGGAGCCTTTTCCTGCAACACTTTCTTCCAATGCCCAACTTGGGTCGGATGTACGCCAAACTCCTGGGCGATTTCGTTTACCGTCTTAACCTCTCGGATCGCATCAATCGCGACCTTGGCTTTAAACTGACTGCTGAAATTCTTGCTATTTTTTTCACTCATTGCCTGCTACTTTTTATAGCAGGTTACCATCTTATACTATTGTCCGGAATTTGGTGACCACTATAGTTCATCCATGTAAATTAAAAATACCACGATCTGGGATATTATTTCATGTGAGTTGCCTAAACTTTTTTCAGGTTGTCGGTGATTACCCCGCTGTCCCTGTAAATCTCATTCAGGCTGGTTTACGAAATGCGACAAATGATGGCATATCGGCGTTAATCCGTTGTCACCCGTTACTTGTCATAAGTCTCATGTTGCTCGGCTCATGTTTGCTCGGCGGATCAGGAATAGATCACATTCATGGGTAGCGGCGGGTATTTCCATATTCCTGGCCTGGGAAGAATGTGCTGGTTGGTAACGGACAGCCAGTAAAGATCCGGCTTTAGCTCCCGAAGTTTTCCGTCTTCCGGGGGACGGGCCTGGTTGGTATTGGTATAGGCCGCCTGAAAAATACAGATTCCGAATCCTTCTTCCTGGTTGACGACATAATTCTTGTAAAAAGTATTGAGGGGAAGGTCATGGGTCTGAGCAACAGATTCCATTTCTGCGTTGGTGAGTTTTAAGAGGATATATTTGGAAACTCCCCGTTCGGAGATGCGTATCAAAGACCGGGACTCGCTGCTGCCCACATAGACGGTAGTAATGCAGGGAATGCGCTTTAAGTACTGAGCTGCAACGATCGCCGCGGTCCGTCTTCCGCCTGCCATTACCGGAAGACCATGATATTCAAAGAATTTCTTTTGAATGTCCTCGGCGTATTTATCGCCTTTTTCATAAAGGTCTTTGGAAATATAGCGAAGGTTCAGGGCCATGTTTTCGGCAGCATCGGAAATTGGCCAGTCAATCCGGACATGAAAATGAGACACGCAGTACCGGTCCCGGTTACGGGATGACGGATCTCTCTGGATCAGAAGGCTGTAATCCACCGGCAGCAGTATTCTTAAAAAATCGACAAAATGAGCAGACTCTATGTATTTCTGATTCCGGTCAAAGGTGTCGGACAGCGGAAGCGTCCTGGATTGCAGCAGATTGATTTTGGTGGTCTTGTTTTCGTCAAAAAACCGGATATATTTCTTACAGGATGTCGGAATGGTATCCTCTACAAAAATGACCAGAAACGTATTCTGGCACTCGTATTCAACATCAGGAATACGGGCGCGCGGCTTTAATTCCCGTTTTTCCACAAAGGGAAAGGCCAGTTTTTTGAAGTGAAAATTGTTGTAGGAATCAATCAGGCCATACTGGATCATCTGCTGATCAAGCTCATCTCTCAAGAGCTCGTAATAGGATCTTCTCAAGCGGTTTGCCAGGCTTAGCTCTTCGCGAATGCTCCAGAATGCCAAAGGAATCTCCTGTATTTAAACTTAAAAATCGTAACCGTTCAACTCACTGGCTTTTGGTACCATCAATTGCCTCATGGGTCAAGAATTTGATTTGCCATTTATTTTATCCATCCATTTGTAAAGATCGTCCTTGTAACGATATGATAACCAGGCGGACATCAGACATATCGCCATTATGACGGTCATCAGGACATACTGCTGCTGGTACAGGGAAGCACCCTGAACGCTGAGCGCCAAGGTTCCGGGCATTCGGCCTAATGTTGTCATGACCAAAAAAAGCTTGAAAGGAATATCGCTGATGCCCAGAAACAGGCACAGATAATCTTTCGGAAATCCGGGAAACAAAAAACAAATAAACAGAACAATGGCGCCTTGCCTGTGAACCAGCTTATCAAGCTGTTTTATCTGGCTTGCCGGAATCAGTTTTCGGATAAACTGTTTTCCAAGCAACCGGCCGATTCCAAAATTTATCATGGAGCCGACTGTCAGGCCGATGCTGGAATATAAAAATCCTTTAAGGGTACCAAACAGGAACCCGCCAATAAACCCGGTTGCTTCTCCTGGAATGGGTGCAAGCACCACCTGAAGTATCTGAATCCCTGTAAAAACAAACGGGGCGGCCATTCCCCATGAGAGAATATAGGACTTTATGGCCTCCCGATCCGTCAGAACATTGTAAGTATTCATCCCCATTTTCCAGATCGGGATTCTGAAATAATACCCCACAAAGATCAACAGACCCGTTGAGGTTGCCGCGAATATTTTGGTATTTAAGTGCATCCTTTTAACTTCCGTTGCTGTTTGTGTCAAAATTATGTTTCTACCGACAATATCATATACAATATCTCTGGGTTTTGGCATAAAGGCTTTCAACAGAGCAGGTGAGAGGATCGGTTCTCAGCAGCCCCCATCGCAACTGTTACACCGTTTGCCGTATTCTTTCAAAACTATTAACATCAAACAATAAAACTAAAGAGTCCTGGCGAGGCGAAAGCCATTGATCTTGAGCCGCGCATCGGAGGGGAAACTGAGCCGGGATGTCAATTGTGGGGAATTCGCAAAACTGTCCCAAGAGCCGCCACGAAGTATGCGAGATTTTCCTGTTGATTCGCCATCTGGATCAGTTGATTCCTCTGTGAATAAGGCACCATCCGAATCCTGACACCATTCCCACACATTTCCATGCATATCATGCAACCCCCATGCATTCGGCTTTTTCAGTCCCACCTCATGGGTTATATTCCTGGAATTGTCGTTGTACCACGCATACTCCCCGAACCCGTATTTGTGATAACAATAAACCGTTGTTGTGGAGTACGCTCTACAAGCAAATTCCCACTCAGCTTCAGTCGGAAGCCGGTACTTGCCCCCCTCTATTCCATTCAGTTTATCAATAAACCGCTGGCAGTCTTCCCATGACACTTGCTCCACAGGATGATCAGGTCCCAATTTGAAGCAACTCGGATTCTCTCCCATAACCGCTTCCCACTGATCCTGTTTCACCGGATATTTGCCAATCAAATAATCCTTGCTTATTATGACTTCAATCTTTTTATACCCATCAGAAATTTCCCGGATGGCACATGACAAAAAACAATCTCAACATCCTTGCCGGGAAATTGTCTTGTAATCATCCGTTTTTTGCTGATCATCCGAACTTTATTGACAATACGAGTCTTGTTAACCATGCGCGTATTTGTTTGCATTTCTGTCAGAGCCTTACGAAACAGTCCTTTTGGCCTGATAATCACTTCTTCTGCATAGGTTTCCTCAACCGAATAGACTTCATCCTCTTGGTATATTTCTTCGACAGGATATTCCTCCTCAGATTGGTGAGTTATTTCAACCCCTTTGATTTTGAATATAACATGTTCAAGTGGGTCTGGAGGAATAGAATTTATTTCATGTATTATACTATTCAATTTATACTCGCTATTCAACAGATCGAATAGCGGCATTTCCTGTATCTTAGAAACATATGCGTCAAGTCGCTTCGCTACCGGTGACAGAATGCTTTTGTATGCAGTGGCCTTGTTTATAGAATCGATTATTTGGCTATATTTCTCCTTCCGAATCGCTTCCAAATAGTCATATAATTGTTCATTGTATTTTTGGAAATCGCCGTCTCCAGCCGCCTTAAACGCATAGAACCTGTCAATTTCAATGGCCTTATACAGCACAGGAAGTGCTGCATCAACCTGCCCCATTGCCATCTGTACTTTAGCAGACTGGAAAAGCGCCTCGCCCATACGAGGTAAAAGGGTAATTGTTTGTTCAGTATAAGATAGGGCCTCCTTCATCTTGCCTTGACAATACGCCGCCCATCCGGCAGACAAAAAGGCACGAGCTGCATCTTCGGGGTAGTCGGCCTTTCCGTACCGTGCGGCCAATAAAAATGATTCCTCAGCTTTTGCAAGGTCAACCAGAGACATATCACTGCCAACAAAACCAAGATGGATGGTTCCCTTCATTTGGTGAAATCGCCACTCCAGCTTGTATCCGGCGGATGTGTTATCGCCGGATATTGCCTTCTGTAATTCATCAAGACATTCTTGATATAGTTCTTGCCGAAATGCATCAAGCGCAATCTCAAAATGATTGAACGCAAAAGTCTGCACAGGTGTTTTGGCAATCTTGACGAGTTCCGTCAAGGAGTCATTCATATGACCGAGAGATGCGATGGCTTGGCTAAAACCCCAGTGAAAAGTGGCATTCAATTCAGAAATCCCTGATTTAACTTCTTTCAAATCGTAAGAGAGTTTCTCGAACCCTTGCTTCAAAGAACCATTAATCTGAGCGAACCCATGGTACAGAGAAGAATTAATCAGATCGAATCCTGAGTTCTGACTTTCGGTAACTTGCCTAAAACCATCGTTCATCGAGTCGGTAATCTGTTCGGTAGATGCCTCCATGGCCACAATATTTTCTCGCGCCATTGCCTCATTCGAAGCGATTACCTCCCGCGTCCGGCGCGAAATTTCCATCGACACCTGGCGGCCTGCGCTGCGCGTTGCTGATGACACATCGCTGACAAAACTCTTTGTAGTGAGATAGTCGGAATAAGACATTTTGGAACCGGATACATAGTAGCTCATAGCTGAATTTCCTTTGATTCACTCGCAAAATGTAGCTCTATAGCTGATTCCTGATTCTCGTCACAAAATCCGGAATCGCCGCCAGCCTGAATATTTTGTCGATGGCCGGTATTTTCCCACCATCCGTTAAAATCAGTTGACCGATCAGCGTCCTACTTGCTTTAGTATGAATGGAGACCACGGCACCTCGGCGATTTATCGTCCGTATCGGCGGGATGTTTTCGATTAATCTACGGTCGACGATCATGATCTGTCTGGTGTCAATTGATGTATTCCTTCGCTTCATGCTTGATTTTTTCAATTTCCTCTATGGCGGTCATAGCGTTATCTGGTGTGATATGAGGCTTAAGCCGCATGAGTTCTTTGGCTCTCTTGTCAACAGAAGGTTCAATACCAACACATTTTGATATATAGAACGCGGTGGCCAATCGTTCGAGCTCAGCTACTCCCCTGTCTCCCAGTTTCTCCGCCACGAAAGCAATGCGGTTTTCGTACATTGACAATGTCTTGGAATACAGGCCTTTAATGTAAATATTCTGGTCTGTTGGGACAATCCGAGGGCCATATGGTAATTGCGACTTAAGCTCAACCAATCTATCCGCGCGCATGGAAGTCACTTCATCTCTAAGATCAAATGAGAAAGGTCCATGTTTATACAGAATGAAATCAAACTCCAAGGGGACACCCATCATTTCCTGAAGAAGGAATGTTGCCTTCTGCACATGGGTCTCACCACACCAGCTTCTGTTTTCATGCAGTTTCTGGATGAGATGACCCACCAACGCTGCTTTTTGTAGTCTATTCATAACCAACCTCTTCTTTCTTAGGTATTATGATATTTTTACGATGCCCATCAAGCCACTTTTGCGCCTCATTAAATATTTTTCGGCACGCAAAAACATAGTCAACCGACATAACTGGTAAATGCGTCAGCGTTTCGGACAGGGCCAGAGATGACTCAATATCTCCATTCCTCAGACAAACCGGGAAATCAGGAGCACCACTTTCCTGTGTATAGCGGTCATGCCTGAAATTTTCGGAACCAAAATGAATCTTTAATGCTTCATACACCGATGTGCCAGCTTCGGGGTTAATGGAAACATCCTCCGGATTACGCTGGTAAATCTGTTTGAAGTGTTCCCGTCGCACAATTCTTCGGGCATGTAGGTGGCCTGTTTTTGATTCATCGAAGGCAGCCGCCCAAAATGATGCTTCGATCTCGTTGTCTGTCATATCCAGATGCTTTGATAAAACGGTAGAGAAAACACCTTCGGTCAGCCAGTCTTTGAGAAAGTCCTTAAGGTGAATGTCGTAAATCCGTCTTATAGCATGAAAATAAACTTGGGAATACATGAAATAACGGGCCAGCATGAGTGCTTCGGCTGACTGAAGCCCACCTTCCTCGACACCTAGTGCCGGTTCCCCCGAACTTCTATCAGCATCGTTCTCAATAGACGGCGTTGTTAGAATGCGAAGCGTGTCAATCAGTCGGTAATGGTCAAATCTACCATATGCGACACCAGCATGGTGAGAGTCGCGCAAAAGATAATCCATGCGGTCCACTCCGAACGCATCGCCTACAATGATCTCGGATAGTATCTCCTCCCAATACGAAAACTGCAGATCCCTGGCTTTCTTGGGACCCACAGCCAATTTAACGACATCCTTGCACCGGAGGGGTGGTGTCATTCTGTCCCAAATGTACTGCATTTCCTTGCTTTCAATGATTTCTCGCGTAAGTCTCTCATGATCCCACCCGTCTGGAAGTAAATCCTTTTCCGCTGCATGGGAAAATGGGAGGTGGCCAACGTCGTGACACAGTGCAGCCATTCGTAGCGCACGTCGCCAGTATCGCAGTTCATCCGGTCGCTTCAGCGATGGTAACAATTCCCGAATCTCGTCAGAATTGTTGTCAGGATTTGAAACCACGTCGAAAACACGACTAGCGAGTTCCATAACGCCGAGAGAATGTTCAAACCGCTTATGTGTTGCACCGGGATAAATCAAATATGTCAATGCCAATTGATGAATATGGCGCAATCTTTGAAATGGGCGCGAGTTTAGCACTTCTCTTTCGTGGCTATCCAGTCTGACGAAAATATGGATAGGATCACGGATTTCGTGTATGTTTTTACTCATTGTCAATCCTTTACTTGATCTGCAAACATCACGGACTCAGCCGAAATCTCATAAAATCTTGCAGCCATGACAGTGGCCTGCTCTCCAATGAGCCGTCGGGAAGACGAACGCGACACTCATAGCCCGCTGAATCATCAGATTGTTGATGCGGCGGCTGTAACTCCAAACATCTTCATCTCTTCATGAGGGCTGCCACACCTGGCAAGGTTTTTCCTTCCAGAAGCTCTAGGAATGCGCCGCCACCGGTTGAAATATAGGTGATCTGGTTGGCCTTTCCTGATTGATGAATGGCGGCATCAGTATCACCGCCGCCGACAATGGTGATGGCGCCGGAAGCAATCACATGATTAACCATGTCAAAAGTCCCCTTGCTGAAAGGCGTCATCTCAAAAACCCCCATAGGGCCATTCCAGACAATGGTTTTTGCACCCTGAAGCGCTTCGGCGTACAAAAGGGATGTGGCCGGACCAATATCCAGGACCATCTTGTCATCCGGGATTTCCTGAACCGGAAAAACAGCGGAGGCTGCGGTTGCCTCAACCTGGGTGGCGGTGATTCCATCTACCGGAAGATAAATTTTTACGCCTTTTTCCAACGCTTTTTTAAGAATGGTTCCGGCGGTTTCAACCAGGTCTGTTTCAACCAGTGATTTTCCGGTGGAATACCCCATAGCGCAAAGAAACGTGTTGGCCATGGCGCCGCCGATGATGATTTTGTCCACATGAAGGAGCATGTTTTCAAGGGCTGCCAGCTTGCTGGATACCTTTGCGCCGCCGATAACTGCAACCAGGGGTCGCTCTGGCGTGGTCATGGCTTTTTCAAAATAATCCATCTCGTTTTTCATTAGCAACCCGGCAACCGATATGGGTGCAAACCGTGTGATGGCTTCAACAGAGGCATTGGCACGGTGGGACACAGCAAAGGCATCATTAACATAGACATCGCATAGCCCGGCCAGGGTTTTGGCGAACGAGTCTGCATTTTTTTCCTCTTCCGGATGAAACCGGAGATTCTCGAGAACCACAATGTCACCTGGCTTCATGGCCGCAACCATTGCTTCAACAGATTCTCCCACGCAATCCGAGGCCAGTTGAACCGGCTGGTTCAAAAGCACACTCAGGCGCTCCGCCGCCGGTTTCAGGCTGAATTCAGGGGCAATCTTTCCCTTGGGTCTTCCCAAGTGGGAGGCCACGATGATTTTGGCCTTTTGATCCAGAGCGTACTTTAGTGTCGGCAGCACGGCCTGAATTCGGGAATCATCGGTGATTTTCTGCTGTTTATCCAGCGGCACGTTAAAGTCAACCCTGATCAACAGCCGTTTATCGGCAATCGCAATATCCTTGATCGTTTTCATAAGTCACTCCTTTTTTTCTGATATTCGTCTTTGAATATCTTTTTTTCTGGACCATCTTCCCAGAAAGCCAAGCATCCCGGCTGTATAGGCTCTGTCCACATTTTTTTCCTGAAGCTTCAATCCGCCAGCCTCAGCCATTGCCGCGCGCAGGCATTCGGTTTTATGACAGCAGGGAACGCAGGACTCCGGTGTGTTTCGAAGTCCGTTATCCCCTTCGGGAAAGACATTTTCAAGTATGCCAAAACAATATGGCGGAGAAGATGATGTTTTTTGCATGGTTTGTTTGTTTAAAAATTCTTATATGTTTAGAGATTCCATTTCATGATACATTTTGGCGATATAGCCTTCGTCCGCGAAGCTGAAATACCGGTTTTCTCCGATGACAATGTGTTCATGAACTGTAATTCCCATGATATGACAGCAAAAAATCAGTTTTCGTGTAATAGCCATGTCGTCGGAAGATGGCGCGGGGTCGCCGGATGGATGGTTATGGGCAAAAATTACTGCCGCGGCATGGTGGTTCAGGGCAGCCTGGATGACTTCCCGTGGATAGACCGCTGTTGTCGATAATGATCCCTCAAAAAGCGTTTCAGTGCCCAATACCTGGTTTTTGGCATCCAGATGAATTATTTTAAAACATTCACGGCTTTTATCCCGCAAGTTATAGTAAAGATAATCAAAAAGCGCTTTGGAATGCGAGATGATGTCTTTTTGGATGAGTTGCTTTTCCAGATACCGATCTGCAACCGCCTTTATCAATTTCATGCCCAAAATATTCTGAGGGCCGATTCCGCTGATCTCTTGCAGCGATGCCTCTGCAGCCTCCAAAACGCCCTGGAGGGTTTTGAAACGCGCAAGAGCTGCCTTGGCAATTTCCTTGCAGTCTCTTCGGGGAGTCGCCAGTGTCAGCAGCATCTCGATCACTTCATAATCGTGAAAACCGGAAAGACCGGACTCCAGAAACTTGTCTCTCAGCCGCCCACGGTGTCCTTCGCCCTTGTGCCGAATTCGTTTAGATATGGGCTGAACCGCTGCAGTTTCGCCCTGAGCATCCGAAGAGTACTCACTGACAGATGATTTACGGGGCATCCCATTGTCTCCTTTTACATAAAATCATCAATTTCCTGCTTCAGATCCCGCGTCATCAGTTGATAAACGGCCTCTTTGGGGGACAACCCCTGATAAAGGATATGATATACTGCGTGAGAGATGGGCATTTCAACCATGAGTTTAGAGGAGAGATTATATACCGATTCAGCGGTTTTAACACCTTCGGCCACAGTGCGGGTTTCAGAAAGAATATCCGGCAGGCTTCTTCCTTCGCCGATCTTTTTGCCAACCATATAATTGCGGCTCAAATCGCCGGTGCAGGTCAGAACCAGATCACCGACTCCGGCAAGTCCGGCGAATGTATGAGGATTGGCGCCAAGCTTTACTCCCAGGCGTCGGATTTCGGCAAGTCCACGGGTGATCAGTGCGGCGCGAGTATTCAGGCCAAGTCCGAGTCCATCAATCATTCCCGCGGCAATCGCAATGACATTTTTTACAGAGCCGCCCAGCTCCACACCGATGACATCATCATGGGTATAGACCCTGAAAGCCGACGTTGCGAAAACATGCTGAACCTGCGTTGCCGTTGCAGGATCCTTTGAAGCTACCGTAACAACCGTTGGGGATTGCAGCGCCACTTCCTTGGCAAAGCTGGGACCTGAAAGTACGGCAATCCTGGATTCAGGAATATGGGGAAGGGTCTGGGCCAAAACCCCGCTCATGGTCAGATGTGTCTGATTTTCAATTCCTTTGGATGCCGATACAATCAGGGCGCTGTCCGGCGCATCGCAGGACATGCGCTGGGAAACCGATCGCACCAGGTGAGATGGAACCACCATCAGAACCATATCTTTTCCCATGACCGCCTGTTTGAGATCACCGGTCGGGTTCAGTCTTTCGGACAGCGGAATACCAGGCAAGAATATCCGGTTTTCCCGAAAGGTCTGAATCTGGAATCGCACTTCTTCTTCAAAAACCCAGAAATCAATGAAATAGCCTTTGGTTCCAAGAAGATTGGCTAAAGCCGTACCCCAGCTTCCACCCCCGACAACGCCAATTTTTAAATCAGGCGGACTCAACAGGGGAGCCTGATTCGTTTGGTTCGTCTGATTCGTTTGGTTCGCCTGTTTCATTTGGTTCACCTGATTCATCTACTTCATCCTCTTTTTCAGCCAGCCTGGCGGCGCTGGTTACTTTTTCAGCCTGTACCATTCCGATCAGTTTGACACCCTGGGTGTTTCGGCTGATGACGGAAACGCCACGGGTCGGGATTCGAATGAGTTTGCCATTGTCTGTCATGAGCATCAGGTCATCATCTTCTTCCACCAGAAGAATGGCCACGACATTGCCGTTTCGTTCCGTTGTTTTGATGGTGATGACGCCAAGCCCCCCACGCTTCTGTACCGGATATTCATCAATGGAAGTCCTTTTCCCAAATCCGTTTTCCGTGATGGCGAAAAGGGTCTGGCCGTGACTTAATACTTCCATTCCCACAATCGTGTCTCCCTTGCTAAGCCGCATTCCCCGAACACCCGCGGCGCTTCTGCCCATGGCGCGCACATCCGATTCATGAAAGCGAATGGATTTGCCAAACGCGGAGCCAAGGAATACATTCAGGGTGCCATCGGTAATCTTGGCGGAAATCAGCTCATCGCCTTCATCTAAGGAGATGGCGATAATGCCGGCTGCACGAGGTCTGCTGAAATCCATCAAATTGGTTTTTTTCACCACTCCGCAGCGGGTAGCCATCATGATGTGATATCCGGGTTCGAATTTGGATACCGAAAGTACGGCCGTCAGGCGTTCTTCGTTCTGGAAATTCAGAAGGTTGATGATCGCTTTTCCACGACTGGCCCTGCCGGCCTGTGGAATTTCATAGACTTTGCACCAGTAGAGTCTTCCCTGATTGGTGAAAAAGAGAAATGAATGATGTGTGGATGCCACAAAAAGATGCTCAACAAAGTCTTCATCCTTTGTTTCCATCGCCATCTTGCCTTTTCCGCCGCGTCGCTGACTGTTATACAGCGTAATCGGGTTTCGCTTGATATAGCCGGTTTTTGAAATGGTGACCACCATGTCTTCTTCCACAATCATATCTTCAAGCGTAATCTCACGGGTTTCATCCATAATCTGCGTTCGCCGGGGATCGCCGAACTCTGTCTGAATCTCGGTCAGCTCGTCCTTGATTAGTTTAAGAATAATCAGCTCGCTGCCCAGAATCTGCTTGAACCAGTCGATGTCTTTAAGCATTTTCTGGTGTTCTTCGATGACTTTTTCCTGTTCAAGGCCAGTGAGTCGCTGAAGCCGCATATCCAGAATAGCCTGGGCCTGAATCACTGAAAGGGCGAAGGTGGTGATGAGCCTGGCCTTGGCTTCTGCCGGAGATGGGGACTGACGGATCAGGTTGACGGCGGCATCCAGATTGTCGAGGGCGATTTTCAGCCCGTCCAGGATATGCGCCCGGTCTTCGGCTTTTTTCAGGTCGAATTGAGTTCTTCGGACAATAATCTGTTTGCGGTGCCGGATAAAATATTCCAGAATTTCTTTCAGGGACAGCAGCTCTGGCCGGTTATTGACGACCGCCAGCAAAATGATGCCAAAACTGCTTTCCATCCGGGTGTGTTTATAGAGTTGATTGGTGATGACTTCGGCGGCCTGATCTTTTTTAAGGCCAATGGCGATCCGCATGCCTTCTCTGTCTGATTCATCCCGGATGAACCGGATGCCCTCAAGCTGTTTATCCCGGATAAGATCGGCAATAAATTCAATGAGCTTGGCTTTGTTGACCTGGTAGGGAAGCTCGGTAACCACTATGGTTTCGCTGCCGGTTTTCTTGTCCTTTTCAACTATGGTTCTGGCCCGCATCCGAATGATGCCCCGACCGGTTCGATAGGCGTCATGGATTCCGGTTTTTCCGTAGATAAACCCGGCGGTCGGGAAATCAGGGCCCGGAATGATGCGAATCAGCTCTTCAAAGCTAAGTCCAGGATTGTCGATAATGGCCTTGATGGCATCAATGGTTTCATTCAGATTGTGGGGCGGAATATTGGTCGCCATGCCTACTGCAATGCCGGATGAGCCATTGATGATCAGGTTGGGAATCTTGGCAGGCAGAACAGATGGCTCCGGGAGTGACTCATCATAGTTGGGAACAAAATTGACCGTATCCTTTTCAAGATCGTCCAGCATGTGATGGGCCAGGCGTTTCATGCGGATTTCCGTGTAACGCATGGCAGCCGGGGGATCGCCATCAATGGAACCAAAATTTCCCTGACCATCCACCAGAGGATATCTAAGGGAGAAATCCTGCGCCATACGTACAATGGTGTCATATACGGCTGTATCGCCGTGAGGATGGTATTTACCGATGACATCGCCGACGATGCGGGCGGATTTTTTATATGGTTTGTTCCAGTCGTTACTCAGCTCGTGCATGGCGAAGAGTACGCGGCGGTGGACTGGTTTAAGACCGTCCCTGACATCCGGAAGGGCCCTGCCGATGATGACGCTCATGGCGTAATCAAGATAGGATTTTTTCATTTCGCTATCAATGCGAATATTGGGGAGTACGCTGGGGAGTACGTCGGGGAGCATATCGGGAATTGTTTCGAGTTCTGTCATTTTAACTACCTTATCGTTTCAATACTTTTATTTTCTACCAAAAATTGATAACTTGTGTGATAAATATCGGTCAAGGTTAAAAAAGCGGTAACCACCAGCGGGCCATAAATGATTCCCAGGATTCCAAAAAGTTTTACGCCTCCCATGACGGATAGAAACACCATCAGGGTGTGCATATTGACCCGATGGCCAACGAGTTTCGGCTTGAAAATGTACTCCATGATCACCGAAAGCACCAGATAAAAAACCACGAAAAAAATTCCAGCAGCAAATCTGTCTGTCAAATACAGATAAATTGCAGCCGGAATAAACACAACGCCGGTACCTATAATCGGAAGAAAAGCGACCAAGGACATAATCACACCCCAGAGAACCGGGGATTTTAACCCGAACAGCGAAAAAAGAATACCACCTGCAAGGCCCTGTATGAGTCCGCTAAGGCCGTTGCCGATCAAGATCGCACCTGCCATATTTTTGAATTTTTGAATCAGTATCTGATCCTGATCATCCGGCAGAGGCGAAAAATCAATGACAAACGCAACCAGCTTATCGCCGTCAACCAGAAAATAATAGATAAACATCAGCATGAAAAAGAAATAAAATAAAAAATTCAAAATATTGGAAGCAATGGCGCTTGCCTGCTGATAGAGAAAAAATCCGACAACTTTCCCCATCTCGGATACGGTTTTGTTGATTTCATCGCCTGTCAAAACATAATTGAATCTGGATAAAAACTGGTTGGCCCTTTCAATAAGCCGGTTATTGGCCAGAATCGCTTCCAGTTGGTCGCTGATGACCGCGTCTTTCCCCATTTCGTAAAGGCCGTAGGCTTCCTGAGACAGTGCTCCGACAAAATACACCATCGGAACAAAAAGAATCAGAAATATAAGAACACAGGTCAGCAGCGATGATAGTGAGGCATTGATGAATCTGCGGAAAAACTGGAAAACAGCGCTAAAGACGCTGGTAACGACTGCGGCAAGAACAATAACGGATATAAACGGCCACATAAGCCATCCCAGCATCAGCGCAGATAGCAGGAAGATAGCCAGGAAACACCACAGTTTCAGATTTCTGTTGGATGGATCGTTCATGGAAGGATAGAATCATTCTGTGAAATGGGTTATACTTTAAATTGTCATGATCTGCACGTTTCCGCTGATTCCCAGGCTGGAGCTTGGGAATCAGCGAAAATAACATCAGAACCCCGAAACGCAATCAAAAACAGAGATTGCATTCCGGAGCTGAAATCAAAACAGGATCAAACTAAAAAATAGTCAGTAGATGGTTACTTGCTGACAAATCTTCCGGCAACCAACAGGAGAAATACTTCATAAATGATAACCGGCGTATAACTGTGGAAAAAACCGTAAACAATACCGCCGCCGATAATCGCCGGAACACCGCAAAACACCAGTATCCCCAGTTTTCTGCTAATATCCATCTGCTGTCTCCTATTCAGATATCAGGTATCAGTAAAAAACACAGACCACCTGCCACTGCAACCTGATACCCGTAAACAGTTGTCTGATACCTTGCTTTACCGAACAAGTAAAGAAAAAAATGCTTATCGCTCCACGATCATGGCCATTCCCATGCCTCCGCCGATGCACATGGTAAAAAGGCCGGTTTGGTATCCTTTTCGTTGCATCTGATACATGCCGGTGACCACCTGCCGAGCGCCGGTGCAACCGATGGGGTGTCCCAGAGAAATGCCGCTTCCCAGTTCATTCGGCCGATCATTTTCAATTCCAAGCTCCCGCATGCAGCCAATGGCCTGAGCAGCAAAGGCTTCGTTAAGCTCGATCATGTCAATGTTTTTCAATGTCATTCCGGTGGATTTTAACACTTTTCGAACTGCGGGAACCGGCCCCAGCCCCATATAGGCAGGATCCAGGCCGCCAGCAGCAAAGCCTTTGATCCGGATAATGGGATCAAGTCCCATGTCTTTGGCTTTTTCGGCGCTCATCATCAGAACAGCAGCGGCGGCATCATTGATTCCTGAAGCATTTCCCGCAGTGACGGAACCGTCTTTTTTGAAAGCCGGCCGGAGTTTGGACATTTTCTCCAAGTTGGTTTCCATGGGCCGCTCATCCGTATCAAAAATGATATCGCCTTTTCGGGATGCGGTGATGACAGGTACAATTTCTTTGGCAAAGATGCCTTCCTTGATGGCGGCCATGGCCCGGCTATGGCTTAAAACGCCCAGTTCATCCTGCTCCTGACGGCTGATGCCGTACATCGAAGCGATGTTCTCGGCGGTTAGCCCCATGTGATATCCGTAAAATATCTCGAACAGTCCGTCAAATACCATCAGATCATAAATATCGCCCTTTCCGGTAAGCTCCATACGGTGTCCCCAACGGGCTTTGGGAAGGGCCATGGGCGCCAGGCTCATGTTTTCCTGCCCGCCAGCCAGAATCACATCCGCCTGACCGCTCATGATGGAAGCCGCGCCCATGGCAATGGCCTTTAAGCCCGATCCGCAGATCTTATTGACGGTGACCGCCGGGGTCTCCTTGGGAATCCCGGCCCGAATCATGGCCTGTCTGGCAGTGTTTTGTCCCTGTGCGGCCTGAAGCACATTTCCCATGATTACTTCATCAATGGCAATCGGCATCGCTTGGTCATCCCAGGAACAAGATTTTTTTTCAAGCTCGATCATTCCCTGGTCTTTTAACTTATCAGGGGCATTGGCTTTCATGGCGTCATCTGCAATCGGCCGGAGTCCTGCCTTTTTTAAAACAGCTTTCATTACCACCGCACCAAGCTCAACAACCGGAACATTCATCAATGCTCCGCCAAAATTTCCAATTGCGGTCCGGGAACCGCTGACAATCACTACTTCCCTCATTGAAATATCCTCCATAACGAAATATGATTATAAAATTATGATTACAGAAACAACATGCAATAGCAGAACAGCGAACATACCACAAACCCTTTTGTTCGGTCAATGGTGAGTTAATGTGTCTGATTTTTCCGGCCCGTCACGCCCATCCGGATTTTCAATTTAAAAACTCAGTCATTGACTGCTCAAAGAATATTTCGATGATGATCATATGTAATAAAAACAGGTTGACTCAAAAGGATGTCTTGTGTATTTATGAACCACAAACAGGGTATGAAGCTCTGGCGGTACGGCACTGAAAAAAACACATAGTTGGGTCATGAAGGCCAGGTAGCACCATAAAGGGGCTTACTTGGCTTTTTTTTTGGGCTGAGGAAAATCAAGAGATTACGTGGGAGTACCGGAGTTGTTATTATTTCCTTTTTTCATTTCGGGGAGGATTTTCCATGCACATGGCAGATGCACTGATTTCACCGGCCGTCGGCGGCGCGATGTGGGCCGCAACAGCCGGCCTTACCCTCTATAGCGCCAAAAAACTCAAAGAAAACCTTGATGACAGCCAGACGCCACTTATGGGTGTTCTGGGGGCTTTCATATTTGCGGCCCAGATGATCAACTTCACGATTCCGGCCACCGGATCCAGTGGCCACCTTGGGGGAGGGATGATTCTGACCATTTTGCTGGGGCCATATTCCGCCTTTATCACCATGGCGTCAGTACTCACGGTTCAAGCCCTGTTTTTTGCGGATGGCGGACTTCTGGCGCTGGGATGCAATATTTTTAACCTGGGTTTTTTTCCCTGTTTTATTGCCTATCCCATCATTTACAAACAAATCGCCGGCGAAAGTACTACCCAGCGCAGCATTATGACAGGCGCCATCATGGCTTCCATAGTTGGGCTGCAAATGGGAGCGTTAGGCGTCGTTTTTGAGACGCTGTTTTCAGGAATCTCGGAGCTGCCCTTTGGCGCATTCCTGCTCCTGATGCAGCCCATCCATCTGGCCATAGGCATTGTCGAGGGGCTGGTCACTGCGGCAGTGGTGTCCTTTATCTGGAAGGCGCGCCCCGAAATTCTGAACATGGCCCGCACAGCCCGGCCAGTTGGGCGCCTTGCCATTGGAAATGTACTTGTCGGACTTCTTATGGTCGCCGCTTTCACAGGAGGCATTCTGTCCTGGTTTGCTTCGGAACGCCCGGACGGTCTGGAGTGGTCCATGTTCCATACATCTGGAAAGGAAAAACTCGAACCTGCTGAAAAAGGGCTGCATTCGCTTTTTGCCAGGCTTCAGGAAAAGACCGCTTTTTTACCGGATTACGGATTCATGAAAGCGGGGCCGGATAAACCCGGCGAGCATGAATCCTTGGCAGCACCAGAAAAAAAAGAACCCTGGCCGGCTGTAAGTGCAGGAACTTCTGTGTCTGGCATGGTTGGGGGGACAATGGCCATGGGGCTGGCCGGCTTCATTGGCTTTGCATTGAAAAGACGGCATAGATAAAGATAATGGCGAAAATTGCATCATCTTTTCTGGATATCAGCTACTTAGACAGCCTTTCCTGCCAGCAAAGCCCCATCCATCGGCTGGATCCACGGGCAAAAGTAATTGCTACAGCGTTTTTCATAGTCAGCGTTGTATCCTTTCACAAATACGAAATTACGGGACTGATTCCGTTTTTTCTCTATCCCATCGTTCTGATTGCCATGGGAGATTTGCCGCTCGTGTATCTGCTAAAAAAAATCTTGATTGCTGCGCCTTTTGCTGTTTTCATCGGCATGTTTAATCCCATCATTGACCGCGCAATTTTGATAAACCTGGGGCCTGTCTGCATATCCGGAGGCTGGGTTTCTTTTGCATCCATCATGCTGCGCTTTGTTCTGACGGTCGGTGCAGTCCTTGCGCTGATTGCCAGCACCGGCTTTGCGTCAATCTGCATGTCCCTGGAAAAAATGGGCGCTCCAAACAGTTTTGCCGTGCAACTTCTTTTTTTGTACCGCTATATTTTTGTGCTGGTCGATGAGGCATCGCGCATTGTACGCGCCAGGGCGCTTCGCTCCTTTGAGGGAAGGGGGATGGGCTTTAATGTCTTCACTTCCATGATCGGACAGCTCCTGCTGCGCGCCATGGACAGGGCTCAGCGTATCCACCTGGCCATGCGCTGCCGGGGGTTTGATGGAGAAATCCGGATTTTTAGACAGTTAACCTTCAACAGACAGGACACTGCGTTTCTCTTGGGGTGGTCCACGCTGTTTGTCCTGATGCGGCTTGTTGATATTCCCCAGTGGATGGGCGACAGGGTTACGGAGTTGATCAGATGAGCCACCACATCGTTGAAATCAAAGATCTGCATTACACCTATCCCGATGGCAATTCCGCCCTGCGTGGGGTTTCATTTCGAATCACCCACGGGGAAACTGTTGCTATCGTTGGGGCGAATGGGGCCGGAAAATCCACAATTCTGCTGCACCTTAATGGCTGTCTTATTCCTGAAACCGGAACGGTCCGCATCGGCGATTTCCCCCTGACCCGAAAAACGCTGGAGCATGTGCGGCGCACTGTCGGCATGGTTTTTCAGGACCCGGACGATCAGCTCTTCATGCCGTCGGTACATGAAGACGTTGCATTTGGCCCCCTGAATCTGGGCCTTCCGCTTGAGGACGTAGAGGAAAGGGTCGTTCATGCGTTGTCCACGGTGGGCATGCTTCATCTAAGGGACCGTCCACCCTACAGGCTTTCGGGAGGAGAAAAGAGATCTGTGGCCATTGCAACAGTGCTATCCATGTCCCCGAGTATTCTGGTTATGGATGAGCCGACGTCCAATCTCGACCCCAAGGCCAGAAGACAGCTCATTCATCTTCTGAAAACCTTCGAACACACCATTATCCTGGCGACTCACGATCTGGATATGGTGCTTGATTTATGCTCTCGCACCATTGTTCTCAAGAAAGGCAGGGTTGAAGCTGACGGGTCCACCCGTGATATCCTGCAGAATCAGGAACTCCTGGATGCCTGCCGTCTGGAAAAGCCCCTGCAGCTTCAGTCGTGCCCGATTTGCAGCTCCGGATATACAATGCAATAAGGGGATAATTTATAGAAATATCAGGTGCCAAAGTCAGGGAAGAATTCCTGAATGGCGGCAACCAATTTTTCTTCCGTGATCGGCTTGACCAGATATGCATCGCAGAAGAATTTGAAGGACTTCACCACATTATGGGGGTCGTCAAGGGCTGTGGTCATGATAATTTTTACCCCCTTGGGATAGATGATTCCCCACTCCTCCTCTTCAATTCTTCTTACTTCTTCAAGTACTTCATGTCCGTCCATTTCTGGCATCATAACGTCGAGGAGGATGAGATCATAGGGATCTCCTTCCACGACCCCGATGGTAAAAGCTGTTAATGCTTCCATGCCGTTGATCGCCTCATCGCAGTCAGCGTATGGTTCAAGGAGCCGCCGAATGATCGTGCGGCATATAAAGTCGTCTTCGGCTATCAGAATTTTCATCGGTTGTCCTCTCTTGTGTATTTGTATCCAAACAGTTAAAATTTTGCCAAAGCTCACTTAAAAGAGAGCCGGTTTTCAGGATGTTCACCTTTTCCACTTTTAATGACATTTATCAACAGTTTTTTTTAAACCACCAGCCGGTTCTGGCAGTTGTTGAGGTGCTGACCACAGCAAACAGGATGGTAACGCTGATGCTCATTAACTGAATAATTATCTTCTTTCTTGATTATGTGAATCTGCAATGATACGGAAAACATTATTCATTGATGATAATCTTTATGAAGGAGCAGGGAATGCTTGAAGGATCTGGTGTCAAGAAACTGTTTGCAAACAACTGGGAAAAAATGGCCCTATGGACGATTCTCATCGGGCTCTTCTATCTGTTGAAGCCATTTTTTCTGCTGATTTTTGAAACATTTCTAATCACCTACAGCACGAAAATCGTCATTCAATGGGCGGTGAGTCGCCTGAAGATAAATTACCGGTTAACTGCGTTGATTGTTTTCGTGTTGTTTGTGACGATACTGGGGGCGGCCAGCGCCTGGATCGTGCCCAAACTCATTATCGAGTCCAATCGCATCGTGAAGGATTTTACCGGCAGCGGCGATCAGCAGACCAGGGAGAAGATCAACGGGTTTGTTGAAAGCATTGTCGTAAAAGTGGTGGGAGAGGAAAAGGCCCAGAACATCATTGACTCCGATGAATACACGGCGATGATTGAAGTCCTGAAGACCGAGTCCACAAAGGCGGTTAAAGCGGCCTTGCCGCGCGTTCTTGAAACCCTTCTTCACCTGGTCAAGTTCTGCTGGGAAATTCTGTTCACCCTGATCCTGGCAATCATATTTTCATTCATTCTGGTCATGGACTGGCAAAGAATAGCCAGAACAATGAAGGAGCTGGAAAAGAGCCGGATTCGATCCTTCTATATCGGCGCCGCACCGCATCTTCATGCCTTTGCCAACGTTTTGTGAAAAGCCTTTACCGCCCAGGCCATTATCGCAATCTGCAATATGCTGTTGACCGCAGCAGGCATCTGGTTCTTTCAGGTGCCAAATATCGCGCTAATCATGACCGTTGTCTTTCTTTGCGGATTTATTCCCATTGTTGGAACCTTTATAAGCTCCATTCCGATAATGATCTTTGGCATTCAGACCGGCGGGCTTTTATTGGTTTTTAAACTCATGATCCTGATAGCCATTGTTCACGCTTTTGAAGCATATCTGCTAAATCCCAAGATTACCGGAAACGTTTTGCATGTCCATCCGATCCTGGTGTTGATACTGCTGCTGGTAGGAGAACGGTTTTTCGGAATATGGGGAATGGTTGTGGGGGTTCCCATCGGGTACTATGTCATCAGCGTTCTGACGATGAAGGACGAAAATCTTGCGGCCACAGATCCTGTGTTGTTGTGACCAAGTGCAAAAATCTATGCGAGGGATAAGGTGTAAGGGATAAGATAAATGCATATAGCAAAGGCGCTGCCGATTATATTCCCATTTTTACGCTGGTTGCCACAGGTTACAGGACGATCCCTGCGGGCCGATCTCCTGGCCGGAATCACCGGAGCGATTATTGTGCTGCCCCAGGGCGTGGCTTTCGCCACCATCGCCGGTCTGCCGCCAGCTTATGGTCTCTACACGGCCATGGTTCCGGTCCTGGTGGCTGCCCTGTTTGGGTCGTCGTTTCACCTGGTTTCCGGGCCAACAACCGCCATTTCCCTGGTCGTATTCGCCAATATCAGCAAGCTGGCCGTCCCTTTTGGTCTGGACTACGTTCAGTTGGTGTTTACCCTGACCTTCCTGACCGGAATTTGTCAGTTAGTACTGGGTGTAGCCAGGCTCGGTGCTGTGGTGAATTTCGTCTCTCATTCTGTAGTGGTGGGATTTACCGCAGGAGCCGCCGTCCTCATTGCGTCCAGCCAGATCGGGCATTTTTTCGGGTTGGTACTGCCAAAAAGCGATTCATTTCTTTCAACATGGGTCAATTTGATGCATGCCCTGCCTGCAATAAATCCTTATGTAGCGGCAGTGGGCGTTACGACACTAATTGTTGCAGCCGGTATCAAGGCTTGGCGGCCTCACGCGCCGGCTCTGATGGCTGCGATGGTTGTCGGCAGCGTCATGAGTGTGCTTATTGATGGCGAAAGCCACGGTATGAAGCTGGTCGGAGCATTGCCGAGTTGTCTGCCGCCGCTGTCCTTGCCGAATATCTCGTTGAACGCCATACATGATCTGGTGCCAGGCGCCATGGCAGTGGCCATGTTGGGCCTTGCAGAGGCGGTCTCCATCGCAAGATCAGTGGCTGTTCGCTCCAATCAGTCCATCGACAATAGCCAGGAATTTATCGGCCAGGGCCTGGCCAATATCGCTGGCAGTTTTTTTTCTGCTTATGCTGCTTCGGGATCATTTACCAGAACCGGAGTCAACTATGAGGCCGGAGCCAAAACGCCTCTGGCCGCTGTATTTTCAGCTCTTTTTCTCGCCCTGATCCTGCTTCTTGTGGCCCAATTGACAGCCTATCTGCCGCTGGCCTCTATGGCAGGTGTCATCCTTCTGGTCGCATGGCATCTCATCGACTTCAGCAGCATCCGCCATATCATAAGTACGGATCGCAGTGAAGCCGCCGTTTTGTTCCTGACCTTTTTAGCCACACTTTTCGTTCAGCTTGAGTTCGCCATCTATGCAGGTGTCATCCTTTCGCTCCTGCTCTACCTCAAACGAACCTCCCATCCCCATTTCATTACCCTGGCCATTGACCCGACAGACAAGCACCGCCGTTTGGTCAACATCCGGAATGGGCCCCTTAATGAATGTCCCCAGTTTAAGATACTTCGGCTCGATGGCTCCATTTTTTTCGGCGCGGTGAATCACATCAGCGAGGAACTCCACAACATCATTGACGCCAGTCCCGAGCAGTACCACATCCTGATTATCGGCAGTGGAATCAATTTTATGGATGCGACAGGCTGCAATATGCTCTTTCGCGAAAACCGGAGCCTCAGGCTAACCGGTCGTGAGATATCCCTGTGTTCACTGAAGCGAGAAGTACTTGATACGCTAAAACGTGGCGGCTGTTTCGCCAACATGGGTCCCGAACATGTTTTTTTCACCAAGGACGAGGCCATTCAGTCCATCGTGCCTCGCCTGGATCCCGAGCGATGTGCCGGTTGCACTGCCAGAGTCTTTGCCGAGTGCTGCAAACGGCCATGGGGCAATCAATAGTCTCGCCGACATCAGGCAATAGTAGGGGCGAATCTTGTATTCGCCCTATCGAAATCGGATGGTCTGCATCCCCTGAAACCGATTCTGTGAATCGGGAATTTATGGACAAAACATTTCATATATGCTACGGATTTACACGAAATTAAATTTTACACCATAGAATGCCGAAGCGAATAGACCTGCAAAAGATGCCAATTGTCAAGATACTGATTGTTGAGGATGAAATCATTCATGCCATGGCGCTGGAATCCAGCCTGGGCGCAGCAGGGCTAAATATAGTTCTGGCCTCGTCCGGAGAGCAAGCCATACAGTGTATCGAGAGCGAAAAACCCGATCTGGCGGTTATAGATGTAAACCTTTGCTCGGATATGGATGGAATTGAAACAGCTCGTAAGATCAAGGACAGTTTCGGTATCCCCGTGATTTTCATGACCGGATACATCGACCATGCGGTTCGGCAAAAAGCCGATGTTGTGGGATACCTTGGATATTTTGTCAAACCGGTCCAGATGGAAAGCATTCTGGCCATCATTGACTCATGCAACGCAAAGGAGGGGATATAGAAAAATTTCGGCAAGATCAAGGTCAAAGGCTTTCTGTAAAATTTCGCAGGATCGCCGCGTGGAGCATGACAATAATTCTATTTGTGATGGCTTTCGTCTTCTGCCACCAGTACAGCCAGTCCAGGTCAAAATTGCTGCAACAGATACAAAGCGCGTTAGCAGAACGTACCCTAAGTCTGAACGGAATCTTGGCGCGTCTTTCCAATCAGAATGAATTCATGCGGCTTTGGACCGAAAATTACCTTTCTACTGCTTCGGATGAATTGCCTGCATCACCTTTGATTTCCATGATGGAACACCGAGAGGAAGGTGATTTTTTTTATATTGATCACATCAGGCCGCCATATCAACGTGCTGAAGTTGGAACGATTATTGTCGGAGGCAATTCGCTGAGTGGAAGAGATGCCCTTTTTAATAAAAAACTTGGCGCCGCTCTTGAATTGTTCGCATTCCAGTACGTTGCTCACGAAATCAATCCTTTTCTTGCCTGGAGCTATTGCGTCTTTCTGGGAGGTGTCGGCAATATTTTCCCCTGGATATCGTCAGAAAAAATCGCCCTTTCATTTAAAGAGCCAAAAGATGCCTCCTACGAAATTGGGGGAGGTCAAACGCGTATATTGGTTTCTCCTGAAAAAAATCCCGAAAGAATCGGTGTATGGACAAAAGTGTATGTCGATAAAGCCGGCAAGGGGTTAATGATTACCCGGGCCTCGCCGGTGTATCACAAGGATCGCTTCGAAGGCTTTGTGTGCATGGACATCACGCTGGAGTTTCTCTCTCAGTTTGCTCTAAATGTTGACCCATTTGAACGCCCCCCGCTTCTTGTCAATAATGCCGGGCAGGTGATGGCCGGTGCAGGTCTGAAAACCGGATTGCCTCCCATCGCTGATGACATTTTGGGCGATGTACTCAAAACGGGTTTTGAAGAAGTGATACGGCGTTCAGAGAAAAGCTACGCGTTTATCAATGGCTGCAATGTACTTTCTCTTCCGGTTGAGAATGCAGACTGGCATGTCATTTACATGGTCGAGGAATGGCGCATCGCCTGCTTTCTTATTTCGGGTTTTGCCATTTACCCGGTACTTGCGTTCTGTATGGCCTTGTTTTTTGTTGTAATTCATCGAATCCTGAAAACGGATTATATCCTTCCGTCCATAGCACTGATAGACTATATCCAGACCGAAGCCGCCGGCGAAAATGTACCCGTCCCGACAGTTCCGAATGAATGGGCGGACATTTTTCATCGGCTTTACAAAATATTTGAGCTGAAGACGGTTACTGCCAACATGCCGGGTGGGATATTTACACTGATCCGGCATAGCGACAAACAAACTTCACTGAGTTTTGTCAGCCAATGGATTTCCAGATTGACGGGGATTTCTTCAAAAAACTTGACCCATCCGGATTACAATTGGCTGGACATCATTTATATGGACGACAGGCAACTGGTGGCTGTAAAAACCGATGATTCCGCTGATCAACTGTCGCTGCTGAAAATCGAATGCCGTTTGGCAGGCGATGAAAAAAATCCGGTGTGGATAAGCATTGCATCACAGCCCCGCCTGGTTGATGAGGATACCGTCTGGGATGGCCTGATGCTCGATGTTACAGATCGGAAACTGGCTCAGCTCCAACTGAGGCAATCTCTCGAAGAAAAAGAGGTGCTGCTTCGCGAAATTACCCACCGAACCAAAAACAACATGCAGGTGATCCACAGCCTGCTGGCTCTGCAGTCAGATGGCATCAGCGATCCAAAAATTCGGGCGATATTCAAGGAAACACAAAACCGGATTATATCCATGGCCAAAGCCCACCAAATGCTGTACCAGGCCAAAGACCTGACCCGCATTGATTTTAAAGCTTATCTTTATGACCTCAGTTCCGGTTTGATCGAAAGCTATAAATCCACCACTGAAAAAGTTCAACTGGATTTTCAGGCGGAACAAATCGCTGTTTCCCTGGATATCGCCGTTACCTGCGGACTGGTGGTCAATGAATTGATTTCCAATTCACTTAAATACGCGTTTCCCGCAAACCGCAGTGGTGTGATCCGGATGCGACTGCTTGAGGGAGAAGACCAGTTGATTTGTTTGTGCATTGGAGATGATGGGGTTGGTTTTCCGGAAAATTTCGACTTCAAACGGGTCTCATCTCTGGGGGTTAGGCTGATAACCAATCTGGTGGAACGCCAGTTGAAAGGGACTCTGGAATTGGACATCCACGGAAGTCCCGAATTCCGGATTCACTTCAAAAATATATGACGGAAAGAGGAGATGAAGTCATGGAGCGTGAAACAATTCTGATTGTAGAGGATGACTGGATTCTTTCCGCTCATTTGCAGAATGTGCTGACTGGATATGGTTACAATGTAATGGAACCCGTGACATCGGGTGAGGAGGCCATACTGTCTGTGGCTGCGAGACAGCCCGACCTGATTTTGATGGACATCGAACTGTCCGGGGAAATCAGCGGTATTACAGCATCCCGGCATATCGGGGCTATATCGGATATTCCCGTCATATTCCTGAGCAATCACTCGGAAGACGCATTCGTGCAAGAGGCCAAAACCGCATCGCCTTATGGCTATCTGGTTAAACCCGTGTTCGATCGGGAGTTGGCAGTGACCATTGAGATGGTCATGTACAGACATAAGCTCAATCAGCGTCTCAAAGAAAGCGAGGAGCGATTCCGTAATCTGTTTCAAAATGTGACATCTGTAGCGGTCCAGGGTTACAGTGCGGATGGCTCCACACTGTACTGGAACCAGGCATCCGAAAATCTCTACGGATACACCGCACAGGAGGCTATTGGACGTAACTTGTTAGATCTTATTATTCCACCCGAAATGCGGGTGGATGTAGAGCGGGCCATTCAGCAGATGGCCAATACCGGACAAGGCATTCCAGCATCGGAGCTGTCTTTTATGCGAAAGGATGGGTCCCGCGTGGCGGTCTTTTCAAGTCATACTGTGCTTCAGAGCTTGGGACATGCACCCGAGTTGTTCTGTCTTAACGTTGACTTGACTGAGCGCAAGCAGGTTGAAAAGGAGAAGGCGGAACTTGAAGCCCAAAACCGACAGCTTCAGAAAGCTGAAAGTCTGGGCCGCATGGCCGGCGCCATAGCCCACCACTTTAATAACATGCTCGCTGTGTCGATTGGTAACCTTGAGCTGGCCATTATGGACTTGCCCCCAGGATCAGATGTATTAAAAAACCTGATTCAGGCAATGGAGGCTTCCCGCAAAGCGGCCGAAGTAAGTAGCCTGATGTTGACTTACCTGGGACAAACGCCTGGCAAACATGAGCCGCTGGATATATCCGATATCTGTCACTTGGGCCTGTCCATGCTTCGGGCCGTTATTCCGAACAAAGTAATCGTGGAAACCGAATTACCATCACCCGGACCAACCATAAGAGCGAACACGAACCAGATGCATCAGGTTCTTACCAACCTGATCACAAATGTTTGGGAGTCAATTGGTGACAATGGGGGTACCATTAGACTGATCATCAAGACCGTTTCTTCGGCGGATATCCCCGCATCGCACTGCTTTCCTATCGACTATCAGCCACTGAGCATTCCCTACGCATGTATGGAAGTTACGGATACCGGATGTGGGATTTCGGATAACGATATCGAGAAGATTTTCGACCCGTTTTTCACCACCAAGTTCACTGGTCGGGGCATGGGACTGCCTGTGGTACTGGGAATTGTACGCGCACACAATGGTGCTGTCTCTGTGGAGAGCGAACCGGGCCGGGGCAGTGTCTTTCGGGTTTTTTTACCGGTGTCAACTGAAGAAATTTCATTACAGCAGGAGAAAATTGTCTCAGACCAGAAGTCTGCCGGAAGTTTGAAGGGGGGCGGCACGGTGCTTCTGATCGAAGATGAGGAACAGGTGCGCAAGATGGCCGGAATTATGCTCTCTCGCCTGGGATATACGGTACTTGAAGCAAAAGATGGCGTTGAGGCCGTGGAGATATTCCAACAGCACCAGGATGAGATCCGCTGTGTTCTCTCCGATTTGACTATGCCGCGCATGGACGGCTGGGAGACACTTACCGCTCTGCGCAAGCTTTCGCCCGATATTCCGATAATCCTGTCCAGCGGCTATGACGAAGCGCGTGTTATGGCAGGCGAACATCCCGAACGTCCCAATGCGTTTATAGGCAAGCCCTATCAGCTTAAGGGGCTTGGCGACATGATCCGCAGAGTTCTATCCGCATGAAATATCAAAGGTAATTCGGGCAACACACTATTCAGTTGTTGCCCGAACACTTCCGTCAGCTTTTGCTCTTACTTTTTTCGTTTTTTTCCTGTTTCTTTTCTTTAGGCGTTTTGGAAGGTTTTTTCTTGTCGCTCTTTCGAATATCCTTTGATTTTGACATACTGCCTCCTTTTTTGTTGTAATTGTTGTTATTCTTTCAGTTGGACACTGCTTTCAGCCAGCTACCTATGAGAATCACTTCTTTTGTTTTATCCCGTCCTTCACGACCACAGTAACTTCAAACACCTTGATTGGCGGTATTTCTTTTTCCCAGGGGCGGCGATAAACCAGCTTAAGGCGAACTGAGCCGACTCCGCTGGGAACAAACCGGAAGATTAATTGGCCGCCAGCACCCATACGATCGTTATCTGCAACAAAGACAATCTCCCCTTTCTGTTTCAGCACGGCTGGATCGTTAGCCGCAACTTCCCACAGATAACCGGTTGTCGGGTTGCCTTGCAATCTGATGGAAAACTCCTCACCCACGCAAATCGTGAAGTCATGTCCATGATCTCGCTCAAGAAGCTCAAGAGCTGAGCATGGAATAACGGCAGCGATGACAAGTGTAAAAAAAAGCAATATGTAACGGAAACCCCTTAATAACATGATAATATTTACCGTTTATTGAAACGTGGATTTTCTAACTTATTTTTAGAGTTCATGATAATTTTTGTCTTACATAAAATCGGATACAGTAAAAATTGAGTACATAGGAACCCCTGTGGCCTCAATATTCTGTCTACCGTTTTCTTCACATCGATCCACCAGCACAATAGCCGCCAGGATATTCAGGCCGTGTTCTCTCGCTATTCGAATGGCCTTTACGGTTGATGCCCCTGTGGTAACAACATCATCTATGATGATTACTGAATCCCCCTGTTGGACATTTCCCTCAATTTGCAGTTTCATGCCGTACTCTTTGGGCTCTTTACGGATTGAAAATGCTTCAATAGGGTTGCCCTCTAATGCAGACGTGAAGGATGTGGATATCGCAACCGGATCTGCGCCCATTGTCAACCCGCCTATGGCATCAGGGGATAGACCAAGTTCAATAATTTTATTGTAAACCGCTTTGCCGATCAAAACCTGCCCTGCCGGATAGTAAGTAACCTTTTTCATGTTAAAATAAAAACAGCTCATCTTTCCGGAGGACAGGAGGATTGACGGTGTATCGGTCTTTTTAAACGACCGTTCTATGATCAGTTCTTTCAGTATTTTCATGGTGCTTTCCATTGATAAAAAAAGTTAATAAACGATGTTTTGGACATTTACTCCCCCTCCCCTTGCGGGAGGGGGGACTTTAATTTTTATTCTGGCATCATTTTTCTAATTGCTGCTTAATCGTCGTCCAGAGTTTTCGCCTTCGGCTGTGTTCAAATTGCCACTGATCAATTATTTGTTGATAGGCTTCGGGGTTGAGTTCTCTGACGACCGCCAGCCAGCGGACATGCAAAGTGTAATTGGAACCGATCACAACAATGGGGCTTGGAACCATTTTTGGAGCATATTTTACCCAGCATTCCATAATGACAGGAAGATGGTTTGCTCCCATCATTTTTTTAAGCCATTCCCGCCTGCTGTCGTTGTGGGATTTGTCACCGATTATGCAGTCTGTGCATATCTGAACCACTTGGGGGAAACGGGTTTTGATATCAGTCAGTTCCGCCATATCCCTTGTAAGAACAAAAAAAGCCTGTTTCTGGTCCATAAACGCTTTTGGATTGGACAGAATAAACATCAGCCATTCCTGCAGTTTTGCTGAAAACCATGGTTTGCCCCTGGTATCGTTCAGTCCTGCTTCAATCAGCCAGTTTATCCAGCAGTCGGAGAGGTTCTTTATCCGTCCAGGTTTAAAACCAAGGGCAACAGAAAGAATGAGCTGCTGCCAGTCCTCCAGCAGGCTGGACACCGCCGGCAAACCGGTTTGGCGAACCTGTTCAGCTACGCTGTTCCAGTCAAAGGGATTCAGGTAAGTGATCTGCTGAAACCGAACCACCTGGTTGCGCTCGACCCAGCCGATTTTTTTGGTAACATGTCTCCAGTCCTGGAGAATCGCTGTAATCGCTTCATCGGGTGAGTGATTAATACCGCGATTGACAGTTGCAGCCAGAAGGTGGGTTTCCGGATCCCAGGAAGCGATTTCCCCTTCCTGGACAGCATAACTCGTCACGATCAGATTGCAGACTTTTTCCGCCTCCTCCCACTGATTGTTTTCTATCAGGTTTTTTAGAGGAGGAACTCCATACAGCCAGTTTTCATTCACGAGTTTTAAACAGTTATCAAGATAAACCTGCGAGTCGAACCGCCGAGACAGGCTCAGGTATATCTGATGCCAGAACGATTCCATGTTGTTTAACCGGCTTTCCCACACCGGATCATCTTCATGCTGTTTGATAATATCAAAAACCTGTTTCTGGTGATCATCCTGAAGGGATTCAAGGAAATAAATAACGCCCTGGCTGCTGAGCTGAATGATTTTCAGACGTTCTTCCACAAGATTCAAGCCATTGATGAATTGTTCCTGGGTCGGGGATGTCATCCATGCCCACTTTAAAATACACTGGGTGGCGAATGTGCCGATCATGCACTCTTTTTTTTCAAGGTTCATCCAATCGGGATAATCCTTCATGTTTTTTTCAATCCCGACAATGGCATTTATAAAAATGTCGGGGTCCGCCACTTTGAGGGGGACTATACTTTCGATCATGGGAAGCATATATCGGCAGACTTCTTCCAGATCATCAGCAAACTGGATATTGTTGAAAACCGGCGATTCCCAGGTATGCTGGCGAAAGGCATATTCTCCGTCTTCATCACCTATTTTGGCGACAACACAGTTCCAGAGGTCCCAGAGACTTTGCCATTGTTGGATGATTTTTGCTTCCGGAGAAATAGCTTTTTTGGATTTGGTGCGGTTTAAGGGGAGCAGTCCGGCTACGGTATCCGCTGTTCCCCCATCCAGGCGGGACATCAGCACTTCCATAAGGTCGGGATTGATGATGGAAAATGCAGCATCGAATACTTTTGCAAGCTCATCATACGTCAATGCTTCCAGCAGTCGATATCCAATCTTTCTTTTCATTCAACTATCTCCAACAAACGACTCTTGGCCATTCCTGGTTAAGGGTCGGGGGGGCAGTGGTCAGCCTTGTGATAAATTTTTAGCATCACTTGTTTTTTCTGCCGCCTGATTTAAAACTACAGGCTGATCACTGTTCCATTGCAGGAAAGCTCAATCAACTCGGAGCCGGTGGCCATTCTTGCGCCTTTGATAAGCTCCGTAGCACTGATTTTGCGGGATACCGCACAAGGGGTGCAGACCAGAATCGGTACATCATATTCCTGAAGGTAAGACAGATGATCATCTGCAGAATCTCCGGTAGCCGCCCGCAAATATGCAGACATGCCTTCCTTGGCCAGATACACGCCTTCATCCAGAAGAAAGAGCGTTGTGTTTTTTCCCTGTTTTTTGGCGGTGGCAGCCAGAAAAAAAGCCCTGGTCGCCCGGTTGGGATTGTCTGTTCCACACGAAAGTACAATTACAACATTGTCTGTCATACGTTATCTCCTGTTTGTTCGGGTTATGGCCAGGCTGAGGGTATCCTGTCTGGTATTTTAAATGAAATTGTGATAGTACCCATCCGTAAGGTTTTCCCTATACCATCAAATTCGGGTCGAATCAATGGTATTCACCATGATTCTGAACAGATACTTTAAGCACAGGTAAACATGATTCCCAAGACGATTTATACTCGGCCCATCTGGCTGGACAGTGACCATGAAACATTGAAAGTAATTGATCAGAGATTGCTTCCCCATAGCGTTGTTGTACTGAATCTGAAAACTGCCGATGATGTTATTATGGCTATTGGCGATATGGTGGTAAGGGGCGCGCCGCTGATTGGCGTTACGGCTGCATTCGGTGTTTATCTTTCTGTGTTGAATTCAAAAACGCAGGATGATCCGGAAAATTATTTATTGCAGGAATGCAGCCGCATCAAGTCCAGCCGTCCGACAGCCATAAATCTGGTTTGGGCGGTGGACCGAATGATGGAAAGGCTTTCCGGCGTAAAAACCCTTTCGGGTAAAATTGAGGCTGCAAGAAAAGAGGCGGAAAGTATCACTGATGCCGAGGTTGAAAACTGCCGCCAAATCGGCATTCATGGGCTTTCGCTGCTTCAGGGAATTGCAGCCGAAAAGCCGGGAAAGCCCCTCCAGATTCTGACTCACTGCAATGCCGGATGGCTGGCCTGTGTGGAGCATGGAACCGCTACTGCTCCGATATATGCCGCTTTTGAAGCCGGCATGGATATTCATGTATGGGTCGATGAGACCCGGCCCCTCAACCAGGGCGCCAGGTTGACTGCCTGGGAACTGGGGCAACGCGGGGTCAGTCATACGGTGATTACGGATAATGCCGGGGGGCATCTCATGCAGCATGGAATGGTGGATATGGTGATTGTCGGCTCGGACAGGGCAACCCGGACGGGAGACATCGCCAACAAAATCGGAACCTACCTTAAAGGTTTGGCGGCAATGGACAACAATGTTCCGTTTTATGTGGCGCTGCCGTCCAGCACATTTGACTGGAATTTAACCAATGGCTTGATGGATATCCCCATTGAAGTCCGAGATCCGGATGAAGTTCGGTATGTTCAGGGATTGGCCAACAATACCCTTTCCCGGATTCTGATCCCGCCAGAGGACAGTCCTGCCGCAAATTATGCATTTGATGTGACGCCTGCAAGACTCATTACAGGTCTTATCACCGAAAGAGGTATCTGCAGACCCGATGAGGCTGATATCCTGAGGCTTTTCCCGGAGCATTCACAAAGTTAATCAGAAATAATCCTTGACATCTATTTGAAATATCATTTAAACCGCCCCATGCTGACAAATTTGGAAAAAAAAATCATCTCCGCCATTCAGGACGACATTCCCATTACTGCTCGTCCGTTCAAGGTCATTTCCGAAAACATCGGGATTTCTGAAACAGAGTTTCTGAAATCCCTTCAGGATCTGTGCAACCGGGGCGTTATCCGTCGGCTAGGCGCCACTCTTCGCCACCAGAAATCCGGGTTTGAGGCCAATGCCATGACCGCCTGGCAGGTAGAAGAAGAGCGGGTGGAAGAAGTAGGACAAAAAATGGCCTTGTTTCGGGAAGTCTCCCATTGCTACCGCAGAAATCCCAGCAACCGTTGGCCGTATAATCTCTACACGATGATTCATGCCCGTGATGAGGCTGCCTGTGTGGAAATCGCCCGCAACATCTCCGTGACCACTGCCGTTACTTCCTATAAACTGCTTTTCAGCCGAAGGGAATTGAAAAAAACTTCCATGGAATATTTCCCGAACGGCAATGAAGATGGATAAGGATTTTTGCGGATCGACCGCATCTCCTGCTTCAATATCAAATCCCCATATTCTTCTGATTAATCCCTGGATACACGATTTTGCAGCATATAATTTCTGGGCCACTCCCCTGGGGCTTCTGACGCTTGGGGCCATGCTGCGGGATCATGGCGCCAGGGTATCATACCTGGATTGCCTCGACCAGTTTCACCCCAGGTTGCCGGACGCAGATCCTTCCGCTAGGTTCGGCAGGGGACCTTATCTGAAAACACAAATTTCAAAGCCTGCCGGAATGGAGGATATTCCGAGAAACTATTGCCGTTACGGAATTTTGCCTGAATGGTTCGAGGCGGATATAAAGTCTCTTCCCCGGCCGGACCTGGTGCTGGTAACCTCAATGATGACCTATTGGTATCCTGGGGTTCAGGAAGCCATAGCGATCGTCAAGACGGTTTTCCCAGAGACACCGGTGATTCTGGGAGGAATTTATGCAACGCTCTGTCAGGAACACGCCGTCAAGTTTTCGGGAGCGGATCTGGTCATTGCCGGTCCAGGCGAAACCCGGATTTTTGCAGCGGCTCAAAAGCTTATCGGATGGCATGCAGTCCATGAAACCGACTCGGAAAACCTGGACGATTTTCCATTTCCTGCGGCGGATATTCAGCGAAAAATTCCTTTTGTCGCCCTGATGACATCAACCGGCTGCCCGTTTTCCTGCGCCTACTGCGCATCCGGGTATCTGAATTCAAAGCGCCGACTGAGATCTCCGGATCGGGTTGTAGAAGAAATCAGGTTCTGGAATTCCCGCTACGGCGTTATAGATATGGTGTTTTATGACGATGCCCTGCTGGTGGATTCCCAGCTCCACGCCATTCCCATGTTCGAAAAGATCATCGCCTCCGGACTATGCAAGATGGTCCGGTTTCATACTCCCAATGCCGTTCATATCCGGGAAATCACGCACACAACTGCCCGGCTCATGGCGGAAGCAGGCTTTCAAACCATTAGGCTCGGCCTTGAAACCACTGCAGGCGATCGCCAGGATTTTGACCACAAAGTGACCCGGAAAGAATTTGTCGCCGCTGCGTCATGCCTGAAATCCGCTGGATTTCGCGGAAACCAAGTCGGCGCCTATCTTCTGACAGGGCTTCCGGGTCAGTCCTGGGAATCGGTTGAATCCTCGGTTGAAACGGTTCGAAAAGCTGGAATAACACCGGTTCCGGCGCATTTTACGCCGATCCCGCACACGGCCCTTTGGCCTGCGGCCGTTGCATCTTCCCGATACGATCTGGAATCCGATCCGATCTTTACAAATAATGCGATTTTCCCATGCCAGAAGGAGCCGTTTTCATGGGAGCCACTGATCAGATTAAAAAAACTGATCAAAGCAACTGCTTTCCAGGCAGAATGACAGAATTCATTTGACTTGTTTCCGACAATTTCATATTCAACCGGTGTTC
>SERZ01000305.1_pt1 | contig 34301 bp, 30 predicted proteins | sample 3171461 | NCBI WGS metagenome assembly SERZ01 (sample SAMN06051861, study PRJNA518727) | freshwater metagenome | biome: subpolar coniferous forest; feature: holomictic lake; material: water; isolation source: holomictic Lake 227, 6 m depth | place: Canada: near Kenora, Ontario | collected... | reverse complement strand
GATTCTCTTGTGTGCAGACCATCGACTGTCAACATTCTAATCTCCACGATGATTATTGAGGATGCTCATCTTGTAATCTGTGAGCCTTGATTTCAACAATACCACTATCAAGATTTGCAGATATCATAAAATAGATATTGAAGTTAATCATATCCTTTTCGATGTAGAATTCTGTCATATCATTAATGGCAGCTTGCATTGAGTACATGTTTTCTTTAGTAAATGGTAGAACTAAGATTTGAGCACATAGGTCGTGTAGTTCATTCCAATATTGTTGAGGTATTTCATCAGGGCTCACCTGTATAAGCTGATCCTTAACCTCATCATAATTAGCCTTCGAGATATGGGTCATTCTAATTCCAGGGGTGACAGACGCTAGTAAGTTAATAAGTTAATGTCGGAGCTTATCTATTTGCGTGACACTCTAACAACTCTTCTATTGGTTGTTTAAGCTCGTTGATTGACCCTATCTTAATTGTTAGAAGATTGCCATTTTGCTACGTTGCAATCCCAATGCTCAATATGGTGTAGGAAAAGCATTTTGAAATCCTTCATAGATTTCGTAGATGGCTCATCTTTAACAAGCTCTTTTAGTAATTCAATGAACTCTACCTTGAGTTTTCTATGTTCTTGTAAGTGTTCCTTGATGCCAGGATAACCTATGGTATACATAAAGTCTTCTTCAATAGATAAGTGATTCTCAATATATACGGCAGTATAAGAGAATAAATTATATCGCTTATCTAGTGGAAGCCCGTTGTCATCTAAAGCATTTACTAACTCTATGATTCTAGCATGATCGTTATCAATTCTTTCGTTACCAGTTTGAAACATTAGTCACCTGTCATATACTTTCAATTTATTGATAGGTTTTCAACTGGCAACGTAATTTAACAAAGGCTGGCTTTGTCCCTCCATCAGTTTATCAAAGTTCTGCTTAAAATCAATTATGTCAGAGTTTGCTAAGACTACCTATTTGGTCACAATTGAGGAAATAACCATCCATCAACAGGGGAAGAATTGTAAAAAACCCGGTCCATACAGGTGTAGAGAAATTTCTCAATAAGCGATTCTACCTATATACTTTTCTTATCGGACAAAAAAGGCCAAACCGTTAAGTTTGGCCGATTTGCTAATTGTTATGACAGCTACCCTGCCATTTAAGAGAAATGTGTCTTCCAAATTGCTAACAAATCTTTTGTATTTAATTCTGCCGAAAGCAAGTTGTTAGAATTATACAACACAGCCGTTCTTCTACACAAATCTCTAATCTTTAGATACTCAAGTTTGTCTATTTGCTTCCACTGAATAGAATCAAAGTGATAGATCCTATAGACCCAATCATCGTTCCAGGTATTTTCTTCGGAAATTTGAAAGGCATAATCTACATTATCTAATTTTAAACCACAAAATCGCTCATCCCCCCTAACTCCTTCGGGACGAATGACTTCTTTAATGTCTGTCACTTTAAACTCCTATTACACTTTTTACATCGTTCTGTTGAATTTTCATACCACATTAGTTTATATAAAAGAATAACGTCTGATGTTTCATTGGCACATTTGGGACAAATCTGAACGGCTTTCTTTAAAATGTAGGCAACCGGATATTCATCTATAGTATCAGGATACTTTCGTGGTTTTGACTGAATAGGTTCTACAATTTTCGGATTCATATGGGAAACTCACATAATAAAGAAGTTTCTTCTGAACAAAGGATTTCATCCAGTTTGGGCATCTAAATAGATCCTTGTAGATGAATAGCCAGAACTTACGGAAACTAGGACTACGATCTATATCATACCACGTTTCGCCGCCATCTGCACTAAATAGGCTGGCTAAACGATTTGACTGTAAAGTTAACTCGTCATTAGAAACGGTTTGGAACTCAAAGCTTTTAAGAGGATGGTCAAGATAAGATATAGGTTTAGAATAGTATAAAGAGTTACAAATGTCTAAAACCTGGATAGTGGTATCTGGATCAATTGATTTGAGTATTTTCTGTATTTCTAATATGGCATCGCCTGTTTCTGTATTTAAAAGACCGGCGAGGGAAAGCTCTCTCATGTCCCAATTGCTATCTAGTTTAATCTTAGTTGCAATAAAACGGACAAGACTCATTTGTAAACCTCTTGTAAGGTTATATTTAATGCTGTCTCAACTGCGATAACTGCTTTAAGACCACAATCACTACAATAAACTTGATTGAAAGTCGTACCGGCTAAACTAGTCTGAGGGCCAAAGTTAGCCGAAAAATAGACTGACATTTCTTTTTCTGGTTCTTTATCAACACCTTCTGCGCCAATAAGAACCTTGCAACAATCGCAATAGTATTCTCTGATACCGGAAGTTGCGGGAGCTAATTCTTTCATCATATGGGTGAGTATTCTATGTATGGTTCATAAGTCTTTTGGAAGATTTCGTCTTTACAAGGATATTGTTCGCCCTTGATACCGGTAATAATCCAATCACTAGGAGTAACTTCATGCCATCCCTCTAAAGTCTTAATTACAAAAATAGTTTCGTCACTTTCTTTGGGAAGACTCATGAAGATATTGCCAGTAGCATCTTTAATTGCTACTGTGACATTAGGATGGTCGCCTATCTTAAGAAACTGTTCCGCTTCTATAATTACCGGTAGTTTTCTAAAACGTGCCATTTTCCATTTCCTTCTGGATATCTTCGATGCTAATGACTATTCCAGGGTTAGCTTTCCTTTTAGTAGATAACCAAGAAAGAAAGCCAGGAAGATCGTTGATTTTATAACTTAAACTAAATGACTGAAAGCTTGGAGCCTTAGTCATAATATTAATATATTCCCCAAAGGTTTGAAAGCAAGTAATGTCCTCAAAAGTTACAAACGTCTTAGCATCAACTTCAATGAGCATACAACCCCCTCTCAGGAGTGTAACACATTCGTTGGTGTTACCACACTTTAATTTGTCGTGCCATCTTTTCAGTTACAGATGGAAAGTCACTCGCCCAGTCAGGACATAACGGATCGGCGCAAGAAGAAGGTCGAACAGCCGTGTTAAAACTGGTGCAGTTGAAGTGAATTGAAATCGGGGTTCAAAGTCATTCCCTATTTGCATGGGAATCTCCTGGACAAGATCAGTTAAAAATACGGGGTCAATCTTTTAACGATTCTTCGATCATTGCCAGCCAAGTGTCACGGCACAGGATGTAGGTGTTCTTGTGCTTTATGGTCTGGATATTCTTCTGCAACGCTTCCATCGCTTCCTCGATGCGGGTTAGCCGTTCCAGTTCCTTTCTCGCTTCGGGGTGTCCATCGCTTACATCCCAAAGGTCTAGGTATCGTCCCATTTGGTATCTCCTGGACAGTAGGCGCAAAGGTGCGCCAGTGTTGAGTTGTGTGGGGAACTACTGGAATAGGAGCAGACACTTATTCCACAATATCAGCGTGGAAGCAGATGCCGGGGAACAAACCACCGGGGTTCTTGATGATGATGGTTCGCAGACGGTTGAGGTGCTTCCATCTTTTCAGTGTCTCTATGACACCCTATATCCTCTAATGGATATTGGTGAATATCCTTCACTTACACAATCCCCTGGAAGATCGGGGAATGACTGGAATACGTTGTTGGCATTACTATACCAGTACGAGTTTTTCTTATCCCCTACCATAGCTAAAATACGGATAAGTCGTAAAGCATCTTGCATTTCAATCATACAGTTGTCAAGTTCTGCATCATTCTCCCAAATAAACACACCCCGCCTAATATCACGGCATACATGATAAATGGGGCATGAATAATCAAGTTCTTTAAAAAGAGTTGTAGAAAACTCATTCATCTTCAGAATGTTTCTGATCTTTGGGATGTGGATACCAAAGGCTGCATAGAGAGTATATAGATTCATATAGCTCTTAGTATTATAGCATTCTCCATCTTCTTCCATTTCTGGAATAGAATAGATAGACAGCCTATCCGTTAATGGATGGCTGTTTGCTTTAGGGGCAATTGGTAATATAATCTGTCTTGGAGAATAACCAAGGGTTTGATTAAACCATGTAGAGAATATCTTGCTAAGTCTGATAGACTCTGCTATTCCAAGTTTAGTCTTGACAAACTTAATCACTTCTGCTGATGATCCAAAGTCGTCAAATTCTACATAACCCTGCTTGTAATTATAAAATCCATTAATAACTGAGCAACAATCACCTGCAATAAACCTTGACAAATCTTTCTTTCTCTCGTTAGTAAAAATATCTTTAAAAAAGACAATCTTGAAATCCATCATTTCGCTGAAATGAAAGACTGGTATCCAATCAAATTTTCTGAACTCTTTTGGACCTGACTGAACTTTGATTGATTGTTTACGTCTAGGTGTGATAAGAGAACCGACTAGATTATAATACTCATATAGATAACGGAAGCAATGCTTCTTCTTCACGTTCTTCTTTAATATATTTTTCTTGATATAATCGTTGCCGCAATCTTGTTTAAAGGATGAAATCTCATCCCATTTTATGAAATCAAGGCAGCCGACTCTAACGATATGTAATAACCCAGAATAATTATTAGCCCTAATAATAGAGTAAAAACTATTGATACTAGGGTAGCCAAGATCGGCATCACAGATATGATATAATGATGGGAAGTCGAGGAAGTCTTTCGAACCATCTTCATTTACTCCATGTATAATAAAGATCTTGCCAAAAATGTTTGCATCGAATTGGTTCACAATAACAGGGAATTCGTTGTCTTTATTCTTGCTTTGGTGCTGTATATAGTATAGATCATCTGTCTGGTATTGGAATAGATCAAAATTACTGACTTCAAACACTTTTGTTTCAAAATACAAGTCATCCCTATATGGACCCAAAACCATACAAGGCTGATAATGCCCGGTAAATTTTGATTGACCAATATCTTCTACCTTAAATTTTTTACCAAGCTTCTCAATCTGCTGGCTTTCTTTAAAAATATCTTTATCCCGGTTGCATAGATAAGGATTAAAATGTTCTTTTGTGAAATGAAACAAAGGCCCATCATCAGCTTCAATCATTAACTGATCGAAGCCTTTGGTAGAAATAAATTTCTTAAGTTCATTGCCTTCTGAACTCATACCTAAACAAAAAAGCCTTTGATTCCAATATTGAAAATCATATAAATTAAATTCTTTAACATTGTTTTCGACTGTTACGTTTACTTTCATGTTTACCTCAGACATATTATAACAACAAATGATATCTTATTGCACACTTGACACTAAGTTAAAATTGTGTCACAATAGAGGTTGGTTAAGCTTCGTCTTAGCAATTATGTGAGACTCAATGATAGCACGTTGCACAGAGAATAATCAAGCCGGGACCGATTCATTCGGTCCCTTGTTGTCTTTAGGCTCACCACTACCATCGTTCCGAACCTCGCAGATAGAGCAACCCACGATGAATCAGCACTTACAGGCAGACCTCACCCCCTACTATCATCGTCCTTGCCAGGAGAGAGTCTCGCCTAAAGGGAAGCATAAGGTTAGTGAAGCACTCTCCCCTGTATGCGGGAACCTCTCAATTCCAGAGTGCAACATAAGTAGATCCCCCCTTCTTTGGTTAACCATCTAATTCTTCACGACTTGGACCTATACCGAGAGAAAAGATGACGGCACTCCAAGCTGTTACGGAAAGCCTTATTTTTAATAAATATATATAAATATAAATATATTTATTTATTTTTTATTTTTATTTTTTTTTTTTGTAAAAAGGCGAATTTTTATCACTTGTTCATAACTAAAAAGATCTCTTTATTTGTTCTCCCTTATAACAACTCTGATACCCTGGAAAACAAATGCGCGAGACTCAAGCAACGATTTCAACTATATACACAGACAAGTACGTAAAGAATCTATTCACCATGATTTGTACGAGGTATGGATCTTCTGCTTCTGCCGTTCTTGAAGACTTCATGGATCAATATACAAGGGTCCATTACCTCGACTTCCTTGAAGACCCTATTTTTGAAGCCGCTTCTCTGCTCCATCCTCCAGAGAGGGAATGGGACCAGTTTTCTATGGAAATCTTCAGGCTCCAAGGCGAAGCTCTAGAAAGCAAGTATGGGGATACTGGTAGCAAAAAACTTAATGTGCTTACTGAGATTACTAGACAAATGGATAAGATAGAAAAGATCTTTGAGGATTAAATGTACGCAATCTTTTTAGCTGGCTTGATCTTCTTTGAAGTATTAGCTGACATATTTACTAAAGAAGATTCTATCCGTAAGAACCCCTGGACTTTCTTTTTAGCTATTACTTGCTATTTGCTTGCTAATATTTCTTGGCTTATCTCAATGCGTTATAGATCAAACTTAAGTGTTGGCGCAAATATTTTTGCTGTATCAACCGGTATAATTGCAACTATAATAGGGTGTGGTTTCTATAACGAAATCCTCACAATTAAACAGATTGCCGGGATTGGTCTAGGTTGCATTTCATTAGCATTGATCATGGGATAAACTATGCCATATATCGAAGGTAGAATCGTTTATGTTGACCCTTTACGATTAGTTTGTGATGCTATTGGCATTGATGGCATAAATCTTTATGAAGACGTTCAGTATACAAACAAAGGATTAAAACAATCTGGTGATATTCTTCATCCTGAGATTGGTGATGTTATTATTGTTGAGCTTGCGGAGCATGGTCAGAAGTATCTTTATAAATATTATGGACAAAGAACTACTACAACTAAAAATCTTATGGCAATACAAGTGGGTCGTGGCGGGAATCCAAATTTAAATACAAATTTTCCTGGCGACCATGTACTGACTGGTCCCGATGGTGCTTGGTTATCCCTGCTTCGTGGGGGGCTGGCTGGCATGGGTTCCTCGCCCCTGTGCCAGACCCTCTACCTCGGCCTTGAGAGCCTTATTAGAAGCGTTTGCCAGAGTTACGATGTAATAAGTGCTGGCTCAAGGATTTTCTCTATTAATACAGACAATGGTATTGTCACTAGATTATGTTTTAGCGGAAGCGATCAACTTACGGCAGACGGATATAACAACAATCCAGATGCTACTTCAGAAAATTTTGAATATCAAATAGATATTACCTCAGATGCAATGACTTTCTTTATTGGGGAAATAGACGATACAACCGGGAAGAGAGTAAATAACTTAACGATTTCTTTAAAGCCTACTGGTGATGTTGAATTTACCTGTGGACCCTTTATCCAGGGTGGACTTTATTCGTCTGGATCGTTTGATATTCAAATGGTTGACTCTGGTGGAAAAATATTGTATAATAAGAGTGTCGCAAATAATAGTCTCACACATACTGATGGTGGAGACAAAGTTTTGGTTAAAGAAGTAATTGATGGTAATGTAATTAGAACCGTAACTGGTGATGTATATGAAATGATCAAAGGAACATTAGAGCAGAACCTTAACGTTCATCGGAAGACTGTTACGATTAATGACTTATCTACAACAATCAACAAAGTAACGGCTGGATTTAATATGGATAGCATCCAAGCAACTCCTAACGCTGGTATCAATTAATGATAGATTTTTACGTTGGTCAGACTTGTAAGTTCTCTCCGTCAGGTATTCCACTGGCGGCGATAGATAATTATACCTATTCGTGGCAATTTGATAATCAAGAGTTTTCAGTAGAGACTTATTATGCAACAAATGCCTGGAAAGACGTTGGAGTTAAGAAGGTAACTCTTACGATTACCGATATACACAACACAACACTATCCTCTGTTTATGAACAGCTATATGTTGTTGGCTTAAAATATTTCCCAGCAGTTTCAGAATCACGATATGTTCCTGTCTTAAGATTGACCTGTTCTGGCATCGTTGATAGTGATAATTTTTATCATATAACTCACGGAAATATGATCACGCTTACAGCAACAATGTCTTCTGGAGTAACTGGATTTATTAGTTTCTTTAGGGATGCCCATTATGCTATTGGTGGTGGAGAACTTGACAGTTTTGCACAGGCTAGTATAGAGAGTCTTCTGTCAACCGGAAGACACATTATTACGGCAGAACACATTGGTAACGAAACCTTTTATCCTTGTCTCGGTAATAAACTCTTTATTATAGTAGACAAGAAAACTCCAACGATAGTATTAGAAGATTCTCAAACAGATCATATTGTTGGGAATACTGAAAGTCTTAGAGTCCTTCTGCCTGGGGATGCTACCGGGACAGTAAGCTTCTACGATAATAATGTAATTATTGGGGTTGCTTATTCTGTCACAAATGGCAGAGCCTATTGCGACACAGTATTAACCGAAACTGGTATTCATGTTTTTAAAGCTGTTTATAGTGGTAACGATGATTATAATTCTGCCACTTCAAATCAACTTGAAATTAACGCACTGTCATATTCAAACTTAGAAATTACCGAAGTGAGTGGCAATCTAAACTCTTACTTAGGACAAATGCAGTTTGCGGCTACTCTATATTATAATACTGGAGCAAGTGCTGGTGATGTAACGACCCTTTGTGATTGGTCAACAGACGATGAAGCTTCGGTTAGTATCAACCAAGGGGCGTTAGCAACTAGTTTACCCATAACTCTAACGAAAACGATAACTATTACAGCTACTCTAAGATTAGGTTTAAGCAACAATCCAAGAATATTGGTTCAACCAACAGACTCTACGATTGAAGTAGGCTCGGTTGGGATTTTCCACGCTTCTGCTGGTGGTGCAGCCCCATTAAGCTATCAGTGGTATTTAGCAGGTGTGCCAGTTGCAACGGCTAATGCTCTTAACTATACTACTCCAATCCAGACAGCAGCAGGTTCTTTAATTTATACTCTTCGTGTGCAAAATGCCTATGGGGTTGTTGTTAGCCGCCCAACAACACTTACTATTCATGAACGAGTTTCTGTCCCAGCAGCACCAATCATTACTGCTCAACCATCAGACCAAGAAATTAGTATTGGATCAAATGGTTTCTTTGGAGTGAGTGCTTCTGGCACTGAGCCATTAATTTATCGCTGGTATTTGGACAACATAATGATTAGCGGGGCAACTTCTTCGACTTATACCACTCCAACACAAAACTCTATTGGAAGCCAAGGTTATAAAGTTAGTGTGCAAAACGCCTTTGGTATTATAACAAGCGATACCGCAACACTTACTGTTCAGCCTTCCACAGAACCGAATCTCCCCCCAAGCATAACTCTCCAACCACTAACTCAAACAATCGGAATCGGTACATCTTGTTCGTTCGTTGTTTCGGCAACCGGTACTAGTCCCCTATATTATCAGTGGTCTAAAAACGGAATTGCTATTACAGGTGCATCATCTTCTAATTATGTGACTCCGGTACAAGATGTTGCGGGGGTTTCTTCTTATAGGGTTCGTGTATATAATGACTATGGTACTGTAAATAGTAGCTTAGTATATTTAACGGTTGATGCTTTACCAACCGCACCAGTAATTACTGCTCATCCATCAAATCAAAGTATTGAGATTGGTGGGACCGGATCTTTCAGTGTTTCTTTTACTGGTACTCCACCATTTACTTATTTGTGGTACTTAGATGGTTCTCCTATTAATAATTCGAACTCTCTTGTTTATGTGACTCCAGTTCAAGCTTCAACAGGATCAAAGTCATATTCTGTTAAAATACAAAACGCTCAAGGAATGACGGTTAGCAATGCTGCAATTCTTACTATCACCGGCATTTTGCCGAATATCATCACTCAGCCAATTAGCCAAATGGTTCACGAAGGAACAACCGTGAGTCTTGTTGTTACCGCTTCGGGAACAGGACTTACCTATCAATGGAAAAAGGATAGAGTATCAATTAGTGGTGCGTCACAAGCTACCTTAGCATTAACTAATGTAACATATGGGACAGACAATGGCAGTTATACTTGCCTTGTCTTAGGAGAGGCTGGTTCGGTAACGAGTGATATTGCCTACTTAACAATACAAAGAGAATATTCCTTTACAACCTCTGCTGTAGGTCGAGGAACAATTACTCCATCAAGTTTTACTTATTGGGATAATTGTCCAACAACAACCGTTCTAGCAACACCTGACCCTGGATTCTCTCTATTAAACATTATGGCTAACGGTATTCCAACGGGAGGAAGAAATCCAAATGGAACTGGTGGTTTTTCAATTTCGGGGATAAGCTTTACTAATGAGAATGTAGTCGCCTATTTTTCTACTCCTGCCGATAGTGTTTCTATCTCTAATTTTTCAATTATTCCTGCTTCAATAACTCCAGGCGTTAATACTGCTACTCTTACTTGGGTAACTGCCAATTCTACTTCCGTAACAATTGATCACGGGATTGGCGTTGTGAACTCATCAGACTTGCTTGTTCTTAATCCTTCTGTCACTACCACCTACACTTTAACAGCAGAGGGTCAAGGTGGTCCAATAACCGCACAAGCAACCTTGTCGGTAACTGATTCCCCGATTGGTTGGCATATATTTGCAGGAGGAAGTCTCATATATGATACTGCTATGGATATTAAACTATCTATTTTTAACGAAAATGCATATCCTGTAACAAACTGCTTGAGTGTTTTGTGGATGATATCACAAGGAGACAGCCCAACTCCTGATCCGTTAAATCCAAATTGGCTTTATGATTATAAAATGCCACCGACTCCCGCTACGGTAACTATTGGTGCAACAATCAATATGCCAGGTGGACATAGCTATACAATGTCTTCAATACAAGTACAAGCTTTAGGAATTGGTGATCCAAGATTTGCCATTCCATTAAATGCTTCCACTGACGATGGATTGAATTATAATGTAACATGGATGGGAGTTGGTGCAGTAAGTGGCTACATTTCTGTAACAGCTATGGGTTCCACGATTTTAGACTATCCAAATAGCGGGAATTTTAATTATTATTTTAATCCTCTTACTTGGGTTTATGGTGCATGTACCGCAGAAGTAACTCTTTATGGCGGTCCCAATCTAACTGGCAATGTGGTTTCACAAACAATTGAATTATTTGACTATTATGGTCCCCCAGGTAATTAGTTTATAATTTTGGAGAATTCTCATGGCCGTTGACCCCAAAACAAAGTCTATTGGGATAGATTATACTTTAACAAGTATTACTATTGGTCCTAATAATCCAGACTCTATTGCAATTGGCGGTAATCACTCATATACTACAACTGGACATTGGAGCCACGTAAGTTCCGCAGATACAAGTGGAATAATCACCGGTTGTACGTTTGCCGTTTATAACTCAGACGGAACAACCCCCACCTCATCTTCTATTGCTTATTTTACGGGCAATACTTTATATGTTGTTGATAATGTCGCAGACGTTGGTGCTAGTCTTAAAATAAAAGCATCAATTGTTTCTGCGGGGATAACATATACGAGTGTAGTTGATGTTATTACCATTTTAGCCAAGCCACTTGTCTTAGACGCTATTAGTGATTCAACGATAGCCACCTATAATCTTGCCCCCGCTGTTCTTAATCTTCCTCTTTCGGTTGGTAGCACAGGGACTCCACCATATACATATGCTTTAACAAACACCCTTTTCCCAGGGACTCTTTCGCCTTTTACAGTTGGATTTACCTGTGGGACAAGTGGTAGTCCAACTGCGGTTTTAACTTTCCCAATACCAAGTGTTTTCGCTGCCAGTAATGGAACTATTGCTTGTACGGTACGAGTAACCGATAATGTGGGTCAAACTCAATCTAGAACCTTTAACGTTGGCATAAATTCTACAGTTGCCATGCTTAGTGCTTTAACGATTTCTGTAGTAAACGATAGTGGAACCATTATAGCGACTCCAGTAATCAATGGACCCGCCCAAACCATCAAACTTAAGGCTGTTGCTTCGTGGGCAACAGATTCTTATGGGACAATGCCTAGCACAGATGTTACTAGTTCTTGTACCTTTACCTCTAATAACACTGGGGTCGTAATATCTGGAACTAACCCAAATTGGATAGTCTCTACTCTTAGTCCAACTGATACAAACCCTACAATTATCAGCACTTCTTATAATAATTTTAGATCAGTCCAGGACTTTAAAGCTGGTAGTCTTTCTTTTACGACAGTCGCATATATTGCGTCTGGATTAAATATTACTGGCGTTATGTTTGGGACAAGCACTCCCGCTATATCTGGATATGTGAGAGCCTTAGGTGATCATCTTCAACTTAAGGCAGAAGTTAGTTGGGTGTCAGCGGGAGTTACTTCTAAATACGATGTTACTTCTAGTTGTGTTTGGACCTCAAATAACACAGCAATAGCTAGGGTCGGCACTCAATATCCCTCTAATGCTCCTGGCGAAGTTAATATTATTGGATATCATAGCGCATCTATAGGGGCTAGTTATTCTGTTAGTGGAGTAACATTAAATTCCAACGCTCCTTTTGTCACTTATGTCCCAACGACACTTTTGTCAATCGCAATTACTGATCCTGGTGCTATTACAGCATACTTAGGAACAGACCAATTAGGGGTAACTGGAACTTATAGTGATGGATCAACTGGGATCGTGACAAACCAGTGTTCTTTTGTTTCCGACACTCCCAGCGTAGCTACGGTTACAACAGGACTCGGTTCTGGTAATGGTTTGGTAACTGGCGTTGCCATTAGTAAGCCTACTGTTAATCCGGTAGTAACAGCAACGGTTACTAGCGATCCTCCATACATTAATAGCCAGTTTCCTGCGTCTGGTGGACTCTCTGCTGGTATTGCTCCTGGTCCCAAACGTGCATCTGTTGACGCTGGTGGCCCAAATTTACAATATCAGTGGTATCAAGATTTTGGTTATACTAATAACACTTCAGGAGTTGGCGTTATAGCTCTTGTAGACGGAGAGTTTTATGCTGGTTCACAAACTCCTTCTTTTGCTTTATCATCTCAGGATAGTACTACTCCAGGAAATATGGTTCTGTTTTGTGATGTTTGGAATACTTCGGGAATCCACGTTAAGACCGGAACTGCACGAATATACTTAATCGCCCAGATAGTGAGGGGGTGTCCAGCGACTTATATGTTAATTGATACTACCACCGGTCCTAAACGAGCAGACGAATTACAGGTTGGAGATATGCTCCCTACCTTTAATTCTGAAACGCTTGATTATGGGAGTTTCCCGGTTATGTCTTTAAATACAGGCATAGGGGAACTGTGGAGAATTGTTTTAGAAGATGCAAGAGTATTAGATTTCTCTAAAGAACATCCCTTTTATAGCTTCCAAAGAGGCTGGGTTAAATTGTGGGAATTACAAGTTGGAGAAACTCTCTTTGGTGCAAACCCTGGTAAGATTAAAGAACTTTATAAACTTGAAGACGAAGCTGAAATAATTGGCATTTCTGTAGCGGAAGCTCTTACAATGCAATCCAATGGAATCTTGGCACATAACCAGGGGACCGACTGGACTCCAACAACTATCGCTTCACCCTTACCTCCCGCCCCTTAATTTATGCCAACTACTTATCATTCTTGTAGCTTAACTTATACTCTAAGCTATATATCTGTTACCCCCTCTAGCTATGTTCTTAATAGTGGGGGTATGCAGTTATATGCTACAGGGCATTGGATAACTGGCCCTGCACAAGATTTAACTAGTAAAGTTACTTGGTATTCTTCAAATACTAACGTGGCTTCAGTGGCAAACGGTGGATATGTAACAAGAGTAGGGCCAGGAAGCACAGTCATCTATGCGAGTGCTGCTGGCTTTAGTGGTGGGTGTACCATAACATCTTACGATCCACCAACCATTACTTCCAATCCAGTCAATGTCTCTGCTTATGTTGGCTATACTTCTACTTTCTCTGTTTCGGTTAGCGGCTCTGCGCCACTCTATTATCAGTGGTATCGAAATGGAAGTGCAATTTCTGGTGCAACCAATAGTTATTATACAATTGGTTATGATCAACTCTCTGATTCTGGATCTACTTTTTATGTAGTAGTTTCAAATCCAGCAGGAAGCGCAACTAGCTCTGCCGCTACCTTAACGGTAACGGTAGCTGGTGTTGCTCCAACTATTACAAATCAACCAACCAATTCTACTGAATTATCTCCTACTAGTTGCCAAACAAGCGTAGGGGCTAGTGGTACTGCTCCATTATCTTATCAATGGTATGATACAAGTTGGAATCCACTAGGAACAAATTCTTCTTCCCTAACTTGGCACTCTCTTCGTTCCACTTATATTATTGTGTTCTGCGTTGTAAGCAACGCTTACGGATCGGTACAATCTAATGATGCTATTTTAAATCAAACACAACCTAACCCTTGCCCTTTCGATGGTGGTGGTTGCTCTTTTGATTGTGTTGATAATCCAGGATGCCCTGGCGATAGGATTATAATTCCATATACTTAGGAGCATCAAATGGAATCTTTTTATGTAGAAGTCGTAATAGATAATTATTATGTAGAAGTCGCTGTTGAGGAATAGTAATGAAAACCATTGACCAGGATTCGCTCCTAAATAGAACGAATCTCTATTTGGATTCCGTAGCGCAGGGGAAACTGACTTCCTCTATGACTACGGCGAATATTCTTTCCGCTATTCAGAATGCTCCTAATAAAGTTCCACCCAAACCCTGGATACCAAAATCATATTGTCAGTTTCCCATTTCTCCTAAGATGGATGATTTTGATATTAGCAAAGGACTTGGACATGTTTCTCTTCAGTCTACTATTGATTCTTTAAACCATTATAAACAGTTAATGATTGCTAATATTAAGTCTTGTTTAGCGGCTATGGGTCCAGATGGATCTAAAGATAGTAAATTAGCAATACAAGTGACAACGTTTATACAACAAGTAATACAAGCAGCTAGTTGTTTTTCTCAGATGGTAAAAAATATAAATAATCTTGTAACAACATACCTTACAATTATTAATTTAATTATTAATGACGTTATGAACAAGATTACTCAATTAGAACAGCAAATTTTAAGTATGCGTCAGCAGTTTGATCCTGCTAGACTGGGACTAGAATTAGTTAATGCTGTTGGAGAAGAACTTATCAGACAGGTAAATGAGGCAACCAATGTCTTTGAAATCTTGGCTTCCATCAATCAATTATTAAATAAAATATCTAGTCTACAGCAAGAAACAACATCGTTGCTTAAGTCTCCAAAACGTATGCTTATGAATCTGGAAGCACAGGCTTCAAACGTTCAGGCTATGTGTAATAATTTTAATTACTTTTTACAGTTATTAGGAATTCTAAAATCAAATCAAGCTTATGCCTCTGGTATGATGATAAGCGACAGCTTCTTAGATGACTTTGATTATAATTCTATGATGGCTGGAGACTATTCTTGGAGTTTGACTAACTCTGGAGCATTAATAGGCTACAATAGTACAGATGATTTTAGCCTGTTAACAAAATTAACTAGCTTTTACCAGGGCGGTGTTATTAACCCCGATCCTTCTGGCGTTCAAGATGCTATTATCATAGACTCTCGCAATACGGCTGGGACCATTATTGTCGGTAATGATGGGGATGGTATTATTAGCGGGGGCTTAGACATTGCCGCTTCTACAGCCGTTGTCTTGGTTCTTCAATTAAGCATCAATAACGGGCAAACTCTTATCCAGACTGCATTGCGACCTTCTTTAAAAATTGATCCAGATGGGACTTTTAGTGGTTCTTCTATTGGTTCTTATGTTACTAAACAGACAGAATCTTTTAGATATCAGACCGTAGTTGATAATGGGGATGGAACTTGGAATTTATATTTAATAGATACGGCTGATTCAGAAAATGTTCGTATTAATGATTGGTATTATTATGATGGTATGAGTAATATGTTTGATACCATCCCCGATGGTGGTGGCTCCCCAACTTCATCGTGGTTTAATTCTCCTTCATATAATGTCCCAACTGGCACATCACGTTTTAGTGATTTGTGGAAATATGAATATACTTTAAAATCTGGAGTTTCCCCGGAACTATCATTACCAGCTAGACATATCTTCCCAATGATTTTTCAGATTAATAAAGTAACCACATCTTATATCCAGATAACTAGACTTGGCATTCCCCCAATTGATCAACTTCTTTCAGTAACAGGAATCTCTAGTTTAGAATCCTACTATAATGCTCCAACAACAATTCCACAACCTCGTCCTCCAATAAACCCAAATCCAGATATTAAAAATAACATTTTTACTTTAAGTGCCTATCCGTTAAATAGATCAAAATATCCTCATGCTGGAGAAAAGATTCCTTGTGATAATTGGACCTTAAGCATTTTGCCTTCATCATCTTATATTGGAGATAGTACTTCATACGAATTACAACATACCGCATTTGCTAAAAGTTATCCCTCCGATATTGTTCGTTCTCTTTTCCTTAAATGTAGATTTGGCTTTATTCCTGATTAGAAATAGTATATACTATCAATAGGAGGTCGTATGTCCGACAGTAAAGAAACCCCACAACCCTCATCCCCGGTGGATGATTTTCTTTTAGTAAAGGATTTTGAAGACAAAGTAATGTATACTTGCACTCCAGAAGAATTAGAGGAAGTATTAGTATCTATTCTTTCTGTAGGGAAGTATACTAAAACTTTCAATCTCTTTAAAGGAAAGATTGAATTAACTTACGATTCAATTACAGATGAAGAACGCAATAAGGGTTATGAATATATCCGTAAGTACACAGATGAAAACCAAGATAAAATCTCAAGAATCCAACTTGAAAACTATACAACAAAAGTGAATCTGGCATTACAATTAGCTCGTATCAAAACAAATGGAATCGCCACCAATATTTCACAAGGTAGTATGGAAGATCGGATTCTTTTACTTAGTACACAGCCAGAAGAATTGATTAGAAGCTGTTCAAAGTATTTAGCTATTTTTGCCAACATTACTTCAAAAGCCTTTAACAGTGAGGATAGTCTAAAAAAATAATGGCAACCTCAAGGGGGGTGCGTCTATCTTTATTAGCCGCAAGAGGTCTGTTAAATTGCCCCGATTGTTATACATCACTTTATCTAATCTTCAAAGAAAGCGGAATTGATATTGAGTTAGCTAAAGAAATTATTTTTTCTAATATGCAGAATTATGTAGTAGCACAAAATTTCGAAGCATATGAAACGGCGAAAAAACAACTTAATAAACTCTTATTCCCCGACGTTGAAACGCAAGAAGAAAAACTAATGCGTACTGCCAAAGAAACGTTGGGTAAGGGTAAAGATGTTGTTAGAATTGGTAAACAAGGTAGCAAAATTAATTTAGGGAATGTTACAAGGATAAACACTTAATGGCTGACCAATTCGATCCATCTGCACAAAACTTTAATACTGATCCAGCATCGCAGATGATGAATTATCAGTATATGCAGAACCAACAATTAATGCAAATGCAGCAGACTAATCTGCAAGCTGCGATTAATACTGCTACTAATAATGCACAAATGCAGATGCAAACCGTACTAGCTGGCACAATGGCAGCTAGTATGGCTTTATATAATACTGGTAAATCTGCAACTGATAAAGCACAAGAAAGAGTTTATCAAGATATCTTAATGAATGGTGGCAATTACGTTATGGAGCGTAGTGCCTGGAGAGACTTTACCTATGCCTCTGGAATAAGTTCTAGTGACTTAGGTAGAGGATTGAGAATTGGTGGACGTAGACCAGAATTTCTTTCTGGTTCCGAATATGAATACCAAAAACAAAGAAGTTGGGGTTATCGCAAAGAAGAAACAATGGATATGCTAATTGGTGGTGGCGCTACTATGGCGGGGAGTGCAATTGGCACAGCCATTATGCCAGGACCAGGAACTGCTTGGGGTATGGCCGCTGGTTTTATTATTGATGAAACGGTCGGGAAAGCGTTAGCCCCATATATGCAATATCGTCGTGCTGGTAGAGAAATGCGTCAATATGCAGAATCTACCGACATGAATTGGGGTGGTCAAAGAAGAATGTCTGATAGTACGGCTCAAACACTTGGCGAATATGGGTGGATGAAAGAAAAGAATGCTTTTGATTTTGTTCCTTTCGGTGGGGCAATTGCCGACAGAATTAGACCAGATCAGACATTCACTAAAGCCCTCAAAAATATGGGCCAGCTTGGACTTTTAAAAGATACTGACCTATCCAATGTTGATGAATTAAAGAAGATGGTCAATAAAACCATTGAATTTACAGATAAGATGGCTGGAGTATTACACGCTTCAAGAGAAGGGGTAATGCAATTAAAAGCTACCTTTCAGAAAATGGGATTAAATGATCTTCAACAAAATGCGGCGATAGGTTCTGTTGCTAGAACATCCTTATCAACTGGGTTAAACACAGAAACGGTTCTACAGGCTTATGGAAGCTTCCAACAGTTAGGCGCACAAGCTGGATTCTTCTTACAAGGTAACGCTGGATTACAGGCTGAGTCAGGATTAAGAGAACTGGAAAGAATTCGTGCTGGTCAAGCCGCTGGTAATATCTCTTTAAAGCACGATGCTGGGACACTGGCACAACAACGCTTTGTTAATGCTGCTCAAATGGCAGCATCACCATATGGAACTGTCACTCAATTTGGCAATGGCTCAACCGGAATGGCTATGCAAGGTTTAGCTGCTCTTGGTGGTGGTGATGCACAATTAGGTTATTTACTTCGTAATACAGAAGTCTATGGAAGCCAAAAGGGTGTTCTTGAAACTCAACGTGAAATGTTTAGAAATGTACAAAAACAATTAGGCTTTAGAGGGGCTTTGGGATACGCTGAACAAATGGGTGGCACTCCTTTGGTAAACCAGGCTTTAGCGGAATTGACTGGAGTAAATTCAGAGAATACCTTTAGAGCCGCATATAACAAGTCAGAATCAGAACGAATTCGCATTGGAATGGGACATGATAAGGGTTACTATAATCAATTTTCTTTAAATGATCTAACCTTTAAAGGTACTTCTACCATTCTTAAGAACGACAGATCCGCTTATGCTGGTACTTTAACTAGTTTAATAGAAAAGACAAGGGGTCAGAGGATTGATATTGATTCTGGCCCTGAGTTACACGGCACTTATAAAACTCTAAAAAACAACGGAGAATTTGTTAAAGACATTGGGCTTTATCTTCATAATGTAGAACGTGGAGAAGACCCAAGTGTTTCAAGCACCAAAAAGGCAAAGATAATTGCAAGTATTAAATCTCAACACGATGTAACTGATGCTCAAGCTGATAAAATATTTTATACTGCCGTTAACGAGACTGACCAGTGGAATTCTCAATCATTTGGTAGTCAAATGATTGATCTCAAGATTTATCCATCTATGCTTCACAGAAGCAAAGGAGATTCATTAGACCATCTGCGAGACCTAGCAGCCGGGAGTAGTATCGCTGCATTGTTATCTAAAAAATGGGACCGCTTAGATGATAGTCAATACAGTAAAAAAGATTACGATGCTTTAGTAACAGAATTAAGAAAAGATCCCGCAAGAGTAGATGCAATTTTGGAAGAGATAGCTAAAGCTGGCGATGATCGAGGGAAAAAGGCAGAGATATATAAAAAACATGGAATGATGGGAATGAAGGTTGGTAGTTATGCCCACGGAATGATGGGAATGAAGTTTGGCGATCTTGGAATAATGGGTTCTGATACTTTAGCTGGAATGGCCTTATATGATGAAGGTAAGAATTTACATGGTAATTCAAAAGCTATGCAATCCGCAGCAGCTTTACAAAATATTTATGGAAGCATGACCCCAGAAGAAAGAGCTAGAGTAGCTAAACTCGGGGTAAATGATGCGGTCGGATATGTAACCGCAAATCAAAAGTGGGCTGGGGCTCTTGGGGTGTTAGGTGATCAAGCTCTGGCAGATATTGCTGCTAAGAAAAAGAAGATTGACGTAACTGATGAACAAATTTATGACATGGCTAAAGCCGCCTCTATCAATGGGGCATATGAAGATGTTAATGCTATAGCTCAACGCTTTCGATTAGCAAGAAACACTCCCTCTGTGTTCCTAGATGAAGCTGGCAGAATGGCTAAAGTTATTCAAACAGGTGGCGCTCCAGAAGACCGTAGTAAAGAGGAAGCAAACTTAGAAGCTATTAAATCATTCACAGAAGTTTGTAAAATACTTACATTAGCTATCGGTAATAACCAATAATGTTTAAAATTGATCCAACTATAGAAGCTGCGATTAATCAAGCTGCTGCGGCTACGCAAGTAGATCCTGATATGTTAAAAGCTTTTTGTTATATAGAATCTAGGTTTCAAGTAGGTGCAAGATCCAAAACAGAGGTTGGAGGTTTATTCCAAATTACATTAGAAACATGGCAAGAATATCGTGGAGCAGTACCTTATTCTTATTTGCCATACGATCAAGCTTTTACCGCAGGACTAATCTTAAAGAAACTTGGCAAGAAATACAACAATCATCTTGGGCTTATGGCGATAGCATATAACGCTGGCCCAATGATTGCCAATAAGCTAATAGGCAAAGATCTTAATATGGAGAATGTAAAACAAGCAGTTATTTCGATGAGTTCTTATTGGAGAAAGAAAAAGATTAATCCAAATCAAAAAGTAGATGAAACATACCAGTATTTTGGTAGGGCCAGCAAAGCATTAGACATGGCAGTTGGCAAAAATATACATGAAATAAGTAGCAACTTAGCTTCGACCAATGTGACAAGTAAAATCCAAGCAGAAATGGTCCGACAGTCTGCTACTAATATCGTAAATGATGGATTCGAAACTAATCCAAAACATACTTTAATAGAAAATATTAGTGATAGCCCAACAACACAAAAGGTTATTAAAGAATTAGCTGAAGTAACAAAGAAAACATCGCCCAAGAAAATGAAATTAGCAATCAAAAAGTTAATAGGTCCAAAAGACGCATATGAAGAGGGATCATAATGAACGTTCCAATTATCGGATCAGCGCCAAGTGGACCTGTTCTTACGGGTATGTTTGGTATTTTTACGCCAGCTTATGACGCTCCTGCCGTTAATGTAGTTGATATTTTTAATAAAGCTAATTGGTATGATTATATGGCAAATGCTCCATGTTCTGTGCAATATCTTCTCGAAATGCAGACCCAAGATTTGATTGACGCATCTATTCTTGCTACAGCTAAATTAGATGCGGCATGGGCAGCGAATGATCAATTTGGTAGTTTAAGGGCAGCAGAGATCTCAATTAGTAATTTAGAAAAAAACAATATAATTGTGAGTGCTATCACTGATGGAACGAAAGCGTTTTATAAGTTAACTGTTTCTGGAGGTATCCCTGGTCTAGCAAAATATTTGCCAGGATTTTCACAGACTCAAGATCAATTAATGGTGAACCGTGGAAAATCTAACAATGCTATAGATAAAAGCGAACAGGTAGATTTTGATAATCGCTACACATCAATTGATGCCTCATTCCATGATGGGACAGATGCTCCAAATAATATTAGCTTTATGAGAATCATTAAAGCAACACCAGTTGTAGATGGTGAAAAGGGTATACAAGTCTTCCCGATGGCTGAAAGTGGATGGGCGCAACCAGGGCTTACAGAAACTAAGTTTAAACAATTCATTCTTTCTTCAATTTCGTCAGTTTCACAGGAAAGAATGCAAGTTGTAGAAACGTCACAAGAATTTCAAGTTTTATTCTATGGACGAAAACCAGAGATTATTACTATTTCTGGCATTATAAAAAACACCCGCACAAACCCCTGGAATATAAATATGATATTCTTGTGGGACAGTTATATGCGTGGAACCGTATTAGTTGAGGATGGCAATATACTCCAACTATATATTGATGGAACATTATATAATGGCTATCCCTTTTCTTTCCAGCGTTCTCAAATATCTCCAACAGATTATTTGGTTAGTTTTAATATGTCTTTTATTGTTAAAAGTAAGATTATTACAAATAGAACTACAGGAAACTATTTAGCCAGTGACACCTTTGCTCAATAGGACAACCTATGCAATTTAAGATGTTAGACAAACTTATTCTTAGATCACTAAATATTCCAGGATATGTTACCACTGGGAAGACAGTGGCGTTCTTTATAAAACAGCATCCGAAAGGTGTCATTGAAGTAACAGGGGGCGATGATAATCATTTCCTCGTTACTCTTGAGGACATTCTTTATGCTTATGATGTAGAGACTAAACTTCTTAAGTACCAACGTAACATGGATCGAGCATTATGAGTATAGAGAAAACTTATCAATGTTACGTTTATCTTGCGGGACTATTGGTTCCGTATATTGATTTTACTATTAATTCTCAATATGGACAGATTTCCTCACTACAATTAAATATCCCATATAGTCCATACATTTCACACATCTTTCCATTTACTAAGGTTCAGGTTTTTGAAGTATTAACAAATTCAACTGATTCCCACGCAATCCCTACTCTTGAATTTGACGGAGTAGTTTGTTCAATCTCTAGACACAAAGATGTGCTTGGTCAAGTTTCCATTAGTTTGACTTGCTATACTGATGGGTTTATTTGGGATCGTAGAAAACAATATGATTTCTATATTAGTGAATTAAGTGGTACTGCTCCTGCGGTAGCAACTGGGAATACGTTTAATGAAAGAGCCGATGGTCTTATCATGAATTATTTTAAAGAACTAATTGAACAGAACAATTTTGATGTTGGGTTAGCTGCCGCTTCAGTTTTAACTTCTACGATTAGTCAACAGATAGATGGAGAAGGAAATGCTACTAGTTATGGAGCAACTTTCCATTATAACGGTCATAGATACATAGAAGAACCTAATGAAAATAAGCAAGGCTCTCTCTCCCCAAATCCCGTGGCGTTTTATGATAAATATTTAACAAAATATGCATTAAAATATAAGGTCTATGGTATTGCTACTTCTTCTGCAATGCAAAACTATTTCCAAACTACTCAATTTATTGCTATGATTTCAAAAAATATGCAAGATTTACATGGCGAGAATTCTTTCTTCGCTATCTCTCAGCAAATATTAAACTTTGGCTTTTACCAATTGTTTGATATTACCAATCCTTGTTTCATCCCGGCAGAGGGGGATGATCCAACTGTAAATCTTACTACAGATTTTAATATTAATGATAAAGAAAATAATAACCCATTAACAGATAAAGAAATTGATGACAATATAGCTTTACTCAGGGTTAATGATACTAGACAATCGAGTGGATTAGCTGAATATATTTTTAAACCAATTTCTATTTTAGGTATTCCTTTAGAACGAAACGTTATTTGGCCCGACCAAGTTCTCTCAGAAACATTAACTTACGATTTTGGGAATACTCCAACTAGGGTTATTGCTCATCGACAACCGTGGTATGCAACTATGGATGCTTCTACCTCGCTATTAAGTACGGCGACAATTGCTGGTCCTATATTTGATATGGAAGAGTCTGGAACAAGACAATATTTTGAATCGTTAGTTCCTGGGACCGTAGTTAATGCTCCTGGACAATTAAGAAACGATAAGATTTATTCAGATTATGAGAAGGCTTATGGTATTAAATATTCTCGGATTGACTTAAGCAATGCTTTTGATGAAACGCTCTTAGGCAAAACCTTTGCTGATACCGAGGGAGTTGGGGGGAAGCATGCGATAGGAAGCAATAGGGGAAGTGACGACCCCGAATCAATACAAGAACTAGGTAAAAAGTTTAATAATTTTATGAATTATGAGTATTCTGTTAAATATTTTGGTTCTCGACAATATCATATTCAGGTGACTCCAGACACTAACTGCGTCATTGGATTACCAACTGTTATCATGGACATGCATGGACAACATGTTGTTGCCTTTGTTGTTTCCCTTTCAAAATATTATTCAATAAGAGGGCAGAAAAATATAAGCGTAGGAATTCAGTATCCTCGTTATTATTATGAAAACGTTGGAGCTTTGGGGAATCTAATAGATCCTACTAGTGCTGATCCAGATTCTATGAAAGAAATGGCTGTTCTTTTTGGATCTAAGCCTTTAATCGTTCCTAACGGTTCTGAGGATTCTTCTACTCGTCTTCAAGCAAAAATAGACTCTATCTTTGACCAATATAATAAAGATAAATCTAATAATAAAGAAAATATTAAAGAGCTATATAAGCCTAAAAACATCTGTACTCTAAACAATTTCTTAAATTTGCACTCTTCTCCTGAAGTGACAAGTCTTCCTACAGATCTTCAATTATTTGCCTCATCTGCTGAAGAAAATAAGTTAAGTACGAATCACTTTACAATATATGACGGAAAGATGAGCCTAACGAAATATACGCCGACTCCTAAAGACACTCATAATAGTTCTGGATTACCCAACAAAACCATTATACAATATCATTTGAATTGGTGTGAACATGACCAGAGGATCTAATGTCATCTGAATTCTTATTAGATTACTTACCATCATTCTATACTAAAGACTTCCAAGATGCTAATGGCGGCAGTTTACTGTTGCCTATATTTGATTTATATAAAACGCTATATGACGATTGTTTATACCGGACAATACAAATCCGACAAGAAATGAGTTTTGGAAAATGCCCATTCTATATTCATGAAACTCATATTACAATAGATACGACAATAGGGAATAAGTATACTGCTGGTGGACATACTGGTTATAAGGTTGATCCAGAAATAGTGTGGATTGATACTCCATACCTTGACGCTAATATGACCATTCCTCTTGGCGCTGTAAATGTTTATTACGATAGCCATAACAATATTAAGTTTGTGGTATTCCAATCCACCACTAACTTCGCTAATACTCAAACGTGTGTATTTGTCAGAAGTTGTTATAAAGATAAAAAATTACTTAGCAAAGTTTATGGACAGCTTCTTGATTACCATGAAGATGTATTAAACGTTAATAATCATAACCAAGTATTCCAATTAGATTTTGTAGCCATTACGACAAGATATGCACAGTATCGTCAGCGACTTTTAGCACTAATGTATGGTCGTACAATGGGACCAACTATTAAAGTAATGAATAACGCTATTGCAATGTTCTTACTTTATACTTTTAGTACGGTTGATGGAACGGTACGAGGACTTAGTTCAACTAGTATCACTATTGAATCGTCTACTGATCAAAAATTATACGCTTATACAGTAACCTCACCTGCCCCTGGATTAGCCATAGGCTCGATGGTTAGTAAATATGATTGCTTAGAAAATGTAAATTTCTTACTTTATGATATGTTTTCTAATCCAGCAAGGTTTACTCAAACATTGTTATCTTACGAACCAGAAATGAATTTATTAGAATTGTTAAAAATTGATCTTACTAAAGATGAAAAATATGCTTATTTAAATTATGATAGTTCTATTAACTGGGATAATAATAGCCTTGGTTGGGATATGGGGAGTGGTCCTGCTCCTGCTTATAGTGGCGGGACTGCATATTCTCCAGCTAGTGTCTCTCCTGTCACTAGATTTGTTGGTGGCTCTACTCCGTGGTTAGATGATAGATTTAATAATATTGGACAATCTATCCCTGCTCCAGTCTATGAAATGTTTAGAAATGTTATGATATTAGAATTTACAAATCATTTTGTTAATGATATTTCTTATATTTTTAATAAAATTAAACCAACCTACATTAAGCTTCTTTCAACAACTTCGGGTCATGTGGTGTTTGAAAATCGGACAAGCCCACCAGAATGATAGGAAGATTATGGACGCTAATCTTATTACTTATTCATATCAAGCATTAACGGCCATGAGAAAGTATCAGGTTGTTTGCCCAAGTACAGATGAAATGTCTTGCAAACTGGTTAATTGGCCCGATCAAATTGATCTGTCTAATATTATCGGCATTACTATGCACGATGCTATTCCAGGGGAAGCAATAAATATTTGCTTATTTGGAATTCTATACGATACTTCTTGGGATTGGGAATCGTTTAAACCAATCTATGTTGGTGATGGTGGTTATTTAACACAAATAATGCCTCCCCGATCAATCTATAAAGTAGCGAAAGCACTTGGCCCTAATACTATTTATGTTGCTCCTTCACAACTTTTCTTACTGACCCCTCCATGAGTCTGATAAAGCTGGCATACAATCTTGAACAGTCTTTTGAGCCTCAGATGGCCGCTGGGGGGCTTGATTTAATCCGCAATACGAGTCAATTGGAAAAGCAACCTGACACCTTATACGACCGAGTGCCATTAAAATTAAAGCTTCAGATGATGCAAAAGAGAAAACATGCTAATTAAACCTCTTTATTTTGATCAATTAACTGGACAGATAATTGAAGCTCAAGCTGGTGATGTATTAGCTTCTAATGTTATCGCTACTCAGATTGTCGAAACTTATGCAACTCTATTAAACACAGTCCCTATTAATACTTGTTGTGCCTTTGTAGATGAAAATGCTATGTTAGTCTCATCACTTGGGACTACCGATACAACTTTTAGACCCTTACCATTTGTTGATTGTGTCATTTTAGAATCTGGTGTTCTTGGCGAATCAGTAAGAGTTGCCAATCAATATGGTCGGCTCTATTACACCCCAATCGCAATAGAATATACATCTACTTCTGGCATCCTATATCTTGGTAAAGACGGATTATTAACTGGTACAGTACCCTCCACGGTCAATGGTGACAGATATAAGGTAATCGTAGGTAGATTAAAAAATACAAATGAATTCATCTTTGCGCCTGAGATTCCTATAGACCTTTTGACCGGATCAAGGACTGGGGATTTACCAATCGGTCAAGTTTTCAAAGGTGATTATTTATACACTGATGGCAACACTTGGTATCCTAAAAAGATCAATCAAACAGATGTAGAAGTAGCCCCTGGAATTAATACTTTCATTTCAACCTCATCTATCTTAGAAGTTGGTGAATCCGTTATCCCTACATTTTCCGCAACCTTTTCTAGAACACCATCTTCGCTTTCTTTAGCTAATTCATTAACCGGGATTGCAGAATCTCTTGCTGTCTCTAGCTCTTTCGCTTCTTCGCAAACTTTCTCTTTGGCATTACCGGGTTCTGTCACATTTAGTCTTATTGCGAGTTTCCCCACAATTGCTGTCGCTACGCTCCAGCTCTTGTGGGTCAAGCGCATTTACTACGGACACCAAACTTCGTTTGGGTCCGTTACGGACTTGCAATCTAATAAATTGACAACATCATTCAAGTCAAGTTATACTATAGATGCTGCACCAAATGAGTATATTTATTTTGCTATCCCAACCGATTACATTAATCCAGTCTTTTCAGTAGGTGGTATGCAGGGTGGTTTAGATTTTATTGAAACAATTTCTCACACAAATACATATGGAATTTCTGTCTCCTACAATATTTACAAAACTGAAAATCATTCTTTAGGTGCTATTGTTGTTGTCTTATCATAAAGACTTTAATGTTTATAGACTTTTCACCGATATTTTTTTCATGGTCTATTATGAAACCATTATGGCTTCAAAAGTTTCTTTTACATTACTACTTACTCACAATGATCTATAGTCTAAAGATTGCGAAATGTCTTTAATAAAGATAGCCAACAGAATCCAAATATTAGAGCGTCACATGGCGTTTCTAAAGAAGAATTATCCTGCACAAGCTTTAAGGGATTATGTTGAAGCCGCAGGGAGGGATGAAAGAAGATTACTCCCCGTAGTTTTGAATGAAATAAAAGCATTACATAAGCCTATCCCTAAAGCAATCCAACCTCCTTTAAAGAAATTGTTCTAATGCCAATTCCTGTTATAGCAGAATTAGTCCCACAGAATAACGCCCCATTCCCTGTAGTGGACGATACGAATATTCGTGGTGGATATCAAATCCTGCCTAATCAAGATGCGATCAATGCAATCCCCCAGTCTAAACGTAAGGAGGGGATGCAAGCGTTTTCTCAAGATACATCTGTCCTATATACATTAGGAACAGACTTGGTAACTTGGACCGTAACAATGGTCCCTAATAGTTCAGTCCCTACAACTGTATTTAATCAGATTATTAGCTCTGCTACTTGGAGCATCGGCCACAATTTAAATAAGTTTCCATCCGTTACTGTCACAGATTCAATAGACAGAATTATTGTTGGTGATGTTAGTTATGTGGATGCGAACAATATCACAATATCATTCACGGCTCCCTTTAGCGGACAGGTTTTCTTAAATTAAGGATCAACTATGTTAATTGGTACTAATTTTAATTTTGACCAAAATCAATTAATCCTTCCTGTTATTCACAACCTGTCCTCTGCTCCTGGTTCTGGAGTTGCTGGTCAGTTATATACCAATACTACCAATAGCACATTAAATGTGTATTTAGGTAATAGTTGGTATGTAGCTCCAACGGCGAGTTTAACACCCCCTGCGGCTAACTATGGCACGTATTGGGAAACTCCGACAATCCTTGGTGGTAAACTTGTCCAAAATGGCTTTATGGGCCATGATTCTGCTGGTGCAGTTACTACTCCAAGCTCTACAACTGCTGGTGCGGCTGTCGTTGCCACAACAGCTTCCGGTCCTATATTCGGGAAAATTACTTTAACGCAACCCGCTACACAGGCTACGTTAACTTTAGCTTCTGGTACAACATTAACTACTGCGGCGAACTTATCATTTGCCGGAGCTTTTGCTACAACGATTACATCGTCTACTGCAACTAGTGTTTCGTTACCGACTGTTGGCTCTGGCACATTAGTTGGTTCGGCTGATACCGGAACCGTTACTAATACGATGTTGGCTGGCTCAATTGCTAACGCTAAATTAGTCAATAGTTCTGTTACTTATGGTACAACTACCGTTGCTCTTGGTTCTTCGTCTACCTCAATTGCTGGGTTAACTAATCTTTCTACTGTTGCTGGTACGGCTACGATTGCTCCGATTAATTTCTCGACTACTGGAAGTGTTGTATTAACTACTCCAGTTCCAGGGGCGTTACAGTGGGATCAAACAAGTCTTTGGATTGCTAATGGTGCGGTTGGGTCAGCTACAAATAGAAAGCTCTTATACGCTGACTTCTCTAACATCGCTGGCTCAGGGACATTACCTCCACAGTTCGGTGGTACTGGTGTTGCGAACAATACACTTTACACCATTACTTTAGGTGGTGCTGTCTCTACTTCAGGGACTCTTATCGTTTCCGCTGGTAATGTTTCCATTGCCAATGGATTATCAACAAGTTCCACCTTCGTTGTCACAGGCGCATTATCAATCGGTAATGCCTTTAGCACAACAGGAATCTTTAGTACAGGTGGTGCATTCTCTACCTCAAGCACATTTGCTGTAACAGGTGCTTTATCTATTGGTGGGGCATTTACTACTACTTCAACAGTTTCGCTAACTGGTGCTGTTTCTACTTCAGCAGGGTTCTCGACAACTGGTGCTGGTACATTACAATTAGTGAATGGTGCTACTAATTCAACTTTAACCCTTCCACAAACTGCTACTGCGAATTTAGCCTACAACACAACTCAACCTTCAGCGAATAACCAATTAGCTTATGCTCCTACTAGCGGTTCGGCTATTCTCACTTATGTTAATGCTCCTTCGGCATTATCCACATTAACACAATCCTCTAGTTCTGCTGCTCCAAGTTGGACAACGGCTACTGGTACTGGTGCGCCAGTATTCGGAACCAATCCAACAATGACCTTCGGTACAGCTGGGACATTAACTCTTAATTATGCTCCTACAAGTGGTACTGATGCCGCTAATAAAACTTATGTTGATAATGTAGCCATCGGGTTAAATGACTGGAAGCAATCAGTAAGAGTTGCTACTACTGGCAATATCTCATTAGCTGGTGGTGCGCCAACTACAGTTAATACAATTACTCTTGCCGCTAATGATCGCATTTTAGTTAAGAACCAGACTTTACCTGCTGAGAATGGTATCTACATTGTTACCTCGCTCGGCACAGGCGCAAATGGTATTTGGACTAGATCATTAGATGCTAATGTTTCAGCAGATGTTACCTCTGGCATGTATCTGTATGTTGAAGATGGTACGGCTACTAATAAGGGTCAGTATGTTCTTAATACTACTGGTCCAATCGTTCTTGGCACAACATCATTAAACTTTGTTCGGTTCAATGGTGGTTCTACCTTAGTCGCTGGTAATGGTATTGATATCACTGGTGACTCATTAAGCGTCAAGGTCAACAGTTCAACTACTTACCTTCAATATGCCATTCCTTGCTTTGATACAATTAATTCGATTGGCGCAATTGCCTTACCTACTGCGAATAACTTAGCCTTAGCTGGCTTAAGTGGTGGGATGCCTTACTGGTCAACCCTGGTTATTACTCCTACAGGTGGATCAAATGCTACATTATCATTAGCTGCTAGTTCAACTTTAGCTTTAACCGGTGGTTATGTTACAACATTTGCTTCTAGTGCTGCAACAACATTAACACTTCCTGCTGTTACTGGTATTTTAAATTATCATATTGCCGCTAATACTCCTGTTGCTAATCAAGTTCCTTTTGCGGCTAGTGCTTCTGGTGCATTACAATATGCCCCTCTTTATACTGCCGCTACAAGTGGCTTCTTAAGACAGTCATCAAGTGGTGTCCCTGCCTTTACTGCCTTAACTGCTACAGATCTTAATACTGCTTATGGTGTTGCTACTTCGAATGTCGGCACTTTAAATACATTAAATATTGCTAAGAAGTTTAGTACAACCATTACCGGGGCTGGTCCTACCTTTACAATTACTGGTGCGACTCATGGTATTGGCAATCCATTCCTTACAGTATCCATCTACGATGCTAACTTATCGTCAGCAAATGGTAACTTACTTATGGCCGATGTTGCCATTAACTACAGCACCAAGGATATTACAATTTCCTTCGGTTATGGCGCACCTGGAAGTAATACTTACACCGTTGTTGTCACTGGATAGGGCTTATGGTAAAAGGGCTAACTCATGATCATAGGTTCTCTAACTACTTATCTGTCGAGTCTTACTCTCGCCAACGGAACACCCACATCAACAACTAATACCTTATACAATGTAAATGGTACTCTTTACTTTAGTGGTTCTGCGGTAGGGAATAGCTTTACTTCACAAACCCAAAATACCGTCTTTGCCGCACCCGCTACAGCAAATGGTTTACCTACATTTAGAGCATTAACAGCATGGGATCTTCCCGGTTACGGTACTGCATCATTTACCGCAACTATCGGTGATGGAACCAATGCGACAATCAATGTAATCCACGGTCTAGGGGTTACAGATGTTAATGTGTCTGTATTTGAGTTAGGTGGAAGTAAACGTAAAGTTGATGCTGGTATTGATATCAGATCAATTGATTTAAATACGATTCAGTTAGTATTTACAAATCCTCCTGATGCCGCTTCGTTAAGAGTAATTGTTTTTAGTAGCGGTGCATTAGGTAGTTTAACTCAATTCAGCCAATCGAACCCTGGTGTTGTTCCCGCTTCTACTGGCGGGACTATTAATTTTTTAAGAGCAGACGGAAGTTGGGTTAATCCATTAACGGATATAACTGCTTCTACAGCGATTACGATGGGAGCTTTAACAGCTACTACGGGATCGTTTAGTAGCACTTTGTCTGCTACCAACTTATCAAATACAAATACCGGTGATGAAACCTTAGCTACGATCAAATCCAAGTTAGGTATTACTACTTTATCAGGATCGAATACAGGTGATCAAACCTCCGTAACTGGCTCTGCTGGATCTGTAGCCATTCATTCAAATAATGAGATTAACATCGGTGGTTCTCTAGCTTCTGGAACACTGTATGTAAACTATAACGATGGTGGGGCGTTTGCTAATTACAGTTTTTATGGGGGTGGATCAACACTAGCTACCCTAACTGCTTCTAATTTAACTGGAACAAATACCGGTGATGAAACTCTAGCAACAATCAAAAGCAAGTTAGGTATTACAACGTTATCTGGTTCTAATACAGGTGATCAAACTTTACCTACTCTAGCTTCTTTAGGTGGAGCAACAGATAATCTTGTAGTTCATCTAGCTGGCGCTGAGACTATTAGTGGTATTAAGACATTTAGCTCCAATGTCGGGATAGGGACAACTAACCCTGGAACTAAGCTACATATTAATAGAACATTAGCTAATGATGATTGGTCTGCCATTACAATTGCTAATGCAGGATCATGGTCTACCGCTAGTGGTAAAGCTGCGTTAATAAATGTAACCGATTCCGATACAGTTGCCAATTCTGTTGGTAAGTTTGGTATTGGTTTTGATGGTTCCGGTTATTTTGTTGTTAAAGGATTATATAATGTTGGTTATGCGGCATCTGGAGAAGTTTTTAAAGTAACTTCTACAACGGCTACATTCTCTGGAACGATTAGTGCATCTAATTTCTCTGGATCATCATCTAATGCTAACACCGGTGATGAAACTCTAACAACAATTAAAACTAAATTAGGCATTACGACATTATCAGGATCTAATACCGGTGATCAAGATTTATCTGGATATGCTTTAAAGAGTGGTGCAGCTTTTACTGGACCTATTAGTGTTTCTGGCACATTAGGATTATGGTCTAATGAAGTAAGAATGACTAATGGTGGTACTCTTTATATTGGTTATTCTAATACAGATGCGGTTAAATTTGGAACAAATGGTAATGGCGCAACTATTACTGCGGCAGGTGCGGGTAGTTTTACTGGTGCTTTATCAGCTTCCAACTTATCAGGAACTAATACTGGTGATCAAACCTTATCTGGCTTAGGTGGACAAGCCGCATTAAATGGAACTGGCTTCGTTAAAGCTTCTGGCACAACGATCAGTTACGATAATACTGCATATTATCCTAATTCAAATCCTAGTTCTTATACTGGTAACTTAGGAACCGTAACAGACGTAGCTCCATTAACACTTGGAACAACTGGAACCGATGTTTCATCTACAGTAGCAACCAGAACTACAACTCCAGTTATTACTCTTAATATTCCTACTGCTTCTGCAACCAATCGTGGTGCTTTAAGTGCTGCGGATTGGACTACGTTTAATAATAAGCAAGCGTCTGGTGCTTATTTAACTTCAGTAGTTCCTTCCAACTTTGCCTCTCAAACTGCAAATACCGTATTAGCTGCTCCTAATGGATCGGCTGGCGTTCCTACGTTTAGAGCTTTAGTTGCCGCTGATATTCCGACATTAAATCAAGCTACAACTGCTCAATCTGGCTCAGTAGCTAATTCGTTAATTACAAAATTTGATTCAGGCACTACAGAAGGCACAGACCTTTACACTTATAATGGTAGTGCCGCTAAGACAATTAACTTCATCGCTGGTACAAATATTACCTTAACGAAAGCCGCTGGTTCAATCACAATTACCGGTGGGAATTCTTACGTATTGCCGACAGCTACGGCATCGGTATTAGGTGGCGTTAAACCTGATGGCACGACCATTACAAATACCGCTGGTGTTATTTCTGTCACTTACGGCAATGCTGCTAATACTGCGGCTCAAGGTAATGACACTAGATTAAGCGATACAAGAACACCTTCTAATGATAGTAACTTGGTGCATATAAGTGGTACTGAAACTATTACTGGCACTAAGACATTCTCCAGTGATCTTACAATCTCCGGTAACTTAACAGTAAACGGAACCACAGTAACAATCAATTCAACAACATTAAGTGTTGATGATAAGAATATTGAATTAGGTTCGGTAACAACGCCTACTAACGCTACTGCCGATGGTGGTGGTATTACATTAAAAGGCGCAACCGATAAGACATTTAATTGGGTTAGTGCAACTGCGGCTTGGACTTCTTCTGAAGGTTTAGACTTAGCATCTGGCAAAACATACAAGATAGTTGGTACTGATGTTTTAAGTGCGACTACATTAGGTTCTGGTGTTGTTAATTCATCGTTAACTTCAGTTGGCACTATTGCAACTGGCACCTGGAATGCAACCGCTATTGCAGATGCTAAAATTGCTTCTGCATTAACTGGTAAAACATATAATGCATTAACGTTAACTGCACAAGCAACCGGATTTACAATTGCTGGTGGGACTACCTCTAAGACACTAACGTTAAATGGTGATGCTAATTTAAGCGGCACTAATACAGGTGATCAGACATTAAGTTCATTAGGTGGAGCAACTGATTCATTAGTAGTTCATTTATCTGGAACAGAAACTATTACTGGAAGTAAAACTTTTTCTGCTTCGAGCAGTACTGCATTAACGACTTTATGGGGAACTCAATATAATTATATTGGTTCTAATGGATCTTCAGGAAATGCTCAATTCTCTATTAAAGGCGCAAATTATACTCATGCCTTAAATTTATATGATTCATATAACACATCTGCCTATGCAATAATTCAAGGTGGTTATATATTTCAAGCAGTTATCACATTAAACGGATACTCTGCACAAAATACTATTAATGCTACATCACAATATGC
>SERZ01000302.1_pt1 | contig 34489 bp, 30 predicted proteins | sample 3171461 | NCBI WGS metagenome assembly SERZ01 (sample SAMN06051861, study PRJNA518727) | freshwater metagenome | biome: subpolar coniferous forest; feature: holomictic lake; material: water; isolation source: holomictic Lake 227, 6 m depth | place: Canada: near Kenora, Ontario | collected... | reverse complement strand
GTCAGAACCCACATCAGCGAAGCGAAGAGAATTTGGCCGCGCGTCGCGCCAGTGTTCCCGCGTTGAAATATCCAGAGGCGCTGCCGATTACTGCGGCGCGCCTAGACATTCTTGCGGCGCTGCGTGGCAATCAAGTTGTGGTGGTGGAGGCCGAAACCGGCAGCGGCAAGACCACGCAATTGCCCAAGATGTTGCTGGAAATTGGCTGCGGCGTGGCGGGTGAAATTGCGCACACGCAACCGCGCCGCATTGCAACGCGCGCCGCGGCGACGCGCTTGGCGGTGGAACTTGGCGTGCCGCTTGGAACATTGGTGGGTTATCAAATCCGTTTTGAACAGCGAGCGGACGCGGGCACATTGGTGCGCGTGGCCACCGACGGAATTATTCTTGCGCAGCTTGCGCACGATCCGCTGTTGATGCGCTACGACGCCATTATTGTGGACGAGGCGCATGAGCGCAGTTTGAACATTGACTTTCTGCTGGGCGCGCTGCGGCGCATTGTGAAGGCGCGAAAAGAGTTCAAGGTGATCTTGACCAGCGCCACATTTGAGGCCGATCGTTTTAGCGAGGCCTTTGGTGGTTGCCCCGTGATTCGCGTGGCGGGGCGCGCGTTTCCGGTGGAGGTTCGGTGGCGCGATATTGCGGCGGAGGATCATGCGGATCCCATTCTTGTGGCCGACGCGATTGAAGAGTGCTTGCTGGAGGGGCCGGGCGATGTTCTTGCGTTTCTGCCCGGCGAGCGTGAGATTTTGGATGTTGCGGAAACGTTGCGTGGTCGCGCGGGCGCGCGTGGTGTTGAAATTCTTCCGCTGTATGGACGCTTGGGTGACGCGCAACAAGACGAAGTGTTTGCGCCCGCAAAGACTCGCCGCGTGACGCTGGCCACCAATGTGGCCGAAAGTAGTTTGACTGTTCCAGGTGTGCGCTTTGTGGTTGACAGCGGCTTGGTGCGCATGAGTCGCTTCTCGCCCAAGTCGCGCATTGAAAGATTGTTGGTGGAGCCGGCGAGTCAGGCTTCGCTTGAGCAGCGTCGTGGTCGCGCGGGTCGCGTGGCCGCTGGCGTGTGCGTGCGCTTAGGAAGCTTGGAGGATTTTGCGTCACGCGCTGTGGCAACGCCGCCAGAAATAAAACGCACTTCGCTGGCTGGAGTGATTTTGCGCATGCGTGATTTGGGTTTGGGTGAGCCGTCCACATTTCCTTTTCTTGATCCGCCGGGCGCGCGACAAATAGAGGAGGGCGAGCGCACGCTGTTTGAAATTGGCGCCACTGACAGGCATGGTCGCCTGAGCAGCGTGGGCAAGAAAATGGCCAAAATGCCCGTGGATCCGCGCGTTGCGCGCGTGGTGGTGGCGGGGCTGGAGCTGAATTGCGCGGCTGCGGCGATCACCATTGCGGCGTTTCTTTCCGTGGCTGATCCGCGTGAGCGGCCGGCGGATCAAGCGCAGTTGGCGGACTTGGCGCATCACATGTACGCCGACATGGATGGCGATTTCATGTCGGCGTTGAAATTGTGGACGGCGTGGAAAGAGGCGCGCGACACGTTGGGTTCAAGCGCGCTACGCCGTTGGTGCAAGGAACATTTTTTATCGCAGCGGCGTCTGCGCGAGTGGAGCGATGTGCGTCGGCAACTGGAATGGTTTGTGCGCGATCGTTTGCGCGCGGAAGTTGGTAGCGACGCGGCCACTCCGCCGGCGCGCGCGGTGCATGAGGCGGTGCTTGCGGGTTTCGCAACGCAGGTGGCCCATCGCGGCGCGGATGGTCAATACAAATTAAATGATGGACAGACATTCGCCATTCATCCGCGCTCCAGTTTGGCGCGGCGCAATTGCGAGTGGATTGTTGTGGCGGAAGTGGTGGACACGGGTCGGCGACTTGGCCGCTTGGCTGGAAAAGTGCAGCCACATTGGATTGAGAAAATGGCGTCGCACCTTGTGAAGCGCTCCACCAGCGAGCCGCATTACATACGCGACACGGGGCAAGTGGCCGCGTGGGAACGCGTGAGTTTTGGCGGTTTAGACCTCATTCCGCGCCGCCGCGTGCCGTATGGCGTGGACCATCATGAAGAGGCGCGAGTGATTTTTATCCGCAGCGCTTTGGTGGAGGAGCAGCTTGGTGTGCAGGCGGATTTTGTGACGCACAACCGTGTGATTGAGGAGCAGGTCAACTCCATCGCGCGCGCGCGTCGCCAGGCCAATTTGCTGGCCAACGCGGATCGCAAGTTTCAATTTTACGACTCGGTGGTGCCGCGGGATATTTTTAACCGCGCGTCGTTTGAGAAGTGGCGTGCGGTGATCGAGCGGCGCAAGCCCGACTTATTGCGCATGTCGCAATCAGATTTCTTTGTGCAGCCGTTGCCGGATTCACACGAGGCAAGGTGGCCGTTGCAACTTGATGTTGGACGCCATATCGTCAATGTGCAATACCAGCATGAGCCTGGCGCCGATGCGGATGGCGTGACTGTTCGCGTGCCACTGCTTGAGTTGCCCGATTTGGATTTCGAGCGGCTGGAGTGGTTGGTTCCGGGGTTGTTAGAAGAAAAAATAGAGGCTCTGATTCGCAGTTTGCCTAAGCGTGTGCGCGCGCGATTTCATCCAGTTGAGGCTGTTATTCAAGCGTTTTTGGAACAGTACACGGTTGGTTCTGGTTCGCTGCTGGAGTTGCTTGCGCGTGAGTTAAAGCGCGCCAGTGGACTTGAAGTGCGCGTGGAAGATTTTGCGCTTGCCAATGTGCCCGCGCATTTCACCGCGCGCGTTGAGGTGGTGGATCATGATGGACGCGTGCTGGCTACTAGTCGCGACGCGCAAGGACTTGTGAAACGATTTGCCGCGCAAGCGGACCAAGCGCGCAAGGCCGTGATTGCGCGCACCACAAGTGGTCTGCCCATTGGCAAAATATTTGCATGGTGGATTGCTCCGTTACCCGCGGTGTTGCCAATGCAGGTGAACATTGCGCACAACTCGGGGCAGGTGCGTGCGTGGGCCGCGCTTGAAATATGCCAGCCTGAAAGTAGTACGTGCGGTGTGCGCTTGCGGCAATTCGCCACGTTGCAAGAGGCGCATGAAAGCCAGTTGCGCGCACTGTGTGAATTGGTTTTGCAGTTAAATAGCGGCGCAATTGAGCATCATTTGGAATTTCACGCGGAGCACGCGGCCATTGAATTGGTGGCGCGCGGCAGTGGTGATTCATGGAAGAGTCAATTGCATGCGCGCATTGCGGAGTTGATATTGCAAGAAGGCAAAGAGCAGCTTCCAACTCGCGATGAATTCAACGAACAGATTGAGGGCGTGGACAAGAAAATTCTTGGCGCAACGCAGCGCGTGCTCAACGCCGTGGCGGCGCTTGCTGGCGAAGTGCTAGCACTTGATTCAGATTTGAAGCGGCCTGCGCCCGCGTCGTGGGCGCCAATTCTGCAAGAGGCGCGCGCTGATTGCGAAGATTTGTTGCGGCCAGATTGGATACAAAACATGCCGTTGAACTATCTGTTGGTCGCGTCAACGTTGATCAAGGCGCATCGAGCGCGTGTGGCGCAACTTGAAGGTGCGGGTGTGTTGCGTGCGCAACGCGATCAATTTGATTTGGTATGGAAACCGCGTTTGTCGCAAGAGCAACCCAAGCGGTGCCAGGCAACAACATGGACGCAATTGCAGTGGAGCGTTCGCTTTGCGCGCTTGTTGCCGTGGGGCGCGGGTCAGGGTTTGACGCCGCCCATTCGCGAGCGCGACCTTGAGGCGCTGTGGCTTGGAGTTTCGTAGCGCAAATTGTTGGACAGATTTTTCTAGTCAGTTCTTGTGTTCTTAGGCAGCAATTCGCTGTGGGGTGCTTTAATCCTTGCGCCGCGGTTTCTTTTTGCCTTTAATGATGGCGCGCAGCCCAGTGTTTTCTCGGCGTGAGGCTTCGATATCAAAATTTTGGTAGGCGCACAACATGCGCAATGCGTCAATGTTTTCGCGCGCTTGGATTTGTTGTTGTGGCTTCAGGCCATCCGCACCCAAGCAAATGGTGTAGAGCGAATCAATCGCGGCTTTCATTTTGTTTTCCATCGAATTGTCATTCATCATGTGCCTCCGCCGTGAATATCCATAATAAAAAACGCCTTGGCAACATTTGTGTGCCATTGAAAGATGAATTCTTTGTCCAACGCCTGCGCAGACGGAACAGGGCGAAATGTCGCTTGAACAGCGATTGGATGATCTATGTTGTCAACAAAAACACCGTAAGGCGCTTAGCGCATGCTGCGAATTTTTTGCACCGCGCGCTGCGCAAGTGGCGGCGCTTTGGAAAGTTCACCAGCCAACACATCGGGTTCACGGCGGCATTCCAGAAGCAATTTGCCCAAGTGCGCGTCTAGTTCAAAGCGCCATTTGGCGTGAAATTGCTCAAGTTCTTGTCGATTGAAGCGGCTCAGCGGATCATCAATTCCACTTTGCGCAACGGCCCAATCCACCAGGCGCGCGCCCGTGGCTTCAAAGCGATATTGCGACAGCGTGACTTCCAAACGCTTGCGCAAACTGAGAAATGGATCGGTGGCTTGCGGAGAAAGCGCGGTCATGACGGCTTCGGGTTTGTCGGAGCTGGCTTTGCCAAGCCATCCACCTTCGCGCTTCATTTCAACTTGCGCCAGCGTTGGCCGCGCATGGATCGACTGGGCGACATCCGCCACAACTTCATTTGTAATTTCCAAATCCGCCGCGCTGGCCAACAGCGTCTTGGTTCCAATGTTTGGAAAGCGAATCCATAGCCGCTGATCGGGCTTGCCTTCGCGCGTCAACATTTCAACTTTCAAAATAGAACCAATGCCCCATTCGGGGCGTGCGTTATGGCGAACCTTGTCGCCATTATGAAATGCCGTTGTAGTCATGGTTGAATTTCAATGAGCGGGGAATTTCTCCAATGGAAAGTCCTCGCTTGATGTAGAGTGTAACCAGAATGGCACGTCCAATGCGAATTTTATTTCTTGGAGATGTGGTGGGAGCGCCTGGCCGGGCCGCGGTGGCCAAGCACTTGCCGACGATGCGGGAAAAATATTCCGCCGACGTGGTCATAGTCAATGGTGAAAATATTCGCAATGGCTCGGGAATTACGCCTGATTTGTTGCAAGCGTTGCGCGACGCGGGCGCCGACGCGGTGACGCTTGGCGACCATGTCTACCGCGATCCCAAAATAACTTCGGCGCTGGAGGATCCATCTATTCCAGTGTGTCGGCCCGCGAATTTGTCCGATCGCGCGCCAGGCAAGCGCTGGGTTCGCATTGCTGCGGCGGCGGGTCGCCCGCGCGACGTGTTTGTGACCACGGTACTTGGACGGATTTATTTTCCGCTGCCCGCGGATGATCCTTTCGCCACGGTTGACCGTGTGCTGAAAGAACTTCCAGAAAAACGTCCGCTTGTGATTGTGGAAGCGCACATGGAAGTCACCAGCGAGAAGGCCGCGCTTGGGCACCATCTTGATGGCCGCGTTGCGGCGGTGATTGGTTCGCACACGCATGTGCCCACCGCGGATGCGCGCATACTTTCTGGTGGCACGGCATTTATTACGGATGTTGGAATGTGCGGTCCATGTGATGGCGTGATTGGTCGCGACGCAAGCCGCGTGGTGCATCACATGACCACGGCGCTGCCAGTTCAGTATGAAGTTTCTGGCGGCGAGGTGCGCGTGTCGGGCGTGTTGATTGAAGTCAGCAGCGATACTGGCTTGGCCATGAAGATTGAGCGCGTTGAAGCTGGCGATGAGCGCAAGACCTGCATTGTTTCGTGATGACGGGGCGTGTCACAAACTCCAATTCTTGGGCTGTAGATCATGCATTTTGCGCAGTTGTGCCATGCGCCACGCTTTGAATTTAGCCACGCCATGATGATTGTTTTTGCGATGGAATTTCGCAGTCAATGCGCTGAAACTCTGTCGAGCGCACGCCAATTTGTCCGATGAATACCCCATGATGAAGTGGGTTTCTTTATTTAGACCTGGTGATTGGGTAAAGAATATTTTTGTATTGCTGCCCATGGTCTTTTGGCTTTCTAGCCAAGGTCGCGACACGCCAACAGATGTTGTTACCCAAAAGTGGGGCGCGTTGGTTTTAGCGTTCATTGCATTTTGCGTGACGGCCAGTGGAACGTACGCCATGAATGACGCGCTTGACGCGGGTGAGGATCGAAAGCATCCACTCAAGCGAACACGGCCTGTGGCTTCTGGAGCGATCAGTGCAACAACCGCAATCAGTGCTGGAGTATTGTTGGTCATGGCTGGCGCGCTGTTGGCGTGGAGTGTCAACGCGAACACCGGCGTGATTATGTTGAGTTATGTGGGCTGCAACTTCTATACAACTTGTATTTCAAAGTGACGCCCTTCGTGGATGTGGCTATTGTCGCGACTGGATTTTGCTTGCGCGCGGCGGCGGGAGCCACAAGCATTCAAGTGCAGATTTCAATTTGGCTTTTACTGTGCGTGTTCTTTCTGACGTTGTTTCTTGGTTTCACCAAGCGATTGTGCGACAAGGCTTCCGCAGAAAATGCGGTGAAACACGGCGAAATCATGAGCTGGAAATCCCGCGCCGGCTATGACACCCGCGATGAATTGAATTGGTTGTTGGCGCTGAGCGCGTGCTTGGTGTTGGTGACTTATCTCATGTACACGTTGTCGGAGCACGCAAATACTTTGTATGGAAGCCGCGCGCTTGGACTTGCGCTACTGACGCCGTTTGTGGCCATCAGTATTCATCGCTTCTATCGCCGCGCCAATTTAGGTTTGTCCGACAAGCCACTTCAAACATTGATGGAGGATCGCGTGCTGTTTGGCGTAATTGGGTTGTATTTTGTTGGGGCGTATTTGTCGCTGTACTATCCGCCCATGGAGCGACTTTTGTCGTCGATGTTGTTCCGCTAGTGTGTTGGCGCGCGAAGTTGGCGACAGCGAAACACAAAGTCAAACAAACACGACTTTGCCCCGCGAATACAATTTGTCTTGCAAGCCTCTTACGGAATAATCAGCTTTGGTCCCGCGCCAGCATCAGGCGCCTTGCGTGACCCAGCAGGAGCTCCAGCGCTCATGCTTTCAACGCCTTGACCGCTTTTCATGCGCGCCGCAACAGCCTGCGCAATCTGAACAAAGCGTGATCGCAACTCGCCCAGCACTTCGCTGAGTTCGGCTTCTTCTTCAGGCAAAAGATTGCCTTTGGTCTTTTCTTGCAGCACGCCAATGAGATCAATGGCGAACTTGGCGCCCATGATGTCAACCATGACGCGGCCTTGTGGATCGGTGTAGCCACCAAGACCCCCAATCGCTTGCGAAGCCAATAAGCCCACCAAACTGCGGAAATCCGCGGGCGGCAATTCATCCTTGCCAGGCTTGGCTGGACGACTTTCTTCTTGCTGGCTCAGGCGCGCCTTCTCGGCTTGCGCTTGGGCTTTCCAATCAGAATCAACTTGAATTTCCGGTGTGTTGTCGTTGCTCATTGTGAAACAAGTATACGGCGCGTTGGCACCAAGGCGAATGCAATTGATTAGACTTGTTTCAATGCGATTCAGGCGCGCACTTCAATTGATGCATGCACACACATTTCTCTGCGTGATTTTTCTCGCCAGTTGCATGTCGACCGATCGCACGCCCAAAGACGCGGTGGAGGTCGACTCCATGGCGTTCAGCAAGGGCAATGTTCCCGCGAATGTGAATCCAAGCATTGTGCAAATTCCAGACGCGGATCTTGAGCCGCCCAAAGTTGAAACCGACGACACCACGGTTGATGTGGCCAATGGAAATCAAGTGACCACTCAAACAACAGAAGTGGTTTCAACCGCGCCCGATGGCGCGACCTTGACGCAAAAGTTGCCGGAGACAATTGACGCGCAACTTCCCATCAATCAAAAGTGGCCAATTGATTCGTTGGTGGGTCAAGTCAATGGCAAGCCGCTGTATGCCAGCGAATTCCTGAAGACTCGTGAAGACCGCATTATCACCATTGCTGCGTCTCCAAATAGAGTGCAGGCGCGCGATCAAGTTGTGCAAATGATCAGCGAGGCCTTTGACCAATACGTGAACAATTTGCTGATTATTTCCGAGGCTGAAGCCATGATTCCCAAAGAGGGACAAGAAGGCGTGCTGGCGTGGCTGAAGGATTTGCAGGAAAAGGAAATCGCCAATCGTGGTGGTAGCCGCGCCGATGCGCAGCGCAGTATTGAGGAGGAATTTCCTGGCACAACGATTGAGGAGTTCATGAATCGCCAGAAGAATCAGGCGCTTGCGGGCGATCTTTTAAATCGCCGCATTCGGCCGCGCACCATTGTGAGTTGGCGCGATGTTGAGCGTTTATACGATGTGAACAGCGCGACCTACAACCCGTTGCCCACGATTCGAATTGGTCGCATTGCCATTTTAAAAACCGATCAAGCGCAAGTGGACAAGGCGAAGGCGGAATTTGCCGCGGGTAAATCGTTCAGCCAAGTTGCGACTGATTTGGGAATTGCGGACGGCGCATTTTGGCGCGAGATTGTAATTCCAAAGGGTGGAATTGACGCTATTCCAGACTTGGTCGATGACATTAAGACGCGCATCAAGGGGCTTGCCTTGAACAAGGTGGACGGACCAACCGAAACCAAAACACAGTTTGTGTGGATGACCCTTATTTCATCGCAACAAGAGCCTGCGAGATCAATTTTTAATACCGCATTGCAATTGCAGTTGCGCCGGCAAATTGAAAATCAGCGCTATGGCATTGAGCAGCAGCATTATTTCACCACGTTGCGAACGCGATGGGTGGCATCCGATTTGGAAGCCATGAAATCCAGATTGATTTCGATCACCATGATTCGATATTTCCGTCAGTAAATCTGGTGCCGTGCCCGGGGTTGAAATGGTCGCGCGGTTGATTGGGTAGACGATCCATCACTGTGATTTTATTTATGGCTTGCATCAAAGGCGCGTTGAATGTGCCGCACGCTTTGTGGCTTTTGCAGTTGATCCATTTCCACAGCCACCACATCAAATTGAATTTGCTTGCCGTGGAACATGCGCCTTGCAAGAAGAAGTTGAGCGGCCAGAATGAGATGCCGTTGCTTGCGCCAATCCACGCGCAGCTCCGGCGCGTGCGTGCCAGAGCGGCGTGCTTTGACCTCGACCACAATCAACAGGTTGGTGCTGGGCACCGTGGCCAACAAGTCAATTTCCAAATGACCCAGCCGCAGATTTCGCGCGATGATGTTGTAGCCTTTGGTTTCAAGCAGTTCAGCGGCGGCCGCCTCCGCATTTTTTCCTGAGTTGATGCGAGCGTTTGATTTCTCAACAGAAAGTTTGCAAGCGCGCTTGGTGGCGCGCGGTTCCTGTGCGGGGTTGAACTGAGTTTGCGCGTGGTCGTGGTTGATGCGCGCATGGGTACTGTTTTGGGTGGTCTTGTCCATGCATCAATTGTGGTGGCGTATGCGCAAACATCCGCAAAACATGCGGTTTTTCTTGTGCTATCTTTGCTGCACTATGGCCATTGTCATTCTTCAACATTCGTCTGATTGCCCCGCCGATTTACTCATGGATTCGCTGCGCCACCACGGGCAGCGCCTGCGCGTGATTCAATTGAACGCTGGCGGTGTTGTGCCCGCGGACTTGGACGATGTGCACGGCGTGATTTCTCTTGGCGGTCCGCAGACCGTCCATTTGAATGACGCGCCGTGGATGGCCGCTGAAAAAACATTCTTGAAGATGGCGCATGACTCCAATATTCCTGTGCTTGGGTTGTGCCTTGGCGCGCAACTTCTTGCTTCCGCGTTGGGCGGTGAGACGCAAGCCATGAAGCAATCCGAGTTGGGTTGGCAAACGGTGAAGTTGAACCACATTGGACGCGAGGACGCGTTGTTTGTTGGACAGCCGTGGTCTAGTTTAAAAATGTGTTGGCACTCCGACGAGGTCAGCAAGTTGCCCGCGGGTGGGCAAGTGTTGGCTAGCAGCGCGGCGTGTGGCATACAAGCTTTTTCTGTTGGTCTTCGCAGTTACGGTATTCAATTTCACCCGGAGTGGAATCGCTCGACCATGCTAAATCAGATCAATGGTTCCCTAGCCAAGTTTCAAAGCGCGGGCATTGACGTGAACGCTCTGCGTTTGCAAACAGAGGCAAACGCAGCCGAACAAGAGCGACTTGGTAGGCGCTTCTTTGACGCGGTGAACACCGTGCTTATGCCTGGCGACCGCGTGCACGAAGGTGTTCCAGCCAATCATCGCTGAATAAATGATGGTTTGAAAGCCGCGTAAATCGTTACATACACTTTGAAAGTGCTTGGACATTTTTGACGTGTCTTGAAAATGTGTTCAAAGCTTCGGCGCGCGTTTATAAAGATACTCTTCGCATTTGAGTGAAAGACCCAGCGCACACTTACGCAGTGACCTTGGTGCGGCCACGCGAAAGTCGCCACGTTTCAAATTGTTTCCATGGCCAAGCGTTCACGCACTGTTTTGCATTGAGTCCAGCGCGTCGCGCCGTCAGAATTCCGTAGCGCAGAAAATCAAAGTGGTCGCTTGCATGCGCGTCCGTGTTGATGGAAATCATGGCGCCGCCTTCATGCGCCGCGCGAACAAGCGCGTCGCGCAAATCAAGGCGCGCGGGATTGCAATTGATTTCAAGCGCCACGCCCGCCTTGGCCGCGGCGGCAATGACCAGCTTCATGTTGGGTTCAAGACCCGGTCGACCGTTCAGAATTCGACCAGTGGGGTGGCCAATCACATGCACAAATGGATTGGCGATGGCGGCAAGCAGACGCGCGGTGGCGGCCTCTGGTGTTTGCTTCAGCGCGGTGTGCGGACTGGCCACCACCCAATCAAGTTCGGCAAGAACATCGTCGGGATAATCCAAATGCCCATCGGCAAGAATGTCCACCTCGCTGCCAACAAGAACATGAATGCCTTTTATTTTTGCGGCGGCGGCGCGAATGTTGGCCGTGTGCTCACGCAGACGCTCAATGGAAAGCCCGTTGGCCTGCGCGCTTGATCGGCTGTGATCGGTAATGGCAATGGCGTCAAAGCCGCGACTTTTGGCTGTTTCAATGAGTTCCTCAATGGACAGCACGCCGTCGCTGGCGTTGGTGTGGCAATGCAACTCGCGGCGAATATCGCCAATGGAAATCAACTGCTTGGTGGTGTTGCTTGCAAACTCGCCGTGACTTTCACGAAGCTCCGGTGCGATCCACTGCAAATCAAGTTTGGCGTAAATATCTTCCTCAGTTTTTGATGCGATGGGTTTCACGCCACGTTGTTGTGGCGGAGTGGCTTCGCCGTCGTCCATGAACAATCCATATTCATTCAGGCGCATGGATCGCTCAATGGCGCGCTCACGCAAAACAACATTGTGGTCCTTGCTGCCGGTGAAGTACATCAATGCCGCGCCCCAATTTACGGCGGGCACGGCGCGAAGATCAACTTGCAATCCGTTGTTCAAGCGCACGCTTGATTTGGTGTCGCCGGAAACAAGCACCTTGGCCACCAACGGGTGCGCGCAGAAAAATTCCATGACGGGGGCGGGGTGTTCCGTGGCCACCAACAAGTCAACATCGCCAATGGTCTCGCGGCCGCGGCGCAAACTTCCAGCGAACTCTGCTTGCGTCACGCCCTTGATGGCGCGCAACTGCGTGACAAAAGTTTCCGCAATGGGCATGGCGTCGCCCAGGCGAGCGCGGTCGCCGGCGGTCTCTAGAAACGCCAGGTTTTCCGCTATGTTTTGCAATGTTTTGGCGCCCATGCGCGGCAACTTCTCCAACGCGCCGCTTGCCAGTTGCGACTTCAAGGTTGCCAAGTCCGTCACGCCGCCTTGATCCCACAGCAACTTCACCGTCTTGGGTCCAAGACCTGGAACGCGCAGCACATCGATTAATCCTGGCGGCAACTTGGCCAGCGCTTCCTCATGCGCTTTTATTTTTCCAGTGGCCACAAACTCCTGAATCTTCTGCACGCTTGACGCACCCAAGCCATCAATTGATTTCAATTTGTCTGGATCATTTTTGCAGAGGTCCGCGACATCGTCGGAAAGATCCTCCACAATGCGCGCGGCTTTGCGATGCGCCAACACTTTGAATTGATTTTCACCAAGCACCTCAAGCGCGTCGGCGATCTGGTTGAAAATGTTGGCGATGGATGCGTTGGCGCTCATCTGGAATTCCTAAAAAAGTTTCCCTGGGTTCCATGCGTGGTCGATGCGTGCGCCACCAGTCGCATACGGAGCAAATCAAATTCACGCGGAAGAAAGTAAGCGCGGCTGGCAGGACTCGAACCTGCAACCCCAAGCTTCGTAGGCTTGTGCTCTATCCAATTGAGCTACAGCCGCGTGGGCGAACAGTGTAGCGCAAGTTGCGCATTCTCTTCGCGAGGAGTTTCTTGAGTGGTGGTTGGAACAGGTTTGGCGCTGGAAGCGGGGCGAACAGGGGCAAATTCAGCGCTATTTCCCAAAATGCGAGATGCAAACAACGGCAAAAGAATGACAACGAAAGCGGCCACGGCGCCAGCAAACCGAGGCCAGGAACTTGGTCCCTTCAACACGCCTTCGGATGAAGTTCCAGGCGGCGACAACGTTGGCACGCCAATGAGTCGCAGGTAGTACCACACACTCACCGCGCTGTTGAGCGCGGCAATGATGACAAGCGGCGTGTGTCCGGCTTGAACACCCGCCATGAACAACATTAACTTTGCCCAGAAGCCAAGTAGTGGAGGCATGCCCATGAGCGAGCCTGAACCAATCGCAAGCCACGCGGCAAGTCCTGGATAGCGACGACCAATGCCGCTGAGCTCCTCGAAACTTTCAACATCTTCGCCACGCTTTTGCAAACCAGAGAGCGCGCCAAAGATTGCGAGATTGGTGACGCCGTACGAGATCAGATAAAAGAGCAGCGCTTCAAAGCCAAGGCCTGGTCCCGCGATGATGGCCAGCACCATGTAGCCCGAGTGAGAGATGGAGCTGTAGGCCAACATGCGCTTGACGGATTTTTGCAAGAGCGCGCCAATGTTTCCAAGCGTCATGGTGAGCGCGCTGATCATCCAAAGAGTGGCAAGAATTGGCGCGGGCAGACCGCCGATCACTGTTCCAGTTTCTGAAATGCCCGCGTGACCGCTCCAGCCGACGGTGTTTAAAAGCACTGCAAGCGCTGAAAATCCAGCGATTTTTGGAATGAATGACAAGAAACCGGTGACTGGATTGGCAGCGCCTTCGTAGACGTCTGGCGCGTAGAAATGCATTGGCGCGGCCGCAAGTTTGTAGCAGAAGCCAAGGATGCACAGAATTAAACCCGTCGTTCCAAGCGTGTCAATACCGCCGCGGCCAACTTGATCGGCGAACACTTCGCGAATGGTTGAGAGTTGCAACGAACCCGTACTGCCGTAGATGAGCGCGAAGCCGTACAAGAAAATGGCCGTGCTCATGGCGCCCAGGAAGAAATATTTCACGGCGGCTTCTTGTGCGCGGCGTGTTCCGCGGCTCATGGCCACCATGATGTAGGTTGGCAAACTGGTGAGTTCAAGCGCTAGGAATAGCCAGATCAAATCGGGGCTGCCTGGAATAAGCATGGCGCCGCAAATGCTGAGCAACATGAACGCGTAAAATTCTCCACGCACCACGCGCATGGGATCAAACGTGGTGGCGCCGCGCGCAACAGCGTCCTCCATGCGGCGATCAATGTGTCCAACAGAAATAGCCACAAGACCAATGCCAATCACCAGAATGATTGTCTTGATGATCTTGTTGAAGTGCGGCATGAGCACGCCGGCTTGCTCCGCGGCTTCGTTGGAATATCCAAAGGCAATTGCAACAAGCGAAGCGAGCAGCGTGAGCGCGGCAAGCAGCGGAACGGATTTGCGCAAAGTCTTGCTGCGACTTAAACCAATAATGCTGACCAAGACGCTGCCGCCAAAAACAATGATTTCAGGCGTCAATACAGCGATTTTTGGACCCATGGGAATGAACGAACTCATTTGGCGACCTCCGCATGTTTGACTGGCGCGGAAGGATTCACAAGTCCGCGCTTGGCGTTGAAGGCGTCAATCGCCGCGGGATAATTCACCAATACTTCCTTCACGCACGGTTCAACCGCGTTCAAGAGTGGCTTTGGATACAAGCCAATCACAAGACAGGCCACGGCGATTGGCGCCAAGATGGCGATCTCGCGGAAATTTAAATCAGTGGGCAACTCACTTGCGGCATGTTCGGTGTGACCGTCACCATGCGGTTCGCGCAATGTTCCCCAAACAATCTTGCGCAGCATGATGAGCAAATACATGGCGCCTAAAATAAGTCCAATCGCCGCCACAACCGCGTACCAAGGTCCAAGCACGCCGGGATATCCAGCGGGCTGATCATGCTCGGCCACGAACGCGCCCATCAAACACAAGAATTCACCCACGAAACCATTCAAGCCTGGCAAGCCAACGCTTGACAGCGTGAAGATGATCATGAAGAAACTCCACACTGGCATTTTGGAAACCAATCCGCCAAGTTGTTCCATGTCCTTGGTGTGATAGCGCTCGTAGATCATTCCAATGCACAAGAACAACGCGCCAGTGCTGAGACCGTGGTTGACCATGTACATGACCGCGCCTTGCAAGCCAATTGGATTCAGGGCGAACAATCCAAGCACAACGAAACCCATGTGGCTGACGGATGAGTAGGCGATCAACTTCTTAATGTCCGTCTGCACCCAGCACACCAAACCCATATACAGAATGGCGATGATTCCCAAGATGGCGAAGAACGTGGTGCATTCAATCGCGCCGATGGGGGCCATTGGAAGCGCGAATCGGAACACGCCGTATGTGCCCAATTTCAGCAGAACGCCCGCCAAAATCACGCTGCCGCCTGTTGGCGCTTGATCATGCGCAAGTGGCAACCAGGCATGCGTTGGAAAGAATGGGGTCTTAATGGCGAAGCCGGCCATGAGGCCAACAAACACCCAGAATTGTTCGCGTGCGCTGAGTTGCGTGGATGAGAATTTCACCAAGTCCGCAATGGCGAAGGTCCATGTTCCCGTGCTATCAAAGTGTCGCACCGCGACAAAGATGACGGCGGTCAATGTGAACACGCTGCCCAAGAATGTGAAGATGAAGAACTTGATCGCGGCGGGTCCGCGCATTGGACCGCCCCAAATGCTGATCAAGAAGAACATGGGGATGAGCGTGAACTCGTAGCCCACATAGAAGAAAATCAGGTCACGGCTCATGAAGGCCAACAGCATGCTGGCCTGCAGAATCATGAACCACGCGTAGTACTCGCGCACGCGCGTGGTGATGGCGCTGAAACTTCCAGCGATGGCAAGCGGAGTAAGGAACACCGTGAGCAACACCAACAACATGCTGACGGAGTCAACGCCAATTTTAAGATCAACGCCAAAGTTGCCAAGAATGGGCGTTGTGTTCAGATCAGGCCAGAAGTTGCCCGTGGTCCAATGTGGAAATTGAACTGCGAAGAGCGTGGCGGCAATAAAGGCGGCGCTTGAGCCAATCAGCGCGATCCATTTGGCGGCGCGCTGCGAACTGAGGGAGATCACCAACGCGCTGATGAGTGGAAGAAGTAGAAGAAGATATTGAATCATGCTCCAACTCCGCTTGTGAGCCAGCGATAGACAACCCACGCCACAACAAGCGCGGCGCCGCCAGCCATGGTTGTGGCGTAACCCTGCAAAACACCGTTATAAAGCGGCTGAAACAGTCGTCCAAGGGCCGCTGGAATTCGGCCGATGCCGTTGACCATTAAACCATCAACCACATGCTTGTCGGTGAAGTGAAGAATGTGTCCGGCGATCCATGCTGGTCCGCGAACGCACGCGTGATAGAACTCGTCGACATACCACTTGTTTTCCATGGCCACTGGAATCCAGCGAATGGAATTGTGCGCCAACAGCCACGCGCGAAGTTTGTCGGCGGACTTGCGTTGCAGCAAATGGAAGTACATGGCGATTGCAATTCCGCCAAGCGAGGCGGCGGTTCCAAAGACTTCAACCAACTGATGCGGGTTCATTCCAAAGTTCACCGCGTCGGTGACATGCGCTTGCACGCTTCCAGCGAATGCCGATGAATGCGCCATCATGACTTGCGCCCAATTGGATTCGCCGCGCATTTCCATGTAACCAGGAATGCCAGTGGCGAAAGCGCCAAGCATGATGATCAAGAGAACGCCGTTCATGGCCCAGCGTGGAGCATGCGGATGAAATTCATGTGAGGTTGTTGAAGTGGGTTCGGCATGCGCGCCGTGATCATCGTGATGCGCATCGTGGTCGTCGTGACTTTCTTCGCCTGGCATGTAGAACACTGGACCAGCGCATACGCGGAACCACACACGGAACGCGTAGTAAGCCGTCATGGCCGCGGTGATTAAACCAATCCATCCAAGCCACACAAAGCCGTGGTCCTTGCCGCTGAGTGCCTGCACCAAAATCACGTCTTTTGACAGCATTCCAGCTGAATATGGAAAGGCTGAAAGCCACAAGCATCCAATCAACATGGTCCATGAAACAATTTTGAATCCAGGAACTTTGCGCAGGCCGGACAGTTTGCGCAGATCAAGTTGTCCCGCAAAGCCGTGCATGATGGCACCGGCGGTCAGGAACAAAAGCGCTTTGAAGAAAGCGTGCGTCAGCGTGTGATAGGCCGCGCCAAAAGTTGTTCCAACACCCAAGCCCATGAACATGTATCCCAACTGGCTGATGGTGCTGTACGCGAAGACGCGTTTGAAATCATATTGCGCCATGCCAATGGTGGCGGAGAAGATGGCCGTTAAGCCGCCAACCCACGCCACGGTTGCAAGCGCGTCAGGATGCAATGTGAAGAGCGGGTAGGTGCGCGCGATCAAATACACGCCCGCGGTCACCATGGTGGCGGCGTGAATAAGCGCGGAGACTGGAGTTGGTCCTTCCATGGCATCTGGCAACCAGACGTACAACGGAAGCTGCGCGCTTTTTCCAAACGCGCCAAGCATGAGGCAATATGGAATCAGCGACTTGTCGAAACCACCAACGCCGCGGCTCGCATCATTCCACACTTGAAAGAGCGTGTTGAATTCAATCGTGCCGTAGTTGACCCAGATCAACCAAATTCCAACGGCCAATCCAAGGTCGCCGATGCGATTGACAATGAATGCTTTTTGACCGGCGGCAGCGGCGGCAGGTTTTTTATAGTAGTAGCCAATCAGCAGGTAGCTGGCCAAACCAACGCCTTCCCAGCCTAAATACATCAAAATCAAGTTGTCGGCCATGACCAATGTGCACATGGCCAGAATGAAAATGCTGACGCCGTTGAAGAAGCGCGCGTAGCCCTTGCCAACATCGGCCTCCATATATTCAGTCGCGTAAATGGCGATGAGCGTTCCAAGGCCAGTGACAAAGAGCAACCAGAACAGCGTGAGGCTGTCCACATACACGCTGACATCCGCTTGCAGCGAGTGCCACTTGTCTTGATTGCCCCAGCGGAAATTCATCCAGTCCCACAAGTGCACAACCACGGGCGCGCCGGCGTCGCCACGCAGGAAATATAATTTCAGCACAAGTGCAAATGAGCCCGCGAGCGCGAGCACCGTGATCCACCCTGGAAGTTTGCTTTTCACGCGCAACGCGCAGCACAAGCCAGTCAGCACAACGGAAATTGCGGGAAACAAAAGTATCAAGCCGGTCCATCCAAGTTCAGGCGATGGGATGGCATTGACAATGGCGGTGACCACGGCGTGCGCTGGTGAATCTGCGTGCGTGTCTGTGATTGAAAGCATTTGAATCATTCGTGCAACTCCGACCACGCCTCTGAACTGAGCGTTTCTTTGCGGCGGAACAGAAGAATGACAAGTCCAAGCGCAAGGGCCGCCTCAGCCGCCGCGATGGTCAATATAAAGATGACAAAGATTTGGCCGCCGGTGTCCATGCGCATTCTTCCAAAGGCAATGAAGGCAAGGGCCGCGGCTTGGAACATAATTTCTGTGCACAAGAACATAAGAATCATGTTGCGTCGCACAAGAAATCCAACCAGTCCAATGGTGAACAGCAACGCGCTCATGGCCAGCGTAATGGTGACCGCATGTGAAGCTCCATATTGACTGACCGCTAAAAGATGTGTCATTGGCGGCCTCCAGGAATTGCTCGCTCGTGCTCTGGAACATCAAGCACAATGCGGCGAAGACCGGCGGCGTCGCGCACTTCGTCCTCGCCAAATTCAATTTGTCGACGCGCCAGAACGACCGCGCCAAACATGGCCATGAGCAAAATAATGCCTGCTAATTCCAGACTGGCTGGATATCTGGACACCAGATCAAGACCAACCATTTGCGTGTTGTCGATTTTGCCCGCGGCATCGACGGCAATATTTTTCATTGTGCCGTCCGCTTGAGTCACTTGGGTTTGCACAATGCTGCCTTGAATCGCGGCGTTTGGCGCAACTGCCACGGACACGGCGGTGGCATCACTGCGCTTGACGATATTCAACAAATGCTTGGGCATCATCACCAATGCGTCGGCTTGTTGGCGCGCCACTTTTTGTTCAAGGCTTGACTCCGCAAGGACGGCGGTGCTTGGAATGCGCTCAACAACTGCGGCAAGCGTGCCCAACAAAATAAAACCAACAAGAACCGCAGCCATGGGTTCGCGCGGAACGCGGTCGTAATCGCCGTCATCATCAATGTGACCAATGGAGTCGCGCGGACCTTGATCCGCAAGCATGAGCACAAACATGTAGGTGATCAAGATGGCGCCGGCGTAGACAATGATGAGCGCAAATGCCATGAATTCCGCTTGTAAAAGCAGGAAAATGACGGCGGAGGCAACCACGGTGACAATGAAATACAGCGCCGCAAACACGGGACGCGGATGCGTGATCACGCGCACGGCGGCATACAAGCCAATGACCACCAGCGCAATGAGAAGCGCAATTGGAACGCCTGCAGATGGCGGACCCGCGAGTCGCAAGGCTTCACTGATAAAGAGTCCCGCGCCAGCAAGCGCAACAACGGCTCCGCCGCGGCGCAGCGATGGTTTGTTTGGTCGCAAAACATAAAGCAGTCCAACTGCTGCGACAGCGCTTGCGATGTAGAAAGGTAGAAGTGGCATTGAGTGTTGGAGGGTGATTCGCGTTCAGTGCGTTAAATTTCGTGAAGTGAATCGCAGGGATCCTTCCTGCGGTGAGCGAGGGAGAGTATGCGGCGCATGGGCGGCTCGCAAGCAGTGAAAGTGAATTTCTCAGGCCAGTTGGATCAAGCGATATTTGCTGCAAATTTCAGAATGGTTGTCCGCTGTTGTGCTTGCGCTTTGCGTTGATTTTTTTGGCAATGGTGTTGGATATTGGCCGGCGCTCCACCAGACATTCAGCGTGTGGGACGCTATTCAACCAACCATGTCCGAGTGGGTTACATTGCCCGCATGAACTCGCAGTGGTGGAAAGTTTTGCCCAACGCCATCACTTCGGTGAGATTGCTTCTTGCCGCAGCGACCCTTGTGCTTTTGGACATTCTCAGTCGAACGCCGCTCATGGATCGCGGCGCGCTGGGTTGGTGGGTGTGCGCAATTTTTGTCACGGCTGCGCTGTCCGATGTGCTGGATGGTTGGTTGGCGCGGCGCTGGAACGTGGTCACCGCGTATGGCCGCGTGATGGATCCATTTGTGGACAAAGTTTTAATTCTTGGAACTTTTATTTTCTTGGCGGGGCCGGGGCTTGCAGGTGGCGCGCCCGAATTACGAATTGTTGGCAGTGGCGTCGCCGCGTGGATGGTGGTGGTCATGGTGGCGCGCGAATTGTTGGTGACCAGCTTGCGCGGATTTCTGGAGGGTTTGGGAAAACCATTTCCAGCGGATCGATTTGGCAAGGCGAAAATGTTGATGCAAAGCGTGGCGGGTCCATGGTGTGTTTTTGCAGCCAGCGAAACATGGATCATGAATTTCGACTTTTGCCGTGTGGGCCATCAAGTGGTGTTGTGGATGGCGGTGGTTCTTACGGCGCTCAGCGGCATTCCAGCGTTGTGGCGTGCGGCAACGTTGTTGCGCGCTCCTGACAATAAAAATCGTAATGACAATTCCAAATGAAGCGGGACCTATTGATCACCATTGAGAATCAGTTTGAATTTATGGAGACGCAATGGGCTGGTTGAAACAAAGAAGTTCAATGTCCGCGTCGGCGTTGTTGCGTTCGCTGGGCGTTGTGCGTTGGTGCGGCGTGACGGCCTGCGGGCTTGGGCACATGTGGCCGGCATCGGGCACATGGGGAAGTCTTCCGCCGGTGGTTTTAGCAGCAATTTTGGCTTGGTTTGGAGTTTCCCATTCCGTGTGGCTGGCCACCATGTTGGCCGTTGCGTTTGTGGCAACAGTGATGTGCTTGGTGTGGGGCGACGCCGCCGAGCGAGCCATTCGCAAAAAAGATCCATCGCACGTTGTCATTGACGAAGTGGCGGGTCAAGCTGTCGCGCTGCTCTTGGTGTGGACTCCCGCGCTTGCCGCGGGTGGCATGGCGTCATTGCATCACGGCTTGATCACCGCAGGCAGCGCGTTTCTTTTGTTTCGCGCGTACGACATTCTGAAGCCGCCACCAATTCGCGGCTTGCAAAAATTTCACGGTGGCGCCGGAATTGTCATTGATGATCTTGCAGCGGGGCTGGCCGCGGGACTCACTCAGTTGTTGTTGCGCGCGCTGCTTGCATGAATCAACGTGAAGATTTCAAAATCGTATTTCCAAAACGTGAAATCAAATTTGAATTATTGACCGATGGCATTCGCTTGCTCTTCGCGGTCCATGGTTGATGGCGCGGCTTCCTTCTTGGGCCGAATCAACATCATGCTTACAAAAACATAGATGCTTGTCAGCGCCATCATGCCTGCAAGAGTGACTTGCGTGCCTTCTCTGCCTTGTTGATACAAATCCCACGCGCGATTGCCAAGCAGCAGCGCGCCAACAATGGGCATGATCATGGCCAGGTGAATTCCAATCATGCCCACTTTGTAGTTGCGCTTGAGCATGAGGCTCATGATGGTCAGCAATAAACTTAAAATAGCCAAAATGAAAGGCAAAAACGCGGCTCCCCAGCCAGTTTCATTTTGTGTTGTGAGCTTGAACCCCAGCATGGCGGTTCCAAAAAGCAGAATGGAATAACTAAGCGAGATGAGTGCGAACCAAATAGTGCGAAGTGGGGGCATGATAATTTCCTTTGTTTAGAGCGGGCGATCTTTTCTCATATCGACTTTTGCTTCAAGAACTGTCCGAAGATTGCACATATACCAGCGCCAACTTTCAGCGTCATTGGCTGCGACCAAGATCATGTCCGAGTTGTCAAGAAATGGACCATGGCGGTGAATCACGCGCGCGCCTTCTTCAGCCTCTGGTGTCACGACCCATTCAATTGGAACCGCATCATCGTCTAGGCCAACGGGCCAGCCCCAAGTGACTTTGCCGCCTGGATCGTAATCAAGAATGGGGACTTCAAATGAGCGGCGGAACTTGGAGTCCCAACCCAACTTCATGGTGCCGCCTTTTCGCAGATCAACTTCAGCGGCAAGCGTGAGCCAGCGGGTCAATCCATCTGCGGTGGTGAGGCACGCAAAGACATCTTCATGATGCGCCGCGATGGTCTCCTTGAGCGTGATCCAAATTCCGTTGTTCTCTTTGCGTACCACAATGAAAGCCTATCTCAGAGTTGCGGTTGTGGCGCGACGACATATGTGGAGTTTGAAATTACGCCACGTCCTTGGATGATTTTTCAGGCGCGGCTGTTTTTGCATTGGAGGCAAAAAAGGATTGCGTGATAAATCCAACAAATCCAAGCACAGTTGTGGCAAAGGCCCAGGCTGTAAGCCGCGGCGAATCCGCGCCCCACAATTGAGACAGACCCCATGAAATCAACAAGCTGCCTGCGGTCGCGGTGACGGCAATCTCAGCGCTGCGGCGCATGAAAAATCCAAGAAACAAACCAGCGACGCTTGCGGCAAGAATGGATGCGCCAAAGAGTGTGCGCTCTGGTGGATCAAGGGTGTTCCAAAATCTGTTGTACGCGTCAAGCGTCTGGTCCTTCAGAGTCAGCGCGTCGCTTCCCTTTGGGGTCCACGCGGCGGCAAGCGCTTCGGTCAGGCCAGCGGCACGATTTTCCGCGATGGCTCTTGCTTGATCGGATGCAATCAAACCACGGTCAATGATGGCGGCGGAAATAATTGCCGCCACAAGCCCCGCGACAATCATGACGGTGATCGCAAGCGCGAATCGATACGCCAGCAACGCAATGATGACGCCGGCGAACGCGCCGATGATGGCGCTGCCCCAAGGCGGTAGCCAGGCAATGCCCATCCATTCGCTCAGCACAACCCCGGCGGGAATTCCTCCCACAAATCCAGCCACTGCGACAGCGCGTCGAACAATGCGGCCGCCAAATGCCCACAGAACAGCGCCGCTGCCAATCGACAGAAAAGAACCAATCCAAGAAAGCGCGAGCATTGGAATAAACACATTCATCTATCGGCTCACGGCTATGCTGATCGCCACTTCATGAATGATTTTGCCTCTCAATCCCGCAAAAAAGATGCTGCAGCAGCGCATGATGTCTCCGCGCACGCGGGTTCGCAATCGGCACATGAGGGTCACATGTCAAATTCTTTAGCCAATGAAAAAAGTCCGTATCTATTACAACACGCCTTCAATCCTGTGCCGTGGTATCCGTGGGGCGACGCGGCCATTGCGCAGGCGCGGCTTCGTGATGTGCCGCTGTTAGTGAGCACTGGGTACAGCACGTGCTATTGGTGCCATGTCATGGAGCGCGAATGTTTTGAGAACCCCGACATCGCGCGCTTGATGGGCGAGAAATTTGTGTGTGTGAAAGTTGATCGTGAGCAACGTCCGGACCTGGACGCGCTGTGGATGACCGCGTGTCAAGTGTTCACGTCCATCACGGAAGGAAGATCAAGTGGCGGTTGGCCGCTGCATGTATTTCTGGAACCGAAAACGCTGCGTCCATTTTTTGCGGGCACTTATTTTCCGCCCACGCCAGCGCATGGAAGAATTAGTTTTCCTCAATTGCTCATGCGCATGTCGGACGCGTGGCTTCACAAGCGCGCTGACATAGAGGCGCAGGCCAACGAACTCACGCGCTTGGTTGAACAAGAATTGCAACTGGCTCCGCTTCGCAAGCCGCTTGATGAGGAGATGGAAATAAACACCGTGCGCGCGTTGCTGACATTTCATGACGCGGTCAACGGCGGATTTGGTGGCGCGCCTAAATTTCCACAGCCATCGTTGCCGTTGTTTTTGCAGGCCGCGGCGGGGGAAATGGCTCAATTCGCGCTGGTTCGCACGCTTGATGGCATGGCGCTCGGCGGGGTGCGCGACCAACTTGATGGCGGCTTTCATCGCTACGCGGTGGATGCGACGTGGTCCGTGCCGCACTTTGAAAAGATGTTGTACGACCAAGGCCAGTTGCTTTTGTTGTACGCGCGGCAAGCGCATGTGGGTGGCGATGAATTTTTTACAGCCGTCACATGCGAGCTCGCCGAATTTCTGCTTGACGTCATGCGATTGCCCAGCGGTGGTTTCATGGCGGCCATTGACGCGGAGGTGGATGGGCGCGAGGGTCTGAATTATATTTGGTCTAAGCATGAAGTCACGCGCGCACTTGAACGCGCTGGTCTTGAAAAAGATGTGCCACTGGCCGTCGACGCGTTTGGACTGAGTGCCTCACCCAATTTTCGCGACCCGCACCATCCGGAAGATGAGCCCAAATTTGTTTTGATACTGCGGGCGCGGCCTCAGGAACTCGCCACAAAAATGAATGTGGAACTTGCGCAGTGGTGGACGCGCTACAACGCTGTTCGACAAGCGTTGTTAGCGGAGCGCGCTTTGAGGAAATCTCCGCGCATGGACACCACGCTGATCGCGGGTTGGAACGGTTTGGCCATTGAAGGCCTTGCCGAAGCTGGGCGCTTGTGTAACCAACCGCGCTGGATCGAAGCCGCGGCGCGCGCGGCCGACGATGTGTTGACGCAGTTGCACTCAGCCCAGCCAAGTTCCGCGGCCACGATTTCCAAGACGACTGTGCAAAGTGACACGCTGTATCGCTCCGCCAAAGATGGCGTTGTCAGCAGCCCTGGGTTTCTAGAGGATTACGCTTGTTTTGCCGCAGGTTTGCTGGCTTTGACGCGCGCCACAAATGACCCGCGTTGGTTGGCGCATGCCACGGCCATTGTGCAAAGCGCCTGCGAAAAATGTTGGCGCGCGGATTTGGGTTGGGTGGAGGCGCTGGCCAATGACAGTGGGCGCATTCTTTCCATCAGCGGCATTGATGATGGCGCGGTTCCATCTGGCGCGGGAGTGATCACGCAATGTTTGGTCACGCTTGCGCAGTTGACAAAAAATAATTTGTGGGCGGAGCGTGCTTTCGCCGGGCTTGACCGCGCAAGCGGTGCCATTGCGCAGAAGCCAACTTCGGCGGCGCGTTCCTTAATGGCGGCGCGCGAGTTACGCCAGTTGTTGCTTGGTCGTGTTCCTGGAGGCGCCGAGCCTTCGCCGGTTCGCATGCAACTTGTCGCCATGAATCATTCGTTTGATGAATTTGAATTGCGCCTTGACATTGACGCGGGTCATCATGTCGCGGCGCATGAGATTGCCGCGGCTGGCGCCAGTGGGGCAGTTTCTGAAAGCGCAATTCCATCAGTGAGCGGAATGGATATTTCCGCGCGCGACACTGGCGTGACGTTGAAATGTATTTTTCCAAATGCAACCCACCGCTCCGACGGTTCGCAGTGCTATCAAGGGCGTGTCGTCATTCTTGTCAGCGTGATCACACCACGTCCAACGCCGCGGCCACTTCGACTGGGCGTGCGCATGCAAATTTGCACGGACATCTCATGCTTGGCGCCAGAAGATCGACTGATTGAAGGGTGATTTGAAGCCAAATAGACGGCGTATTTGAAATTATAAAAATCTCAATCGCATAGCCAAAAATATTGAAGTAGGTGCATGAAGCTTTTAAAATCCAAAGCACAGTGGATCGCCTGAAACTTTCTATGCTCATCAACCATGAAACGAATCGCGCTTATCTCCACCGGCGGCACCATTGAAAAAACATACGAGGAGCTTGGTGGCACGCTGAAGAACCATGTCAGCGTGCTTGATGTCATGTTGACGCAACTTGAATTGCGCGGCGTTCAATCCGTAACGCGCGTTGCGCTGATGAACAAGGACAGTTTGGAGATGAGCGATGCCGATCACGATTTGATCGCCGCCGAAGTGGTGAAGCAATGCCAGAGCCACGACGGCGTGATTGTTGTGCACGGCACTGATCGCCTGGCCAAAAGTGGCGAGCGCACATTGGAGCAATTGCTGGCAAGTGGCGCTCCAATAAAGCCTGTGATTTTCACCGGAGCCATGCGTCCCTGGGAACTTCGCAAGACCGACGCCACGCAAAACCTCACCGAGGCTTTGCTTGCCGTGCAGATTGTTTCGCCCGGCGTGTACGTGGTGATGCACAATCATGTATTGCAATTTCCTGGCGTCACCAAGGATTTGGCCACCATGACTTTTGTAAAAAAATAATAAATTCAAATTCAGCGGGGGAGTGGGTGCGTCATCGATCCGCATGTGGGCGTGGTACTTGAGATGATTTCGCGGCGGCACTGATCCGCTTTCAACAGTATTTTTCAATCATCTCGCGCCTAATCAGTGCACGCTCTTGCGGATATTTCTTTACACTCGTGCCACCTATGAGCACACCCTATCGAATCGCGCCGATTGAAACCAAGGGAATTCCCGCAGGAATTCCATATATCGTTGGCAATGAGGCCGCCGAGCGTTTCTCGTTCTACGGAATGAAAACCATTCTTGTGGTGTTCATGACGCAGTATTTGTTGTCGGCGCAAGGGCAGCCCAACTTCATGACCGACACCCAGGCGCGCGAATGGATGCATCTCTTTGTGGCCAGCGCGTATTTCTTTCCAGTCATTGGCGCCATTATTGCCGACGCGTTCCTTGGCAAGTACGTCACCATTCTCGCGCTCTCCATTGTGTATTGCGCTGGTCATTTGTGCTTGGCGTTGATTGACATGCCTTCGGCCGCGCTTGCCGCAACACTTGATCCTAAAGGATGGATGGTCGCTGGACTTGTGCTCATCGCCATTGGCTCGGGCGGAATCAAGCCGTGCGTCAGCGCGCATGTGGGCGATCAATTTGGACACGCCAATAAACATCTCATCGAAAAAATCTTCGGCTGGTTTTATTTCGCCATCAACTTTGGTTCGTTCTTCTCCACGCTGCTCACGCCGTGGCTGCTTAAAAATTGCGGAGCAGGCTGGGCCTTTGGCGTGCCTGGAATTTTAATGGCGTTGGCCACCGTGGTGTTCTGGATGGGCCGCAACAAATTCACGCATATTCAGCCGCGTGGCTTGCGATATTTCGGCGAGACCTTTGGCATGTCGGGATTGAAATCAATTTTCAAGTTGGTTCCACTGTATGTATTCGTGGCCATGTTCTGGTCGCTGTATGACCAAGGCGGCTCCGCGTGGGTGGAGCAAGCGCAGCAGATGAACTTGCACTTTATGGGCGTGGTTTGGCTTGAAAGCCAAGTGCAAGCCATCAACCCGTTGCTGATTCTTATTTACATTCCACTGTTCGCGTATGTGATTTATCCACTGGCGTCCAAGGTGATCAAGCTCACGCCGCTGCGAAAAATTTTAATTGGATTCGCGCTCACTGTTGTTTCATTCGCCATCGCCGCATATGCGCAAGGCTTGATTGAAAAAGAAGAGGCGCATTTTGATGAGACCATTCTTCCCATGGTCTTGCGCGGTGACGTGGATGTTGCCGCCACATGCAAAGCCATGCGGCTTGAGGAGCAGAACTCTTGCGCGGTGGAGTTGGAGACTGTATGTGCGCAGCCAAGTGATAAGCCGCCATACACCGCCATGGCCAAACCCATCATCAAGGCTGGTGTGGCTGTTCTGAAAGACGGGTCAACACAACGCGCTAATTGGCCAACGGTGGGTTGGCAACTTCTTGCGTACGTGGTCATCACCGCCGCGGAGGTGTTGGTGTCCATCACATGTCTTGAGTTCAGCTACACGCAGGCGCCGCCACAAATGAAGTCGCTCATCATGAGTTTCTATTTGTTGTCGGTGTCGCTTGGAAATTTATTCACCGCCGCGGTGAATCGATTCACCATGGATGCCAATGGCAATTCAACGCTGGTTGGAGCCAATTACTACTGGTTTTTCACGAAATTAATGATTGGCGCCACGGTGCTGTTTGTCTTTGTCGTGGTGCTGTACAAGCCGCGTGAATATTTGCAGGACGATCCCAACGCGGCGCCCGCGCAGTGAGTGGCGCGAGATTTTTGTGAGCATCGATCCGCACCACGCCAATGCCGCGCAACGTTTGATCTGGCTTCGGCGCCCGCCGCGAATTATTGTGGGCAGCGAGCCCTTTGTCGCGGCGTGTGAAGCGAATCTCATTGATGACACGTGGAGCGAATTGTGCCAACGCAATCCCAAGCTCAGCGACGGTCCAGTTTTTCATGTTGTGGGTGTTCATCGCGACGGCTACGGCGGCGCGACCATTCATGTTGTTCGCACCACCTATCGCATGAACGCGGTGCGGTTGGCCGGAATTGAAAGTGGATTTGTGGGCCTTGGCACGCGCGCGGTCGCGCACTGGAATGGAAAGTGCTTGGTGGGTTTACGCGCGGCAAATTGCGCCAGCTATCCCAATCAGTGGGAGTTCGCGCCCGCGGGCAGTGTTGAGCCGGATGAAGACCCCGCGGTTGGCATTGAGCGCGAATTGTTGGAGGAGTGTGGCGTGCAATCTAAGAGTCGCGCCATCGCACACGCATTGTTCCTTGATCCAGTGGTTGCCACGTGGGAAATTGCGCATGAACTTGCCATGATTCAACCGCCCGACGCGCCGCCCAATTGGGAATATCAAAAACTTGAAATGGTTTCTGTTGCGGACATGCCTGAACCCATGTCCGCCTGTACAAGGCAAATGCTTGAAATTGCGCGGCGAATTGTTGGAAATTCAGCTGGTCAGAACATGCAGTGAAATACAAGCGCGCACTGTGAGTGCACATTCTTGCATGCCATCAGCGACAATGGAAATTGAATGTGAAGTTCAGCGCGGTGCGGCTTGATCAGCGGATGCCAAATTCAAATCAAGAAGCGGCGCTGAATCCACCCATCGCACAACGCCCAACTTGTTTGAAATAATTTGGCTGGCAGTGCGTCGCAGAACAATGGCCGCTTGCTCGTTGAACGTTGCTTCCACGCTTCCAAGCATTTCGCCGGGGCTGAGCAAATCCACAAAGCCTTTTGTCTTTGCGATTAAAGAAAGATTGCTTCCAGTCATGCGCAGTTGCATGTCCGTTTCACCAGGCGTGCCGCGCGGCCACGCAAATCCGCCGCCGCCGTACATGCCGACTTCGCCCTTTGAAAAAACTAGAAGTCGAATGGACACGTTGGTGGTGGTGGGATCAAGCGGCGTGTAGCCAGGCCGCGGCTCCCACAGCAATTGAATGTTGATCACTTGTCCGGTCAAGTCACCACCAGCGGCAAGTTCATCGGGTGTGAAGTCGCTCAAGAAGAATGTGGTCTGTGCTGGCTCAACTGTGTAAACGCATTGCTTGGGTTCAAACGAAAGTTTGATTGGATTGGGTGCAAGGCCCGCCGTGGTCAATGTTGTTCCCTTGGACCACGGCCACTGAATGCTGTAGCAGCCTTGCAACGCGCAGACAATTATGAATGTGGCTGCAAGCGCAAAAGTTGTGTGTGGCGAGTTTTTCAAAGTGGTTGTTCTGAAATTGGTGAAGTCACATTCGTGGGTGCCAGCAGCGGTGCGCTGATTCCCAATGTGCTGAAGATATTGCGTTCTGTGATTGCGCGCAGAGACGCCGGGCTGAGACGAGGTCCAGCCTCGTTTGCCCAGCGATTCACAGTCAAAATGCTTTGCAACGCAGCGCTTGGCGTGTGAAATGGAAATCCGCTGCCTGGCAAAATTTGTTCCAACACTCCAAGTGATTGCGCGTCGGCCAGCGCCGGCAACAATCGCCAAGGGCGCGCAACCAGCATGGATGTTTCGGTGAACAGTTGCGGATAGCGCGTCAACATGGCCAAACATTCATCCGTCCATGGCCAGCCGAATCCGCCGATGACAATTTTTAATTTTGGAAATTGCCGCGCCGGTTCATCCCAGGCGCTTGGTCGGCCAAAATCAATTGGCGCCGATCCAATGGACGCGCCCAATGGCAGCGAGATCACGGGTCGACCTTCGGCTTCGCAGCGTTCCCACAATTTCATGGCTGTTGGATGCGATGGATGCATTCCTTGCGCAGCGGGAGAAACGCATATTCCCTGCAAGTTGAAAGAGCGCGCGACGGCGAGTTGCTGACTCCAATCGGGCGCCAGTGGATCGATGCCTGCGAAACCAACAAGTCGAAATGGATCGCGCGCGACGGCCGCAGCGATGTCCGCGTGCGGAACGCACACGCCAAGAGTGACGCAATGAATGCCGCACACAATGGCGCCAGTGAGTGGACGAACGGCTTCCGCAAGCGTGTCAAAGCTGGTGTCAAGGCGGCTCCATCCAGAATGCGCGTCGGTGGCGAAGCGACCTTCAAGCGCGGGCCGAAGCAATTCGGAGTGATTCCACGCGTAGGTGAGCGAATCAAATGGCATTGGTGAATTTCATCATACGAGAGGACGCGTGGCCAGCGTGAGGGCGCATGTGCCAAATGTCAGCGAGTGGCATTTGATGTTTTCAAAGCCAGAAGCCGCAGCAAATTGAGCAATTCCTTGAGGCGAAAGAAATGTGGCCACGCTTCGCGGCAAATACTTGTAGGCGCCGGAGCGATCGCGCGCGATCAGTGTCGCGGTGAACGGCATGATGCGCTCGGTATAGAGGTTGTGAAAAAAACGCACGAACTTTGATTGTGGTTGATCAAATTCAAGTATGGCCAACACGCCGCCTGGACGAAGCACACGGAAAAATTCCGCGATGGCTTGATCGGGGCTTGAAACATTGCGCAGTCCAAACGCAATCGTGACCGCGTCGAATGTCGCGTTGTCGAATGCAAGTTTGGTGGCGTCGGCGTTGACATAGCGAATGCGATCGCTTGAATTGTTGTGCTTGCTCGACTTGATCTTTGCAATCTCCAACATGGCTGGCGTGTAGTCGCCGCCAGTGGTGTTGGCGCCAGCCTTATAAAACAATTCCGTGAGGTCGCCCGTGCCGCAGGCCACATCAAGAATTTTTTTGTCGCGCAGTGAACCCAAGCGCGCGGACACTTCACGCACAGTGCGCTTGCGCCAAGATTGATCCAGACCAAATGAATGAATGCGATTGTTCAAGTCGTAACTTGGCGCGATGGCGCTGAACATGCTTTGCACGCGCGTCGCCTTTTGCGGATTGGCGTGCGGGTCGCTCTGTAATTGATCTGGAGTCCATGATGGACCAGCATTTGTCATGGCTTTGATCCTACGGTCAGTTGCCGTGTATTTCGTGACCGCGTGGTCACGCTTAAAAACAGTGTTTTTAGGCTGAAATAAGGGGCTGTGTGTCGCATAACTCATGGCGCAGGTTCCGATATTCATTTATCAACAAGTGTTGGCGATGGCGTGCGCATGCATCCGATTTGTTCTCGCCGCGCGGAGCCGCGGTGAAGCAACTCGATTCGCTCGACATGAGGTCTACACGAATCACTTTGGAAGACACAACCATGAACGCAACTCAGAACATCAATTCAACTTCAGAACTCAAAGCCGAATTCGCGCCAGACATGATTGTCGATCGGCTTCTTCCAAAATTAATCGAAGGCAATCGCGAGGATGTTCGCGCCATCATTGCGCGCGGTTTGGCTGGCGGAGTGTCAAGCGAAATCATGGCGGAGTGCGTGGCGTGGCCGATTCATGAGATCCTTCACAAACTTTCACGCAAAGATCAAATTGAGCAAGTGGCTTTCAACTATGCAACCCGCGCGTTGCGCAATGTGGTTGATCATTTGCAACTTGGTTACCAACGTCAGCAGCGCAATGGTCAGCGCGTGATCTTGTTCTGCGGGCCCAATGAGAATGAGGATTTGGGCGGGCAACTCGCTGCGGATTTGCTTGAAGCCGCTGGATATGAAGTGACATTTGGCGGCGGCGGCGTGTCGCATGACGAAATCTTGGGCGAGGTTCATCAGCGTCGGCCAGATTTCTTGGTGCTGTTCGCATCGGCGGCAAGCGACGCGCCAAGCATTCGCGCCATTATTGACTCGGTCAAAGGCGTGAACGCGCTGCCATGCATGGAGATTGTGGTGGGTGGCGGCGTGTTCAATCGCGCCGATGGTTTGGCCGAGGAAATTGGCGCAAGTCGTATTGCAAAAAGTCCAGCGCATCTTGTGTCCACGTTGCAAGAACCTAAAAAGGAAATTGCGCGCTCGCCAGTGGAAAGCGCTTCCAAGCAGCGATCGGTGGATGCGGCGGCATGCAGCGCTGGCAAACAAAGATCACTCCGCGCGGTGGCCTGAGTATTGAAAGTCACGCGTATCGCTGCACGCGGTGGCGTAAGCGGAATTTGATTTGCAATGATCTTTGCGACGCCGCACCTTGATCGTGATACATTTTGGTGGCAACGCGCGCTCGATTAGAATCATTCAACGTGACGCTTATCAAGCAAACAGAATTTCCATCTCTCGCCGAAGCCTTGTTAAAAGCCTCGCGCCACAAATGTGCGGCGGTGTTGACCAAGGCGTTGAAAGAAATTCCACGCGGCGCAACCATTTGCGTTGCTGCAAGTGGCGGGGCGGATTCAACCGCGTTGGCGCTGTTGACCAAAGCGGTGTTGCGCCGTGGACAGTGGAACATGTGTCTTGCCACCGTGAATCACAATTTGCGCCATGAGGCGCAAGGCGAAGCAGAGTTCGCGCAACGATTGGCTGCGTGGATGGATGTTCCGTGCAGCGTGTTGCAGGTTCATCCCGCTGCTGGCGCTGGAGTTGCTCATCGCGCGCGTAAACATAGGTACGAAGCGCTGAGTCAAGCGGCGCTGAAAGCGGGGGCTGTCGCTCTTCTTACGGCGCATCATGCGCAGGATCAACTTGAAACCATGCTTCTGCGTTTGGCCCGTGGTGCTGGACCAAAAGCGATTGGTGGAATGCGCGCGCGTCGAAAATTAAAAACAGGCGTGATTCTGTTGCGGCCGTTGCTAGAAGTATCGCGTGACGAGCTGCGCGCGCTGTTGACGCACGCAGAAATTCCGTGGCGAGAAGACCCAACGAATGCGGATCAGACCAAGCCGCGCGCCCGCATCCGCGCGCACATTCTGCCCGTGCTTGAGTCCATTCATAAAGGCGCGGCGGTTCGCGCAAGTCGCGCTGGCAGGCGCCTTCGTGAAAGTGGCCGATTACTACAAAAAACAGCGCAAGCCGTCATGACTGGAGCTGGTCCGTGGCCGCGCGAACATTTGCGCGCGCATGGACCCGCGCTTCTTGCCACGGCGTTGAAGCGTTTTGACGTTGAAGCGAACGAACGTGAATTAGAAGCGGCGGTTGCCGCCATACGCGACCAAGTGAGCAAGCCGCGCGTATTTCAAGTTGGGAAAAATTCATTCAGCGTGAGCGCGCATTCTGTTCGGCTCAACGCATGCAAATAAGTTTGCGCGCTTTCAATTCTTGAAAATCCAATCGCATTGGAAATTATTCAGCGCTTCGCCCGCGAATGTGTTTGGAAATTTTTTGTGGCCAAGCATCAGATTATTGAGTACGTTTTGTCAACGTCTTAACGAAACTGCAACGTCGCTTCCAAACTTTCTCGATTGTCCGTGTCAATGCAAACGCGTTTCACAATGCCATTCTCAATGGACATCAAGATGGGCGTTCCCACGACGTATTCAGGGCCTTTGATGAACGACGTCTCGATGCACTCGGTGCACGGATTTGGCAACTCGGACGCGGGATTGGTATCTGGAATGGAAATCAACAATGTGGGCGCGGGCAGTTTCACCATGAAATGTTTTTCAAGCACCTCATGGCAGTGGTCGCAATCTTTTCGAAAGAACATGACGATCCAGCGTCCTTGCTCCAAATTCGTGGGCAGTGGTTGTTGAATCAACGCAGCCAATGGTTGCGATCGCAGTGGCTTGCCAACCCATTGCTCCACTTGCGGCATGTAATAGGGCTGCAATTGGGCGGGTGGTTTGGGCCATGCGCTTGATGACGCGCTTGATGTCGCAGTTGCGGCAGTTTGCGCTGGCAATTGCTTCGAGGTGGGAGTGGTTGCGCTTGTGTTTGCCGTAGTCGTTGCTGTCGTTTTCGATGGCGTAGGAATTGTTGGTGTGGTTGCGCTTGTGTTTGCCGTAATCGTTGCTGTCGTTTTCGATGGCGCAGGAATTGTTGTCGAGGCGGTTGCTGTGCTTGATGGCGGCGCGTTTTCAATAGGTTGCGCCTGCACCATCATCTTTGCGGGCAAACCGAAAGTGATCGCCACCGCGAACGCGCTTGCGGCAACCCACGCGCCAGCAAGCGCGCCAGTTGTTTTGGCTTGTCTTGTTGCGTGTTTGGGCTTGAAGAACAGAACGCACGCCAACAACGAGCCATCAATAATCAACACCACGATAGGTGGCGGGCCTTTGCTTCCAAAGCATCCGCAACTTGCATCGCCTGAAATCACCACGCTTACAAGAATGGCGACAAACAGTGTCAGCACCAACGCGGCAATTGCGCGGCTGAATCGCGGCAGCAAAATCATGGCGGCAGCCAACGTGAATTCCATGGAAATTGTGCCGCGAAGCGCGATGTCAAAGAAGCGCGTCAAGTCTGCTTCCGCGCCCATGCCAACAATTTTGGCGATCCATGTGTAGACGCCGCGCACTTGTTTGGGCAGCAGCGCGGGCGTGCCGTCGAGCAATTTCACCAACGCGCCGGTGAACAACCACGCGGGAACAATTCCGCGGCACATGATGGTTCCAAAGAGTGATCCTGTTCGCGCGGCAGAAGCACCGCTTGAAGAGTTGTGCGATTCGCCAGTTGCATGATCAGATGATGGATTGGAAGTTGTCATTGTTGCTTTGTAGTTGCAAAAAGTGTAGATACAAGATCTGTCAGACGCGACGTGTGAAAGCCATCAACGCACAGGCGCGCTGAAGTGTTCGCACGCCTCGCACAAGATATGCATGATCATTTGATGCGCCTCTTGAATGGCGCCGCCATCCACGCCATCAATCACAAGCGCGTGCGTAAAGTGCGCCAACGCTGGACCGCCGTCGCGGCCAAGAAGACCAAGCGTGTAAATGTTCAAGCGCTTGGCCACTTCTAGAACGCGCAGCAAATTGGGACTTTTCCCACTGGTGGAAAACACAACCAGCAAATCGCCGGCGCGTCCAAGCGCCTCTAGTTGGCGCGCGAACACCTGTTCAAAGCCAAAATCATTGGCAATGCAGGTCAGCGCGGTTGGGTCGGCGCACAAAGAAATTGCCCGAAGCGCGGCGCGATTTATTTTGTAGCGGCCGGTCAATTCCTCCGCCAAGTGCAGTGCCTCCGCGGCGGAACCACCATTGCCGCAAGTGAACACCGTTCCGCCAG
>SERZ01000300.1_pt1 | contig 34531 bp, 34 predicted proteins | sample 3171461 | NCBI WGS metagenome assembly SERZ01 (sample SAMN06051861, study PRJNA518727) | freshwater metagenome | biome: subpolar coniferous forest; feature: holomictic lake; material: water; isolation source: holomictic Lake 227, 6 m depth | place: Canada: near Kenora, Ontario | collected... | reverse complement strand
CCGCACCCCATGCGCAACCCATCCGCCTCGCTACACTGCAACGCGAACTCAACCAACTGGTCTGGCCCAAGTGATTTACAAGCCCTTTTTAATTACTACTATTTTTATAGCTGCTTGCGCACTATCTACGGGGGCTAGCGCCCTAAAACCCTTAAAGAAGAAACCAGTAGCCGTCAAAAAGGTAAAGCACGGCAAGAAGTCCCGCCACACTGTTCAGCCCGCCCTGCCCGGCCCGGCCTACGCTTTGCGGGCCGACGCCATGCAAGCCGCCGACGACATCGCCGAACGCCGGGGCCTGAGCCGCGAATGGGTGCGCCAGGCTATTGGTCAGGCGCACTACATGCCACAGGTCGCCAAATTTATTCAACCGCCCGTGGTGGGAACCCCCAAAAACTGGCGCGTTTACCGCAGCCGCTTTATTGACCCGATCCGCATCCAGGCGGGCGTGAAGTTTTGGCAAGACAACCGCGAAACCCTGGCCCGTGCTGAAGGGGAAACCGGCGTACCGGCCGAGATCATCGTGGGCATCGTTGGCGTGGAAACCATTTACGGCCAGCAAATGGGCAGCTTTCGGGTGATGGACTCGCTGACCACGCTGGCCTTTGATTTTCCGGCAAACCATCCTCGCGCCAAAGAACGCAGTGAGTTTTTCAAGAATGAGCTGGAACAGTTTTTAAGTTTGACGAACCGCACCAACATCGACCCGATGGCGCTGCAAGGCAGCTTTGCCGGCGCCATGGGCATGCCACAGTTCATGCCCTCCAGCTGGTCTAAGTACGCGGTTGATTTCGATGGCGACAGCAAAATTGACCTCTTTGCCAGCCCGGCCGATGTGATTGGCTCGGTGGCCAACTATTTCAAGGCCTTCCACTGGCAGCCCGGCATGCCCACGCATTACCCGGTCAGTTTTGATGCAGCCACCCTGGACAAAGACGCGCTGATGGCGCCCGACATCCTGCCCACCTTCAGTGTGGCCAGCTTTATGGCCAAAGGTGCCGTGCTGGACGGCGAAGCCTTGAGACACACCGGCCCGCTGGCGCTGGTAGAACTGCAAAACGGCGATAACCCGCCCAGCTACGTCGCGGGCACCGAGAATTTTTATGCCATCACCCGCTACAACTGGAGCAGCTACTACGCCATGGCGGTGATCGAGTTGGGGCAGGAAGTTGCCCGGGCCTTGAAGTGACGGATTCTTCGCTTTTAGGCCATGATCAGCAGCATTTAAACCATATTTCAAAACAGGAATTTATCTTGACTCAAGAAAAAAAATTGCTTGAAGAAAAGCAAAAGCCAAAAGCCAACAAGGATTGGATTTGGTGGACGCTTGTGGGTCTATTTATCGTCGCCTCCATTGGCGGCATGATGGTTGTCGATGGACTCTACGCACCCGGCTCCTATAACCCAGCCACGTTGCCGGATGCTGTTGGAAAGTAAAAATCAGCCCTCACACACGGTTTGCTAATTCGCAACAGCAGACATTGAAATTCCCTCAAAAATAGACCCAGTTGTGATGTATTTGATACATCGTGGCGAGGGGTCGGCGGGTGTTGTTGCACCTTCCACCCCGTCTATCCGCCACAATCTGCCCATGAGATTTCTACACACCATGCTGCGCGTTGGCAACCTTCAACGCTCCATCGATTTTTATACCCAGGTGTTGGGTATGAAGTTGCTGCGCACCTCCGAAAACCAGGCGTACAAATACACCCTCGCCTTCGTCGGTTTTGAGAGTAATCCTGAACAGGCCGAGATTGAACTGACCTACAACTGGGGCGTGGAGTCCTATGAACCAGGTACTGCTTTCGGCCACATCGCGCTGGGGGTTCCAGATGCCTATTCAGCCTGCGAAAAGATCAAGGCGGCGGGTGGCAACATCACGCGTGAAGCCGGCCCCGTCATGGGCGGTAGCACGGTGATTGCTTTTGTCACCGACCCCGATGGCTACAAGATTGAATTAATTCAGCGCACCGAGTCAGGTGCTGGCGTTGGCTTGGGCTGAAGTCCAGCCACTCAAAAGCTACTTTATTTATAGCTGCTCGCGCATATAGAACGGGGGCTAGAGCCCATTTTTCCTTAAATTTAGGGTATCACGGGCGAGCTGCGTTACCCGTGCCCAGTCGCCTTTTTCAAGGGCATCCGCCGGCACCAGCCACGAGCCGCCCACGCAGACCACGTTGGGTAGCGCCAAAAAGTCTGGTGCGTTTTGCAGTGTTACGCCACCCGTCGGGCAAAACTTCACGTCAAAAAATGGGCCGCTCCAAGCCTTCAACATGGCGGGTCCGCCAGCTTGCATGGCTGGAAAAAACTTCAATTCGGTCAAACCCTCTTCTTGCGCCATCATGATCTCGCTGCCAGTGGCGACACCGGGCAACAAAGCCATTCCGACATCACGACAAGCCTGACCCACCGCCGTGGTGTAACCGGGGCTGACGGCAAACAGGGCACCCGCATTGGCAGCCGCTTGGGCGTCCGCTTTGGTGCGCACGGTGCCCGCACCGACGATGGCTTCTGGCACGGATCGGGCAATGGCTTCGATGCACGCCAAGGCTTGAGGCGTGCGCAGCGTGACTTCGAGCATGCGAATGCCACCGGCCACCAGCGCACGGGCCATCGGCACGGCGTGAGCAATGTCGTTCAAGACGATGACCGGAATCACCGGGGCGTCCTGCATCACTTGCAGGGCAGTAAATTTTTGAGGTGTGCTCATGGAATTCCAGATCGGTAAAAGTTTCGGATTAAAGCCAAGTGCAGGCGCCGTCTTCGGCCGCCAAGGCATTTCGGCGCATGCCCGCAAATAATTCGCGACCCATGCCGACGCCATTGGCGGCGCGCAGTTCTTCAGGCATTATTTCCAGAGGACGCGCGGCCCAATCTTCTGCCGGAACCAGCACCGTCAGACTGCCTGCAACGGCATCCAGTCGAATCACATCGCCGTCACGCACTTTGGCCAGTTCGCCGCCAGCAGCGGCTTCAGGCGAGACATGGATGGCGGCCGGCACTTTACCGGAGGCGCCGCTCATGCGGCCATCGGTGACGAGGGCAACTTTAAAACCCTTGCCCTGCAACACCGCCAGCGGGGGCGTGAGCTTGTGCAGTTCGGGCATGCCATTGGCTTGCGGCCCCTGCCAGCGCACCACGCACACCACATCACGGTCGAGTTCACCCGCGCTGAAGGCGGTGTGCAACGATTCCTGCGAATCAAACACGCGGCATGGGGCCTCGATCACATGAAGATTTGATGGCACCGCCGAGACCTTGATCACGCTGCGCCCGAGGTTGCCGAGCAGCAACTTGAGCCCGCCCGTGACACTGAAAGGCGCACTGGCCGGGCGCACCACGGTATCGTCCAGACTGGCACCCGCATCAACCCAATGCAAGGCGCCGTTGTCTGCATTGACGCCTGGAATACCGGTAAATTCACGCAAGCCACCTGAGCGCACGGTCAGAACGTCAGTGTGCATGAAACCGGCGTCCAGCAGCTCGCGGATCACAAAGCCCGGACCACCCGCCGCCTGAAACTGGTTGACGTCGGCGCTGCCGTTGGGATAGACCCGGGTCAACAACGGCACAACGTTGGACAAGGCGGAAAAATCGTCCCAGTCAATCACAATGCCGGCAGCGCGGGCCACCGCCACCCAGTGAATCAGATGGTTGGTGGAGCCACCAGTGGCCAGCAAAGCCACCATCGCATTCACAATGCAGCGCTCGTCCACCACCAAGCCAATCGGGGCAAACTGGCGCGACTTGATGCCAGCCAATACGGTGCGCACGGCTTCACGGGTAAGTTCTTCACGCACAGCCGCGCCGGGATTGATGAAGGCGGTGCCGGGCACATGCAAACCCATGGCTTCGAGCAGCATCTGGTTGCTGTTGGCGGTGCCGTAAAAAGTACAGGTACCCGAGCCGTGGTAGGCCTTGGATTCAGCCTCAAGAAGTTCGGCGCGCCCCACCAGGCCCAAAGCCGCTTGCTCGCGAACCTTGGATTTTTCGTTGTTTGAGAGCCCGGTCGACATCGGCCCTGCGGGCACAAAAACGGTCGGCAAGTGGCCAAAATGCAAGGCGCCGATCAAGAGGCCAGGCACAATTTTGTCGCAGACCCCTAGCATCAGCGCGCCATCAAACACATCGTGGCTCAAGGACACGGCGGTTGACATCGCAATCACATCGCGTGAAAACAGGCTCAGTTCCATGCCCGCGGTGCCTTGGGTCACACCGTCACACATGGCGGGCACGCCGCCGGCCACTTGGGCCGTGGCACCGAGTTTGCGGGCCTCGGTCTTGATAATGTCGGGGTAATGCTGCATAGGCGCGTGGGCCGACAACACATCGTTGTAGGCGGTGACGATGCCGATGTTGGGTGCTCGCTCTGCCACCACCCGAAATTTATCATTAACGGGTAGCGCGGCAAAGGCGTGGGCCACATTGGCGCAACCCAGTCGTTCGGCGCCCGGCTTGCGATTGGCGGCGGCTGTCAGACGCTCCAGGTAAGCACTGCGTGTGACTTGACTGCGTTCGCGGATGCGTGCCGTGACGGTTTCAACAAGAGGATGGAGTTTCATAGCGCCTGAAAAAGTTGGTAACTAAATTACAAACGCAATGGTACTCCGGAACCCTCAAAAAGGGGTGATCTCGGGGTTACAAGTTGGTTACCAAACTCAAATGCCGCCGCGCAAACCGATAGTGACGTCAATTGTGCGGGTATCAACATTCCCCTATATTTGCACACTGATTCAACCCATGGAGATTCCTATGATTCAAGCGCTGTCACTGGTAACTATTGCCCTCGTCCTCACCGCCTGTGCTTCAACGCCCACTGAGCCGTCAGCCTCGGCCCAATTAATGGCCACCAAAGGCAGCACCGTGACGGGAATGGTGAAATTCACGCAAAAAGGCAGCGTCGTTCTGGTCACAGGGGAAGTCCGCGGGCTTGCACCCAATACCGAGCACGGCTTTCATGTGCATGAAAAAGGCGATTGCTCCAGTGGTGATGGTGTAAGTGCCGGAGGCCATTTCAACCCCAATGGCAAAGCCCATGGCTCGCATGATCTGGGCGAACACCATGCAGGCGACCTGCCTAGCCTGAAAGCCGATACCAGTGGTGTTGCGAGTTTTAGCTTCGAGTCCAGCACAATTTCTGTGGGAAGCGGCGTCACCGATATTGGTGGACGCGGCCTGATCGTGCACCGCGATCCAGACGACTTCAAGACCCAGCCCACAGGCAACGCTGGCCCACGTTTGGCTTGCGCCGTCATCACCAAATCCTGATTTTTATCTGTGCCACCGCAAGCCATGACCCTGGCTTGCCTATACTGACTTTATGACCTCTATTGCCGACCTCCGAAAAAGCTACGAACGCGCTGAACTCAATGAAGATGCTTCGCATGCCAACCCCCTGCTCCAATTTGAAAAATGGCTGAAAGAAGCCATCAGCGCGGAGGTTCCTGAACCCAACGCCATGACACTCGCCACGGTGGCCAGCAACTTGCGTCCCAGCACCCGGGTGGTGTTGATCAAAGGTTATGACGCCCAAGGCATCACCTGGTTTACCAACTATGACAGTCGCAAGGGTCAAGAGTTGGCGGGCAACCCCTATGCGGCGCTGCAATTCCACTGGGTTGAACTGGAGCGCGTCGTTCGCATCGAAGGTTTGGTTGAAAAAGTCAGTGAGCAGGAAAGCGACGATTACTTTCACAGCCGCCCGCTGGATTCACGCATTGGTGCCTGGGCTTCACCCCAAAGCCAGGTGATTTCCGGGCGCGGCGTGCTGGTCGCCAATGCTGTCAAATACGGTGCGCAGTTTTTACTGAACCCACCACGGCCACCACACTGGGGGGGTTACCGGCTCAAGCCAGACCACTGGCAGTTTTGGCAAGGCCGTAAAAGTCGCCTGCATGATCGTCTGCGCTACACCTTGTGTTTGACCGACAGTTCAACGCCAGTCGGCGAATCGGCGTGGGTTCGAGAGCGCCTGGCGCCCTGAATCTCAAAGCTATTTTGGGACGAAAAAAAAGGCGCTTACCGCGCCTTCAGCCTAGAAATCAAACGGGCCGTTCAGGCCCGTTACTTTATTCAAGTCCAGCGGCCTTGGCGTCTTCTGCAATTTTGCGTTTGAAGAATGCCAGAAACCACCAACCCATACCGATCATAAATACAATGCCGGCAACGCTCATCAGGCCGTAGTCGGTAGAAAAAAGATCGCTGAGTGCCTTCATGTTGAATTCCTTATATAAGTTAACGGGAAGGCTGGCTGCCACCCTTGGCGCAAATGTACTTATCGGCTAGTTTTTTACACTGACATGGATCAACTATTTTAAAATTAAGACCACTTTTTGAGTTGGAAACCATCGCCCCGTCACTTTTTGAGAGGCTACTTAACGCTGACCGCGTCGGTGATTCGGTAGTACAAACCGTAGGAATCGTCATTGAGCACCGCAAACTTTCCCTCGACCGTCACCGGCTCCAGGGAGTATTTGACAGGCGTTTTTGACTTGACCTCCACCATGCTTTCCGGGCCGCCGGGGGTGCAAAAAGAGCACGTCAAAGGCACAGAACTAAGCAAGAAGTGTTTTTGCTTTTCACCGGGCTCAAGCGGCATCATGAAGCCCTGAATGCGCTGGGTCTTGTCGTTCAAGGCCAGAATCGCCGGTGGAAACGCGGGCAGCAGACGGTTTTTGACCGCTTTGGTCTTGACATCACTCAGCATCGACCAAGGCAGCACATCGGCGCGCTCAGGCAGAGGGGCGAACGGGCTGTTGGGGCTGTGCACACCGGCACCGGTACCCGCCGGAATGCCGCCCAGCGGTGCTGCCGACTGCGCAAATACAGCCAGGGGCAGCAAAGCAGCGGCCAGTGCCAGCCCGAGTGCCAGCGATTTAAAAGAAATTCTGTTCATAGCATTGCCTTGATAACGTGATTGTTAATGTTCGTGTTTCATGCCTCAAAACTTGCCAATGGCCAAGCCTTTGCAGGACTGCTGCAATTCTTTCTCGCAAACCTCGTCTTTTTTACCGGCCTCCAGACATTTGGCAGCGGCTTCGTGGGCCGATGCCATGGCCCGGTGGCGGGCGATGTCATCATTGGCGGCCTTGTCGAGCGGGGCTCCGGATGCTATTGAAAAAGTAGCTATCAGCACAATAGACACGAGGGCTAGAAGACTATTTTTCATAAATTTACCTTGATTGAAGAAGTTCTAAAACAGAGATTCGGTAAGCCCCCAGCGTCGGCAAACCCGCCGCCGCCAGGGACACGCCCAGCGCCAGGCACGGCACCACCCACAACTCAACAGGCCAGACCACACCGCCGATCAGCAGGGAGTTATCGAGTTGCAGCAACCAGCCGATCAGCGCGGCCAGTGCCTGACCACCGGCCAAGCCCAACAGGGTTGCCAAAACGCCCAGCCACAGCGCTTCGGCCAGCAACAGGGTCGCCACCCGTGAAGGCGGCGCGCCCAGCATGCGTAGGAGCGCCAGATCGGCGCGGCGTTCCCTCACCGCACTCAAAAGCGCAATAAAAACACTCAGACCTGCCGTCAACAACAACACCCCGGCGAAGGCGCGCAGCACGTCAGTGCCGATGCCCAGCATGCTCAGGAGCCGGGTGATTTCCAGCGCCGGGGCAGCGGCCTGCAACTCGGTGCTGGTATTGATGAAGCGCGGAAAACTCATCGCCGCCAGCGGCGTTTTGTAGCGGATCAGCGCCATCGTGACCTCGCGCTCGTCTTCCATGATCTGACGGTCTTCGGCGTCTTGCGCCGTGTAGTCCTCGTGCACCTTCCAGACCGAGGCGGTGTCCGTCAATATCAGTCGGTCGAGCACGCTGCCACCGGGCGCCAGAATGCCGGTGACTGCGTACACGCTGTCGCCATGCGCATGTCCTCCCGCGCCCAGACCGTGCGAACCCACAAACGTGTTGCCCAGCGCCAGCCCCAGTTTTTTGGCGGCCGTGGCACCCAGCACCACCTGCATCGGCGCATCCCACACACGTCCCTGCGCCAAGGTGGCCTGGTAGTGCGTGAGGTAGTCATGCGAGGTGCCGACGATGCGAAAACCACGGAAGTTATCCCCTAGGCTGATAGGAATCACGCTCGCCACCATCGGGTGCTTTTCAAGCTCTCGCACGGCTTTGAGCGGCACATTGCCCGGTGGCACATCAATATGAAACACGCCCGACATGATCAGTTGCATGGGGCTGCCTTTGGCGCCTACCACCACATCAATACCCGCCAGGTCGCGCTCAAACGCCTTGTTGAGTTGATGGCTGACCAACAGCAAAAAAGTGATGGAGGCCAGACCCAGGCTCAGCAGCAATAAGTTTAAAGCAGCACCCAAGGGCCGCGACCACAGGTAGCGCCAGGCAAGTGACATCGTCTTCATAAAGCGCTCAATGGGTTGGATGGACGCACCAGTTTCAGGGAATGAAAGCGGGCTTGGCCCTGTTCATCTGTTGGTATTAATTTCGCCACCCGAGCATCGTGTGTGGCGATGACCAAGGTGGCGCCATGTTGCTTTGCCGTGCGCAGGAGCAAACCCACTGCATCAGCTGCGGCTTCGTCGTCCAGACTGGCGGTGGGCTCATCCGCCAGAATCACGCGCGGCGCCAACAACACAGCCCGCGCCAGTGCCACCCGCTGCGCCTGACCGCCTGATAGCTGCGCCGGTTTGCGCAGCGCCAGGTCGTGTACCCCGAGCGCTTGCAGGGCTGCCTTGATGCGTGCCGGGTCTTCAGGCTGGCCACTGGCCCAAAAACTCAATGCCAGGTTCTGTTGCACGGTAAGTGCGGCGCTCAGGTGAAGTTTTTGAGGTAAAAATCCTATAGCCCCCGCGCGCCATGCGTCAGCAGCTACATTATTCAGAGCACCAAGCGCTTGATTCGCCACCGTCAAGTCACCTGTCGAGGGAAGCACCAAGCCAGCAATCAGCGCCAGCCAGGTCGATTTTCCGCAGCCCGAGGGTCCACTGAGTAACAGCACAGCACCTTGGGTCACGTCCACATCCGGAAAACTTAAGGCTGGTCCATTGGGGTAGTGGTAGCTAAGTTGGCGGGTGCGAATCACGCTGGGGCACCCGTCGACGCGCTGGCACCGTTGGCGCAATCCACGCACACCCCACGCACGGCGAAGTCCAGACTCATACCCTGGTAGCCCAAGGATTTCAACGCCTCGATGGCGTTTTGCGCGGCGCGCTCAAGGTCCACCGCATTGGCCTTGAGCGCGCTGCTCAATGGGCTGTCACGGTGGCAACTCTGGCATTCAAAGTGCGGCATGGCTTGCACGCTGGCGGGCATGGCCTGGTAGCGGCGCACCCGGTTGGCATCCACCCGGCACAGCAAAAGGCCAACTTGCGTGAGCCGGTCAATCAGGCGGTACAGCGTCACACGGTCAAGCGCTTCGGCGCTGTCGCCACTCAGGGCCGCCTGCAACTGCGCATGGGTGTAACTGGTCTCGGGGTGGGCCAGCAGCCAGCCCAGCACCAACCGAGCGGCACTGGTGCGGCGAAGACCGTGGGCGGACAGCAGCGCATCAATTGGGTCCGCATGGGTGTCTTCGTGCCGCGGGTGGGTGGCTTGGGTTGTAGGTTTGAAGGACGCCATAAGAATCTATTATTTACTGCAATTTAGTTGCATTAGAAGTGAAACGCAATCGAGTTGCGATAGACTATACCGCAATCAAGTTGCATTATTACCTTGAAAAAACGCGACCACACACGCTTTACACAATAAATCCTATGAGCCGACACACCACCAACACCCCCATTTATGCCCGCAGTGTGCTGGCCTGGCCAGCTTGGCTGCGCGTGCTGGTGGTGATGCCGGTATTGGTGCTGTTATGGCTGGCAGTGTGGTGGGCGAGTGTGGAGGGCGCGCCACTGTGATTAAGCTGCAGAACCTGACTGTGAGCTACCGTCACCACCCTGCCCTGCACCACATTAGCGGGCAGTTTGTGTCGGGATCGTTAACCGCTGTGATGGGTGCCAATGGCTCAGGCAAAAGCACCTTGCTAAAAAGCATCGCCGGACTTCTGGCCATCGACGGCGGCCACACCAGCGGGGCGCTGACCGTCAACACCCAACGCATGGCTTACCTGCCGCAGCTCAGCGAGATTGATCGGGGCTTTCCGATTGATGTACGAGACTGCGTACTTTTTGGTTTATGGCACAGCACCGGCGCGTTTGGCCGTGTCAGCGACACCCTCGTGAAGCGCGTGGACGCCGCCCTGCACGCCGTAGGGCTGCAGGGTTTTGAGGGTCGCGCTTTGGGCACACTGTCCGCCGGGCAGCTGCAACGGGTGATGTTTGCCCGTCTCATGGTGCAGGATGCAGAACTCATTTTGCTGGACGAGCCCTTTAATGCGGTGGACGCCAAAACCACCGCGAGCCTGCTGACGCTGGTACAGCAATGGCACCTTGAGGGCCGCACCGTGATTGCCGTGCTGCACGACGACGCGCAGGTGCGCCAATACTTTCCGCATACGCTGCTACTGGCACGCGAACTGGTGGGCTGGGGACCGACCGCCGAAGTTTTGACCGAGGCCAACTTGCTACGCGCCCGCGACATGGCCGAAGCCTGGGATGAAACGGCGCAGGTGTGCGAGATCGACGCAACGGCCCACGCAGCCCATCCACCCCATTCGGCACACTGAGCGCCACATGATGGAAGCACTTTTTAATGCGGGGTGGGACTGGGTGGTTGGCCCGTTTGCCGAGTTTGCCTTCATGCGCCGAGCGCTGGTGGCGACCCTGGCGTTATCGATCAGCGCGGCACCGCTGGGCGTGTTTTTAACGCTGCGGCGCATGAGTTTGCTGGGCGATGCGCTCAGCCATGCGGTGCTACCAGGTGTCGCCATTGGCTATATGTTGGCGGGTCTGTCGCTACCGGCCATGGCGTTGGGGGGTGTCATGGCGGGTCTGCTGGTGGCTGGCCTCGCTGGCTTGGTGAGCAAGTTCACCACGCTCAAGGAAGATGCCAGCCTGGCCGCCATCTATTTGGTGGCGCTGGCACTGGGGGTGACGCTCATTTCCGGCCACGGCACCCAGTTGGACTTGCTGCATATTTTGTTTGGCAGCGCCTTGGGCGTGGACGAGGCGGGCCTGCTGTTGGTGACCGGGGTGGCCACCGTCAGCGTCCTGTTGCTGGCGCTGTTGTACCGCGGGCTGGTGCTGGAAACCTTTGACCCCATTTTTCTGAACGCCAACCGCCGCACCGGTTGGGGCAGTTGGGTGTGGCAGCAAGGTTTTTTGATGCTGGTGGTGGTGAACCTAGTGGCGGGCTTTCAAACCCTGGGCACGCTCATGGCGGTAGGACTGATGATGATCCCCGCCGTATCGGCCCGCTTGTGGCACGACACGCTGCCCGCGCAATTGCTCAACGCCAGTGGGCAGGCCGCCATCGCTGGCGCGAGTGGGCTGCTGCTGTCTTACCACTTTGATACCCCCTCGGGCCCCACCATCATCGGCTGCGCGGGTGCGCTTTACATGACGTCACTTCTGGTCGCACCCGGAGGCTGGCTACCGCGATGGTGGAGTACCCCGCACCGGGTGGCTTGAGTCACTTCGCACGTTTTTAACGATTAAACATACCAAGGTCTCACCATGCACCCGACTCTCCGCCTCATTCTGGCAAGCAGCATCGTCCTGGCGTTTTTAGCCAATGGCAACGTTTGCGCCGCCGACAAAATTCCGGTCACCGCCAGCTTCAGCATTTTGGGCGACCTGGTGCGCGTGGTTGGGGGCGACCGTGTGACGTTGACCACGCTGGTCGGCCCGGACGAAGACGCCCACGCTTTCGAGCCCAAGCCCGCCGATGCCAAGGTGATCCTTCACACCAAACTATGGGTCACCAATGGCCTGGGGTTCGAACCATGGGCCGACAAACTGGCTAAATCAGCAAGCTACAAGGGCGCGTCCGTCCTGACGTCCAAGGGCGTGAAAGCGCGTGCCTCAGATCCCCATGCCTGGCAAAACCCGAATAACGTGGTGATTTATGTGCGCAACATCGCCGCCAGCCTGACCCAACTCGATGCCAGCGGCGCTGTTACTTACCAGGCCAACGCCGATGCCTATGTGAAAGAACTGCAATCAATGGACGCTTGGGCCATCGAGCAGTTTGCAGCCATCCCGCTGAACAAACGCAAGGTGATTACCTCGCATGACGCGTTTGGCTACTTCGCAGCGCACTACAAAATCAAATTTTTAGCGCCTCAAGGCGTGAACACCGAGGCCGAGCCCAGCGCCAAGCAGGTGGCTCAACTCATCCGACAAATCAAGACCGAAAAAATCAGGGCGGTGTTCATTGAAAACATGCAAAACCCCAAGCTAATGGCCCAACTTAGTCAAGATGCGGGTGCCACAGTAGGAGCCAGTCTGTATTCAGATGCCTTGTCAACCGCTGACCAGCCAGGCGCGACCTATCTGAAAATGATGCACCACAACGTGACGCAACTGGCGACCGGGATGAGGCTGAACTGAGACGTCTTTTGCTATAAGTAAAGTAGCTGCTCACGCTTGTATCACAAGGGCTAGAGCCACTATTTACTTAAAAAACCCAAGCTTCCAAGTTGCAGGTCGCTGTGGGTGACTGAATGAGTGGCCAGCCGTCTACCAGGCTGGCGTTGCAGTGGCTGCTGGCGTCGGGGGTGGCGCGGGCAACCAGACGCCGCTGGCGGCATAGACCGCCACACCGGCCAGACAAAGTGACACGATCAACGCCACCCAACCGCCACCGGTGGCCGATGTCGCTTGAGCCGCCTTATCCGTCTCTTTCCAGCCCGTCACCATGGGCTTGACCAGATTGTCTTTTTTGACGAAGGCGTAATAAGCAATCGCCGCCAGGTGCAGAGCAATCAGCAGATAAATGAGATTGGAGGCCCAATGATGCAGGCCGGTCAGCAGGTTGCTCCTGTCCTTGCTGACCAGCTCGAACAAGGGGCCAACAAATGAAATATCGTCGTTAGCGAACAAACCGCTGGCCAGTTGAAATGACAGCAAACCCAGCAAACCCAACACCGACAACGCACCCAATGGGTTGTGCCCGACACCACTCCACTCACCCCGCAGGTACATTTTGACTTTGGCCGGCGTTGGTAAAAACTGGGTGAATCTGGCGTAAGTCGAACCCATCACGCCCCAGACCAAACGAAAAACGACCAGACCAACGATAACCAGTCCAATGCGCCCATGCCAGTCCATGAGGTTGCCCCCCAACTGAGCACTGATGAGGGCGACTGCGACGCTAAGCGCCAGCAACCAGTGAAACAAACGGGTCGGCAGATCCCAAAGGCGAAAACGTGGGCGGCTCATACGGGTTGAATCGTCGGTTTAAAGTTTGCTCTTGAAATCGTCATGGCAGCCCTTGCAGGTACTGCCCAATTTGCCGAGTTGGACTTTGGTGGCAGCGGCATCACCCGCAGCGGCCACAGTGACCATTTCGTTGGCTTCCTTGGTCAAATTCATGGCTGCCTTGCCGATTTTTTCTTTCTCGGTCCAGATTTCAGGCTTGGCGCGGGTTTTTTCCCAGCCGGTGCCTTTGTCAGTGCCTGGCAAGTAAAGTGCACCCATGCCGGAAGTGGCCACCATCTGAATTGCGTTGGCCGCCTTGATGACTTCGTCCTTGTTGTAAGTACCTTCAACACTGGCCTTGATGCGGGCCATGTTCCAGGCCATGAAGCCGTAACCGGATTGACGCCATTTGATGGCATCTTCTGGCTTGACCTGTGCCGAAGCAGTGCCAACCAGCGTGACAGCGAGCAGGGCGAGAATAATTTTTGATTTCATGAAGGACAACTTTCAAGATGTTAAATAAGCGCCCACTATAGCGACGTTAGCCGGTCTTCGTCTGTGCGACATCCAACCCATCAAGAACTGCCGACTAAACTCAAACTGTATTTTCCTTACGTGCTGCCGGAGTCCGCTTTTTTGTCCACCTCGCATCTTTTTCTAGCCCTGTCTGTGGTGTTTGTCTGGGGCACCAACTTTGTCGTGATTCGCTGGGGTCTGGATGGCTTGCCGCCTTTTTTATTTGCCACGCTGCGCTTCAGTTTTTCGGCTCTTCCCTGGCTGCTGTTCATCAAGCGGCCCGCCGTGCCCTGGCACAAACTGGCCGCGTTTGGCGTGCTGCTGGGCGTGGGGCAGTTTGCCTTGCTGTTTCTGGCCATGCGCGCCGATATTTCTCCCGGGCTGGCTTCGCTGGTCATTCAAGTGCAGGTGTTTTTCACCATCGGGCTGGCACTCATCACGCTGGGTGAGCGGGTGCGGGGCTATCAAATGGCCGGGCTGATGCTGGCGGTGGCCGGGTTGGTAGTGATCGCCACGCATCTGGACGCCACCCTTACGTTAAAAGGTCTGGCGCTGGTGCTGTCTGCCGCCTTTTTCTGGGCGTGCGCCAACATGGTGGTCAAAACCGTGGGGCGTGTCGATATGCTGGGTTTCATGGTCTGGACCAGCCTGTTTGCCGTGCCGCCCTTGTTCGCCTTGTCCTGGTGGCTGGAAGGCCCGGCGCTGATGGCGGAAAGCGTGCAGCAAGCCAGTATGAGCGTTTGGGCCTGCGTGGTGTGGCAGGCGATCGGCAACACCTTGTTTGGCTACGGCGCGTGGAACTGGTTGCTGGCCCGCCACCCGGCCGCCACCGTGACGCCGATGGCGCTGCTGGTGCCGGTGTTTGGCATGGGTGCCTCAGCCCTGTCACTGGGCGAACCGCTGCCTCTGTGGAAACTGGCCGCCGGGGCGCTGGTGCTGTGTGGCTTGGTGGTGATTGTGGTGTGGCCACGCTGGCGTTCCGCCCTGGTACGGGTTGAAGCGGCCTAAGCCCCCGCGCTTTTTTTACCGACTTGAGGACTCTGCCATCGAACCTTTGACTCTATCTCCAGCGCCTGTATTGCAGGTTCAAGGGCTGCGCTTTTCGTACCCGCAATGTGCACTTTTCAGCGATTTCAGTGCCTGCATCTCGCCGGGAGTCACCTTGATTAGGGGTGGCGACGGCTGTGGCAAGACCACGCTGCTGCGCCTTTTGGCCGGCGAGTTGCCAGCCGCTACCGGACAATTGCAGATCAACGGTATTCGTCTGGCCGACGCCGCCCTCGCCTACCAGCAACAGGTATTTTGGGCAGACCCGCGATCCGAGGCGTTTGAGCAAATCAGCGCGCTGGCTTACTTTGAATCGGTGCGCCCTCGTTACACCGGGTTTGATGATGTGCTGCTGGACCACCTCATTGATGGTTTGTCTCTGGCGCCGTTCCTGGAGAAGCCACTATTCATGCTCTCCACCGGGTCAAAACGCAAAGTGTGGTTGGCGGCAGCCTTGGCCAGCGGAGCGGCCGTCACTTTGCTGGACGAGCCTTTTGCCGCGCTGGACAAGTCCTCAATTCATTTTCTACTGGAACTGCTGGAAGACGCCAGCACCCACCCGACTCGCGCCTGGGTGATCGCCGCTTACGAGGCGCCGGGCCACGTGCCGCTGGCCTTGGACATTGAACTGCCCGACCGCGATTAGAAAATCCGTGGTCAGGCCTTTTGCAAGCGGGCAAACGTCTTTCTGAATTTGGCGACTTTAGGCGCCGCCACCGCCATGCAGTAACCCTGCCCCGGGTTGTTGGCAAAAAAGTCCTGGTGGTAGTGCTCCGCAGCCGAGTAGTTGGTCAATGGCAGCACTTCGGTCACGATCGGACGGTTGTAAACACCACTTTGCGTCATTTCCTGAATCAGGTCATGCGCCACGCTCGCTTGCTCGGGCGATGACACATAAATGCCGCTGCGGTATTGCGTGCCGCTGTCGTTGCCTTGGCGGTTCAGCGTCGTGGAATCATGAATGACGAAGAAAATCTCGAGCAACTCGCGCACGCTGACCTGAGCCGGATCGAACACCAGTTTGACCACCTCGTTGTGTCCCGTGCTGCCGGTGCAAACCTGCTCGTAACTCGGGTTCACCGTGTGGCCGTTGCAGTAACCACTTTCCACATCGACCACGCCACGCACCTGTACATAAACCGCCTCGGTGCACCAAAAACAACCACCCCCAAGGGTGAGTGTTTGCAGAGAATCTGTCATTCAAAATCTCCTTTTAAATTTATAAGTCGTTTAAGACCTTTTAATCTTACGCGGCACCTTTTGAAAACTGACTCGGGGCTTGTGATGTCAATGGACCTGTCATTGCTATTGCAGTCCAGATTAGGACAAATGAGAAACCGCTTGAATTGACAGTCAATTTCGCAGAAGCTACATTTAATAACCAGCCAGTCATTAATTTCATGCCTACTTCCGCACCGATTTTCAAGCCACTGCCAAAAGCCCCTGCAAAGCATGCCCGCCGCAAGGACGCTCGACCCGCCGAGTTGTTGGATGCGGCCTTGAATCTGTTTGTAGAAAAAGGCTTTGCAGCCACCCGGGTCGAAGAAGTGGCCAAACTGGCGGGCGTCTCCAAAGGCACCTTGTTTCTGTATTTTTCAAGCAAAGAAGAATTGTTCAAAGCCGTGGTGCGCGAGAATATTTCGGGTCGTTTTGCCGAGTGGAATGCCGAGTTCGCAAGTTTTGAAGGCAGCTCAGCCGACATGCTGCGTTACTGCCTGACCTCCTGGTGGCAGCGGATCGGATCAACCCGGGCCGCAGGCATTACCAAGCTCATGCTGTGCGAGGGGCACAACTTTCCGGAACTGGCAAATTTTTATGAACAGGAAGTGACCATTCCCGGCCATGCTTTGATTCAGCGCGTCTTGCAACTGGGTGTGGACCGGGGCGAATTTCGCCCAATGGACATGAAATATGGGGTTTATACCGTGCTGGCACCCATGCTGTTTCTGGCGATGTGGAAACACTCGCCGGGCGCTTGTTGTGATCCCAAAGCGCAACTGGTGCCAGAAGACTACCTGGCACTGCAAATTCAAACCTTACTCAGTGGTCTGTGCGCGAAATCCAGCGGTGACAAGGGCGCGGCCGAGTAAAATTTTACATAATCAGTTAACATACCCCCTGGAGTACCCGAATGAATATTGAACAAGCCCGCTTCAACATGATCGAACAGCAAATTCGTCCTTGGAACGTTTTGGATGCTGACGTGCTTCACCTGCTGTCTGTGGTGAAACGTGAAGATTTTGTGCCGCTGGCGCACAAGGCACTGGCTTTTGTGGACATGGAAATTCCCCTGGGACACGGCCAAATGATGCTCGCACCCCGGCTTGAAGCCCGCATGCTGCAAGATGTCGCTGTGCACAAACACGAAAAAGTGCTCGAAATTGGTACCGGTTCCGGTTACATGGCAGCGCTGTTGGCGCACCGGGCCCAGAGCGTGATCACACTTGAAATCAACCCTGAACTGGCCGCACTAGCGCGTACCAACCTGAAAAAAGCTGGCATTCACAACGCTGAAGTCCGCGTGGCCGATGGCGCAACGGTCGCTCCGAAAGAAGGCCCGTTTGATGTGATCGTGCTGAGTGGCTCGGTGGCCGAAGTGCCGCCCATCCTGCTCGCGCAACTCAAGGTTGGTGGCCGTTTGATCGCCATTGTGGGCGACGAACCCACGATGTGCGCCACGCTGATCAAGCGCACTGGCGAAGCCAATTTCGTCACCAGCAAGCCTTGGGACACCGTGGCACCACGCCTATTAAATTTCCCTGAACACTCTAACTTTACTTTTTAAAAACCATGATTTCTCAAATTCGTCCCGCACAACTGTCTGAATGGCTGGAAACAGCCCGCACCCACGGCGCACCGGTTGTGCTCGATGTGCGTGAACCCTCTGAATTGCGGGTCGCCAGTATCAAAGCCGACGGATTTGAGTTGATCACCATTCCCATGGGCGTCATTCCGCCCCGCCTGAACGAACTTGACCCCGAGCAACCGATTGCCTGCCTTTGCCACCACGGCGCCCGCAGCATGCAGGTCGCCTCATTTTTGAAAGCCCGGGGATTTGCCCACGTGGCCAATATCTCCGGCGGCATCAACGCCTGGTCGTCAGAACTTGACCCCACCGTTCCCAGGTATTGAGCGCAGCTTTTGCCTCGCGCTCCCCTGATGCCGCAACGTTTTGTTGCTTTCTTGAATAAGGCCCCCATGAAAAATCTTCGACTCATACCCCTGTTAATTGCCATCAGCGCGTCACTCGCCCTGCCCGTGCAGGCGCAAAGCTTGGTGAACTTGTACGAGTCAGCGCGGGGCTTTGATGCGACTTATCTGTCAGCCAGGTCTTTCTATGACGCCACACTGGCCAAGTCAGACCAAGCAAAGGCGGCAATTTTGCCAACGGTGGGGCTGGCAGCAGGTGCAACGGTCACCAACCTGGATAGCACTTTGGGGGCACTGCCTAAACCGACTTATGGCACCCAAACCGCCACGCTCAGCGCCATGCAACCGCTTTACCGTCCCGCCAACTGGGCGAGTTATGAGCAGGGCAAAAAACTGATTGATCTGGCCCAAGCCCAACTGAGCAGCGCCGATCAGGATTTGATTGTTCGCGTCAGCCAGGCTTACTTCGACGTACTGTCTTCCAAAGACAGCCTGACCTTTGTCAAGGCGCAAAAAGAAGCGGTTGCCGAACAACTGGCCTCGGCCAAGCGCAACTTTGAAGTCGGCACTGCCACTATCACCGACACGCGCGAAGCGCAAGCCCGGTACGACTTGGTGATTGCGCAAGAAATTGCGGCCGAAAACGACGTTCGGGTCAAACAAATTGCGCTTGACCAACTGGTCGGTAAAAATGACACGCAACCCAAAGGATTAATCCAACCGCTGGCCCTGCCAGCCCTGTTGCCCAACGATGTCAACACCTGGGTTCTTCAGTCTGAAACCGGTCACCCCAGCATTCAGCAAGCACAAGTCGGGCTGGATGTGGCGCAACTCGAAACCCAAAAAGCCCAGGCTGGCCACAAGCCCACACTGGATTTGACGGCTGGTTACAACATCACGCAAAACAACGGCTCAGCGTCCTTGGCAAATGACTACCGCACCAACTCTGCCAGCATCGGTCTGGCCTTTAACCTGCCCTTGTTTGCCGGTTTTTCGATTCAGAACCGCATCAAGGAAACCATCGCTTTAGAAGACAAGGCGCGCAACGACCTCGAAGGCGCCAAACGTGCCGTCGCGCAATCCACCCGCACCGCCTTCTTTGGCGTTCAATCGGGCCAAGGCCAAGTCAAGGCGCTGGAAGCCGCTGAAGCCTCCAGCCAAAGTGCCTTGGACGCCAACAAGCTGGGCTACCAAGTGGGCGTGCGCATCAACATCGACGTGCTCAACTCGCAAAGCCAGTTATTCCAGACCAAGCGCGATCTGGCCAAAGCCCGCTACGACGTGTTGGTGGGTGGCTTGCGTTTGCGCCAGGCCAACGGCACGCTCAAGGCCGATGACTTACAAGGCGTCAACGCCCTGCTGGTCAAGTAATTCCGTTACCGCAACAACTCCACCACCGCGTTAGCCGTTTTATCCACCGCGCCGCAATGGGCGTTTGAAAATTCGGTGGCGGCGCTGACCATGGCGGTGTGCGCTGCCGGGTCGCTGACCACACTTTGCGCCACCGCAACGGCCTGCGCCAGATCAGGCACCCGCTGCGCCGCCCCCGCCACCTCAGCCAATTCAGCCGCCTCGGCAAAGTTAAAGGTGTGCGGCCCCATCACCACCGGGCAGGCACAGGCAGCGGCTTCAATCAGGTTTTGCCCGCCCAGCGGCTCAAAGCTGCCGCCCAGCAGCGCCACGTCAGCCAGACCGTAGTACAGCGCCATGTCGCCCAGCGAATCACCCAGCCAGATCACGGGTCGAGCGTCCGTCACGGGGAGCAAAACCGCCGCCTTGGCCATACGGGGATCAAGGTCGCTACCGGTGCTGGAATGACCAACTGCAGGCGGCCCCTCCGCCCAAGTACTGCGCCGCGAGACGGCAAAACCATGGCGCTCGATCAATGCGGCCACCTCGCCAAAGCGCTGCGGATGCCGGGGCACGATCAGCCATTGGACGCCATTTGCTATTGATTTTATAGCTGCTTGCGCAATAGATACGGGGACTAGAGGCTTATTTTCCTTAAAAATCTGAAGCAATGCTGCCTCTTCGCCTTCGCGGGAACTGGCGAACATGATCACCGGCCGAGCCGCCTTTTGACGCCACGCCCGTCCCGTAGCCACCTGCGCCGCATTGGGGGCCGCATCAAACTTGAGGTTGCCAAAAACACCTTGCACCGTGGCGCCGAGTTGCTTCAAGCGCTGGGCATCGGCTTCAGTTTGCGCCCACACCGCACTCAAAGCGCCAAAGGCCGGACGCGACAAGCCCGCCAATCGCTGGGCTTGTCGCATGGACTTGTCGCTCATGCGGGCATTCGTCAGCACCAGCGGCACTCCGTGGCGCTGGCAAGCCGCCACCAGATTAGGCCAGACTTCGGTTTCCATCAGCAGGCCAATGCGGGGTTTGAAATGGGTCAAGAACCGGTCCACCGCACCCGGCGTGTCCCACGGTTGCCAGCTTTGCAGGTCGCCTTCGCGCAAGAGTTTGGCGCCTTCGGCCCGCCCTGTGGCGGTACCATGGGTTAACAAAAGTCGCATCCCCGGCAGGCGTTCGCGCAGGCGCATCAGCAGCACCGCCGCGGTTCGGGTTTCGCCGAGTGACACGGCGTGAACCCAAATCAGTCCTTCGCTCGTTTGAAGGGGCGCGCCCTGGTAATGCCCGAAGCGTTCGTCGATCGCTGCCAGATAACCCGGCTCATGCTGGCCGCGTTTAAGCAATTTGCGGCGCAAGAAAGGCTGTGCCAGCCAGACCACCAGCGAATAAAGCAGTCGCATCATGAGGGCTGGTACGCGGTCGCAGTTTGCGCGGCAACAGAACCAGACACCGCCAGCCAAGTCTGCCACACGGTTTCAACTGTGGGCGCAGGCTGGGCAAAGACGCTGAGTTGATGAGCAGCCACCGGCCCGGTGCGCCAAGCGGTGTCGAAGTTGTAAATCTGCACATGCGGCAAGTCCAGCGCTACCGCCATGTGGCTCAGGCCGCTGTCGACACCGACCACACCGGCACAGGTAGCGAGCGCGTCCAGCAATGCATCCAGACCCAAGCGGGGCCACACCACCGCAGCCTCCAACTGAGCGGCAATCTCATTCGCACAGCGCTGCTCAGCGTCGCTGCCATGCGGCAAAGTCACGCTATAGCCGCTGGCGTTCAAACGTTTTCCTAGCTCAACCCAATAGGCTACCGGCCACTCCTTGTCGGCACGAGAAGTGCCATGCACCAAGGCCACGGAGCCGCTAGCAAAGCGTTTATCAGCTGCTATATTAATAATAGCTGCCTGCGCAGGATCAACGGGGGCTAGAAGCCCAAAAGACTGTATTTTTGGAACGGCATAGCCCAACGCCCGCGCGCACAGTTCCCGCGAACGGTCAACCGCATGAATGTGCGTCGGCAAGGTCAGCGCCACATCGGCCACCCAACGGGCTGGGGCCTCGAAACTGGATCCCTCGGTCTGGTTTGCCAAACCATAGCGCTTGCCCTGCGGTGTCAATTGAGCCAACCAGGCCACCAGCGCCGATTTACTCAGGCCCTGCAAATCGATCACAACGTCATACGCCTCGCTTTGCAATTCGGCCTTGAACGACCCCCAAGCCTTGCGGGTGCTGGCAGAAAAAGGAGACTTTCGCCAGCGCCGCAAATCACATTCAATGACGCGACTCACCCCGGCGCAGCGCCGCACCAGCGGGGCAAAACCACGCTCAACAACCCAGTCAATTTGCGCTTGGGGAAAAGCCTGGCGGAGATCCTGCACCGCCGGCATCGCATGCACGACATCGCCAAGCGAAGAGAGCTTGACGATCAGTATCTTCAATGCGCTGCCTCGTCCACCACGGCGCCGGGCTTGACGGTCTGCAGCAGCGCCAGCATGGCCGCTTCAATGCGGTGCAGCGCCTCGGGCGTGTGACCTTCAAAGCGCATCACCAGCACCGGCGTGGTGTTGGAGGCGCGAATCAGGCCAAAGCCATCGGGCCAATCCACGCGCACGCCGTCGATGGTGCACATCACGGCGGGTGCAGGGAAATGGGCGCTGGCCACCAACTGCGCGACCAGCGTGTGTTGTTCACCTTCAGCGCATTTCACGTTCAACTCTGGTGTAGAAAAACTGGTGGGCAGCGCGTCCAGCACCACATTGGCGTCGGGGGATTTGCTCACAATTTCAAGCAAACGGCAACCCGCGTAGGTGCCATCGTCAAAGCCAAACCAGCGCTCTTTGAAGAAGATGTGCCCACTCATCTCGCCACCCAGCGGCGAGTTAACTTGCTTCATTTTGGCCTTGATCAGCGAGTGTCCGGTCTTGAACATCAGGGCTACGCCACCGGCCGCCTCAATAGCAGGCGCCAAACGCTGCGAGCACTTCACGTCAAACAAAATGGTGCCACCGGGCACGCGGCTCAAAACGTCTTGCGCGAAAAGCATCATCTGGCGGTCGGGGTAAATGTTGTTGCCCTCGCGGGTGACGATGCCCAAGCGGTCACCATCGCCGTCAAAGGCCAGGCCGAGTTCGGCATCGCTGGTTTTCAAGGCTGCAATCAGGTCGCGCAGGTTCTCGGGCTTGCTCGGGTCGGGGTGGTGGTTGGGGAAATTGCCATCCACCTCGCTGAACAACTCAATCACTTCGCAGCCAATGGCGCGAAGGATGGCAGGCGCAGAGGCACCTGCGATGCCGTTGCCGGAATCGACCACGATTTTCATAGGGCGTGCCAGCTTGATGTCGCCCACGATGCGGGCGGCATAGGCTTCGGTCACGTTGACTTCACGCACCGAACCGCCGGGCAACAGTGCCCAGGTTTCGTCTTGCATCATGGTCTGAAGAGCTTGAATTTCGTCGCCGTAAATAGCACGTCCAGCCATCACCATCTTGAAGCCGTTGTAGTCTTTGGGGTTGTGGCTGCCGGTCACCTGAATGCCACTGGTGCACAAGGTGTTGGCGGCAAAGTACAGCATGGGCGTGGTGACCATGCCGACATCAATCACCTGTAACCCGACAGATACCAGACCACGTCTGAGCGCTGCGCTCAAAGACGCGCCGCTAAGTCGGCCATCGCGGCCGATGGCGACGGTTTTTTCACCCTCGCGCAAGGCGACGGTGCCAAAGGCGCGGCCCAAGGCTTCGGCCACTTCCTCGTTGATGGTGGCAGGCACGATGCCGCGAATGTCGTAAGCTTTGAAAATGGATGCTGATAACTGCATGATTGGTTTCCCTATAACAATTTTGACGTTGATTTTCGCTGTCAATTGTAGGACGCCCCCACGGCCGAAGCCCGCGTATCATCAACTGTTAGGCATCCTTTTAAGCCTGATCAAGGGCGCCACAGTTTATTTTGGAACCCTTCAAAACCGCTATAAAATATATAGCTACTTACACATACTGAACGGGGGCTAGAGGCCAATTTGATATGAAATTCTCAAACGACACCGTCCATACTTACTTTGACAGCCCGATCGGTCGCCTGATTCTGGCCGCCACGTCCAACCGTTTGGTGGGCGTGTGGTTTGCCGACCAGGCCTATTTGCCAGACCTGTCAACTTGGGCATTAAACGCCGATAACCCTGTTTTACAACAGGCACAAACCCAGCTCACTGACTACTTTGCTGGCCGACGCAGCCACTTTGACTTGCCGCTGGACTTCAGTTGCGGCACCGATTTTCAGCAACAGGTTTGGCGCGCCCTGCTTGAAATTCCTTGTGGTGCCACGTGCAGCTATGGCGATCTGAGCGTATCCATTGGCAAACCCAGCGCCGTGCGGGCGGTGGGTGGTGCGATTGGTCGCAACCCGCTGGGCATCATCGTGCCCTGTCACCGGGTGATCGGCGCCAACGGCGCCCTAACCGGCTACACCGGCGGACTGGAACGCAAAACCGCGTTGCTAAAACTTGAAGGCGTGCTTTGAACGCTGCCCGCCCCCAAAAACCGTGGCTGACCGAGTTCATCTTGCTGGCCGCCATTTGGGGCTCGTCATTCCTGTTCATGCGACTGGCCACCGTTGAATTTGGCGCACTGCCCACTGCAGGTCTGCGCGTGACGATTGCTGCGCTGTTTCTGCTGCCCATCCTGCTCTGGCGGGGTCTGGGTCGGCAATTGGCACAGCACTGGAAAAAAGTCTTTTTTATCGGCTTGCTGAACTCGGCCATTCCCTTTGCCTGCTACACGTTTGCACTGCTGTCCATCAGCACCGGTTTGTCGTCCATCCTCAACGCCACCGTGCCTTTGTTTGGCGCACTGATCGCCTGGTTCTGGCTGAAGGACCGGCCCCACGGTTTGCGCATTCTGGGGCTGATCATTGGTTTTCTGGGTGTCGCTTTGCTGGCGTGGGACAAAGCCAGCTTCAAACCCGGCTCAAGTGGCGTAGCGACCGGCTGGGCGGTCCTGGCCTGCCTGCTGGCCTGCCTGTGCTACGGCATCTCGGCCAGCTACACCAAACGCTATTTGAGTGGCTTGCCCTCACTGGTCACCGCAACGGGCAGCCAACTCGGTGCCACACTGGGCCTGGCGTTACCAACCCTCTGGATGTGGCCCGAGCGCCTGCCCGGCACCACGGCCTGGCTGGCACTGCTGGCAGTCGGTGTGCTGTGCACCGGCGTGGCCTATATCCTGTATTTTCGGTTGATTGAGAACGTGGGCCCCGCCGGATCACTGACGGTGACCTTTGTGGTGCCCGTGTTTGCAGTGCTCTACGGCGCGCTGTTTTTGAATGAAGCCGTCTCGTTGTGGATGGTGGTGTGCGGGGCCATCATCGTCTGTGGCACCGCGCTCTCGACCGGCCTGCTTATGGGCTGGGTTTCCAGCCGATCGACAAGAGGTACCAAAGGATCAGCGCCGAAATAACCACCGGCATCGACAAGCCGACAAACATCAGGGCGGTCATCAGAAACGTTGAAATATCACTGAACCAGAGTTTGAACAACTCGATCAGATTAACGTCCCAGAATCTTTGCTTTTTCATCCCAGCGAGGATACTACCTTGCGAAGCGCACTGTAAAGCAGATATCACGTGTCTTATACAGTCAGTAAAAGCTCTTCGCTAATTGACTGCAATCAGCTACCGGTTCCCACCAGCTTAAAAAACGGGGCCTTCGCCAGTAGTGGATTATTATGAAAAACGCTTTCCGTGCTGTGGTGAGGCACGCGACTCTCATCGGTTGACCTGATTTTTTTCAGGCTGATAAACCCGCTGGGCAAGCCTTCATCCAGAAACCAGCTTTGAGACAACAGGTCAGGAATATCAGCAGCAGGCACCGGTTTGCTGAAGAAATAGCCTTGCAATGTGCCGCAGGCCATGCGCTTTAAAACCTGAGCCTGCTCAAGCGTTTCGACGCCTTCTGCGGTCACAGTCAAGCCCAAGCTATCAGACATCGCCAAAATTGCCTGGACGATGGCCAAGTTTTCGGCATCCTCTGGCAGACCCATCACGAAACTTTTGTCGATCTTGAGATTTCCCAGCGGCATTCGCTTCAGATAACTGAGTGAAGAGTAACCTGTGCCAAAGTCATCAAGCGCCATCTGAACGCCCAATTCCTTGAGTGCAGTGAGTGTTTCACTTGTGGCGGCCGTGTCCTCCATGAGCGCACTTTCAGTCACTTCAAGTTCCAGTAAATGGGGCGGCAACCCGGAATTCACCAAGGCATCAGTCACCATCTGCACCAGGAGCGGCGCCTTGAATTGAAGCGGAGAAAGGTTCACCGCCACGCGCACCGAATGCCCTTCACGCTGCCAGCGCATGGTGTCTTGGCAAGCTGTTCGCAGCACCCATGCCCCCATCGGAACAATCAGCCCACTTTGCTCTGCTGCCGGAATGAACTCCAGCGGTGCGACCAGACCCTGCCCCGGACGATTCCAGCGAATCAGCGCCTCCAGGGAGTGAATATGTCCGGTGGCCACATTGATTTGGGGCTGGTAAAAAAGTACAAACTCATTGCGTTCCAGCGCCAACCGCAGATCAAGGTCCAGTTTCTGGCGCTCCATTCTCAGCAAGGCAATTTCAGTCAGCTTGGTACTGTAAAACTGGCAATTGTCCCGACCCAGGTCCTTGGCCAGGTACATGGCTGAGTCGGCATGCTTTAGCAACGTGGCAGCATCTTCGCCATCATCTGAAAAAAGTGAAATGCCAATGCTGGCGGTCAGACGCACTTCCTGCCCGTTCAACACAAACGGCTGACGCATCAACTGGAGGATCCGTCCCGCCACAGCCAATGCATCTTCCGGGCGTTTGAGGTCAAGAATCAAGGCCGTGAACTCATCCCCCCCAAGGCGGGCGATCTCAACCGACGAGACAACATCGGATGTGCGCGATACAAAATCTATCGATCGCACCGCTTCACGCAGACGCTCAGAGGTCAATTGCAAAGCCTGATCGCCAGCACTGTGGCCCATGGTGTCGTTGATGTTCTTGAAGCCATCGAGGTCCATAAAAAGCACCCCTAGTCTTGTGCCACCATGCCGGGCGCGCCTGATTTCGCGCTCCACTCTTTCAAGAAAGGAGCGCCGGTTGGCCAAGCCCGTCAAGCTGTCAAAAAATGCCAGTTGCTGAATCCTCAGTTCAGCCTCCTTGCGCTCGGTAATGTTGCGCGACAAAACGATGAATAGCGGAATCTGACCTGGCTCTGTATCTTTGCGCGAAACGGAGAGTTCGAACCAATAGTGTCCAACGGGCAATTCCAGTTCAAACTGCCTTCCGCTCGATGTTCCGTTTTCGTGGGCATCTTGCAAGGCTGCCAGGCAGACCCGAGCCGCATCCGGCGTCAGCACCTCCGTGACTGTTTTACCGATGATGTGTTCTACCGGCGCGGCCAGCAAATCGGAGTTTGGAGAGTGAAAGTCGATGTATCGCCCTTCCAGATCAACCTCAAACAGGAGATCCGGGATCGCCTGGAGTATGGCGGAATTGCGGGCATTGGCTGAACGCAAATCCAGCAAGGCCTGGTGCCCGCGTAAAAGATATTTCACCCGGTGCCCGATCAGCGCCCAATTCATGGGCTTGACAATGAAGTCAGTCGCCCCCGAGCGGTAAGCGCTTTCAACCGACTGCACATCGTCCATGCCGGTCACCATGAGAATTGGCAACAGCGGATCAGCTTCGCTGCGCAGGGCGGTACAGACATCGTGGCCGTTCAAGCCCGGCATATCGATGTCGAGCATGACCATGTCAAAAGGACTTGCACGAAACTGTGACAAGGCATCTTCACCATCTACAGCCAGGCTGACCTCGTAGCCAAAAATGCTCAAGGCCGCCCTGAACAAAATGCGCGCGGTAGGGTCATCGTCGACGACCAGAATTTTTGTTGTGGCAGCGTTCATGCAATCTCCATCATCAGTTGGTCAATTTCTGCAACCGCACGCTGGTGTTCGCGTCGGACTTGGATAAACATGGCTCGGGCATCGTCGATCTTGTCTTCACGCCCTGACTGTTCAAGTGCGCGGTAGCAGGCTGACAGCGCTTGGGCGCCAACGTTGGCCGAACTTGACTTGAGCGCATGGGCCGCCTTGCCGAGCGCTTCGGTATTGCCCTGTGTGATCGCCAGTTGCAACTGGGCCATGCCCTGACCCGCCGCTTCGAGGAAGGCCAAAAACAGATTTCGAACCAGATCCATAGCGCCCGAGTCATCAATCTCGCGCAATGATTCAATAAAGACGAGATTGATGGCGGGAGCCGATGCGGATTCAGCCACCAGCCAGCGCGTCAGCATGCTGCGCATCGCGTTCAAGGTGTAGGGCTTGGGTAGAAAGGCATCCATGCCAGCCTCCAGACATTTTTGGTCATCGCCCGGCATGGTGTTGGCGGTCAAGGCCACGATCGGCAGGCGCTGCCCCCGACCCTCAGGTAGTTGACGAATCAGGCTGGTGGCCACAAAACCATCCATCACTGGCATCTGGCAATCCATCAGCACCAGATCAAAGTTGCGATCTTTCACAAGTTCTAAGGCCTGCGCACCATTTTTGGCCCATTGCCAATTCAGGCCAAGATTTTTAAGCATCGCTGTGGCTACTAACTGATTAGTGACATCGTCTTCAACCAGTAGCACTGTGCCCTGCAACTTTGTTTTGAATTGCGACGACGATGATGGACGCATGTTCGCCCTCAACGAGTTGATAGTCACCCAGGGAACGGGTACACCCAGCGCCACAGGCAACCGCAGGTCTACATAGAAATTGGCACCCAACCCCGCTGTACTTTCAACGCCAATGCTGCCGCCCATCAGGCTCAGTAAGCGCCGGCAGATCGCCAAACCAAGACCAGTTCCCCCATAATTTCGCGTGGTGGAACTGTCAGCCTGTGAGAAGTGCTCAAATATTTTTTGCTGGGCATCAGCGCCAATGCCAATACCGGTGTCCTTGACGCAGATTCGCAAGGCCACATCATTTTCAGTACGTGCCAGTAGCACCGCACCCACCACCACCCGGCCCTCCTCCGTAAACTTGATGGCATTGCCGACCAGATTGGCGATGACCTGACGCAATCGAAGGGGATCTCCCCGCAAGGCCATGGATGAGGCCGCAGGTGCAAAATCAACCAGTAACTCAAGCCCTTTATCCTGGGCTGGTTGCGTGAACATCAACAAGACGTCTTCCACGACCGCCCGCAGGTTGAAATCAACCGCCTCCAGCGTCAGGTGGCCGGACTCAATCTTGGAGAAGTCCAATATATCGTTGATGACCCCCAACAAATGCCGCCCCGACGCCTGTACGGTCTCGGCCCACACCCGCTGCTGTCCGTGCAACTCGCTCTCGATCAGCAGCTCATTCATGCCCAGCACACCATTCATGGGGGTGCGGATTTCATGGCTCATGGTGGCCAGAAACTCTGACTTGGCATGGTTGGCCGCTTCGGCCACCTCCTTCGCCTTGAGCAACTCGGCAGTGCGCATTGCAACTTCAGCTTCCAGGTTGTCCCGGTAGTCTTGGAGTCTTTTTTCGCGTTCCTCGATCTGCCCCAGCATGGTGTTGAAACCGATGGCAAGGCGGTTGAATTCAGTCACATCAATAGTTTCAGCACGCAAACTGTAGGAAGCAGTCGCCGACACTTCTGCCATCAATTTATTCAATGCATACAGTGGCGCCAGCAAGCTGCGCGTCAGCCTCCTCAACAACAGGGCACTGGCGCTCAAGCCCAACAAGGTACCCAACAGGGTCACAACCAATAGCCACAAGGTTTGCCAATACAAACCGGCCAGACTGACCGCCAGTGTCAATTCACCCGAAACTTGCGCTTGGTACGAGACCGGCTGCACCAGCTGCAATCGATCCATGCTGATTTGCACATCTTCACTTTTTTTGACCGGCTCTGCCGTGGTGCTCGACCCATCACGTTGGTAGCTTGCCAGTAAGCGCCCATTGCGCCCCGTCAGATTCGCGAGTAAAACGTCTGGCGAATTTCTCAGGGCTTGCAACAACTCCTGAGCAGATTTGGCGTCTTCGAACATCAAGGGTGCGGCTGCATTCTCAGCCAGCACCCGGGCTTGCACACGACTGGTTTCTATCAACGCCAGCAAACCCAATACAAAACTGGCGGTGATGATGATCAACGCGAACACACCCAGAGCGGCCAGCAGAGCCAGTCGGTTGATATGCTGAAGTCGGGGTCCTAGATGGGTCATTGGTATATCTCTGTAGCCAGTCGCAGCAGCTTTGAGCTGAGCTTGAGTCGAGCCGCACGCACGGCCAGCAGGTTGGCTTCGAAGGTGATCTTGTTACGCACCTCGACCATATTCAGGGCCACACCCGCACGGGCTGCGCCCATGCTGTCAGCCACCGTCAACACCGGGCGATCTCGCAACTCATCAAGCACACGCGGCAGGCTGGCCATCGCTTTGGCCCCGATGAAAACAACCTGGCAACTTTTGAGGGAATCTCCGAGCCCTTTGCGAACAACAACAGTACTGTGACCCGCCACCGACTTGCCTTGCAAAGCCTCAATCTCGGCACCAAAGGCATCAGCCCCAAGAATGCAGAATGTGAGCGTGCTGCCCACCTCCGGCGGCCACTCCGTGAAGAGCGCAAAGTTGTAGAGAAACGCAACTTTCAACTCCTTTTCATTGCCACCTGGTTGCGCCTCATCGGCCCAGCCAGGAATGCAAGCAAGCAACGCGCACCCCAGCGCGACTCGCGCCAGCCATTTGATCAGTGCAGGTGACATTAGAAGTGCCATGTGCCCTTGATTAACAGGCTGCGACCAATCTCGGAAGGCTGAGTCGGCAAGTAATCACCGACGAACTCAAGATGTCGTTGGTCAAGCAGGTTTTGGCCCACGATGCTGATTTCAGCTTGTCGGCCGATTCGAAATGCGTAACGCATGTCAAGCGTTGTGTAGGCCGACACTTCTGGATTGCTGAGACGGCTGGTGTATTTCAACCAGAGGTCAAACTGACTGCCCTCTGCAAACGTCCAGGCTGAACGCACCGACGCCCGGTGACGAGGCACGCGGCCTTCCAACTGGTCTTGTGCTGCTGCGGCGAACAGATCACTCAAACGAGGCGTGCTTAAGTAGAGGCGCGAATAGTTGGGCTGTAGGCGCCAGTGAGGGCTGACCTGCCAATCAGCCGCTACCTCGAAACCATGGGTGCGGGCACGTGCATCGTTATTGCTGATCATCGGTACGATTACAGGCAAAGTCGCAAAAGATTGGGGCACTCCAGTTGCAAGGCTGATAAGGCTGGTGTAGTCACTTACAAAACCCGCCATATCGAGAGATAATTTTTCGCTAATACGGTGCCTGAAGCCAACCTCAAACGAGGTCACTTTTTCAGCTGTGAGCGTGTCATTCGGGGGGGGAACTCGCAAGAAATTTATGGCGGGAACACTCGTTTGCGCCAAAGAGAATGGAATATCAAGTTCTGTTCGCGAAGGTGTCCGTGATGCCCGCGCCAGCGAGGACCACCAGGTTGTGAACTCGTTGGGTGTCCAGGCCAGACGAATGTCAGGCTGAGGCTGTGTCCCACTCCAGTTGTCATAGTCAAGTCGAAGTCCACCACTCAGACGCAAGCGATCTGGAATCAGGTCATATTCATCATGGGCAAAGATACTGCCAATCTGCCAGTCACGGGCTTGCCGATCGAACCCCACCGCGCCCATGACATCAGCACTTCGCAACTCAATGTGGTCACGAGAAATGCGATACGAAGCGCCCCAAAGCAACTCATGCGCACCCATTGATGAGCGCCTCTGAAACTCACCGCCAAGAGTCTGTCTTTCTTCACGAATCATGCTTTCCACATCAACGACAGAATTTTCAACGGAGACTTGCCAATCCATTTGACCGCCATCGGCCAGCGGCTGTTCCTGGCGTAAAGACAAATGACTGCCGCTGTTGGCTTGCTGGACGTTGATCAGCGGGGGATTGACGCTGTAGCGCGAGAAGTCCAATCGGTCATCGGCGCGGGAGTCAAAGGCTTCCCCGGTCAAGGTCCAGCGCCCACCTTGAGCGCCTGGCCAGTCACCACGAAAGCCTACCCGTGAAGATTTCCAACTGTCATTACCGTCCAGTCCGTTCGCAGCTTTGGACGGTGCCTGATCAAAACCCTTGGCCGAAATCCGAAAATGCCCTTCACCCAACTCGAAGCCATGGCGTAAGGTGACCGAGCCCGGCTCATCCGTGCCTGTAGAAACAATCGCATCGGTGCCCAGGGTATCGGCGGCGTTGCGCGAAATGATGTTGATAACACCATTCACGGCATTCGACCCCCACATGGCTGCGCTAGGACCACGAATGACCTCAATGCGTTCAATGTCGCCCAGAACGACGTCCTCGGCTTCCCACAACACACCCGAGAACAGCGGCGAATAAATGCTGCGCCCGTCCTTGAGGACCAGCAGCTTGTTGGCAAAACGGCCGTTAAAGCCGCGAATACTCACAGCCCACCGGTTGTTAGCAATCCGCGCTACTTCGACCCCGGGCGCCAGACGCAGTGCCTCTGGAATACTGCGGGCTCCAGAGCGCTCAATGTCATCGCGCGAAATCACAAAGACAGCCGCAGGCACTTCCTGTACTTTCTGTATTTTGCGAGAAGCACTGCTTATTTCAATTTTTAATAAATCTTCTAAAGGAAGATTGAAATAGCTGTCGACTGCCAGTGCGGGAATGGCCATAAGTCCGCCAACAAGTCCAAACAGATAAGCGCTCGTACGACGACAAACAATCATCACTTGCATAGTTTTCTTCATGGCAGGTTCCTAACGCGTTCTAAATTTATGCAGGGGAATGAACTTGATGTAGGCATAGCCGCGTGTCGTCCTAAAACTTGTAGAGAAGATTGACCCGCACACTGCGGCCATCCTGCTCAAGCGCGTTTTGCCAATTGCCGTTGGAGCCAGGTTGTGCGTAACGCTTATCAAAGATGTTTTGCGCCACCAGTGACACTGTCAACCCACTGGCCAGGGCTTCGGTGCTCAGATGCAGGTTTGACAAGGAATAACCGCCCAACGCCGTACCCGCGAGGCTCAAGCGCTCGCTGCTGTATTGCCATTCGTAGCCCAGTCGCCACCCTGCCACCGGCAGTGGGCTTGAGAAATTAAGCTTTCCCAGCAACTTGGGTGAATTGAGCAAGGGGCCGCCGCTTGCGTAGGCCACGTTTTGAACCGACACGCTGCCCCTCAAGCGGGCGCCAGCATCCCACGTCTGATCCATGGAGAGTTCCAAACCCTGAGCCGTCACGGACTCGCCTGACTGAAACTGCAATAAGTTGCTCACAGGGTCAGTGCCCTGCGTGATGAGGTCCTGAATCTTCCATTGGTAGACCGAACCCCTTACAGTGAGGTCACGACTGACCCTGTGGTCGGCAAAGAGCTCCAGCGTGTCGATGGTTTCGCCTTTCAGCGCCGGATTGGCAATCTGGGCAACACCATCGTAGTAATCACGCTCAAAAAAATTGGGCGACCGGTGGGCTCGTCCGTAGAGCGCCTTAACAGTCGTCGACGTTGACGCTAGCCAAATTAAGGCGACGCGTGGACTGGCGCTGGTTTCACTGGTGTTGTCGCGATCCAGACGCAGTCCCAGAGTTGCAGTCCAGAAGTCTGCCAGCCGCCATTCATCTTGGGCATATACCCCTAAGCGATAGCCAGAGCCGGGGATAGTGAGGTTGTTGGAGGGCTGATTGGCGTCTAGTACTTGTTGGCCATTTCGAACCGTGTCCTGCCCTTCGAGCCCAAGCATCCACTTGTGCCCAGCCACAGCGGTCGAGACCAATCGGAACTCGGCGCCATGCCAGTCACTAGGTTGTAAAAACAACAGCGGCGACCCGCTATAACTGAGAATGCTGGTGTAGCGCTCCTGCCCCGCGAACAATCGCCCAGACACCTGCAAAGTGTTGCCAGCATAGCTGTCTTGATATTTCAGTTGCATCAGCGAATACCGGTCCGCCTGGTATTGCCCCGGAACCAACGGGTCACTCTCGTATCCGCCAGTGGGATCATCCTTGTGGCGATCACTCAACGCAAGTTGAAATGACCAGGCACCACCGGCGATGTTGGCAAGAAACTTCTTGTCGCGCTCGCCATCCAATCCCGCCGCAATGCCTGACACGCCCATGGTGCCAAAATCGTAGTAACGATCAACGCCACGCGACGTCATGCCAGAGGCCGATAACAGCACGCTAACGTCGTTATCGAGCAACTTGCCCCAGGTTGCGCGACCTTCACTGCGGGCTTGAGGATGTTGGTAGGCCACCGCCAGCTCGGCGCCATTCACATCGGCGCCGCTGCGAGTGATGACATTGACGACACCAAACATGGCATTCTGGCCATACACCGCACCGCCAGGACCCGGGATGAATTCAATTCGATCGATCAGGTCGACATCGACCGGAAACTCCTGACCCACGGGTCCGCCGTCATAGCCCGGGTTATTGACGCGATTGCCATCCAGTGCAATCAACACCCGTGTCGTGAAGTCGCCCGGCAATCCAAAGCCGCGCGTTCCCAAGTAGGTATATTGACGGTCGTAGGTGGTGTAAACACCGGGAAGCGAAGCGAGTGCTTCCCCCAGCGTGCGCCAACCAAATGCCTTGATCTCCTGACGAGTGATAACGCTCACAGCAGCAGCCACTTCAGTTTGCTTTTGTGGGTACTTGGAGGCACCCACAATCGAGACGCCCAGTAGCTGCTCCAAGCTCAAACTTATCATGTCAGTTCCGGCAATCGCCGGCGAGACAAACGCAACAATCAGCGTAGGAAAAAGCCTAAGCAGCAATCCAAAATCCTCCACTGAAACATTTCTCATAGTTGTCTATTGCTCTTTTTCTGAGTGACGTGCCAGGCAATACCAGCGTCAAACACCTTGGATTTACTGTAGGTGGAGGCGACCGAATCGTCTGTAGGGAGATTTAGACAATTGCTGTAGGCAGACAACGCCAGTTCAAGCCGGACTGACGACGAAAGAGTTGAACCTGAGCCTCCCCATTTGTGATTCTTTTACACAAAGAAAACGGGGCAATGATTCACTGGATTAACTGAAGAGCTTCTAGCCTGTTTCAGGCTCCTGCGCGACAGCTATAAAGGCAGCAGTTTTATGCGCACCAACACGTCAGGCATTCGCATTGGCTAAGTGAGCCCATGCCGGGCGTACACAAAAAAGGGCGAC
>SERZ01000298.1_pt1 | contig 34660 bp, 27 predicted proteins | sample 3171461 | NCBI WGS metagenome assembly SERZ01 (sample SAMN06051861, study PRJNA518727) | freshwater metagenome | biome: subpolar coniferous forest; feature: holomictic lake; material: water; isolation source: holomictic Lake 227, 6 m depth | place: Canada: near Kenora, Ontario | collected... | reverse complement strand
CGGCCGTGGTTCAGGGCGTCACGGCGTCGGCCACCCAGTTGGAGGCGGACGCCGGAGGGATGACCGGTGCCGCAGACCAAGCAAGCGGCCAAGCATCTGCGGTTGCCGCCGCCGCGAGGGAGGCCTCCTCTAATGTCGAGACGGTGGCCGCGGCGACTGAGGAATTGACCGCTTCGGTCAATGAAATCAGGCGTCAGGTCGGCGACTCGGCCCGTATCGCTGAAACCGCGGTTGAAGAGGCCGGGCGGACTAATACAACCGTGGCAGGCTTGTTGGATGCCGCGCAAAAGATTGGCGCTATCGTCCAGTTAATCAATAATATTGCGAGTCAGACCAATTTGCTTGCGCTTAATGCAACGATTGAGGCGGCCCGCGCAGGGGATGCCGGTAAAGGCTTTGCCGTGGTTGCAAGTGAGGTTAAGAATCTTGCAAACCAAACGGCAAAGGCAACTGATGATATTCAGGCTCAAGTTGCCGATATGCAGGGTGTAACCGGTAGCGCGGTTGATGCAATTAAGGGAATCGCCGGCACTATTCGTCGCATGAGTGAAATTACCACGACCATTGCAGCAGCTGTTGACCAGCAGGGCGCCGCAACCAATGAGATTGCACGGAATGTTGAGGCTGCCTCAAGGCGCACTTTAGAGGTTTCAGATCAAATTGGCGGTGTTACCGAGGCCGCGGGTTCTACCGGAAGGATGGCCGGTCAGACCCTGTCGGCGGCTCGGGAGTTGAGTGGCCAGGCCGGTCGTCTGCGCACCGAAGTTGACGGCTTTATCGGCCGGGTTCGTGCGGCCTGATGGCGCATTTCTTCTGAATTTTCCTTAATTATCAAAGAGGTTGTAATCGGCTTTTCGATCCTCTAATCAGTTGGACTTGGGTAATACGGATTTCCGAAAACTTTCGGACAAGTTTCTAACCGTATGTTCGGGGGTGCCGTGGCTAACGACACTGACTTTGCTTCGCTGGCGGCAACCGGTGCCGCCGGCCGTGAAATCGAGCTGAAACTTTGCACGGAGCCGGAATGTCTGGCCCGGTTGCTACAGCATCCCGGACTGACCGCGCTGGCGGCCGGGCCACCGGTGGTGCGGCGCCAGACGACGACTTATTATGATACACCAGACCTGCGACTGGCCGCTAAAGGCGTGGCGTTTCGGGTGCGGCAGGAAGATGACGGCCGCATCTGCCAAACCGTGAAAACCCTCAACAGTGTTGCCGCCGGTGATAACGCCGCGGTTGCGGTTCGGCGTGAATGGGAATGGCCGTTGCCGGACGATAATCCGGACTTTCGAGTCTTGACGGCTCGCGGCGTCGATCAGTTGCTGCCGGTTGAGGCTCTGCCGGATTTGCAACCGATTTTTGCCAGTGAAATACGGCGGACCACGTTGCTCGTGCGTCCCGATGCGCTGAGTGCAATCGAAGTCGCGTTTGATGTCGGCGTGGTTCGTTGTGGTTCGCGCTTGCATCCGATATGCGAGATCGAACTGGAACTGCGGGCCGGTGCGCTGGGGCCGTTGTTCGACCTTGCGCTGGAGCTTCAGGGGGTGGTGCCGCTGCGTATCGCCGCCGATAGTAAAGCCGAAATCGGCTATCGGTTGGCCACCGGAAGACCTTATGTCACCGGAAAGTCGGAGCCGATGGCGCTGTCGCCCGCAACCGGGGTTGCCGAAGCGTTTCGTCATATCGTGCGCCATTGTTTGCGTCATCTGTTGGCCAACGAGGATTGTGCGTTGGCGGCGCTGACGGATCCGACAACCGGTGATATTGCGGCGGTGCGTTATCTGCGTCATGGTTTGCGTCGGTTGCGTCATGCTTTGATGTTATTCGCGCCGGTCATCGCGTCGCCCGATGCCGCCGGCTTTGCCGAACAGTGCCGGATGCTGGGGCGGTTGCTGGCGCCGGCTCGTGATTGGTCGATGGTCGGCCCGGTGCTGCGTCAGGCCGGGGTGGATGTGCCCGACGGGGCGCCGATTCCCGGGGCCGATTGCCTGGCGGCGCTTGAGGCAACCAAGCGGGCCCGGGCCGCGATTTTGGCGCCCGAATTTACCCGGTTGGTGCTGGCCTGTGGCGGCTGGCTTGAGCAGGACCGTTGGAGCGAGCGGGCCGGGGATGAGTTGGTCGCCAAGTTGGCACAGTCGATTACTGATTATGCCGGGCCATGGCTGGATCAAACCTTCCGTCGGGTGCGCAAGGTTGACTTCGTGCGCGCCGATCCTGCGGAAGTCAAAGAATTGCGCCGCCGGGTGCGCCATCTGCTTTATGCTGCCGAAGCGTTTCGCGGGCTTTATATGCCGGCGGCGTCTCGGCCGTTTCTGACATCGCTGGCCGAACTGCGCGCGGGACTTGACGAGGTCAATGATCTGCGCAAGGTTCGCGATTTGTTAAAGACGAATACGGCCCGCAACTCGGCTCGCGATGCCCGGCTGGAACGCGCCTTTCGGGAGGCCTCGGCCCGCTTGTTGGAAGCGGCAAATCGTTTCAGGGACGTGCAGCCTTTTTGGAAGCGCGGGTAATCGTGCCCTCTTTTTTTTGGCCGCGGTCGGGTGCATAATGGCCACCATCCGCCATGACGGGAGTATCGGCGGCCCCGCTTGGCGGCCGTCCGAAGAATGCGCATGAATAAGCTCGACGATTTTATCAAGACCCGGCAAATCACCGAGGTTGAGTGTCTGGTTCCCGATATGTCCGGGATTGCCCGCGGCAAGATTGTTCCCGCAGAGAAATTTTTGCGTATTCTGCGTGACCGCGGGTTACGTCTGCCTGAATCGATTTTCGTGCAGACGGTGACCGGCGATTTTCCCGAAGATGATGACGTTACCAGCAATGAAAACTCCGACATCTATATGGTGCCGGACGAAAACACCATCCGTATGCTGCCTTGGTATACCGAGCCGACGGCTCAGGTGATCAGCGACTGCTATTATGCTAATGGCAACCCGGTTAATATTTCACCGCGCTGGGTGCTGCGCCGGGTGCTGGAGCTTTACGAGGAGCGCGGATGGCGCCCGATCGTCGCACCCGAGCTGGAATTCTTTTTGGTCCAGGTCAACAAAGACCCCGATTATCCGTTGCTGCCGCCGGTCGGGCGCTCGGGTCGGACCGAAAGCGGGCGTCAAGCTTACGGTATTGACGCCGTTAATGAATTCGATCCGATCTTTGAAGATGTTTATGATTTCTGTGAAGCCCAGAATATCGATATCGATACGCTGACTCATGAAGCCGGAGTTGCTCAAATCGAGATTAACTTCAATCATGGTGATGCGCTGGAACTGGCTGACCAGACCTTTCTGTTTAAGCGTACGGTGCGCGAGACTGCCATTCGTCATCAGGTTTATGCGACGTTTATGGCCAAGCCGATGCAGGATCAGCCGGGAAGTGCGCTTCATATTCACCAAAGCGTAGTTGATAGCAAAACCGGGCGTAATTTGTTCTCTGATTCTGAGGGCACTGACACGCCATTGTTCATGTCTTATATTGCCGGCCTGCAAAAGTTTTTGCCCGCATCGATGCCGTTATTTGCACCCAATGTTAATTCTTATCGCCGATTACTGCCAGGCTCGGATGCCCCGATCAATGTGCATTGGGGGCGCGATAATCGCACGGTCGGTTTTCGGGTGCCGGTTTCGGAGCCGGATTCGCGCCGGGTTGAAAATCGGGTGGCCGGCGCGGATGCCAACCCCTATCTTGCGCTCGCCGCTTCGCTCGCGTGCGGCTATCTCGGCATGATTAATGAGATGGAGCCGTCCGATCCGATCAAGGGCACCGCGCACCGACTGGCCTTCACGCTGCCGCGCCACCTGATGGACGCACTCAACAAGTTCAACGCCTGCAAGCCCCTGCGCGAAGTAATCGGTGAAAAATTCATGGATGCCGTGACCGCAGTCAAGACCAGCGAATATGAAGCCTATCAGCGGGTGATCAGCTCGTGGGAGCGAGAAAATCTGCTGCTGAATGTGTAATATAACCGTGCTCGGCATCTGTCCGATGATTTTCGGACAGATACTAGCAGCGGTTATATGCACATTCTAGATGTTGTTTAAGGCGTTCTTGGAGTCCGGCAACGGTTGAATGGTAAATTCGCTCCATATCATCAATCATTGTTTCGAGGACGCCGGTGCCGGGAGCTTTGTTAAGACTGGTGGCGAATCTTGACATGCGTTGAGCCCCGAGATTGCTGGCGTCCCCGTTCAATCTATGGGCGGATTTCCGCAGTGCGTCGCGGTCGCCTGCCAGCCAGGCCGATTTAATCTCTTGAACCGCTTCCCCCATCGCGACCGGCAGGCTGATGAGCAGAGTACGGAATTCATCTTCGCCTAGAAAATCACAGAGTTCCCTGATCTGGACTTCATCAAATAAGGGTTCATTCTCATGGGGCTGGTTTTGGTCGAATTCTATGTCCGACCGGGCCGGGACAAGGTCACCGGCCTCGATGAGCAGGTCGCTGAGCTTCCATGTCTGCTCCGGGTGCTTGAGAGTCCGGGTGATGGTCCGCAGCAAAGACTTCGCCGTATAGGGTTTGGTAATGTGCTCGTTCATGCCGGCGGCTAGAATTTGCTCCCGCTGTTCGCGGATACCATGCGCAGTAACCGCAATAATTGGCACGGTGGCCTGCGGTATAGCGAGTCCTCGAATTATTTTGGCTGTGGTAATGCCATCCATCACGGGCATTTGAATATCCATCAACACCAAATCAAAAGTATCAGCTTGTAATGCATCAAGCGCCATCTGTCCGTTTTCGACACAGACGGTGCTGTGACCGGCCTTGTGTAATACAGCTTTAATAATAGTTTGATTGATTATGCTGTCTTCGGCCACTAAAACCCGAAGCGGCGCTTGAAAGTTATCTTCCTCTACAAGAAGAGCGTGGTCTTTATTCTCGACATATCCGGAGCTGCATGGAATTGAAATCCGGAAGGTACTGCCGGATCCGGCCGTACTGTCAAGTTCAATGGTTCCCCCCATTAATTCACACAGTTTCTTTGAAATAGCCAATCCCAAGCCTGCGCCCCCGAAGCTCCGGGTGAAAGAGGAGTCTGCTTGAGTAAAGCTTTCGAATATTGCGGATTGGGATTCCGCCGGAATACCGATCCCGGTATCTGCTACGACCAGTCGAAGCTCGCCGGAACATGCGCTCGGTACATAATCAACCTCGACCCTGATACTGCCCTGTTCGGTAAACTTAATGGCATTCCCGACAATATTAAAAATTATCTGGCGAATTCTGGTGGAGTCACCGGACAAAATCTGCGGAACATTATCGCGAATGTCTGTTATAAATTCCAGTGTCTTGCGATCGGCCTCAAGCTTCAGTAAGGACAGGGCTTCGCCGATAATAGTTGTTGTGCTGAAGTCATCTATATATAATTTGAGTCTTCCGGTTTCACATCTTGAATAATCAAGAATGTCGCTTATAATAGTTTGAAGGCTGTGCGCAGCATTATCGACAACTGTTGCATATTTTCGTTGAGTATCATTTAGATCGGTATTGAGAAGTACCTCAGTCATGCCGATGATCCCATTCATCGGTGTGCGAAGTTCATGACTCATCATTGCCAGAAAATCGGATTTAGCGCGGGTTGCCGCCAGCGCGGCATCGCGGGCCTGAACCAGATCGCGATTGGTGGCTTCAAGCTCGGCGGTGCGTTCGCACACCCGCTTTTCCAGATAAGTATTGAGATAATTGACCGCGTCGGTCTGGAATTTCAGGGTCAAATGGGCTTTGACCCGGGCGCGCAGGATCGGCGGGCTAATCGGTTTGGTAATAAAATCAACAGCACCAAGCTCTAATGCCCGAGTTTCATAGTCGATATTCGAATGAGCTGTAACGAATATAACCGCACCTTCTTTAGTGGCCGGGTTGGATTTCAGGGCGGCACAGACAGCAAAGCCATCCATCACCGGCATTTCGGCATCTAAAAGAATAATATCGGGTTTTTTTTCTTCAGCAATCCGCAGCGCCTTCTCGCCATTGGTCGCGAAAAATAGCATCGCTTGTCCGGCCAGGATATCGCTCATCAACCGAATGGTGGTCAGGTCATCGTCGATGATCAGCAGGCGGGGGCGGGTGATGGTCATGCGGCACCAACGGAAAGGGATTTCAGAATTTGCGCAGCGGCTTCAAGGTCAAGCTCTTCCAGCATGCGGTCCAGGCTTTTTCTGTCCCCGAGCGAAAGTCGGGAGAGGATCATCGGGCGGAGTGAACGATATTCGTTAAGAGCGTTCAAATCTCCATTTTCCAGCAAGCCGATCAACAAATCCAGCTTGGCCGGGGTGATGTCGCCCGAACCGGCTTGCGCTTCGTCATCTTCGGCCATTGTCAGGACCGCTTGGCTGAATTTAGCGAAGGTGGCGTCCAGTTCGTTCACCATCGGGATCGTCGCGGCCAGCGGTTCGCCGGCCCTCACCGCGGTTTCGATTCGGGAGGCTTGCTTCGACAACTCAACGGCGGCCAGATTGCCGGCGGCCCCGCGCAGGGTGTGCATGACCCTGGCTGCTTGGTCCAGCCGACCGTTTCTAAGATCGGCACGGGTCCGCTCGCCGACGCCCTCGAAATCGACGACCATCCGCTTCAGCATCGAGCGCAGCAAATCCGTCTTCCCGCCGACTCGCAGCAACGCCTGGCGCAGGTCAAGCCCCGGAATATCGAACGAACAGGATTGCAGAGCGGCATCAACTTTACTATTTAATATTTGCGTTGCCGAGCGGTTGGATTTGGCGTCAGTCAGTCGGCCGACATGGTGCAGGATGGTGTTGACAAGCTGAGGCACATCAAAGGGTTTGGCAACAAAGCCGTTCATCCCGCAGCCCAAGCATTTTTCCTGATCCTCGACTCTGACGCCGGCGGTGAGCGCGATGATCGGCAGGTCTTTCAGTTGCAACTCTTCGCGGATCAGGGCGGTTGCGGTGAAGCCGTCCATCACCGGCATTTGCGCATCCATCAGCACCAGATCGAAGTCGGGGCTATGTTCGGGCCGCAGGCGCTTGACGGCTTCGGTGCCGTCATCGGCGATTTCGACGGTGGCGCCTTCTTCCTCGAGGATGGCCCGGGCGACATCCTGATTGAGAGTGTTGTCTTCGACCACCAGAATGCGCAGCCCTTCCAACCGGGCCATGGCGATACCTTTGCCCCGCCGGACCTCGTCCAACAAAGGGCCCAGCCCGCCGTGCCGCCGCGCTTGAACTTCGGCAACAATATTAAGCAGGGCCGACGCGGTCACCGGCTTGACCAGGACGCCGTCGACGAAGTTGGCTTCCGGCGATTGGAACACCTCTTCGCGGGTGAAGGCGGTGACCATGATCACGATCGGCGGGCGGGTGCCGGCCAGCATCGCGTCTTCCCGAATTTTTTTGCTGGTTTCCAGTCCGTTCATGCCGGGCATCTGCCAGTCGATCAGCAATAAGTCGTAAGCGGTGCCTTGCTCGACTTTTTCGTGGAGTCGGTCCAGAGCGTGTTCTCCGGAATCAACGGAATCGGGATGCATGCCGATTGACTCGGCGGTGGCCGAGATATACATCCGCGCGGTCGCGTTGTCATCGACCACCAGCACTTCAAGATCGGTCAGGATGTGCTCTCGCTCGAGATCGTCTTCGATCGGGCGGCCGATCTGGAAGGGCAGGGTGAACCAGAACTCGCTTCCTTTGCCCGGCGCGCTGATCACGCCGATGGTGCCGCCCATCAACTCGACCAAACGCTTGCAGATGACCAGACCAAGGCCGGTGCCGCCAAAGCGGCGGGTGGTGGTCATATCCGCCTGGGTGAAGGGTTGGAACAGCCGGGCCTGCTGTTCCTCGCTCAAGCCGATTCCGGTGTCGCGGACCGAGAAGCGGACCATCACGCAATCGGAGGATTGCTCGGTTAACTCGGCATGAACCGCGACTTCACCGGTTTCGGTGAATTTGATCGCGTTGCCGACCAGATTGACCAGTATCTGCTGCAACCGGGTCGGGTCACCGCGCAGCCAGTTCGGCACCGGATTGTCGATGCCGATTATGGTTTCCAGGTCCTTGGAGGCGACCGTAACCGACATGATGGTGGCCAGCGTGCTGATCACATCGTCCAGGCGAAAATCGATGGTCTCCAGGTCCATGCGCCCGGCATCGATTTTGGAGAAATCGAGGATGTCGTTGAGGATACCCATCAACGCCTTGCCCGAGATCGAAACCTTGTTGACGCAGTCGGCCTGCTCCGGGGTCAGCGGGGTGCGGGTGAGCAGGTGGGTCAGGCCGAGAATCGCGTTCATCGGCGTACGAATCTCGTGGCTCATGTTGGACAGGAATTCGCTTTTCGCCATGTTGGCGTTTTCGGCGGCGGCTTTGGCGGCAGCCATGGCGATTTCCCGATACTTGCCGGTCACCGTGGTCGAGGTGCCGCGATAGCCGATAAAGCGGCCGTCGGTGTCGTACATGGGGGTGCCGCTGACCGCAGCGATTTCCCGTTGTCCGTCCGCCCCCGCCAGATTGAATTCGATTTTACGCCAGGGGCGCCGCTCTTCGATCGCCCGGCCGCGCTCTTCCCAGGCGGCCAGATTCAGTTGATACTCCTCCGGGGTCGGGGCGAAAACGTCCTTGACTGTCCGGCCGATCAACAGTTCCGTATTGATATAGCTGGAGGATGAGCAAAAGGTAAAACGCTCGTTTTTATCGAATTCAAAGAAAAACTCGGCAGAGGATTCAGCGAAATCACGGAAACGCTGTTCTTCGAAACGGGCGCGGCGCTCACTTTCGCGTTGCGCCGCTTCCAGCCGTTTACGCTCGGTGATGTCGAGCACGACCGCCATCAGGCTGGTGACTTCACCGGTTGCGGATTTGACCGGAATAAAACTGGCGAGCCAATGGCGCGGGATGCCGGGGGCGCTTGCGGTTTCACCGTGAAGCTCCAGATCCAGAACCGGGATGCCGGTTTCGAATATCGGGGCGATGATTTCCTTCAGACGATGGGCAAGCGGCGCGGGTAGAATATCCTCCTGTCTGCGCCCGATATGCTCGGCGACCGACATGCCATTGTTCTGCGCCAGCCGGGTGTTGACTCTTATATACCGGTAATCACGATCGAACTGGCTGATCGCGACCGGGGCATGCATGAACAGCGTTTCGATTTCGTTCGCCCGTATCCATGCCTCGGCTTCGCTTCGCTCCGCTCGTAGCGCGACGTCCTCGAGTTTCAGGTTGTTAAAACGCATGCGGGTGCCGACGCAGGCGAACACCATGACGGCAACGATATTTCCCAGTTCGGCGACCTGTAAGTCGAAAACCACCTTGGCCAGGGCGTCGGCATCGGCCACGATCAACAGGGGGGCAAGCCCGGAGGAAAGCAGGACCAGGGTGCACCCCAGCCCGGCACCGATCATGCCATAGTAATAAGACAGTATAATCAGTGCAGGAAGAAAAAGATTGAGTTCTCGCTTGATGTCCGGGAAATAAATGAAAAACTCGTAATAATTACAGGCTGCAATAACCATGATAAGCGCCAAAAACAGGACAACCCTTTTGCGGGATCGCCAGTTTTGATAATAGCTTTGATTAAATTTTATAACCGCGTCACGAAGCGCGATCGCCAAGGGTACGATGATCAGGGCGGAGGGCACGATTGACAATACCCAAGATATCGTGTTGCCGCTCACTTCCGCGAACGTGAAATCGTGACCGTAAACGGTGAGCGCGGAGAACAAACCGGCCAGGGGGGCGGAAAACAGGCAATAGCTGATCGCGAGGATGGTGAACCAGCGGATGCAGTTTTCCGCGCTGATCTCGCCGGCATAGCGGCGGATGATCGCGGCCGGAAGCAAAGCCACCGCGCTGTCGGTGGTGGCGAGAATGACGGAGTCGCGATAGGACGAGGTCATCACGAATTCGTTGGGAAAATCACCGAGCCAGGAGCCGATGGCAATGAACGGCCAATGGCGCGGATGGCTCAATACCAGAATCGCGAGGGTGAAGGCATCCGGCGGCCAGAATACGCAGAGCGCTGTTCCCGGTATCGCAAACAGCGAGCCGAATTTTCCCAAAAGCGCGTAGCTTATCCCGGCGAGCACACCCAAACCGATGGACATTACCCCGGTCGGAATTCTGCTTGTCATTACCCCAATTCCTCCGGCCATCAGGCCAGCCGAACCTGCCGGGGTTCGGCATGCTGCAATGCAGCATTGCAAACTACTTAATACAAAAGTTCGGGGCGGAGTCAAAGTGCTTTTTTGGAAAACTTGAGGTTCTTTTAACCAAGTCCCTGCTTTGAAACGCTAATCACTGGTTAGATTTTGCTTGCGGCGGGGCTGGTGTTAAGCCTCTTGTCTTGTTGCTTTTCCTAATGCTAAGGGTTCAGACAAAGCCTCACGCGCTCTCACTGCACTGCAAAAAGGAAAGATCATGGTTAAGACGCTTTCGTTCGGTACGGTCCTTGTCGCGGGTGCTTTGCTGGCGGCCCCGGTTTCGGCTGAGCCCGCCGTCACCGTCGGTGCCATCGAGATTCTGTCCGGGCCGAGCGCCGCCTACGGCACCGCGATCAAGGCCGGGCTGGAACTGGCGTTGGCAGAGATCAATGCGGCCGGCGGTGTTCTCGGCGGCCGGAAGCTGGAGCTGGTGATCGAGGACTCGGCGGGCAACAAGGATCAGGCGGTCAATGCCGCGCGCCGGCTGATCGGACAGAACAAGGTGCCGGCCATCATCGGCCCGACCCTGTCCAACGAGATGTTCGCGGTCGGCCCGGTGACCAATGAGCGTAAGGTGGTCACCATCGGCACCTCGAACACCGCCAAGGGCATTACCGATATCGGGCCTTATATTTTCCGGACTTCGCTGCCGGAAGCGGATGTGGTGCCGGTGACGCTGGCGGCGGCCCGCGACAAGTTCGGGGTCAAGACCATCGCGATGATGTACGCCAACGACGACGCCTTCAGCAAATCGGGTTTCGACTCGATGAAGGCGGCGGCGGACAAGCTGGGCCTGACCATTGCCGCCATCGAGAGTTTTAGCGGCAAGGATACCGATTTCTCGGCTCAGCTGACCAAGATCAAGGGGCTGAAGGTCGATGCCATCACGGTCTCGGCGCTGGTCGAGCCGACTTCGGGCGTGGTGTTGCAGGCCCGTCAACTCGGCATTCCCGCCAGCATCCGTTTTATCGGCGGCAACGGCGCCAATTCACCCAAGCTGGGCGAGATTGCGGGCGAAGCGGCCGATGGTTTGCTGGTCGGCAGCCCGTGGTTCATCGCCAAACCCGATCCGGCCAATCAGGCCTTCGTCGCCGGTTTTAACAAGAGCTATGGCAAAGATCCGGACCAATTCGCGGCTCAGGCCTATGATACCTTGCATATTTTGGCCAAGGCGATTGATCGGGCCGGCAACACCGACAGCGACAGTATCCGTGAATCCTTGTTGAAGACGTCTTATACCGGCGTGATCGGACCGTTCAGCTTCACCGCCGGCCGGGATCCGGCCTCGACCGAAGGCGTGGTGGTGTTGACCATGCAGGGCGGCAAGTTCCAGATTCTGAAGTAGCGGTTACGATGCTGCTTCAGCAACTCGTCAACGGGCTGGTGTTGGGGTCAACCTATGCGCTGTTCGCGCTGGGTTTTACCCTGATCTTCGGTGTACTGCGCATTATCAACCTGACCTACGGCTTTTACTTTTCGGTTGGGGCCTTCGTTGCGCTATGGCTGGCGCGCTCGGTCGGGGCTTCGGTCTGGCTGGCCTTGCCCGGCGGCGCGCTGGCGGCCGGGTTGGTGGCGGTGGTGCTGGATAGCCTGCTGCTGACCCGGTTGCGCCATGCCAAGGCGGGAGAACTGTCCTCGCTGATGGTGACCTTGGGCGCGGTGCTGGCGCTCTATTCCGCGATGGCGGCGCTGTTGGGCACGGAAATCCGGCGCTTTCCCTTCGGCTTTGTCGGCTCGGCGGCGCTGGAGGCGGGCGGGGTTCGGCTGTCGCTGGTGCAGATTGTGATTGTCGGCACCGCGTTCACCCTGGCGGCGCTGTTGTTCCTGGTGCTGCGCTATAGCCGGCTTGGTTTGATGATCCGGGCGCTGGCCGAGAATGAAGACGTCGCCCGCTTGATGGGCATCGATGTTGATGCCATGGTGGTTGCGGTTTCGTTTCTGTCGGGGGTTCTGGGCGGGACCGCCGGCGTGCTGCTCGGGCTGAATTTCAACGCGATTCAGCCCTTCATGGGCGAGGCCATGATGCTGCGCGGCTTTGCCGTCATCATCATCGGCGGCTTGGGCGATGTTCGCGGCGCCCTGGTCGCCGGGGTGACGCTGGGCGTGCTGGAGGTGCTGACCGCAGGCTATGTCTCCTCCAACGCCAAGGAGGCGGTCGGCTTCGCGATTCTGGTGCTGACCTTGTGGCTGCGCCCGGTCGGTCCATTCGGCGGACGCTTCTTCTCGACTGAAAAATGTCCATGGGCTAAAATCGAAACACCAGGTGAGGCATAGCCTGACCTGGTGCTCTGGGAACTATGTTGGCGGCGCATAGCAAAGCCAGTGGGGCCGATCAACTGCTCAACCAAACAATAGGCGAGTGAATGGCGGAAAGTCAAGTCCCATACCCCAACCATGCCTATCAGATCACCGCTCTGCGATCAGCGCTCTCCGAACCGAGATTTAAGGCCTATCTCGCGAAAGGCGGTTACGACGAGCAGTACGCTCTGGCTCTGTATCTCTACAATGTCAGGGTTGCCAAAGCCTTTATGTTCCCGCTCGGGGTCGCGGAAGTCACATTGCGCAACGCGATTGATAAGAGGTTTGTCGATGTCTACGACAAGAACTGGCACAGGGATCTGCGCGTTCGGGATTCGGTGCTGACCCCGGAGAGCTTGAACGCGCTCGACAAAGCCATCACTCGTGCCGGAAACAACGCCGACCACGGGCAGGTGGTCGCCGAGTTGACATTTGACTTCTGGTCAAACTTACTGCGGCCTGACTATGGCTCATTCTGGCGAACGAACCTCAACATCGTCTTTCCGAATATCCAGCGCGGCAGGTTGCGTCACGATGTTCAGTTAATGGTCAAGGAAATCAACGTCTTCCGCAATCGGGTCGCCCACCATGAACCGGTTTTAGACCGCAATATCACAGACATTCACGCAAAAATAGTCGAGATCGTGTCGCTGCGATGCAAAGAAACAGCAGCTTGGCTCAAGCATCACTCCACAGTGAGTGCGGCTATCCGGACTCGGCCACACGGACCGGCCGCCGGATTTATGTCACTGCGCGACCGGATGGCTCGAGACTTCGTAAAGGTTCTGGGAACGACCAAACTTGACAGCCTTGCCAGCAGCTTCGATCATACCAAGCAAGCTGCCGTTCGCATAGACAGCGTTGGCGCACCGACGGCAGCTTTTGGCCCCCTTGAACTGGTCAGCTTCGTATCCCTTGACCTCCAAAAGAACGGTGGCATTACAATGCTTGCCGAGCGAACTGTTGATGATCTTTTCACCGCGATCAACGTGGCGGGAAGCTGGATTCCGATGGATGAAAGCACGCCGCTGGCCGAAGCCATCGATGCCCTGAAGCAGCAAGGAACGAACATCATCGTCGGAGTGGATGCCCAGGGTAGAGCCGTTGGGGTGCTGACGCGCGCTTGGCGCCGGTACTGAGGCCAATCATTCAGACAATGTCCGCTTTCCGACGCCGCCGTTGGTCTCGTCAATAGCCGCCACGGACCCGAACCGGACCGTCCGGTTCGGGGACCCGCTGGAGCAGCGGATTTCAAACCGAGACACGACTCTGATGGCCGGAGACTCGCAAGTCGAGCGGAAGTAGGGTATTCTGAGCTGGAACGACGGAGAAGACCCCATGTCCGACGACGAACTGAAGGCGATGCTGGTTAAGCTGGTCGCCAAGATCGATGAGGAAGCGGCCAGGAATGCCGACTTCCGCGCCGGTGTGGACAGTCAATTGGCCTGTATCAACGCCCGCCTCACCGGCATCGACAAGCGCCAGGATGACCAGAACGCCATTCTTGCCGCAATGATTCCGGTCAAAATTGCCGCTGTCGGTGGACGATAGGGGCTATGGCGGCTTGGCTGGATAATTTTTTCTTTACCTACGAGACGCTGATTCATTCCTTGGGCGTCAACGGCTTGCTGGCGCTGTCGATGTATTGCGTGCTCGCGCTCGGGCAATTGTCGCTGGGGCAGGCGGCGTTCATGGGCATCGGCGCCTATACCGGGGCGTTGCTGACACTGAAGGCCGGGCTGCCATTCTGGTCGGTGCTGCCGCTGGCGACACTGGCTCCGGCGCTGGTGGCGCTGATTATCGGCGGGCCGACCTTGCGTCTCAGCGGGGTTTATCTGGCGATTTCGACCATTGCACTGGGGGAGGTGCTCCGTATCTTCTACATCAACGCGGAGTCGATCACCGGCGGCGCGCTGGGTCTGTCGGGAATTCCGCGGCTGGCCGGTCCGGGGCTGATTTACGGGCTGTTGCTGGTAGCCATGCTCGGGTTTTGGCTGGTGGGTCGCTCGCGCATCGGCCGGGCGATGGAGGCCATGCGCGAAGACGAGGTTGCGGCCGGGGTGATGGGGATCAACCCGCCGCTGTATAAGCTGGGCGCGCTGGTGGTCTCTGCGATGCTGGCCGGGCTGGCCGGCTGTCTGTCGGCGCATGGCAACAGCTTCATCGGTCCGAACGAGTACGGGTTCGAGACCGCGGTCACCATCCTCAGCTTCGCCCTGCTCGGCGGTATCGGCTCGCCGGTGGCGCCCGTGCTCGGGGCGATCGTGCTGACCGCGCTGCCCGAACTGTTGCGGCCGTTGCAGGATTTCCGCCTGGTGCTGCACGGGCTGATCATCGTCATGGCGGTGCTGTTTCTGCCCGGCGGTATTCTGCCGTGGCGCTTGAGGCGGGCGCCATGACGGTGTTGCTGCAAACCCGGTGCCTGACCATGCGGTTTCAAGGCTTGCTCGCGGTCGATGCGGTCGAACTGGAGGTCACGGCCGGCGAGGTCCACGGCCTGATCGGACCCAATGGCGCCGGCAAGACCACGGTCTTTAATTTAATCTCCGGTTTGCTGCACCCGACCTCCGGCGGGGTGGTGCTTGACGGGCACGATGTTTCCGGCTTGCCGTCTCATGCGCGGACCCGGCTCGGGCTGGCGCGCACCTTTCAAAACATCCGGATGTTCGCCGACATGACGGTGCTGGAAAACGTCATGACCGGCATGCACTCCCGGCTGAAGGCTTCGGTGGCGGCGGTGCTGCTGCATTTGCCCGGTGTGCGGGCGGAGGAGCGGGCGGCCAAGGCCCAGGCGCTGGAGTTGCTGGAATTCGTGGCGCTGGCCGATAAGGCGGGGCTGCGCTCCGGTGATTTGTCTTATGGCGAACAAAGGCGGCTGGAGATCGCGCGGGCGCTGGCGGCGGAGCCGCGGTTATTGCTGCTGGACGAGCCGGCGGCCGGGATGAACCCGGCGGAGACCGACGAGCTGGCGCTGTTGTTAAAGCGGCTCGGGCCGCTCGGGGTGACTTTGTTGGTGATCGAGCATGACATGGGCTTCATTCTGGATTTGTGCGACCGGATCACCGTACTGAATTTCGGCTGCAAGATCGCCGAGGGCCGACCGAACGAGATTCGCAACGACCCGGCCGTGATCGAGGCTTATCTGGGGACGCACCTGCAATGACCGCACCGACGCCGTTATTGCAGGTCTCCGGTCTTCGCTTGGGCTATGGCCGGATCATGGCGGTCAAGGGCATCGATCTCGAGGTGCCGGCGGGCGGGGTGGTTTGTCTGATCGGGGCCAACGGTGCCGGCAAGACCACGACCATGCGCGGCTTGTCCGGGCTGTTGCGGGCCATCGACGGCCGGATCTGCTTCGACGGCACCGATATCACCAAGAGCGCGGCGCATCGCATCGCTCGTCTGGGGATCCGCCACGTTCCGGAAGGACGGCAGGTTTTCGCCGAAATGTCGGTGGCGGAAAACCTGGCGCTCGGCGGTTTGCAGGCGCCAAGCTCCCGCGTGTATCAGGAGCGGCGGGAGCGGGTGCTGGAGCGCTTTCCCCTGTTGCGTCAACGGCTGGCGCAATCGGCCGGTTTGCTCTCGGGCGGCGAACAGCAAATGCTGGCGTTGGCACGGGCGTTGATGGGGGCGCCGCGCTTGTTGTTGCTGGACGAGCCGAGCATGGGGCTGGCGCCGCTGTTCGTCGAGGAAATCTTCCGCATTATCACCGCGTTGAAGCGCGAGGGCACCACCATTCTGCTGGTTGAACAGAACGCCCGGGTCGCGCTGGAAATTGCCGACCATGCCTATGTTCTGGAAAGCGGACGCATTGCCTTGCACGGGCCGGGACCGGAGATTATGCATAACCCACAAGTCGTTGCCGCCTATCTCGGCGGTTCGAACAAATAAACGGAAAGGGAGAGAAACAGTCCATGGGCACACAAAAATCACCGCGCACCGCGACGGTTGCCGGCGTACTCCTTGCCGCGTCTTTGCTCGGGAGCGGGGCGGCAACGGCGGCCGAGCCGGCCGGTCCGATCAAGATCGGGTCTTTCCTGTCGGTGACCGGCGGCGCCTCTTTCCTGGGCGATCCGGAAAAGAAGACGCTGGAGTTGGAGGTCGCCGAGATCAACAAGCGCGGCGGTGTCCATGGCCGTAAACTCGAGCTGATCACTTATGATGACACCGGCGCCGCCGACAAGGCGGCCAGCTTCGTCAAGCGGTTGATCGAAAGCGACGGCGTCGATGCGATCGTCGGCGGCAGCACCACCGCCACCACCATGGCGGCGATTCCGCTGGTGGAAAAGTCCCGGGTGCCGTTCATCTCGCTGGCCGGCGCGGTCGGGATTGTCGAGCCGGTTAAGAAATGGGTGTTCAAGACCCCGCATACCGACCGGCTGGCCGCAGAAAAAGTTTTCGAGGATATGCGCAAGCGCGGCATCAAGCGGATCGGCCTGATTTCGGAGGACGCCGGTTTCGGCAAGTCCGGGCGCGAGCAATCCCTGCTGGTGGCCAAGAATTTCGGCATCGAGATCGTGGCTGACGAGGTTTATTCACCGAAAGACCCCGACACCACGGCGCAATTGACCAAGATCAGCCACACGCCGGGGGTTGAGGCTTTATTTAACTTCGGTTTCGGGCAGGGACCGGCGGTGGTGACCCGCAATTACCGCCAACTCGGTTTGACCATGCCGTTCTATCAGTCGCACGGGGTTGCCTCGAAGGACTTCATCAAGCTGGTCGGCGCGGCCGGAGAGGGCATCCGTCTGCCGGCGACCGGGCTGGCCGTGGTCGACCAATTGCCGGCCGGGGATCCGCAAAAGCCGGTGGTGACCATGTATATGGAAGTCTATCGCGATACCTATAAGGCCGATGCCTCGACCTTTGCCGGCTATGCTTATGATGGCATCCACATTCTTGAGGAAGCGCTGTTCCACGCTACGGGCACCGACAAGGAGCGGGTGCGCGAGGAAATCGAACGGACGCGCGGCTTTGTCGGCACGACCGGACTTTACACCATGTCGCCGACCGACCATAACGGGCTGGCGCCGAACTCCTTCCATATGGTCGAAATCCGGAAGGGCGATTGGGCGTTGCTTGATTAACCGCGGGCCGGGCCGGGAATGTCGTCGCAGTTTCTCCAATATCTGTTTTCCGGGGTTACGGTCGGGGCGATTTATGCGCTGGCCGGGCTCGGGTTTACGATCATCTACAATGCCAGCCATGTGATTAATTTCGCTCAGGGCGAGTTTATCATGATCGGCGCCATGACCACGGTGTCTTTGACCGGGCTCGGTGTGCCGCTGGTGGTGGCGGTGCCGCTGGCGGTGCTGGTGACCATGGCGGTCGGGGTGGCGGTGGCCCGCTTCGCCATCCTGCCGGCGCGCGAGGCGTCCGTGGTGACCCTGATCATCATTACCATCGGCGTCTCGATGATTCTGCGCGGGACGGCGCAGGTGTTGTGGGGCAAGGGCTACCATGCCCTGCCGTCCTTCAGCGGCGACACTCCCTTTGTCGTGGCGGGCGCGGCGCTGCTGCCGCAAAGCCTGTGGGTGCTCGGCTGTTCCGTGGTGGTGATTGCCGGGCTCGGCTGGTTTTTCGGCCGCACCCTGTACGGCAAGGCGATGCTGGCGACTTCGTGCAACCGGCTGGCGGCGCGTCTGGTCGGGATCGAGGTCTCAGGCGTGCTGCTGGCGGCGTTCGGGCTGGCGGCACTGCTCGGCGCGGTCGGCGGCATCGTGATGGCGCCGATCACCTTCACCGCAGCCGATTCCGGTATCATGCTCGGGCTGAAGGGCTTTGCCGCGGCGGCGCTCGGCGGGCTCGGCAATGGCGCGGGTGCGGTGCTTGGCGGGCTGATCCTGGGCATTTCCGAGGCGATGAGCGCGGGCTATCTGTCCTCGTCCTATAAGGAGGCGACCGCCTTCGTCATCATCCTGCTGGTGCTGTTCTTCCGGCCGAACGGCTTGTTCGGACGTGCGGGAGCGGAACGGGTATGACCGAGTTCGGGACGCGCCATGGCGGGGTGATCGCGCTGGCGGTCATGGTCGCGCTGCTGCCGCTCGGGCTGCCCGACCTTTATACCTATGACATTGCGATCAATGCCGGCTTCAACGCCATCGTGTGCGTCGGCCTGAACCTGTTGATCGGCTATGCCGGTCAGATCAGCCTGGGCCACGCCGGTTTTTTCGGGCTCGGCGCATATGCTTCGGGCATTCTGACCACCCGCTACGGCTGGCCCCCGCTGGCGGCGCTGGCGGCCGGAGCGGTCGGGGTGGCGGCGCTGTCCTGGCTGGTGGCGCGGGCGGTGCTTGGGCTCAAGGGCCATTTCCTGGCGATGGCGACCATGGGGGTCGGCATTATCGTTGCGATCGTGCTCAACACGGAATCGGGGCTGACCGGCGGCTCGGACGGGCTGATGGTCGGCGATTTCTCGGTGTTCGGTTTGGTCTTGCGCGGTGAGCGCGCCTGGTACTGGGTGGTCGGCGGTCTGCTGGTGCTGGTGATCGCCGCCGCCGGTAATCTGATCGACTCGCCGGTCGGGCGCGCCTTGCGTGCGCTCCACGGCAGCGAGATCGCGGCCGAGGTCGCCGGCATCGATACCGCACGCACCAAAATCATGGTGTTCGTGCTGTCGGCCGTGCTGGCGGCGATTGTCGGCAGTCTTTACGTTCACTATGCCGGCATGATCACGCCGAGCCGGGCCGGCTTCATGAAATCGATCGAGTTGGTGACCATGGTCGTGTTCGGCGGCATGGCCTCCAGTTTCGGCGCGCTGGTCGGGGCGGTGTTTCTGACCGTGCTGCCGCAGGTATTGACCGCGTTCGAGGATTACGAGACGATTATTCTGGGTGTGATCATGGTCGGCACCATGATTTTCATGCCGCGCGGACTGGTGGTGACCCTGCGCGACCTGCTGCGGATCGGGAGACGGCCGTGAGCCTGCTGCGGGTTGACACTCTCTCCAAGCATTTCGGCGGCGTGCGCGCGATCGACGAGGTCAGCTTCGTCATCAATCCCGGCACCATTCATTCGATCATCGGTCCCAACGGCGCCGGCAAGACCACCTTGCTTAATCTGTTGACCGGGGTTTACCGGCCAAGCTCCGGCAGCATTCTGTTTCAAGACCGCCCGGTCGGCGGCTTGCCCGCTCATGTGCTGGCCGGACGCGGGGTGGCGCGGACCTTTCAGAACCTTCAGGTCTTCGCCAACATGACGGCGCTGGAAAATGTCATGGTCGGCCGGCATCGCCATTTGGACGGGCGCCTGCTGCCGTCGCTGTTGCGCTGGCCGGGGCTGGTGCGGGCCGAGCGGGCGTGTCGGGCGCGTTGTGCCGAATTGCTCGAATTCGTCGGCTGCGGTGCCTATCTGCACGCCGAGGCCGCGGCCATGCCCTATGGCGCGCTGAAACGGTTGGAGATTGCGCGCGCGCTGGCGGCGGAGCCGGTGCTGTTGCTGCTCGACGAACCGGCCGCCGGGCTGAACGCGGCCGAAACCGCCGAAATCGACGAGGTGATCCGGCGGATTGCCGGCAACGGTATTACGGTGGCCCTGGTCGAACACGACATGAAGCTGGTGATGGGCATTTCCGATCATGTGCTGGTACTGGATTACGGCCGCAAGCTCGCCGAGGGCACGCCGGCCGAGGTTTCGGCGCATGAGGGCGTGATCTCGGCCTATCTCGGGACGGCCTGAGCGATGCTGTTGGACATTTCCGATCTGACCAGCCATTACGGCCGCCTTCAGGCGCTGCGGGGGATTTCGCTGACGATCGGGCAAGGCGAGCTGATCGCCCTGATCGGGGCCAACGGCGCCGGCAAGACCTCGCTGTTGCAGGCGATATCGGGCGTGCGTGCGGTCAGCGGCGGGCGCATGCGGTTCGAGGGTCGCGATCTCGCCGGCTTGGCGCCCGAGCGGCGGGTCGATCTCGGCATCGTCCAAGTGCCCGAGGGCCGGCAGGTGTTCGCATCGCTCAGCGTCGAGGATAATCTGAGGCTGGGCGCCTATCGTCGCCGCGACCGTGAAATCGCGGCCGATCTTGCCCGCATGATCGAGCTGTTTCCGGTGCTGGGGCGCTATCGAAACCTTACCGCCGGCAGTCTGTCGGGCGGGCAACAACAAATGCTGGCGCTGGCCCGCGGTTTGATGGCGCGGCCCCGGCTGCTGCTGCTCGACGAGCCGAGCATGGGGTTATCACCGGTACTGGTCGCCGAAGTCTTTCAAGTCATCGCGGATTTGAGGCGGGCCGGCACCACCATTTTCCTGGTCGAGCAAAACGCCCGCTCGGCGCTGGCGATTGCCGACCGCGCCTATGTCATCGAAACCGGTGCCGTCGTGCTGTCGGGCAGTGGTGCCGGGTTACTGGCCGACGACCGCGTGCGTACCGCTTATCTGGGGTTGTGAGATTAGGCGTTCTATCGGCAGCCGAACGCGCACGATGGTACCGTGGCCGGGCTCGCTGTCCAGTTCGACTCGACCGCCATGCAATTCGGCGTAGCGTTGGACGATCGGCAGGCCGATGCCGATGCCTTCGTACCGGCGGTCGAGCGCTCCGTCGCCTTGGGTGAAGGGGTCGAAGATGCGCGCCTGGATTTCCGGGCTGATTCCGGGGCCGTTGTCGGTAACGGTGATCACGATGTCCGCGTCGCAACAAACCAGCGAGGCGGTCGCGGTCCCGCCGTCATGATTGAACTTAATCGCATTGTCGAGAATAGAGAGCATCAGCTCGCGCATGCGGCGTTCGTCGGCGCGGACCAGCAGAGACGGCGAGTCCTCCAACAGCATCGAGACCCGCTTGCCCATTGCCTTGGGTGTCAGCATGGCGATGCAACGCTCGATCAGTTCACGAAGGTCGATCGGGCCGTCTTCAATCGTGACGGTCCCGGTCGCGCCCTTGGTATATTCGAGGATGCGGTTGACCATGTCGAGCAGGTGCTTGCCGCTTTCCTCGATCAGCTTGACATAGTCGAGATAGTCGGGCGGAATCGGCGGCCTCATGTCCTGAGCCGAGATCACTTCCGAAAAACCGATGATGGCGTTGAGCGGGGTCCGCAACTCGTGGCTCATCACCGACAGAAAATCCATCTTGGCGCGGTCGGCCTTGCGGGTGGCGGCCAACGCATCGGATAATTCCAGCGTGCGTTCTTCGACCCGGCGCTCCAGCTCTTTGTTCTGTTGCTTGGTTCTTTTGTACAAGGTCCGAATCTGCAACATATTGCGGACGCGCTGCACCAGTTCCCAGGCGACGAACGGCTTGGTCAGGAAATCGGAGGCGCCGACTTCCAGCGACTTGCGCCGCGTTTCCTGATCGGTCTGGGCGGTCAGCACCAGAATCGGGACATAATCATCGGCGAAAATCGGGCGCAACAGCTCGATCAACTGAAAGCCGCTGAGATGCGGCATGCGGATATCAAGCAGGAGGATGTCCCAGGATTCGGTGCGGCAGATATCCGGAACCAGCCGCGGGTCGGTTTCCCCCCGAATCCGGCCATAGCCTTGGTGACGCAGAATCTCGCGCAGCAGATCGACATTGGACGCATTGTCGTCCACGATCAGAATCGCGGCGTCCTTGGTTTCGCGGTCGATCTCGGCGTTGATCATTGTGCGGCGATCATTGTGCGGCGATCATTATGCTGTCCGTTTCCTTCGGCGGTCGGATGCAGCGACACTCTCGCAAAAAACGAACGAAACTCCAACAGTTTATTATGAGCCGGCCTTGCGTTCCCAGCCTCCGCCCGGCGATTGTTGCCAGTAGGTCAGGTCGTGGCCGGCAGCCTTGCAGGTGCGCCAGCGCCGTCTGGCCGCAGCCACGGCCTCGGCATCGTTGCCGTCGAACAGGTCGCACACCAGAGTAATGCCGGGCAGCGTGCTGCAATCGGTCTCGGCCCCGTCGGTCAGAATCAGGACATTGGCCAGATTGGGGTTCTCCGCCTCCGTGGTCAGCCAGATCGGCTGCTCGGCGGGGGAGCCGTCGCGGCGGCTGCCATGGGGCAGGAACGAGGCTGGGTTTGCGGTCCACAGCAACAGATTAAGTGCCTCGACCCTTTGTTCCGAGCCGGCGAGCACCACGGCGCGCCAACCCCGTTCCAGCACCTTTTCCAGCAGGGGCGGCAGGGCTTGATCCAGGCTCTTGCGCTGAAGATGGTAAAAGCGAATCTCGGTCATGGCCGATAGCTATGAACGCGCGCGGCGCGGACGGCAACGGGAAATCGGCTTGAGCGCTATCGCGCAGAGTGATATCTTTTACGCATGATAACCTCGCAGCCCATAACATCAGAACAAATCCGGGCGGCCCGGGCTTTGTTGCCGGAGGAAGTCAAAGCCCGATACGAGAGAATCATGGGCCATGCCCGAAAGATCAGATCGTTGCCGGTGTTGGACCCGAACTTTTCCCTGGATGATTTGTACGATGAAAACGGCTTGCCGAAATGATCGTCATCGATCAATTTCGGGTCTGTTTTGCGGTTATAAACAACAACTTCATGTTGAAATGATCGACTATCACTGAGTCGGTCTGTGCTTCAACTTCCGGACAGCCGAGCCCATGAACCGTTTGCCCAACATACATCCCGGCGAAATCCTGCGGGAGGAGTTTCTTCTTCCGCTCGGGATTACCGCCTATCGTCTGTCAAAGGATATCGGGGTGCCTCAGACCAGAATTTCGGAGATAGTGGCCGAGCGCCGGAGCGTGACCGCAGATACCGCAGCCAGGCTCGGTCGCTATTTCGACACGTCGCCCCGGTTTTGGCTGAACCTGCAAACGGCTTACGATCTGGAGGAAATCGAGCGCGAAAAGGCGGAAGAAATCAGCGCGATTCGGGTTTACTCGAACCACGCTGTTTCCACGGCCATTCAGGCACCGTAACCCGGCGCCTTATACGCTTGTCCGGAAGTTTCCGGACAAGCCGCGCTCATACGCCGCGCGGGGCCGCGGTCGCGGCCCGATACGGATTTTCAGAAATCCGTATTATCCCTCGCAGGCCTCGGCGATGTAGCGGTCGAGCAGGCGGACGCCGAACGCGGTGCCGCCCTTGGGCACGATCGGCGCATCCTTTTTGGACCAGGTAACGCCGGCGATATCGAGGTGCGCCCACGGCAGCTCTCCGACGAAGCGCTTGATGAATTGAGCGCCGGTGATGCTGCCGCCGTTGCGGCCGGCACCGACATTCTTCATGTCGGCGATATCGGAGTTCAGTTCCTTGTCGTAAGCCTCACCCATCGGCATGCGCCACAGATTTTCACCGACCGCGCGTCCGGCGGCGGTCAGCTTTTCGGCCAGCGTGTCGTCGCTGGCGAACAGGCCGGCATATTCGGTGCCGAGCGCGACTAGGATCGCTCCGGTCAGGGTGGCAAGGTCGATCAAGGCGCGCGGCTTGAAGCGGTCCTCGGCGTACCAGACGGCATCGGCCAGCACCAGCCGGCCTTCGGCGTCGGTATTGATGACTTCGATGGTCTTGCCCGAGGCGGAGGTGACGACGTCGCCCGGGCGCTGAGCGGTGCCGGAGGGCATGTTTTCGACCAGTCCGACCACGCCGACCACATTCGTTTTCGCTTTGCGCCCGGCCAGCGCGCACAGGGTTCCGATCACGACGGCGGCGCCGGCCATGTCCCATTTCATGTCTTCCATGCCGGCGGCGCCCTTGATCGAGATGCCGCCGCTGTCGAAGGTGACGCCCTTGCCGACCAGCGCCAGCGGCTTTTGCTCGGCGGATTCAGGCGCGCCCCGCCACTTCAGCACGACCAAGCGGGGCGGATTGGCGCTGCCCTGCGCCACCCCGAGCAGCGAGCCCATGCCCAACTCGCGCAGCCGGGGTTCGTCGAGCACCTCGATTTCAAGACCGAGCCGAGTCAGTTCGGAGCAACGCTCGGCCAGCAGAATCGGCGTTAAATGATTGGCCGGCTCCGAGACCAGATTGCGGGCCAGAATGACGCCCTCGATCACCGGCTCCAGCGCGGCAAAGGCCAAGCGGGCCGCGTCGGCGTCGGTGACCTGAATCGTCAGACCGGTCAGCGCGGGCTTTTGCTCGGGTTTTTCGGTGGTGCGGTAGCGGTCGAAGCGATAGGCGCGCAGTCGGGCGCCCAGCCCCGCCGCCGCCGCCATCCGGGCCGACTCCAACTTTGCGCCTTCGGGGATTTCGATGCGAAGCACGGCTTCGGTTTCGCCCGACTTGCCGAGAAAGGCCACGGCGGCGCCGCCCAATGCTTCGAATGATTGCTCGGTCAGGGCCTCGGGCTTGCCCGTCCCGATCAGCAACAGCCGCACCAGCGTCAGCCCGGCCGGAGCCAGCAGCTCCAGCGTTTCCTCTTTCTTGCCGGTAAAGCGACTGCTGGCGAGCGCCCTGGTCACCATGCCGCCGCTCAGCGTGTCGACCTCAAGCCCGACCGGGCCGAGGGCTTTATCCTGGCCGACGGTGAGAACCAAAGTTCCGGCTTTCGGTAAAGCGGGCTCGGCGAACGTGATTTGCATGGGAGGCGTCTCGTCAGCTGGAAGAGGGGGCGGCTGGAAAAGGAAGCGGCTGGAAAGGGCATGACTGTCATAAAGGCTCGCCCCCTGGGCCGCTGTCAAGCGTTCAGGTGGCTTCGAAGGCGGTCGGCGGTATATCGTCGAAATGATCGGCCCGCACCGCCGCAAGACGGTCCCGACCCGGCCGGGCGATTGTTACGCTCGGTTCCGGTCACTAAATAGCTTGCCGTGAACCGGGCCGGCTGTCAGACCGGTGTTTGAGCCAATCCGGAGGGATCATGAAAGGGTTCGCGCGCACCATCCTGTCGATGCTGCTCCTGTTGTTGCTGAGCCTCGGTTCGGCCCGGGCCGACGGTTGGGGACAGCTGAGCTTCAACGAAGCCACCGATAGTGCCGGCGGGGTGGCGCTGCACTATGTGTTTTCCGAGCGCTTGCGGGCGAAGTCCTATGAGATCGGCTTCGTGCTGCCGTCCTCCAGCCTGCGCTTTAAGGAACTCGGCACCGGCATCGGGATCGGCCGCTACGACCAGAATGCGCTGGTGCATCGGGTTCAACTGGAGGTCGGGCGGGCAATTCAACCCTATGGCGGCGCGGTGGTGGCCGAGGTGAGGGCGGCGAGCGGCGGCTATGCCATGAACCTGCGCGCGCGCGGGATCAGTGCGCCCGAGCGCGTGTTGACCGGAATTCAACAGGTGGCGGTCCGGGCGGTCGAGGCCTATCTGAGCGACAACTACCTGACCCATCTGCGTGAGCATGTGGTTATCCCGGATTACGGCAGGCTGGCCGGGCACTATATCGCGGCGATGCAGCCGGTGGCCGAAGCATTGAACCGCCTGGCGCCCGATGCCGGCAAGCGCGACAAGCTGACGCTGGCGCTCACCTTCATGCAAAGCATTCCCTATGATGATTTCACGCTGCGGCGGCGGGAAAGCGGCTATGTCGTGCCGCCTGACATGCTGGTGCGCAACAAAGGCGATTGCGGCACCAAATCGGTCGCACTTGCCAGCTTATTGGCGACGCTGATTCCCGACTTGCCGGTGGTGATTATCCTGATCCCCGAACATGCCTTGATGGGAGTCGGCATGATGGCCGGGCTATCGGAACACAGCCTGACCCGCGACGGGCGCAGCTATTTGCTGGTGGAGCCGGTCGGGCCGGCTCAATTACCGCCCGGTCAAATCTCAAGTCAAACCCGCAAGGCGCTGGCCAACGGGCAGGATATCACCATACTGCCGGTGCGGCGGCCCTGAAGGCTCCGCTTAAGACCCCGTTCAAGACGGCTTTGGGCGGCGGCATGCGGGTGCGCATCATCCGGGCGCCGGTCAGGTCGGCTTCGTCAAGGTCGGCTTCATCGAAATTGGCTCCGACCAGATTGGCCGAAATCAGGCTGGTGCCGCACAGCCGGGCCAGCCCCAGATCGGCCCCGGTCAGATCGGTCACTTGGGACCGCCCGGTCGGCAGATAGGCCGGCGCCATCCGGCAGCCGGTCAAGTCCGCTCCGCGCAAACAGGCATAGCCCAGATTGGCCCCCGACAAATCGGCGCTGTAGAGATTGGCGTCCTCCAGGCAGGCGCCCGACAGGTCGGCCATGACCAAGCGAATACGCGACAGCGCCGACTCGCGCAGGACCGCACCGCGCAGGCTGGCGCCGCTCAGATTAACCCCGCGCAGATCGACCCGCGACAACTCGGCTCCGTCCAGATCGGCCCGGGCCCCGCGTCGCCCGCCGCTTTCAATCCAGCGCTCATGTTCGAAAATGGCGTGCTGAAGCTCCAGCGCCAGCGTGTCCAGGCTTTTGCTGATCCGCACGTCGGTCAGGTCGGCCGAAGCCAGATCACAGGCGCACAATGCGGCCCCGATCATGTCGGCGCCCCGAAAGCTTGCGCCGCGCACCGTGGCGTTCGAAAGATTGGCGCCGTTCAGCCGGGCGCCGCTTAGATTGGCATCGACCAGCCTGGCATCGGAAAGATCGGCGTTGCGCAGCACCGCGGCGGTCAGATTGGCCCCCTCCAGCACCGCCCGATGCAGAATCGCGCCGCGCAAATCGGCTTGTGCCAAGTCGGCACCGCTCAGATCGGCCCCGGCCAGATTGCTGCCGGCCAAGCGGCAGCCGCGCAGATTGGCCCCGGTCAGCCGGATCCGGCGCAAATCGTGGTGCGCCAGATCGGCCTGTCGGCCACCGTCGCGCCCCTCAACCCAAAGGGTGTGTCGGTCGAATATTTCGGAGAGCGAATGATTCGTCATCGGGGCAGCCCCTTTCCGGGCGGGATGAGCAAATATTCGCCCTAAATTCTTACTGAAAGATAAACGTCCGTCCGCCACGGCCATTTGAAAAAAAAGCGTCGCCCGGCGTGGCAATGCGGCCACGGCAGAGGGCAAATATTGCCGTGCAGCATTCATATTTTGGTGGAAGTGCCGGAGATCGCCTTAAATAAGTGATGGTCGAGGGAAATGGTGTGCGGGCGATGAACGGATTGGCGCGGCGTCTGGTGGTGATAGTAGCGGTCTGGGGATGGCTGGCGGCGGCTGTCGCGGCCCCGGCGGGTGCGCAATCGGCCGGTGAACCGGCGGTTCCCGAGTCGGCTCCGGCGGTTATTGCTCCGGTCATGGCCCCGGTCATGGCCCCGGTTGTGGCCCCGGTTGTAGTTATGCCGCCTCCGGTGCCTGCCGTGATTCCGGCCGGTCCTTTTGCCGAACTGATTGCGGCCCGGCTGAGCGCTCCCTTGGGGGTGCTCGATTCGCGCCGTCCGCCCGATGCCGCCCGCCTGCGCCGGTTCTATGAGCATCGTGAATATCGCCCGCTGTGGTTTAGCGACGCGGAGCCGGCCGCGGCAGTGCTGAGCCCGCGCGCAAAAGACTTGCAGGCGGTGACCGCGGCGTCCGAAACCGATGCTCTGCTGCCGGCCGACTATCACCCGGCGGCGATTGCGGCCCGGCTCGAGGCGGTTGAGCCCGCGCGGCGGGCCGAGCTGGATCTGCTGTTGACCGATGCCTTGATGAGCTATGCGGTCGATCTGCGCCGCGGGCGTCTGGTGCCACACGCGATTGCCGAGGAATTCGCACAGGAACCGCCGGCTTTGGATGTCGGCGAGGTCGCGCCGGCCGCACTGGCCGCACCCGATTTGCGCGTTTTTCTGGCCGGGCTGGCGCCGCCGCAGGGGCGGTATACGCGCCTGCGGGAAGCGTTGCGGATGATGCGTGGCTTCGAGAAAGCCGGGGGCTGGCCCAAGGTGCCCGAGGGGCCGAAGCTGGAGCCCGGCATTAGCGATCCGGTGGTCAAGTCGTTGCGGCGCCGCCTGAGCGTTACCGGTGAGTTGGATGCGCAACGCAAGCCGTTATCCTCGCTCTACGATCCGGTGCTGAAGGCTGCGGTGCAGCATTTTCAAGCCCGCAACGGGTTGAAGGCCGATGGCGTGATCGGCAGCCAGACCTATCAGGCGCTCAATATCAGTGCCGCCGAGCGGGTGATTTCGATCATCGCCAATATGGAACGTGAGCGCTGGATGCCGGCCGATCTCGGCCCGCGTTACGTGCTGGTCAATATCGCCGGCTTTAGTCTGCGGGCGGTCGAGGGCGGCAAGGCCGTGCTCGAGATGCCGGTGATCGTCGGAACCAAGGTGCGGCGCACGCCGATTCTGACCAGCGAAATTACCTCTCTGATCTGGAACCCGACCTGGTCGGTGCCGCATAAGCTGGCGCGTGAGGATATTCTGCCCAAATTGCGCGAGAATCCGGGCTATCTGGCCGAGATGAATATCGTGCTCTATGACGGCTCCTACTCGGGCGGCAAGGTTAAGCCCGATGGAATCGATTGGGCTACATTCAACGATATCAACCGTTTCCGCCTGCGGCAGATGCCGGGCGCTCACAATGCCCTGGGGCAGGTCAAGTTCAACATTCCGAACGGCTTCGACGTTTACCTGCACGACACGCCCCATCGGGAAAAGTTCGCAAAACCGGTGCGGGCCTTAAGCTCCGGTTGCGTCCGGGTCGGCAATCCGATGGCGCTGGCCGACTTTCTGCTGACCGATATGCCGGAATGGACGAAGGAACGGCGCGCCGCCGTGCTGGAAAAGGGTGATACCCGGTTCGTCACCCTGCACACCCCGACCCCGGTGTTTCTGCTCTATCGCACCGCCTGGGTCGAGGAAAGCGGTGCCTTGAACTTCCGTGATGACGTTTATGGCCGGGATCTGCAGATCTTCCGGGCGATCCGTCGACTCGATGACACCGCACCTCGCTCGGCGGCTAACGCGAGCTGAATCATTTTTCCATTTTGCCATGCGGCTTGTTGTCGCAGCGCGGGAAGAGAGACTCGAAGGCCGCAGAAGCCTTGGAGTTTCCTTCCGGTGCGGCGCATTGACGCATTCGCGTTGCTGCATGCGCGGTGTTGCACCTGCTAAAAATCCCGAGAAATCAAAGAGATGATAAAATATCTTTTTTATCTTCGATTTCGCGCTTGACAGTGGCCTTCCGCGCGGGTCCAAAGGCAGCGAAAGCGTGGAAATCAAGCTGTTGAATATGTGCGCTAGGGCTAGTGATCAGGTGGGGGGAGGCAGCATGACCGATAGAAATACCGTGTCCAAAAACGCTTCTCCGGTTTGTCGGCGTCGTTTTTTACGAGTCGGCATCGGAGCGGTGGCAGCGGCGGCGGCACTCGATCCGGTCGATGTTTTGGCGTATTATGGCGGTTCCGCCGCTTCTGCGATGGCGCCGGTGCGTCAGGTTTCGTTGGTGAATATCAATACCTCCGAGCGGTTGACGGTCGATTACTGGGCTAACGGGCGCTATGTTACCGACGCGTTGAGAGCGGTCAGCCATTTGATGCGCGATCATCACGACGGCTCGATCCATGCGATCGACCCGCGGTTGGTCGATCTCATGTTCGGGGTGTTCCGCCTAGCCGGCGGCTGCGGTCCGATTCAAGTCGTGTGCGGCTATCGTTCGGCACGGACCAATGCGCGGATGCGGGCCCACCATCACGGCGTTGCCGGCCATAGCCTGCATGTGTTGGGTAAGGCGGTCGATATCCGGATGCCCGACTGCGGCTTGCCGGCATTGCATCGGGCGGCTTTGGCGTTGCGGGCGGGCGGTGTCGGCTTTTACCCGCGCAGCAACTTCGTTCATATCGATACCGGCCCGGTGCGCACCTGGGGCAGCCATGGCAGCGAGGACGAGGTTGGCGAGGCGCCGGCTTGGCGTGATGCCCTGCTGTCGGATACGCCGCGGGTTCAGCATGCCACGGACGCCGGTTTATTACCGGCGGAGAGCCACTCTTCGCACTTGGTTGACGCCGTTGCGCCGCGCGGCCGGCTTGCCTCTATTTTAGAGCGTCCGCCGGGGGTGCCGGGGCACAAACCGATGCGCGTGGCCACGCGCGATTTGGCCCCCGTGCAGTCCGAGGGCTTCTGGCTGCGGCGCAAGCCGCGGTTATCCGTCGGCGGTTAAATCTTACTGATTCGGGGGGATAGGGGTGGTCCCTCACGAATCACTTTAAGCTGAGCGACCGCCTTGTTGCCCCGAATCCAGAACAAACTCTGAACAGATATCTCGGGCTCCGTCCCTTGTCTTGCGACAAACCGCCGCAGTAAAGGGCGGAGATGCTTGGTTTTGGCCGGCGTCGGACTCGGGTTGAAAACTTAACGAATTTCTTACCTTGACAGCGACGCCATTAACCGATTCTAAAGAGTCTGTCACCGTAACACAAAGCGATCCACAGATGCTTGGGCAAAGCGAAACCCGATTGAAAGGAGAGTTCATGTCGACCGAGGATACACGGTCCGATCTGGCAACGGCAGTCGGGCGTCGCGATTTTTTATGGCTTGGTGCTGCGGCTGCATTTGCCGCGTCGGCTTTTATGCCTTCTGAAGCGCTGGCAGTACCTCATCCCGGTGGCGTGCATCGGAAATTGACCTTTCTCAACCAGCATACCGGGGAACGTTTGTCTACCGAGTATTGGGTAAAAGGGCATTATTGCAAAGATGCATTGCGGGCGATCAATCGGGTATTTCGGGATCATCGCACCGGAGCGGTTCATCGGATCGACCCGCGCTTGCTCGACACGCTCTATGCTTTGAAGCGTCGGGTGAATGCACAGGGACCATTTCACATTGTATCGGGGTTCCGGTCGCTACAGACCAACAATATGTTGATTGAGAGCGACCATTACGGCGTCGCCCGGCATAGCTTTCATACCAAGGGGATGGCGGCCGATCTTTACCTGCCGGGGTATAGTTTGAGCCGGTTGCACCGGGCCGCATTGTCGTTGCATGCCGGTGGCGTGGGCTATTATCCCGACAACGGCTTTATCCATGTCGATGTCGGACCGGTTCGGCGCTGGGGCGCCTGACGGTTTTAGCGGTTTCAGGTTTTAACGATAATCGTCAATGAAGGTATCAGTCAGTCGGGCGCGCGGAACCGGGAGCGGACCGCGCAGAAATCATCGGCCAGCGCCAGCAGGCTTTCAAGCCCGTAGGCGCCGCAATCAGTCAGGCATTCGGCCAGTTCATGCGGAATGGCCTCCAGTCCGAGATAGGCGCCGCTGATTGCCCCGGTCATGGCTGCGGTGGTATCGGCATCGCCGCCGCCGGAAATCGCCAGCCCGGTCGCGTCCATGTAATTGTCGGGCGCCGCAAGGAAGCTGTAGAGGCTCCAAAGCACGCTCGGGACCACATAGGGCGAGATTGACCCCTCGGCTTCCGGCCAACGCCCGGAGGCGGTTTCCGCCAGGGTTCGACCGGCCCGGCTGATCAGCCAGACGGCATCTTCGGGATCGCGCAGGCGTAGCGCCTTCAGCCCGTCAAGTTCGGTGGCGAAGTCCGGCTCGACCGGGCGCACCCGTTTTACCAAATAGTCGATCATGGCCTCGGCGTTCAGTCTGCCCGGTTTGGCGGTGAGCGCATAGGCCACGGCGGCGGCAATCGTGACCGAGCCGGCGATGGCGCGCGGGTCGGTATGGGTAATGCGGGCCTGGAGACAGGCGGCTTTGACCAGCGCCGCGTCGTCGTGCGGAAACATCCAACCGATCGGAGCGGCGCGCATCGCGGCACCGTTGCCGGCATAGGGTGCGGGCACCCCGGCGATGTGCCAGGGCACGCCGTTGGCCAGTCGGGCTGCGGCCTCGGTGGTGGCGCGGCCGCGGCCGACCACCCGTTGTTCGCTAAACAAGCCGGCGATTCGGCGCCCGTAATCCTCCGGCTCGAATCCAACCGACAGGGTGGCGCTTTCGACCAGTTCTCGCATAAGCTGCGAATCATCGGTATACTGACCAAAGGGATGGGGTGCGCGGCCGATGGTGCCGGCCTTTTCTGTTATCAATACCTCTTCGACATATTCCAGACAAATTTCGCGGGAATAGCCCTCGACCACAAAGCCGAGCGCATCCCCCAAGCACTGCCCGATCATACTGCCGCGGATACGCGCAACCGCAGGCGGCGGGCGGAGCGGCAGAAACATCGACAGCCACAGATCGAACCATTCGGTCAGCATGGTTCCCTCAATAGCCTGATACGGCACGATATAGCGTGGAATGAGAATCCGACCATCGGGTGTTATCATGATTAACCCCCGTTGCAAGCCGTTCACAGGGCTGTCGACAGTTTATAGAGTTGGTGACGGTTATGCCAATAAAAGCGTCTCATTCGAAGTAGGAGGGCACTTTGACGGTTACTTTTCCCCATTCGCTTCGATTACGGGCTGACGCAGCGGACGGGGTAGGGAATAACCGGCCTTTCCCATGGACAAGGCGAGGACAGGCCCTTACAGTCATGAGACCTTCGACTTTTTCGGTTTCGATCCATGAATGCCAGCGGCTTCGGTGTGCTTGTGCCCTACGGTGAGGTTCCGGCGGGAACGTTGTTTTTGCGACGGTCTGCCAGCGGCCTGGGTGAAACCGTGATTCTGCTGAAAATTTCGGGCGGACACGGTGATATCTGCATTTGTGGCCGCCCTCCCGCCGGTGAAGCTATTCAATTGCCCTGCCTGAAGCCGCCGGTTCCGGCCGAATGGCCGGTGATTGCGCTGGCCGATTTCATTCTGGAGGTCGAAAACCGGATCGACAATGTGGTGTGGAAAGCCGACCCCGATTTCGTCAAGGCGGTAGTCTATGCCGATCCGGGCGGCGGCTTGGCGTTGAAAGCCTGGGTCAACCCGGTTCAGACCGAGTTGTTCGATCTGGCCACCGGCGCTCCCGTGGATCAGCAAGCTGCGTCGGTCGGGTTTCGGCGCTGGTCGATTATTCGCCGTAACGCCGCGGGCGAGCGGTTTGAGTTGTTTCGCTTTGACCTTTAGGTGCAATGTATCTTACAAAGGGGCTTGCCGATGATACGCAGGTAGCCACTTCAGGTTCTATCTTCCGTAAAGACAGGGGTATGGTTCGTCAATGACCCTGCGTCGTCGCCTCGTACTGCTGGTGATCAGTCTGATCATTCCATCGGTGCTTGCCAGCGCTGTTGCCGCCTATCTCGCTTATTCCGAAGAACGGGGGCGAGCCGAGCGAAATTTGCTGAGCACGGCGCGAGCGGTTTCTCTGGTTATCGATCATGAGTTGGACAGCGCGGTTCGCGTGTTGCAGGCGCTGGCCACCTCGCCCTCGTTGACCGAGGGCAATCTGGCCGCTTTTCGCCAGCAGGCGATCGATGCGGTGACCGGCGAAGGGCGCTGGGTCGTTCTGTTGGATCGGGACGCCCACCAACTGGTCAACACATTGCTGCCGTACGGGCAACCGCTGCCGGATCACCCGTTTCCTCAAAATGTACGGCGCGTGATCCAGACCGGAAAGCCCGAGGTTTCCGATCTTTTTATCGGTCCGGTCTCGCATCGGCCGACTCTGGCGGTTGATATTCCGGTCGTGCGCGACGGTAAAGTCGTTTACGATTTGGCCATGGGCAAGCTGCCCTCGGTGCTGGAGCGTCTGTTGCAGGCTCAAAAGTTGCCCGCGACCTGGACTGCCGCGATCTTCGACCGGCAGGGTACTATCGTCGCGCGCAGCCATCATTCCGATGCCTATCTCGGCAAGCCAGTATCCCAAGATGTGCTGGAGCATCTTTCCGTTGCCGACGAGGGGGTATTTTCCGGCATTAATCAAACGGGCGCGCCCCGGTTGGCGGCTTACAGCCGGTCGCCCCGTTATGGCTGGGGCTTTTTAATCGGGATACCGCGCTCGGAGATTTTCGAGTCGGTCCGCATGTCGATTCTGACCGTGCTGGGGGCCGGGTTCGGCTTGTTAAGCATCGGCTTGCTGCTGGCCGTGCTGGTGGCTCGGGGTGTTGCCCGCCCGATCACCGCGCTGATTGAGCCTGCGGTGGCGCTCGGGCATGGCGAGGCGGTCGCGGTGGCGCCGTGTTCCGGTCTTTTGGAGGTAGACGCGGTCGGCACGGCGCTGGTTGCCGCGGGCGAGTTGGTGCGCCGTCGGTCCGGCGAGCGCGATCGGGCCGAAGCGGCGCTGGCCCGGACGAATGAAACTTTGGAAAGCTTGGTTTCGGCGCGTACCCGCGAGTTGCAAGAGACGAATGAGCGGTTGCGGGTAGAAATTACTGAGCGCCATCGGGCGGAAACGGAACTGTTTCAAGTCGGCAAGTTGAACGCCATCGGTCAATTATCAAGCGGAGTCGCCCACGATTTCAACAATGTGCTCCAGGGGGTCGGGAATTGTCTGGCCGTATTGGAATCCCGAGTGGAAGAACCGGCCTTGAAACATCTGGTGGCGACCGGGGCCAGGGCGGTGCGGCGCGGGGCTACGCTGACCCAACAATTGCTGGCGTTTTCACGCCGT
>SERZ01000296.1_pt1 | contig 34846 bp, 54 predicted proteins | sample 3171461 | NCBI WGS metagenome assembly SERZ01 (sample SAMN06051861, study PRJNA518727) | freshwater metagenome | biome: subpolar coniferous forest; feature: holomictic lake; material: water; isolation source: holomictic Lake 227, 6 m depth | place: Canada: near Kenora, Ontario | collected... | reverse complement strand
GCCGCATAGTCGCTCGTCGTGGCGTGGGAAACAGCGACCGGCGTGTAGGTAAGGGCAAAGGCTGGCGCGCCACACGCCAGCAGCAAAAAGAGGATGAACTTTTTCATTAGAGGAGAGATTCGAGCTGGAGTTGATTGTCCTTCCAGACCAGGCGCTGGAGCACATTGTTGTTGTCGCGGTTGGGGATTTGGACATCCCCAATATCGGCTTTCGCCGCGATGGACGCGGCGAGCTGAGCGGGTGTTGGATAGACCGGGTTTCCGGTCACCGGCACCCCCTCGGTTCCAAGGATGGCCCCCCGATAACAAATGGCCGGAAATTGGTAGGTAAGCCGGGCCGTCTGATCCGCATTGAGCAGCCGCACGCTGATTGTGAGCAGGGCGCTTGTTTGAGCTGCCGTGGTGAATGCGGCTTGCATCGACGGCCCATCGAACGTTACCAGCCCCTCGTAGTGCGTATTCCCGTTCGCATCCGTTGAGATGGTCCACTCCGTTTGGCAGAACAGGAAATCCGCCGCCGAAAGATTGCTGGTCAATTTCGCGCCGAACACGATGGTTTCGCCGACATCGAGGACGGATTGGATGGAGGGGGCGACTGTGGAGATGCCGGAGTCCTTCTTGAACCACAGACGGCAATTGACGGCATCGCCCAGGAGAATGATCCAGGACGACGCCGTTGCCATTGAGTTTGGCCCAGACAACAGGCACGCCTGGCCTTCCGGCTTGTCTGCATTGAGGTAAAGGTCCAGGGAGTGCATAGCTAAAAGAACTAGCTATTACTGGGCGGAAAGATCCATGTGCGGGAAGAAACACGCCACAATGGTGACTTTCGTCTCGTTGTCTTGGGTCCAGTTGATCTTCGCGCCATCGTCGGCGAGACAGGCCAGGCCGTCGATGGTCAACTGTTCCCCTTCGGCGGGAAGCGAACTGTCGTCGAGAGTCTTCTCCACAACGACCTCCAGCGTGTATTTGATGTAGCGGCCATGCCACACCTTTCGGTTGATGTTGCCGACGCTATCCTTGCCAACGAACTTCTCGCTCTGCGGTTCCTTCGTCGCGGATAGAATCTGGCCTTGGATGGTGAAGAGGCCGTCTTTAATGCCCCATTTGCATATTTGTCCCTCGAAAATGGGATCGAAGGCTGTATCTGGAATCATAGGTTTTAACTGGTTTCTGGTTTATTGTCCGTGGCGCTGTGAAATCACGGTGCCGAGCGGAGTTTCTTGGTATCCCGCCGGGGTGCGGAAAGTCTGGCTCCAACAGTCACGGCCAGGCAGTTCCGCCTTTTCAGCGTTGGAGATGTGGAAGGGTTCGCCGCCGCCTGGCTCTAGGCAAAGGCGGGGATTGTCGAGTTGCTGGCCGGTAAGGGCGGTGGTGAGAAGATCGGCCAGCGCGACGGTTCCGGGATTTGTCTGCGTCCCTTGGAGCGCCTCGGCGTTGAAATCGCCGTACACGCGATCACTCAAGAGCAACACAAATTCGGACCATTCGCGGATGGTCCTGAGCACGCCACCGATCCGCTGGGATCTGTGGGAATTTCCGGTCGGGATAATCAGGCAGACGCGATCCTGAAAAACGAGCAGGTCGTCCAGCGCCTTCTGTAAATCGGCCTGGGCATAAAAGCGCACTTCCTCGAAAGCGATCTGGCCGTTGGGAAGCGTGAGCGTTGCAATAAACGCCTGCATCGGCTTCATGATCTCCTCCACGGTTTCGACAAAACGAGCGGGCATGATCAAAGGATGCTGGGTTTGCTGCCGTGGGCGGATCTGTAGCCGCTCACGTCTTGGGGGATCGGGTCTTTCAGCCCGAGGAAATGGAATTTTCCGTCACGGATGTCCGTGAGTTCCTTCATGGTGGCATCGTAGGATTTCTGGCGCTTCTCCTGGACGTTGCCGACGCGCTGGCACAACCGCCAGAGCACCAGCGCGCGCAGGAGCGTTTTCTGCCAGTCGTCATCGACGACATAGACATGAATGTAACGCTCCATGCGCGCCTGTTGCTCCGCGATGGTCGTGGCGATCGGATCGGGATCTCCCTGGTTGACGAGCGACTGCGTCAAGCCAGTGAGTTCCTTGTCACTCATGTCAACGAGCAGATCCGATCGGGTGAACGTCATGGTGAGATGTTTGGTTGGCTAACCGGCGGCCTGCGTCTTTGCGGGCGCTGGAGTTGGCGTTGACGGCGCAACGGGCGTGGGCGCGACAGCAATCTGCTTGGACGCCAGGAGAGCCTCGGCAGCCGCGCCGAGGATCTGGTTATCAGCGAGGGTCGTCCCAATTGGGAGCAGCCGTCCACCGATGCGGCATTTGTCGCCAATGACTTTGTAAGGCATGGCTATTTCGCCGCCTCCTCGGGCTTGGCGGCAGGCGCTTCCTTTGCCTTCGGTTCGGCCTTCGGTTCGGCCTTCGCCGTGATCTCTTTGACCTGGCCAAACCGCAGCCAGGCTTTGACGTGGGCGTCGGGTTCATTCTCGACGATGGCGTCTTTCGCGTATTTCCGGCCATTGAAGCCGGTGACCCCTTTGGGATCGATGACTTTGTAACTTTGCTTTGCCATATTTTTCTTTGGGTTTTCAAAGGCCGGGCGACTTGCACCCGGCCTTTGAGGTGAACTGATGACTAGTGATCCTCGCCGCTTAGCTGATGACGTCGGTGAGCAGATAGCCAGCGCCTGGGGCAACCAGCACTTCGTCGGCGTCGTTCCTTACCCGGTGGATGTCCGATCGCAGCGTATCCTCGCGATAGCTCTCGACGATCACGCCGTCCGCCCCCACTTCCTCAGCCCACGAGAAGACGCGGCCAAAGGTCGGCAGCTTCAAATCGGGGGATGCGTCGGTGTAGGAGAGCACACAGTCCTTCCCCCAGATGTCAGCCGGAGATGCTGGCTGGCCTTCATTGGCGGCGTTTGCCACAGTGCGCGCAACAAGCAGCGTTTGCACCTTGAACACTTCGGCGATCAGATCCTCGGTAATCACACCCTTTTGGGTATATTTGATCTTGTCGAGGATCTTGGGGTGCTCGGCGAGGACATTGAACGTCGGTTCCGTGATCGTCATCGTGTTTGGCAGGAAGCCGCAGTTGATGCGGATGACCTCACGTCCGGCGTTGACATCGCCAATCGGATCGGAGTTCGGTTGATCCCATTTCGTGACAATGGCGCTGTTGGCGACTTTGGTACGATCGGTGGCCAAGCCGTGAACGCGCACTTCCTGGTTGACCAGGACGGTGCGCATGCAACGGGTAACGGCAGCCGTGTCCGCGTCAATCGCAAACCGATACTTCTTGCGTTCGCGGTCATCCACCGGTTCTTCGTGACCGTAGTCGCGAGTATTGTATGCGGCGTTATCCAGGCTGAATTTCCCGCGCGAATACGGCGCGGAAGGCGCGCGCGCGAGCAGCTTGGGAATGTTGATCATGTTCTCGGATTTGAACACGAAATAGCCAGCCGCTTGCATCGCGACGGACAACACCGGGAACAATTTGTACCCGACGTATTGGTTTGCCCCAGCCGCGTATTGTGTCGCGGTCATGGAGAGGAGCGGGTTGTAAACTACATTAGATTGCATGGAAGTATGTTCCTTTCTGGTTTAGTTGAGTTAGGCGGTGACGATCACGGTCTCGACCACCGGGTCCAGCTCGATAACGTCTCCCGCTGCACCACCGCCAAAGCCGACTTTGCGGCCGATGACGCGGTAGGTGCCAACCGCTGCGGGGAGTTGGGTTACCTTGGTGGGGTTGGCTGGATCGGCGATGACCTTCGCGCCGTAGGCAATCGCGCCACTTTGCACGACTTTGACGGTGCCAGATCCGCCGAGCAGTCGGATGCTGACATCCACGTCCTCGGGGACGGGTTGGAGTTTTTCAAACATAGCGCCGATCTCGTTTCCGGCTGCCGTGTTGAGTTTGACGGTGTTGTCTGCCGCCCCGGGTTCGACGAGCAAAAACTGTTTTCCGTTAAGCGCCCCCGCAACTTCCTCCTGGAAGGTGCGATAGGAGCGATCGATATACGTTGCGACATTTCCGAGTCCCATAATTGTGGTCCTTTCTTGTTGCTGATCGAGTATTACCGCTTGCCGTAAACGACCAGCGAGTCACGGTAAGACTCGTAGAGTTTGGGTTCGCGCTTAGCCAGCAGGGCGACGGCGTCGCCCTCCTTGATGTGTTGTTCCGTGGCGAGCGCCTTGGCCTTGACGACAAACTCGTGTTCGCCGCCCGCGCCAGCGGTGGCGAGATGGTTTTGTTCGCCGCTCGCGCCCTTGGCGTGGACGACAGTTTGAAACGCCGGATTGACTGGAAGGCTGTCAATGATCAGCTTGGTCCCATCGGGATCGGCCTGATACATCTCCTCGTATTTGGCAATCAGCGTCGCATTCTTCGGCTCGATCTTCTTGGCGAGGACTGCCGCATTGACAACCGCCGAAGCCTGGGCCTTGGCAAGCGTGACGTTGCGGTCTTTCTCGACCTGGAGCGCGTTAGTGAGTTCGGTATTCTTCGCCGTCACCGTACCGAGATCCGTCTCGGTTTTGGTTTGCTTGGCGAGCAACGCCGCGTGGTTGGTCTGGAACTGGCTGGCAGCGGAAGCCTCATCCAGATCGGGGCTGGAAATAAGGCCCGCCTTCGCCAGCAGTGTGAGCAGTGTCTTCATATTTTGGTCTTGGGTTGGTTCGTCGGGATCGGCAGTGCCTTTTGCCCGAACAGGTTGGATTTTTTGGAAAGCCGCGCGATTGACGAGGCCCCCCATGTTGATCTCGCTCCCGACGATCTCACCGTTGTCGGCGAGCTTCATCGCGGGCGAAAAGCGTCTGAAATCTTTGCCGAGGACGGCGGCTTTTCCCGCACCGGTCCATTCGAGCTTGGCCCGAATGCCGCCGGTCTTCGGGTCGTCGCCCCCCCAATAAAATTCCGTGGGATGGGCCGACGCCGCACCGTCCTGGTGGTCGAAATCGAAGAAGGGCAGATCGTCCTCGTTGCTTCCGGCCTTTGCCATGGCATCAGCGAAGAATGTTTGGACGGCCTGAGCGCTCTTGGCGTTGACAATCACGACCTTGGTGACCGGCTTGCCGCCCGCGCTTGCCTTGATCGTGTGCTTGCCAGGGGGAGCCCACTGAATGTCTTCGGGCAGCGTGTTGTCGGCGTTCGGCTCAACCACCGTGGCAAAATGCGCATAGACGATTTCCTCGGGAACTTCCCCGGCGCAACGCACAACGGAATTTTCCCCGACGAAGTGCTGCATGCGAATTGCTGCCGCCCGATAGCATCGGCGGATCGTGCGGCAGTTGGCGTCGTAGCCGTCTAAAATTCGCAGCAGTGGTTCTATCTGGTCAAAAGATTGAGCCGCAAGAATCTTGTCACGCAGGGACGGAGGACCAAAGCGTTTGTGTCCAGAGCGCCACCAACGGGGCGCGCTGATGATTTTTTTGCGGCGCTGCGGCCCCGGATTTGAGGGGGGCTGAAGTGTGTAGATCGTTTGTTCATGACCGCGACAAGCGCCAAAAAGCGCCGCGATCCCCGCCATCATTCTAAGCATGGAGTTTTTCATAGCCGTTGCCTTTCTCTTTCCAGGTATTGATCTGCCTCGTCGATGAGGGCCGCCTCGAACCGCTCCTGGTCCGGCAGCGCCTCGGGGTCGGGTTCTTGCCGGGCGCTCTTCGCCAGGATGTAGAAAACCTTGACCGTTCCGTCGCCAATCAGCCCCGCAAGCAGGTTGCTCATGCCGCCGCCTTTTTTGCGGAGCAGGAAAAGCTGGATGCCGGTTTCCTGCTGGAAGGTTGCCACGGTGCGTCCGTGCGCGGCGGCATCGACGGGGATGGTGAGCGCGCTCTTGGTCTTCGGCGTGATCGTGCCGCCAAAAACCTTCAGCGCGAACCCGAGATGATTGATCGTGATCCGGACGCCGGAATCGCCGATCAGCGTCGGGTTCTGCACGGAGTCGGCGACGCGCTGCCACCAGTTGGTGCGCTCGCCCCCGAGCTTGTTGGGCGTCCGGTTACGGATGCGGAAATGCTTCTTCAGCTCGTTCGCGCCGCGCCGTCCCACCACGCGCATCATGCCGGAGCGGTTGCGGGTCACAACTGCGAGTCGGTTGAAATTACGCACAAATTCAGCGCTGGAACCGTAATCAGAAACCGTGAGCCTCAGGAGATCGCTCATTTCGCCGCGCCTCCTCTCATCATCACGCCGCGCGAAGCGCCGTTGAGCAGCGCCGCGCTCATGGCGTTGTAAAGGCTCTCGGTAAGCTCCTGCGTCCGCATCTTCGGAAACAGTTCCGGCATGATCTCTCCCGCCTTTTCGATGGTGGCGATCAAGTCGGCGTCGCTGACGTTCGCGTCTTGGGCCTGCGCAAGGAGCTTGGCGAAGAACGGCTTCACCCCCGCAAGCCAGCGGCTCTCGACGCCGGTCAACTCTTCAAGGACGTTGTCTAGCAGCTTGTCCGTCGCGCCTTGCGGTGCGGGCGCTCCAGCGGTGGCCTTTGCATGCACGGGGCCGCCATCGGGGTCATCGGGAGTGTCCGCGACCCCGCCAGCGGCGGGTGGCGGGAGCGGCACGCTGCTGGGCTTGGCGACGAACAATTCATCGCCCTCTTCCGGCATCGGGATTTCATGGCGATCATAGAGCCATTTGCGCGTGACGGGCATTCCGAGCCCTGAAATGAGGATCTGATCGCGCTCGGCCAGCGCCTTGCCATCCTGCGGCTCGTCAATGTCCGGCTCGATGTCGGGGTCTTGATCGTTGCTCCCGAAGTTGAGGAGCATCAGCGCCGGAATGAACTGGTACCGGAGCATCTTGGCCACCCAGTGCGCGTAATATTCGATGATGTCCTTCCGCACATCGGCATGGACTTCGCCCAGGGCGCGGGAACCGGATTTACCCACTGTCGTGGTGAGCGTCTGGCCGAGGATCAGGATGCTGCACATCATGTCTGCGACCTCCATGATGTAAGCCTGCGGGTTGTCCGCCGCCCGCTGCACCGCCTCTTTCAGCTCCAGCGTGGTGCCAGCCGGAAAAGCCGCCCAGCCCGCGCTGCCCAGGTTGATGAGCATGTCCTCCAGGTCATTGAGGAGATTCGGTTTCGTGGGGTCGTAGGTGGCCCAGCGAATCGGGATGCCGAACATCTGCGCGAGGTTGAGCACCCATTCCCACGAAAAGTTGCTGGCGATCCAGAACGCAGCTAGACAGCGCAGGATGCCGCCGCCGATGGGGTGGCCGCTCTTGGCTTTGCTGATCCCGATCAGGAACTTGTTCGGCGGGAAATCAATCCAGATGCCGCCCATCCCGTCAGGGCAAAGCTTGAGGCCGGTTTCCCCGGCGCGGTAGCCGTAATGGATCGGGTGCACCCACTTGGTGCAGCGCGGCAGCACGGCGAATCCCTGCGCCGTTTCGCGCGACTCCCAAAGGATTTCCTGGACGCTGATTCCCTTCCCGATCGCGTCGCACAAATCGTAGATCATGCCGCCCGGCTCGTTCTCGTCCTCGGTGACCACGGGCCGGAAACTCTTGAGCGACGTCGCCAGAAGATCCTTCTTTTTGGTGGCGAGCGGGGTGACGTCTTTGCCAATGGAGAACGGCACCGCCGCGTAGTTGATGCGCTCGACGGCGTGCTTCAGTTCGTTGAGGCACTTTTGCAGCATCGGCCACGTATCCTCCATGAGGTCGAACAGCTCCCACTGGTAGAGGAGATTCCCGGCGAACGCACCGCGCAGGATCTGCTCGACGCGGTCGGGCGTGATGCCCTGGCGCAGGAGCGACGTCCAGCGTTCCCGCACTTGCGGCAATATCAGCGGACGCAGCGGGTTCGCCTGGTCGGGCGTCGGCTGCTCCGACATGGCGATCGGGTAGAGCGACGGGTCGCGGGTGTTTTGCGGCGTCATCTTCCCCGCGTCAGCCCACTTCTTTTCCAGCGCAAATTGCGCCGGAGTGACGATGAGCGGCTTGTCAGACATGCGCCCCTCCTCTCACGCTCCGGCGTGATGTGACGACGCCCAGGCGACGCGGACGGAACTCCGGCAGGCGGCGGCCATTGCCACCGCAGCGGATTCCCGCCACGCTGGAGATGACGCCTACGGGAGCTTTCATCCGGCGCAGCATCAGCGCCAGCGACCAAAACTCGTCGGCGTGCCCCGCGTCGTCGCTCTCGGCGGCGATGCGGACGCCGGATGCCGTGACGATCTTCTGCGGCTTGCGCAACGCATCGCGGAGCGCCTGTTCGCGCGGGATGCGGATGGCGCGGTCCTCAAACGCCTTGACCATGTCGAGCGCCATCAGCTCGGTGACGAGCGCGGTGTCGGTCGGGTGCTTGCCGCCGCCCTGGGCCGCCAGCGTTGCCTGCACCGGGTCGCGGGTTTCCTTGGACGCGAAGTTGATCCCCTGCACCAGGTGGTAACCGAATTTCTCCTGGGCATACTCGACCAGGCCGAGGCCGAGGCCCGTCATGTCGATGAGCGCCCCGCCAAAGTTCGGCAGGCTGCAAACCTCTCCCAAGCGGCGCTCCTGGTCGGGGAGCCGCATGTTGGCCATGCGCAGCACGCCGCGCACAAACGCGACGCCGCCGATCCGCTCGCCCACGGTGATCACGGAGATGTCGTGTTTGCGGCCAACGTCCTGGCCCAGGATCACGACCTCGTGCAGCGACTTCAGGAAGGTGAGAGCCTCGGCGCTCCAATCCTGCTCGCAAATGAAATACTCCGGCTCACCGGCTGCCCCGATCCGATCCGCATACTCGCAGGCCGAGATCAGCTCGTGCGTGAGCAACGTCGCGTTCTCGTCGTTAAAGGCCAGCTCGTAATTCTGGTCGTAGCTCGCCTTGTCCAGGCTGGCGGCGCGGGCTTCCTCCGGCGTCAATTCCCGGCGCGTCTTGGCGTCGTAAATCTTTTGGCCCATGCGCCAGGCGGCGGAACGGGAAACCCGGCTCACCATGAACCCGGCGGCGCTGGTGCAGAGCCCGGCGGGATTCTCCGGCGTGGCCGTGACCTCGGCCCCGGCGCACATCTGGTAGAACATGTTAAACCGGCCATTGCCCGTGCTGGCGATGCGGCACTCGAAATCCGGGTTGCTGGAAATGATCGGCTCGGCGGCGTCCCAGATTTTGGCCGAGTTTTCATGGAACGCGAATTCGTCCAGGATGAGGTCGCCGGAGAACCCGCGTGCCGTGCGCGGGTTTGCCGCGAGAACTTTGATGCGCCCGACTTTTCCGGCGACCTTGATGCGCACTTCCACTTGCATGTTCTCGAAAAACTCGTCGGGGGAAAGATCCTCCTGTTCGAATGCGACGCCCGCCAGTTCGCAGATCTCGCGCACCTTCCCCATGAACTCCATGCCGTTGTCCTTGGAGTTGCTGAGCACCGTCACGAGCCGCCCAGGGCGCGTCAGCAGCCGGTAGACGGCCCAGGCAGCCAACACAAACGACTTGCCGATCTGCCGGGACCAGTGCAGCACCAGGACGCCCACAGTGGCCCAGAAGATGGGAAGCTGGAACGGCTTCAGCTGCACCATCGAGTCGAAGCCCTCGGCAGCTCTCTCGACGATGGCGCGAACGGTGGCGGCTTTGCGGCTGGCGGCGCGGTTCGTCATGGATTGACCTCCGGCATCCCAGGGATGTTCTCCGGCTTCGCGCCGAAGAGCCGCGTGATGGCGCGCTCGACCTTCTCGCGCTCGCTCCCCTTGCTGCGGCTGATTTCCTGCAAGTCCGCCGCCGCGCCCAACGCTGCCTTGGCCGCATCGAACTGGAACCTGTCGCGCTGCGTTTCGGCAGACACGACATCGGCCCGCGATTTGCGGTCCTTTGCAAACGCTTCCACCACCATCGACAGCGTCGCGGCGGCCTTCCCCCGCAGCTTGATCTTGTCCTTGTCCTTCGAGCGCAGCGTCTCGAAAAGCCCCTGGCCAAGCATGGCGATCAACGCCTCGTCCATGCCGGAGGCGTCGCCAATCTCGCGGGAAAGAAGTTGAGCGCGATCGGCATCGGCGCGGATGGCGGACATCAGCTCCGCGAAGTCGGCATCGATGCGCTGTTTCTCCAGCCACTTGCCAAGCCGCGCGGCGCTGATCTCGACGCCGAATTCCGCCGCAATCCACTTTGACCCAGCTTCCAACGACATGCTGGAATTGCATTGCGCAAATACCATCTCCTGCTGCTCGGGAGAGAGAGCGTCCAGCTTGCTGTTTGCGTTGGTTTTACGGGAGGCCACGGCGGAGAGGAGTTATTGTCGGAGTGCGGCTTTGCCAGACTCGGTGATCGTCCACTGGACGAGGTTCGCATCGAGAGCGCTTGGGACGGTAACGATGAACTTCCGCGAATTGAGGAAGAGCATGGCTTCGTCAAATGCCGCGTTGCCAACGGGAGGGCGGATCACGCCGTTGATTTCGTCGAGAAGCTGGACTTCCGGGTAGGGGTAGAGATTCCCGCCTTCGAGCGTGGAGAGAATCGCCCGCGTGATGTTACTAAAACGCATCGGTGTCATTTGGTGAGATTGCGGGTTGCATTGAGGAGGTTGATAATTTCGCTCGGCATGTTGGCGATCTTGTCGTTTAGCACCTGCATGCCGTTGGTGATCCGTCCATGCAGGTCGCCGATGTCCTTTCGCAACGCGCCAATTTCATGCCCGAGCTTGGCGTCCATTTCCGCTTGGCGTTTCTCGATGGCCAGCACGCGCTGTTCGACGGCTTGCTGGCGCAGAACGATCTCGCTTTTATCGACGTATTCGGGAGCCCTGGACACCTCCACGTCTAGCGGCTTGTTGGCGATCTCATGCTTGGGGGTGACAACCATGCTCCGCACCCCGACGACTGCGGGAATGAGTAGGAGCACCATGACGGTCATTACACCGACTTGGCCGAAGCTGAGATCGAGGGAGGCAAGGCACGGCGGGAATCCTCCAAATCCCGCCGCGCCCATTACCTCGGAGTTTGCGACAAGTGAAATCATGCAGGGATGTTGGGCAGGTTGAGGTGATGCGCGGTAACTAGCGTGGCGACGGATGCGTTGATGTCCGCCTGCGCGCGCGGCCATGCCGGGATCGACCGCGAGCCGGGGAAGATGATGGTGAGTAGCCCCTCTTCGCATCCCCCCCTACGGGGGCTGCAGGCCACGTCCAGAGCTTGTGCAAGCGCGATGGAGCCCTCTCCAAGCTCGTCTGCCGGGCCGATGTCGGCGATGATGCACGGCACCTTGCGGCCATTGTCCAGGTTCACCACCAGCGCCAAGTCGCCGAGACGGCAGAGGCCGCCCTTTCCCAGGAAGCCGGTGAAGGAGGGGGGCACTACAATGAATGGGACTGTCTCTGCATCGACGAACCGGCGCGGATCGTTCCAGGCGTGCGAGGAGTCTGTCAGCGAAGTTGTGGATACGTAATAGCCCGGCGCGGGATCAGCCGCGCCTTGCACGACAGGACTCCCGTGCGAGTCCGTCACAATCCCACACCAGTTCCCGGGCCGCCCGGCATTGGCGAGCTTGTCAAGGCCGAGGATGTCTTGTGGGTGGTAGGCATGCGGACTGCCATCGGCGTCGATGGCCAGGCCGCCCGTCCAATACACCAGATCGCCGCGCCGGTAGACATTCACGCCCCCGACTGTCTTCAGCAGGGTTGACGTTTCCGCCGTTGGAAAGACCGGATTGTTCATGCGGGCTCCTCTTCCTCCAACGCGAGGGATTTGGCCGCCGCTTCTTTGCCCCGGCAATAGGACGAAGCACCGCAAGCGCGCACGGCCTCATACATGGCGATGCGGCGTTCCTCCGACACGCCATCGCGCTCCATGATTTCCAGGAAAATCCGGTCGCAGGTGTCTTTCGGGAGTTTCTTCGCCGCGTCGGGCTCGCGGTAGAGCCGGTCATGGATTACAGCGGCATTGAAGTGGCGGCCAAACGGAGGGATGGCGCTCCACAGAATGCGCGGCACACTCGCCCCGTCCGTGATGAACCCAGCTTCCACCAAGACGGTGCAGCCAAGCTTTGAAACGAATGTGTAGGGCGCGACAACCTGCCAGTTGTCATCGTCGATGCAGGCGACCTGGACGCAGTGGGAAGGGTTGAGAGGAGGCATGGCTAGTAGCCGAAGTCCACGAGGATGGCGTTCCCCGCTTCATCGCGCATGAGGTTTTGGAGGCCATAATCCGCAGTGAACATCCGCAGCGTGTCGCGGAACATGCGGGCGATGACCCGCTCTTCCGCCGCCCGGCGCTTGGTCGGTTTCCGGCGGTGGTACCGGCGCATGACGATCAACCCGGTTTCCGCGTTGCTGTAAAAAATGTGCGGCGTGTAGGGGCGCAGGTGCAGGAATGCCGGGTTGGCGTGGATCTCGTTCAGCACCGCGATCTCCTTGCGGGCATGGACCAGAGGATCAGCCCAGGGCTCATCGCCCGGCTTGGGCGTGTAGTCCTTGGGCACCTTGACGACTGCGCCCAGCGAGGGCGCATCGTAGACCACGCGGAATTTTCCGCGCGAAAGAATGCGTGTAGCCGCCGCCAGGTATTTTTGATCTTCGATGCTCATGCCAGGTTTATTTCGCTGGGGCGGTCGCGGAAAGCAGGGCGTTGCCAATCGTTACGCCAACCTGGCTGGCGAGCGCCTGGGCTTGCGACGGATCCTTGAGCGCGGCGGCGACCTGATCGCCCGGGAGCGACTTGGAGACTGCCATGGCAATCTGCGCGTTCACCTGCGGCGCGGCGGGGTCCCATGCGTCCAGGTAATCCTGGAGATTGCCCGAAGAGAGAACCTCCGGGGTGAGCGCGTAGGCTCCCTGCGCGGCACTGGCGGCCCAGTCCCCGGAGAAGCCGCTCTGCGCCTCGTTCACGAGGGCGGAGGCGGCGACCGAGACGACATCTTTGGCGAGATGCTGCAGGGCGACTTCGCCCACGGCGGCGAGCTGGGTCTTGTGCGCCTGGAACCACGCGCAGCCGACGCAACTGGCGGTGACGGCACAGAGGAGGAGGGTGTGGAGGGTGCGAATGAGCGAGTGGAGTTTCATGGTCGGTTGGGGTCAGGGTTGCGCGGCGGCTTCCGGGGACTCCGGAGTGGCTGGGGCGGGAGCCTGGATGGGGCCAGGGCTCCCGCCCGATGCGGCCGCTGCGGTGGTTGCGATGTTGAGGGGGCTAGCCGCCTGGGCTTGCGGCTCAATGAATTTTTGGGCGTATTTGCCGCCAGTCAGGACGGAAAGCAGGAAGACGACGGATTCCGGCAGCGGTTGCAGGGCGTGAGCCTGGACCGAGATGGTTGCCCAGGCGGCCAGGACGACGAGGAACGAGCCCAGCATGGCGACCCGCATCGAACTGGGGTTGCCGCCCGCATCGGTGAGGATCTGGAGCCAAAACGGCAGGGCCGGGGTGAGGACGGTGGTGGAACTGCCCGGCAAAATTGGCAGTCCGGGATTTTCTGCGGCGGGGGATGGAGGGTTCGCTGGCATCGACAAGCCTATACCCCCTGATTGAAAAATCGGGGTAGCCCTATTGCTAGGGCATCCGCATGTTTAAACAATGATCAGTAAGTCAGTTCTAAATAAGTTCTTGACATCAGGATCATTTACGATCTCGCTTCCCTCACTGCCAAAAATTTCGCCATAAATAATAGTCCCGTGAAAACTAGTTGTTACGAAAAAGACTAGCCATCATTCCGAGTAGGACCAAAACATACCAGAGCATATATGCAATTCGTATCACCGATGCCATTTGAGGAAGCCGCCACGAAATTTGGCGAACGGTCGCCCGTGACGAGCATTTTGAAATCCGCCGACTGGCGTTCCGTGCCCGTGGATCTGCGCGAGCGCGCCTTTTTCTCCGCCACGGTCGAGAGCGCCCGGTTCCTCCAACTCGGCCAAAGTGAACTTGCCGACACGCTCACTGGAACGACGGCTGTCAACGAGCGCGGCGAGAAATACTTTCGCGCGGGAGGCCGCGCCGCGTTCATTGAGCGGATGCAGCAATTCGCGATCAAGACCGGCATGGGGCCGCTCGATCCCAAGGACAAGGGCACGCTCAAAGACATCCGCAGCGAGGGACGCCTCGCGCTCATTTACGACACCAACGTGAAAGCCGCCCAGGACTTCGGCTATTACAAACAGGGACAAGATCCCGACGTGATGGACGCCTTCCCCGCGCAACGGTTCATCCGGGTTCACCTGGTCAAGAAGCCGCGCCCCTACCACCGCGCGCATGAGGGGGAGGTGCACCGCAAAGACGATCTCGACTTCTGGCTGGCTATGAACCGAGATTTCGGCGTTCCGTGGGGTCCGTGGGGTTTCAACTCCGGCATGGATGTGGAAGACGTGGGGCGGCGCGACGCGGAGCAGCTCGGCCTAGTCCACCGCGACGAGGACTTCACCCGACCGGAAGCCCAGGCCAAAGCGCCGCTCAAACAGTTCAACGACAAGCTCCAGGCGAGCACGCAGGGGCTAAACCCCAAGCTGGTAAATTTTCTGAAACTCGCCTTTGGCGACCAGGTCGAGTTCAAGGGAGACGCGGCGGTTTGGAGAAACGGAAAAACATTGCCCCACGCGAAAACCGTGCCTAATAGTAATAGAGATGAGCCACCGGTTTCCCCATCTCAAGGCGATTCGCCAGAATCAGCCGCCGATGACATCCGCCGAATTTTGGGCGCAGGTGGAAGCCGGGAAGCGTTCGGATTCAGCGCTCAGCAACGCGCCCTCGAACAATGGGCCAAAGCCAGTGACCGCTGGTTCGACTGGGATACCATTACCGCAGGCGCAAAGCCCGGTGGCATAGAGCACCTGGTAAAGCCAGAGCCCGCGCAGGGACTCGTCGTCAAGACCACGATCCCGCCGGTGTTTGGCCGCTATCCCGCGCTAAACCGGGACGGCATTCCCTATTTGGCCGAAGCGACGCCACTCGAATACCTTGATCGGCTTCACCGCCAGAACGAATGGTTCAACGACGGGATCAAGGTGCTGGGCGCGACAGCCAAGAAGGAGGGGTTTCCCTCGTTCGTTACGTCGCAGCCTCTCATTAAGGGAGCCCCTCCCACGGTGGAGCAACTCACCCATGACATGGCTGCGAGCGGTTACGAGCGCGTGCCAGGGCAATGGCTTTTCTACAACCGCCACAGCCGCGAGGCGATCTTCGATGCGCGTCCCGCAAACTTCGTCTGGTCCAGAGGCCGCGCCGTCCCGATCGACGCCATCCCAGTCAAGGTCAATGACGCCATGCACCGGGCGTTGCTCAAGATGTTCAATCCGTAGTTATTGGCGACAAACCGCACCGCATTTTTCCCTTAATTTTCCGTAGACAAATAAGGCCGCGAGGGGTAGTCTCTGCGATGTAATCAATGCGAGGGCAATGAGGCCCGAGCGAAAAACGGAAGAGCCAACCGACCAAACGGGCACATAGAAAAATGAAAAAACAAATTAGCCAAACCTTGCGCAGCGAACTCTTTCCCAATGGACTCATGGGCGGCGAAACCCAGACGGGTCACTCAATGGACATGAGAGACACCCGGATCGAGCATGGCGTCACGTGGCGCGTGCTGGGTAGCAATTATGAGGGCGCTAGGAATCCGCGCTGGGGCTACACGTACGAAGCCCTCATAGGAGAGCGGGCATACCGCCGTGGGGAAAACCCCGAATGCGATATAGCCCTGGCAGAGGCGCTCGCGCAGGACGCCAAAATCACAGCAGGCGACATCTACCGCGATTTCCCGGAAATCGTCGTGGAGGAGCTCATGATTTTGGCGGATATTGAGACGCCGGGGAATTTTCCCGCAGACCCTGCCTTTCCGGCAACTCCGACCGCCTCCCATGATCGGTTTGTGCTGCGGCGCAAGCTACAGCCGTCGTGGGAGATTACCACTGTCGCTCGTTGAGATATTTTTCCGCGCCCTCAGCAATGGGGGCGCGGCCCCATTGAAGACAAGCCGCAACTCGCCGAGCCCCATGAACAAAGAAGCATCAGCACGTGGCGGAAGGGCCAAAACCCTCGCCAAAATGGACGCCACAGCCAAAGCTCAATCCGCCCGCCGTCGAGCCGCACAAGCCCGGCGGGCGGCCCTCGTGGTCCCAGCAGGATTTTCCACCGCCCTCGATTTTCTGCGCACCGTGGCCGAGATTGCCGGGCGCAAACTCGGAGGAGGGCTGGAGCTTGCCAACCATGTCGGCGTGAGCAACTCGACCGTCAGCAAATGGTTCCACGGCACAAAAATCCCCGAGCAGACAAACTTGCGCAAAATCGAAAGTTGGTGGCGTGCGCAGCTTGTGGGGCTCCCTGAGCCCGCTCTGCGTGTCGTGGTGACTCCCGGTGGCCGCAGCGACTCCAAGGCCGTGGTGAGCCTATCCCGGCTCCCGGAAGAGATCAGCGAGCGGCTACGGCGCACCGCGCGCCGCCGCAACCTCACGCCGATCCAGTATGCCGCTCAAATTCTCGACCGCGCACTCCCCCGCATCGAGGAGCTGGAATCATGAGCTGGCAGGCCGCAAGACAACAGGCAGAGGCGCTCTACAAGACACTCCGAGCGACACTCCACCCTGGCATGATCGCGATGATCGGGCAGGCATTGCAGCGCATGGCTGCCAAAGAAATTCGGGAGGCGAAACCCCGATGAAAAAACCGATCAACCGCAAACGCGCCCCTGGTGGAGGCCGCAAACCCATCCCGGAGGGCGAGCGCCGGGTGACGCGTACCTACTCACTCGCCCCAGCTACAGCCACCCATATCGAGCGGGAGGCGCAACGGCTGGGGGTGTCGGCTGGCCGGGCGCTGGATGCCTTGGTAAGCCGGCGCAATTATTTCCAAACAAACTCGCTCACCACGTAATGGCCTGAGTCGCCCATTAAGGCGCAGCACCGAACAGGCTCTACCAAAAAAATACGCCACTGAAAACGAATGTCAATCGCGTTGATTGATTACAGAGATCAACACCCACTTTTCGACTGTCGAATTTGATCCGCCCACATTCGTAAAACGGTATAATCCATCTCGCTTCGCCTTAATGGTAAGCCGGGTATCGTCCGCGACACCTGAAATTCCTTCCACGAATATTCTTTTGGATGCGCCCGTGATGACATTTTCAATCTTATCAGCCAGAACACCGCCTTTGATGTTTTGAGCAACCTGAATATAGAGTTCGAGGATACCTGAGGCCCACTCTGCTCTTGCCGCTTGTTCTTTTAATAATTTTTCTACCTCCGCCGTGTGTCTCTTTTGAAAATCGACAGGCAAGGCAACCCAAGGAATTTTAATGTCCCCCTCTTGGGTCGACAGCTCAGCAACCCCATCAGAAACAGAAATAATTTTGACTTTATGATAGAAGTTGTTTCCTACCGCTACGGTTTCCCCAAAGTTTGTTGTTTGAAAACCTCCAGACTCTTTAGCAAACCCACAAATCGTAAAGACCGTAAGGGCAAGTATCAAAAGTAGCTTTTTCATAAGTGTAAATATCCAGTTCGCTTTCATGGTTTTCTCCTTTCATTTGTTCAAATCTTGTTCGAATCGTTCGGTGAGTTCTTTTAGCCCTTTTATGAGGGCGCGTAAATTATGTTCTGCGGCAATGGCGCGCCCCTCCCAATCCTCCCGCTTTGGCCTTAATCCGGTTTCTTTTTGTTCGGAGTCCGAAAGAAGCAACTTAATAGGGCAACCAAAGAAATCGGCAATTTTCTGGATGTGTTCCACTTTTGGTAGGCTTCCCTTTAGCCAGCCTGAAACGGCACCCTGCGTTACACCAGTGACCTCTGCTAGGTAATTTTGTGTGATGTTTCCGGCGTCCATTAATTTTCGTAATCGCCCCGAGAATATCAGTGGACTAATATTTCCTGTGTCATGTTCTATGGGCAGCGGTTCCAAATAAATCCCAGCCTTCTCTTCGGCCCTTTCGAGACGATAAACGGCTCTATCGCTGAGCTTTCGTTTGCCACTCTTAACCATCATAAGCATCGCCGTTTTCAGGCCAAGCGCTTCCCCTACCTGGGCCCAGGTCCAGTTTTGATGGAGACGTAACTTTTCGATGCGTTGAAAAATATCACTCATTGCCACTTTTTTCTTGCATCACCGGTGATAATTGGTGACAACAGGTGACATCATGACAGACGCACGAACCAAAGAGAAGCGCAAATGGTGGGCACTGAAGGCAGCCCTGATCGCCCGTTACGGCACGCTGAGCGCCGCGAGCCACGCCCTGAATTGCAGCACTAATGGTTTCCGCCACGCCAACAAGGGGATTTGCCCTGGTGTGGCCAAGAAGCTCGAAAAGGCCGGGTTCCTTAAACACGAGGATGCTGCCGCGTGAAACAGTTCACAACGATCCCAGGAGTTTGTAGGGCGGTCATTTCGTCCGCCGCGCGGACTCGGCAATCCGTCAGAAACCTTGCGTGCCGCTACAGCCTTGGCCGAAATACAATCTATGTGGGGGTTAAAAACGACCTCCCTCGTCGTCATTCCATAGCGGCAATGCTCTTGCTTCAGCGGGACATGACCATACCGGTAGAGGATCGCGGGGTTACCTTTGACGAATGCAACGAATCCTTTGTTTGTCTTCTTCGGGATGATTACTACGCCGACATCCAGTTCGCTAGGGAGGAGATTTTCGCCCTCCTGAATATCAGCGACGACCAGCGAGTCGCCGTTCTCAAACAACTCAACTAACCATGATCCTCAGCCAATACTACGACGCGGAGAAAGGCATCCTGGTGAGGGTTTACGACGTCAAGGCCGCCGCCGCCCAAGCTATTCGGCACTCGACATCCATCCGGGAGATTTTCCGGCAGATCGATGCAGAAGAAACCTCCGAGAATCTCGCCATGGAAAAGGCAATGGAAGCCCTCTTTGGCCGCCGCCACGCACAGCCGCAACCCGCCGCCTGACACCATGACCACCCTCGCGCCACAACCTCTCTCCCGGCACGCCTACGAAGCTCTCCTTTCCGATTGGAGCCGGGTCTTTAACGCGCTCCTCAAAACCAAGCTCTGGAAGCTCCGGCAAAAAATGGACCGCGCAATATGCCGGGCTGCCGGGGATCGACATGCAGCCGTAGTGTTCGCCCGCTGGACCCCGGAGCTTCTCGCCGAGCGCCAGCGCGATCCCGAAGCCGCGCGGCTCGAAGCGCGCCATTCCGAAATCGCCCGGCAGATCGAAGCGCACCGCGAAGCCCTCGGCCTGACCGACTAACCCTTTCCTCCAATCCTCCAACCATGAAAGCCAGATCCACCAAACTCCTCAAGTGCCTCTATTGCGAAAACGAACGGCGCGTGGCCGTCGAAGCCGCCGCCGTCATCTGCGACATCTGCGCCTGCAAGGGCCGCCGTTTTCCCCGCGCCGCCGGGGCCGCATCCCACGACGATCAACCCGAAATCCCCGGCCTCAACCTCGCACCTTCCGCCCAATGACCACCGACGCCACCCAACGCCAGATCGATGCTACCATCCGCGCCGCCGGGCAAATCGGTGAAGCGGAATGCACCGTCCTTATCAACGGCCACCCCGTCAAAGTCTACGTGCCAGACGCGATGCGGTTCGAAACTGCCGCCAGCCCGCAGCGGCTCGCGCAATTAAACGTCCTGCGCTCCAAACCCATCTGCCTCTCGCTAAATTAACCGCCATGAACGCCCTCGCCGCCACCTCGTCCGAATCCGCCGTAGCCGCCAGCGAAATGCTGACCGCCTCGCAGTGGTCCTTGCTGCTCGACGTCACGCCGCGTGCGTTCCGGCTCCGGCAGATCGAGCCCAGCGACACCCGGCTCCTCAACGGCGGCCTCACCAAAGTCTACGCTTTGGCCGCACTCCCGCAGGATTATCAGGACGCCGCCCTGGGACTCCAGCTGCGGCACCACGCCAGCACGTTTGAGAGCCTGCTTTCCATGCGCCGGGTGGACCGCCGCTGGGAGCCGGACTTCGAGTTCGGCGAGAAACCGGCGGCCACGCAGGAAAAAGCGCTCAAGGCAAAAAATGTGATGGCCGTCTACTTCGCCGCCCTGGACGCGGGCCGGGCAAAGCAGGATGCCAACACCATCGCCCGCGCCGAGTGGGTCAAAGTCTTCGGCAGCGAGTGCAGCGAAAAAACGGTCCGCCGTTACGAGGCCCGCGTCGAGCAGGCGGGCGGTTTCGAGAACGCTCCGCTGGAAGCCTACTGCGATAACAAGGACGTGCGGCACCCGGGCCGGAGTGCGAAGGGGAAGATCCCCGGCGAATTTCTGAAAGCCTTCCGCAGCAAATGCTGCGAGCCCGGCCACGTCAACGTGAGCCGCGCCATCCACCACTTCAAGATTTTGTGGGAAACCGGCCAGGAAGTGCCCGGCCTCGGAGTTCGCCAGTCCGAGGATCAGGCATTCCCTCTGTCAGATGGCACGATGCGCAAGTTTGCGCCGGGCCGGGCAGCCCGCGAAGTGGCAGGGCGCGGGCAGTTCGCGGCGAAAGTCCGGAAAGCCCTTCCCGCCCTGCCGCTTTCCACCCATCGCCTGCGGCTGCGCGAGCGGATCGTCTACGACGACAAGCGCCCCGACATCGTGCTCCTCGATGACGAAACCGGCGCGCAGTTGGAACCGTGGATCTACCTCGCCATGGACGAGAGCACCAAGCAGATCCTCGGCTGGGCCTTCCGCAGCGACGGCCACATGCGCCAGCTCGACACCGATGCTTTCACGGCGGGCATCCTGCGCAGCGCCGGGTTCTCGGACGGGGCGGCGGGCTACCTCACCACCAACAAATTCGAGCGCGGCACCGTGGCCCTTTCCACCGAGCGCGAATGGCTGCTGCGCTCGCTCTTTCCACGCCAGCTCGACTTCAGCCGCACGAAGATGATCGGCGGCCACAACGTCCCCGGCGACTTCGCCCAGGCCCGCAGCGGCAACTTCATGGGCAAGGGCAAGCTGGAGAGCTTCATGAAGACCATGGACTGCTTCTTCGCCCATTTCCCAGGGCAGCGCGGCAACGACGCGAAGAACAACCAGCCCGCCATGCTGGGCGACACCACGCTCTCCATCCAAACGATCCTTTCTCCCAACTACAAAATGAAGGGGACGATGATCGAGGAGGCGCTCCTTTGCGCGCACAGCGCCATGGCCGCGAGCTGGGAGAAGGGCGAGAACCTGAGCGCCCGCGACGCCGCCGAACGCACCGGCATCAATCCGCCGCTGATCTGGAAGAGCGACTTCATCAAGGCGATGGCCGTGGTGATCGCCTATTACAACCGGCGGCGCGGCCACCGGATGGAAGGCTTCGACCTGATCACCATCAACGGGCGCGACGGCAAGCCGGAGCGCGTCACCGAAAGCCCCGATGACAAGGCGCGCCGCCTGGAAATGGAACTCGCGGCCCAGGGCGGCAAACTCGTGCGCCTCAGCGAGGCCGACACGATGTTGCTCCTGCACAAGTGCAAGAAAGTCACCGTCACCGCCAACGGCGTCAACATCCTCGGGAAGATCTTCTGGAGCGAGCACAGCAAGGCGATCTGGGAAGCGCAGCACAACAGCACGCTCGAAAAAGAATACCTCGCGCTCTACGACCCGCAGCGGATGACCGAGATCTACCTGCTGCGCAACCCGGTCAGCCATTTCCGCAAGGTGGACGAATCGCTTGCCGGACAGACGCCCGTCTTCTTTGAGTGTCTGCCGCTCTACATCGCTCCCGACCAGAACAACCCGGAGCAGATGCGCGAGCACGCGCAGCGCATCGCCACAAACCAGAACCGCGTCATGCGCGAGGTGGCCATTGTCACCGAACCCTTCATCGACGAGCAGACCCGCCGCCGCCTGGAGAACACTCAAAAGCTGCAGGCGATCCGCGCCACGATCATGACGATCGAACCGAAGGACCGCCCCGTTCTCCCCGCCACGGGCGCTGCCGCAGGCTTTGCGCAAGCGATGTCCGATCACGCCAACGGCGTCACCCGCGCCGATGCCAAGCCCGAGGCCGCGAGCCGCCTGGACAAATTCCTCGCCACCCACGCGCCGGAACCGGAAACGCCGACCGCCGAAGTTGAACCCGAAGTTTTCTAACCTCCAACCCAATCCTCCAAATCATGAGCACTCGCACCTCCACCAACCAAGAACCGAGCCACGCCCCGGAACGCAACTTGAGCGATCCGTCCCGCCGCCCGATCACCATCAGCCTGGCCATCGCAGCCCAGGCGTGCCGCATCTACGATCCGCGCACGCGCAGCGCCTGCCTCTGGCTCGCCAACCTCGCCGCCAATTCCCAGCGCATTCAGCTCTGCTGGCAGGACCGGCTGCTTCCCGATCCGCTCGGCACCGTGGGCCGCATCAGCGAAGTCGAACTGGCCGCCAAGCTCGGCCTGGAACCGTTCGAGATCTACGCGGCCCTGAGCGGCCATCCCGACGCGGATCTCCCGAAGTTCTGCGCCGCCGTCGAAAAATTCCGGCGTGACTTCGAGTCGCAGCTCCCGCCGCTCATCCACACGAGCGACAGCGACACCATCGTCGCCGCCTTCGGCACCGCCGCCGACGAGCACAAGATCGTGACCGTCTCCGGCAAGTGGCGGCATGGCAAGACCGACGAGAGCCAGCGCCTCTGGCTCAAGAACCTGCACCGCTGCATCTGGGTCCATTGCCCGCCCGACAACACCGAGCGCAGTTTCCTCAACGCGATCGCGGGCGCGCTCGGCATCTCCGCCAACTCCGGGAAAAAGCCGACGCAGTTGCGGGAGCAGATCAAGCGCGCTTTCGGCATCGGCCTCATCGATTGCATCATCGTGGACGAGGCCCACAACCTCTGGCCGTCCGACCTCGCCGACGCCAAGCCGGTTCGCGCCGAGTATCTGCGCGAACTGCGCGACTCCCTCGGCCTGGGGATCATGCTCATCACTACCGAGCAGTTCGCCCTCTCGCTGGCGCTGGCCGTCCAGCACAACACGCGGTGGGCTCCCGGCCAGTTCCTGGGCCGCAGGGCGCAGTTCAAGCTTTCCGACATCCACACCGACGTCGAAATCCGCAGCATCGCCAAACTGCACGGGCAGGGGCTTCTCCCCGACGCAGCCCTTCCGATCCTGGTCGAGTTCGCCAAGGCCGAGGAAGGCTACCTGGGTGCAATGGTGACGGCCATCCGGCAGGGGCTGCGCGTCGCCACTGCCAACGGGCGCACCCTCGGCCTGGACGATGTCGCCGCCGCGCTCAAACAGCAGCGCACCGACGAGCGTGTCGCGGATCTGGCCCGCGTCAAACGCCCCAGCCGCCACGGTCGCCGCGCCCAGCTCACCCTGGCGGGAAGGAGGGCCGCGTGATGAAACTTAAACCGTGCCCATTTTGCGGGAGCAAAAATGTCCACTTTAACACCGATTCCCTGGCGATTGAATGCCAGGACTGCGGCTGCGATGGGCCTTTTGCGGGCCTTGAGAAAGGCTCGAACGTGAGACGGAGAGCAACGGAGCGCTGGAATGATCGCCGCAGGGTGACATTCCAAGCCATGCCCGGTGTGTGCGTGTTTTGTGGTTGCACGGATGATCACGCCTGCGAAGGCGGATGTTTATGGGTGAACGTCCAGCACACACTTTGCAGCGCATGCGTCCCGTCTTCAAATTTGGAGACACTTGTCCAGGTTTGTAAGGCCATTCAGCGCGCCCATGAATCACTGTTTTCCCAGTGCTGCTCTAATCCCATTTTTAATACATGGGGCACGCAAGTCGATGTCACCGAATTAAACAACGCCAATGTGGTTGCGCAAAGGGCGCTAAGACTCATTGAGCCGCGTCCGATGACAAAAAAAGAAAGCGAGGGAGGCAAATGAGCGACCTTCTTTTCTGCGCGCTCTGCATCCTGTTCGTCATCGCCATTGTCGCCCTCTGCTTTCTCATGGACAGCAAGCGGGGATTCCAGAAGGGCTACAAGGACGGCTACAACGCTTGCGGCCAGGATGCCGCCCAATGGCTGCGCGCCCAGGATCATCACCACAAATCTCCAACCCATGGAGGGATCTTGTCATGAGCCGCCCCAGCTTATTTTGCGCGGTCGTCCGTAGTGGCACGCGATATGTCGCCGTGAATCGCTGGGAGCAAGCCGCAGGCGTGAACGCCGATGAAGTATGGTTTTTCGGAACCTATCACGACGAGGAAACCCTCAATCTCTACAACACGATCCTCGCCTCCATTTGCAACAGGGGCGGCATCATCCACTGGATGCCTCTTTCTCGCTTCCAAGAACAACCTCCGATTCCCCAAAATGAAAACTCCCCAAGGCGATAAAATCTACGCCATCCTCCGCATGCACCTGGGCCGCGAAAACGCCATCTCCGCGCCCGCCATCTGCCAGGCGCTCCACTGGCCCGAAGGCCGTGAGCGCCAGGTGCGCCAAATCATCCGCGACGAAAGCCCGCTCTGGGCCGAGGAATCCGGCATCCTGTGCGCCGCGCCTGGCGACGGCTACTTCCTCGCCACGACCTTCTTCGAGCTTCTCGCCTACGAGTCCTGGCTTCTGGAAGGCCGCAACAGCTACGACGAGCGTCTGCGCCGCGTGCGCGCCTACTGCCGCAAGCGCGGCTTCGATCTCGAACAATTCAGGAGGGCCGCGTGATGATCACGCTCACCATTCGACTCGCGGAGCGGCATGTCGATGGCGGCACCATCGTGGATGTCGCCATCGATAGCAAAGGCGATCCCTGCACAAAATTGGAACGTTTCCACGCCGACGTGATCGAGAGATCGGTTAAGGCCGGGCTCCAAGCACTCGTGGATGTCGCCATCGATAGCAAAGGCGATCCCTGCACAAAATTGGAACGTTTCCACGCCGACGTGATCGAGAGATCGGTTAAGGCCGGGCTCCAAGCACTCGTGATAAAAGCCACGGACGCCGGAATCAAGTCCGGATACTTGGAGCGCTCCAACAGCCCCGGCTGATTTACCCCATGTCCTTCTCCCGCAAAACAACGCGCATCCTGCACATCCTGGCATCCCAGGCGTGGAAGGTGCACTGCGCCGAGAACGGCCTCCGCGTCAAGGATTCCGTGGCGCAGGATGTCTGGTATCGCGGCGTGCTGCGGGAGAAGTTTGGCGTGGATAGTTCGCTCAAGCTCAAGCCGCGCCTGTTCGCCCACGCCTGCGCCGCGTTCGAGATCCTGGCGCGCAGCGACATCTACTGGCAGTTGCAGGCCGACAGCGGCCCGATCCGCCGCGCCCGCTACGCGCTCAACGAAGTGATGCGCGACTTCGAGCTGGACGAACCCTACGTCCAGGGCACCGCGCGCCAGATGTTCTCCCTGCCGCTCGAACGCCTCAACCCCGACCAACTCAAGCGCCTCATCGCCGCGCTCAAGATCCACCTGGACCGGCGTGACCCCGCCAACGCCAACAACCCTTTTTAACCAACCCCAAACTCCCATGGCCAAAAAAACCAAAATCATTCCCATCACCAGCGTCGAAGAATTCAAGTCCATCGTGGACGAGATCACCATAACCTCCCAGGTGCGCGACAGCATCGCGCTGCGGCAGGAACGGGCGATCGCCCGCATCCGCGCCCGATTCGAAAAAAGCCTCGGCTCGCTGAACGCCTCCCTCGACACCATGTTCAAGCGCGCGACAAAGTTTGCCGTGCTCAAGCGCGACGAGCTGATCCCCAAGGGGCTGCAATCGTCCTGCACCGCGCTTTCCCTCTTCGGTTTCCAGAAAGGCAAACCGGCGCTTGCCCTGGTCGAGGGCTTCACCTGGGCCGACGTCGTCGATGCCATCCAAATCAAGATCGACGAACTTAAGGGAATCCTTGCGTCCGACAAGGAGAAGATGTCGGAAGAAGATCGGATCAATTTCCTCGCCGAAATCCAAAAGTGGAACGAGCTGATCGTCACCAAGACCGAGCCGGTGAAAGACCAGATCAAGGCGCTCCTCAGCGATGAAGAGCGGGCCAAGATCGGCACGGAAATCCAACAAAAGGAAACCTTCTGGGTCGAGCCGAAAACCGAAAAGGAAGCCAAGCCCGTGGAGGAGGCCGCATGATATGAGCGCCCTGGCCGCTGAAATCGATGCGTTCCTCGAACGCCGGAAATGCTGGGTCACAGCCGAAGAACTGTGCCTGATCTTCCATGTCGAGCCGCGCGAGCTGCGCACCCGCGACAGCGTGCCCGGCCTGTGTTCCAACTTCGCCATCAGCGGCCCCCTCGGGTTTCGCCACATCCGCCACTGCACCGACGAAGAATGGGCGCACTTCCACAGCCGCATGCGCGGCCACGCCATCTCCGAACTCACCCGCGTCTCCCACCTCCAAAAAATCCGCGCCGCCCAAGCGGTGGCCGAACCCTCCCTATGAAAACAAAGCTCTTAAAAATCACACCGGCGATGGCCGAGGAATGGTTATCTACGGCGAATGTCAAAAACCGCAAATTGCGTGTGCGCACCGTGGATGCATTCGCCGCCGATATGCGGCGTGGTAAGTGGCACACCACGCATCAAGGCATCGCGTTTGACGAAGCGGGCAACCTTTTGGATGGCCAGCACCGGCTCGCCGCCATCGTTAAGTCCGGATGCACAATTGAAATATTGGTCACAACCGGCATTCCGAAATCGTCGGGGGGGGGACGAGACGATGAATGCTATTGACCGTGGAAACGCCCGCTCCATTGGCGATGCCCTGCACCTCACTTACGGCGTGAAAAATGCTAACCAGACGGCGGCACTCATTACCTCGATCTGCATGCTGCTATTCCGCTCTTGGCATCAGAGGGTGAAGAGGCTCACCACGGCCCAGGTAGCGGATATATTGGAACTCTTGCGTGCCGACATCGAGACCGTGTTGGATCTCATTAACGGATCAAGGCTCCGTGCTTTTGCTCCCGCCGCGATCCCTGCCGCGCTGGTGCTCGCCTGCCAAAAACACCGCAAGGACGCCATGCAGTTCGCCAAGTGTCTGATCTCCGGGGCAGGGCTCGACGAAAAAAGCCCGATCCTTGCTCTTCGCAACGCCATCCTTGGAGGAAAATCCTTCGGCGGAAGCGAAACCGAGCGCTCCGCCGCCATGTATCTCGTGCTGGGCCGCATCAAGGAATACCTGGAGGACCAGCAGCCGAAGCCGAACTTCCGACAAACGGCTCTCATCTATAGCAAATTTGTCTCCCCTGAATTTGAAGAACAACTTGCCTGCATCCTCGAACTCCAGCGCGAGGAATTCGATGAGGTCAATGTCTCTGGTGAAGCGCTCAACGCTGAGCCCGTCAGCGCAGAGCCTGTCAGCGGAAAATCAGTCAAGCTTACCCCCTTTGCATTGAGCCTGGTTAAAGGGAAGGAAATGTCCGAGCGAGTCAACGCCAGAGCCGCGCGAAACGGGATATGACCACGCTCTTCCCAAAAACAGCCCAGCGCCGGAAGAACCGGATCTGCGTCTTGCGCGCGGAACTCTTCCGCGAACGGGGCGCGGCGGAATGGCGGCTCGCCATCCGCTACGGCGGCAAGCGCACCGCCATCTACGACACCTGCACCGCCCTCGAAGCCTCTGCCGTGGAATACGCCCGCGCCACCATTCGCCACATCACGCGCAGCCAGCAGCCAGCAGCCAGCAGCCAGCAGCCTCCGCTGATTTAATCCCATGCTAACGCCACAACAAAAGGAATGCACCAAAGCCGGGGCAACGGCGCTGAACGCGGCGGCGCGTCTGCTCAAGGAAGCCGTGGAAGAGCTGGCGGGCTCCCCGGTGATCTCAAATCATGATTGGACTGTGCTCGCCAATCTCGCGCCTCGGCTTTGCCACAAGGCGGACGTCATCAATGTCAGAGCCGTTCGCAAGCGTGCTTTTTGCTAATCTCCATGACTACCACCACCACAGAGCCCAAACGCGAGCGCAAGGCGCGGTCCTACGAGCCCGACACGCACCGGATGCTCCCCCAGAGCCAGGACGCCGAACTCGGGCTGCTGGGCTCCGTGCTGCTTTCCCCTCGCGATGTCATGGGCGAGTGCGTCGAGCAGAAGATCACGCCCGAGCATTTTCACGCCCCCGCCAACGGCATCATCTACGGCATCCTGCGGGAACTCTACGACACCAACAAGCCGATCGACTTCATTCTCCTGACGCAGTTGCTGCGCGATCGCGCGCTGCTCGACCAGGTCGGCGGCGCGGCCTTTGTGACGCACCTCTTCACCTTCGTCCCCACCGCCGCCAACGCCGCCTATTACCTGGAGATCCTCAAGGAGAAATACACCCTGCGGCAGATCATCACCACCTGCACCGGCATGGCCGCGAGCGCCTACGAGGAACAGGAAAACGTCGATACCTTCCTTGACCAGGTCGAAACCAAGATATTCCAGATCACCGAGAGCCGCGTCAGCGACAAGACCTTCAAAATGAAGGACGCCGTGTTCAGCGCCATCGAGTCGATTGAAAAACTCTACGAGCGCAAGGGCGAGGTGTCCGGGCTCCCCACCGGCTTTACCGACCTGGACAAGATGACCGACGGTCTGCACGCGGGCGAGATGATCGTCATCGCCGCGCGCCCCAGCATGGGCAAGACGGCCCTGGCCATGAACATCGCCGAGCGCGTCGCCCTCAACGGCAGCCACGCGGTCGGCGTCTTCTCCCTGGAAATGAGCAGCCAACAGCTCGTGCAGCGGCTCCTCTGCTCGCGGGCAAAGGTCAACCTGGGCAAAGTGCGCGACGGCTTCATGGCCGAGCGCGATTTCCAGAACCTCACCACGGCGGCGGGCGCGCTCGCCGAGAGCAGCCTCATCATCGACGACTCGGCGGCCTTGAGCATCCTGGAACTGCGCGCCACGGCCCGGCGCATGAAGGCGCAGCACGATATCAAGCTGATCGTCATCGACTACCTGCAACTCCTCAAATCGACCAGCAAGCGCGCCCAGGAAAACCGGCAGATCGAGATCGCGGAAATCTCCAGCGGCATCAAGGCGCTGGCCAAGGAACTCGAACTCCCGATCATCGTGCTCGCCCAGTTGAACCGCAACCCGGAGGCCCGCACCGGCGGCAAGCCGCGCCTGAGCGACCTGCGCGAGTCCGGCTCCATCGAGCAGGACGCCGATGTGGTGGGCCTGCTGGTGCGCGAAGAGTATTACGCCGAAAATAACGAGGAAAAAGAAGAGGCCGCAGGCAAAGCCACCCTCGTCATCGCCAAGCAGCGCAACGGTCCCGTGGGCGACGTGGATCTCACCTTCCTCAAGGAATTCACCCGGTTCGAGGACCGGACAAAGAAAGACGCAGCATGAACCCACATATCGAGACATTAAAACTGTTAAAAGGTTGTTACGAAACAACAAAGGACTTTGTTAAAAGCTCAACTGCACCAGCAACCATCGCAGCCCTCGCCGCAGCTATCGCAGATATGGAGAGCAAGGAAAAGCTGGTGTATGCCATGAAAAATCTGGATCGAGCGTATGTAAGCTTGTTGGAAGCAGGGAGGGACAGGATTATCTCGCTTGGGGGTGACTGTGACGCTGTTTCCAAAATGGAGGCATCGTCGCCAGAATTAAGAGCCGCACGCGAATCCATTTCCGCAGCCATGAAAGGAGAGGTGTTTTGAACCCCGCCTACTTCGACAAACCCGCCCACTTCGGAGGCCCCGGCGTGGGAATGGACAACAAGGGAGCCTACCGCTACACGCTGTGGCGGCGGAATCTGATCGCCGTCGATCTGTTCTCCCCAGCGCCGACGAAGCGCGGCTTCGTTCAGTGGATCTGCCTCAATCCGTCAACGGCCACTGAGACGGTTGACGATCCCACATTGCGCCGCGTCCAGAATTTCACCAAGGCGTGGGGCTACGACGAGATGGTGATGACGAATCTCTTTGCCTTCCGCGCCACAATCCCAAAAGACATGATGGCCGAGCGCAAGCCGGAGGGAGTCGAGAACGACGCCGTGATCGGCGAGATCGCCTCCCGTGCCGCCCTCATCGTCTGCGCCTGGGGAAACCACGGTAGCCACAACGGACGGGCCGCCCGCGTCTGCGCCTGGCTAAACCGCCTCGGCGTCCCGTTCACGGCCCTGGCCGTCACCGACGTCGGAGAACCCCAGCACCCGCTTTACCTCCCGGCAAACCTTCTGCCAAAACCGTATCAACCCCAACCCAAGGAAAAACCAGTATGCTAGTCCTCTCCCGCAAAGTCGGCGAAACGATCATGATCGGCGACAACATCGAACTCATGGTCACCAGAATCGAACGCGACCAGGTGCGCATCCGCATCGCCGCTCCCCGCGAAATCCCGATTTATCGGGGCGAGCTTTACCGCGAAATCCAGCGCGGGAAGGAGCAGCCTGCCGCAATGAACTAAGCCATGGCAACTCTCGTTAAACCCATCAAGCCGCAGGAAATCGGCGGCACGCATTACCAGCAGGGCGTCCAAACGAGCCCGTGGGATCTGCAAAAGGTCATGAAAACGAGCGGTTCGCCGTTCGTCGATGCTCGCCGCGCCGACATCATCAAGTATGCGTTCCGCGTCAAAGGTGGAACCCGCGATACGATGCTGATGGATCTCCACAAAGTCCGACACTGCGCCGATGCCGCGATCGCAGAACTGGAAACTCTCCCTCCGCAATGAACGAACCGATCCTCGAAAAAATCCGCAAGTTGCTTCGCCTGGGGCAGTCGTCCAACCCCAACGAAGCGGCCCTGGCGCTCTCCCGTGCCTTCGAGCTTGCCCGAAAACACGCGATCGACCCGGAAACCGTCAACGTGGACGACGAGGAAATCGAACGCCTGCTGCTGCGGATCGGCGCGCGGCTTTCGTTCGAGCGGAAACTCATCTTGAATGTCGTGAAGCGATTCTTCCGGGTGGAGATCATCGCCTGCCGCCCCAACGTCGCCTTCATCGGACGCCGAACCGACATCGCCCTCGCCCATTACGTCCACGACTTCCTGGTGCGCGCCCTTCGTGACAGCCTGCGGGCGTTCAAAGGCCAGATGCGCCGGAAAAGCTTCATCCAAGGCTGGATTTATGGAGTCGCTTTCAAGCTCAAGGAGACCAGCGAGCAGATGGCCGTGGAGGATTCCCGGTTCGCCCTGGTCAAACTCGACGAAGATCCCCGCGTCCGCGCCGCCGCCGACGCGTTCTACCCGGTGACGGAGACCGCGAAAATCGATCTCAAGCGCAAAAATCCCTCCGCGATGATGGAGGGATGGGTCACCGGCAAAAAGGTGGATATCCGCAAACCGCTGGAAGGACCGTCGCGGCCCGCATTGCAGCGAGGAGGCGCTCATGAAGGTTCCTGAGCAAATTTTCGCGTCGCAATTCCCAGCGCAGGATCGATCTCGGTCTTGCGCTGTTGTCGCGTCGTGTTCGCTACGGCCAGCCTCTTTCGCACGAGGACATCGCCGCATGGTGCGGTTGCCGCAAGAGCTACATCCACAAGTTGGAACAGCGCGCTTTGGCAAAAATGCGGATGGCGATGGTGAACGATTCCCCCAGCCGGAGCTAGACTTCCTGGACATGAGAACAAAACCCATCCTGCGCTGGCCGGGCGGCAAGAGCCGTCATTTGAAGACGATCCTTCCCGCGATCAAACCGCACACCTGCTACGTCGAGCCTTTCGCGGGCGGACTGGCCGTGCTGCTGGCGAAAGAGCGCAGCGATGTCGAGGTCGTCAACGATTCCAACCGGGACATCGTGGCACTCTACCGTTGCGCCCAGTTTCACCTGGAGGCGCTCCTCAAAGAAATGGAGTGGCAGGTCGCCGCTCGCGCGAATTTTGCCGACCACGCCGAAAACCGGGGGCTCACCGATCTGCAGCGGGCCGCCCGGTTCCTGGTCGCCAACCTGACGAGCTTCGGCGGTGGTGGAACTTCCTTCGGCGTGGCGAAAACGTGCAGCATTGGGCTCAACCGGGAGCGCATTGTCGAGCGGCTCATGGCGCTCCGGGCGCGGCTCGACAAAGTCACCGTCGAATGTCTTGATTGGGAGCGCTGCGTCCGCCTCTACGATTCGCCCGAGACCTTCTTTTTCATCGATCCTCCCTATCTCAATTCCAACATCCGCGCCTACGCGGGTTGGACCGAGGACCAAATGCGCCATCTGGCCGCCGTTCTTTCCACGCTGCAGGGCAAATGGCTGCTCACCGTGGACGGCTCAAAATTCTGCCAGAAGCTTTTCGCCAAGTGGACCTGCCGCCTCGTCCAAACGGCCAATCACGCGGGCAACAACCGGCTTACCCCCAGCGCGACGTTCTCCGAGCTTTTCGTCACTCCCGAGGAGGCAAGATGATGTCCCGCGCACCCCGTCTCTTCAGCTTTCGACATGCCGCGTCAATGACCATGTCACGAAAGACGCCCTCGAACGGGAGTGCTTTGGCGGCGACGGTGAGGTCGATGGTCTTGCCGTCCAGTTCGCGGCCAAGATGCAAGGAGCCGATCCATTTACCGGCTTCCTCGACTGCGTCGGCCCAACTCAGGGTGGGGGGGAATAGCACCTCATCGCTCAAAAATTGTTTGCCCGTTCATATCACGCACCTTGCGGCCTGCCCACCAGTTTTTGCGGCGGCCTGGTCAAATTCAGCCAGTTCCGCACCTTCCCACTTCCCACCCTTTTTTCGGTGGGAAGTCCCCGGAAGCCTCCGGGGGAAGTGGACATCTGTTCGCAAAACCCATCCCCGGATTGGCCCGCTGGACATTTGTTCGGCTTCCCACCAATCCACTCGCGTAAGTCGTTGATCTAACGCCTCTTAACGCCGCCTAACGCAAAATAACGCCCTGGACATCTGTTCTCAAAGCTTCCACATTTACAGAGAGATAAAATGGCGGAAGGGGTGGGATTCGAACCCACGGTGAGATTTCTCCCACGTTCGATTTCGAGTCGAGTGCCTTAAACCGGACTCAGCCACCCTTCCTTAAGATCGCCCGGACGTTAGTCGTGCCGGGGTTGCCGCGCAATCAAAAAGTGTCCGCCTTCCGCCAGTTCCCGCCGCGCTCCCCTCGGGCTCTTCTCAAAAGGCACTCTCCCGTTTACTCCACGTGTGCCCGGCGGCCGCGCGCTTCCCGCTCTTTGAAGTGGAACTTGAGCGGCAGGCCGGTCCACGCGACTTCCTTGCGGATCTGCGCGTCCAGGAACTTGCGGTAGGTGGGCGCGAGCAGGTCGGCCTGGTTGACGAAGAGCAGGATGCTGGGCGTGGGGATGGGGGTGCGCACAGTGTCGTTCCGCCCGGGCTGGGTGGCGTAGACGATTTTGAAGCGCTTGTTGTTGCGCGTGGGGGGCGGGTGCGCGGTGAGGGCCTCGGCCAGGAGCCGATTGAGCGCCCCGGTGCCGATGCGCAGCCGCGATTGGGCGCGGATTTGCTCAATCAGCTTGAAGAGCCGGGTCATCCCTTCGCCTTTCAGGGCGGAGAGGACGATGAGGGGGGCGTAGTCGACGAAGAAGAGTTCGACGCGGATGCGCTCCAGCAGGGCTTCGAGCTGTTCCTTGCGCGCGCCGAAACCGGCGGCGTCTTTGACGAGGTCCCATTTGTTGATGGCCACCAGGCACGGCTTCCCGGCTTCCTGGATGAGCCCGGCGATCCGCTTGTCCTGCGCGGTGACGCCGGCGGTGGCGTCCACCACGAGGATGCAGAGGTCGGCGCGCCGGATGGTCCGTTCGGAGCGCATGACGCTGAAGATTTCGACCGAGGAATCCTGTTTCCCCGCCGGGCGAATCCCGGCGGTGTCAATGAGGGTGTAGCGCCAATCGCCGCGCCGGTAGGGGACGTCCACGGCGTCGCGCGTGGTGCCGGAGATGTTGGAAACCATGGTGCGGCTGTCTTGCAGGATGGCGTTGATGAGGGAGGATTTGCCGACGTTGGGACGGCCCACGATGGCCAGTTCGACCGGCGGCTCTTCGGCGGGGGCTGGCTCCCCTTCGGGCTCGGGGGCGGGGGGGAGGAGCGCCAGGGTGCGGGCGATGAGTTCGCCGATGCCACGGTTGTGCTCGGCGCTGATCGAGACGGCTTCCGGGAACCCGAGCCGGGCGAAGTCGGCGTCCATCTCCGCGTGTTTCTGGTGGTCCACTTTATTGACGACGAGCAGCAGCGGTTTGTCGATCCGGCGCAGCCGCTTGGCCAGCGACTGGTCTACGGGGGTGAGGCCCGCCTGGCCGTCCACCATAAAGAGGATCACGTCGGCGGCTTCCATGGCAAGGGCCACTTCGGTTTCCACCTGCTGGGCGAAGTTCGTGTCCGCGTCGCTGCCGATGCCGCCGGTATCCAGGAGTGTGAACGCCTCGCCGTTTTCAGCGCGGTATTCCACGGCGATCCGGTCGCGGGTCACGCCCGGCTGGTCGTGGACGATGGAGATGCGGCGGCCCGCAAGGCGGTTGAAGAGGGCGGATTTGCCCACATTGGGGCGGCCGACAATGGCGACGGTTCTCATGCGTTGGCGTGGTCTCCTGATTGAAGTTGGCGGATGCCGTCGATGACGTATCCGATGCCCGAAACGAAGGTGAACAGCCCGGCGGCGGCGACGAGGCCCTCCATCCACGGGTAGGCTGTGGTGCCGGGTTGTTCGGGGCGGTTGTTCTGCAACATGGCCGCGCACAGGGCGGCCATTTGCAGGGCGGTGGCGGTTTTGCCGGTCCACCTCGGGCGGATGCGGACTTTGCCGTTAAGGAAATGGAGCAGCAGGGAGCCCGCGACCACGAGGCCGTCGCGGCTGATGACGAGGATGGGGAACCAGAGCGGGAACGCGTAGTGCCAGTTGGAAAAAGTGAGGGTGATAATTCCGGCGAGAAGCAGGCCCTTGTCGGCGATGGGGTCCAGGATCAGCCCGAGCCGCGTGCGCTGGTTGTAATGGCGGGCGATGTAGCCATCCAGGCCGTCACTGGCGGCGGCGAGGATGAAGACGAAAATCGCCGCCGCACGCTGCCATTCCTGGGGGTGCCCCAACTGAACGCCCAGGCCATAATAGACCGCCATCGTCACGAACACGGGGATCGCGAGGATGCGGGCAAGGGTGATTTGGTTGGCGAGAGTCATCGGGAACCGTGCGGTTCTCTCAATCTACAGGGGGCAGGCGCCGGAATGCAACGCTTA